>Ga0105249_10001127_pt1 | contig 23770 bp, 19 predicted proteins | sample KBSS44metaG_FD_81522 | JGI IMG/M metagenome (GOLD analysis project Ga0105249, IMG submission 81522) | Switchgrass rhizosphere microbial communities from Kellogg Biological Station, Michigan, USA - KBS S4-4 metaG | ecosystem: Host-associated > Plants > Roots > Rhizosphere > Soil | place...
GCGCGTCCGGCCTCGGTGCGCGGGTCGCCGATACGGCGCACCAGGTTCTCATAGAACGATTGCCAGTAGGCCGGGATCGAGGCGATGAAGGTCTCCAGGTTCGACGGCCCCACCACGCTGACGGCGCAGCGGAACACCTCCGGCGTGAACGTGGCGCCTACCAGTGCCGCGTAGCCGCCATAGGAGCCGCCGTAGATGGCGACCCGGCCGGGGTCGGCGATGCCCTCGGCAACCGCCCACCGGACGCCGTCGATCAGGTCGTCGTGCATGCGCCCGCCCCATTCCCTGTCGCCGGCGTTGACGAACGCCTTGCCGAAGCCGGACGAGCCCCGATAGTTCACCGACAGCACCGCATAGCCGCGGTTGGCGAGCCACTGGTGCTCGGCATCGTAGCCGTAGACGTCGCGCGCCCAGGGGCCGCCGTGGACGGAGAGCACCATCGGCAGCGGCCGCGCCGGCCGCGGTCCGCCCTCGGCTGGCGGCAGCGTCAGGTAGGAGACGAGGTCGAGCCCGTCGCGGGAGCGGACGATGCGGCTCTGCATGGGTGCCAGCGTGTAGGCCTGCAGCTGCGGCCGGGCCGAGAACAGCCGCGTCAGGCGGCGCTCGCTGCGGTCGAACAGGTAGTAGACGGCCGGCTGCTCCGGGCTGTCGCCGGCGACGGTCCAGCGGGTGTCGTCCTCGGTGCGGCTGACGATGCCGAACTCGGCCTTGATCTGCTCCGTCAGCCACGCCAGGTCGGCGCCCGCCTTCGGGTCGATGGCGATCCACTCCTGGCGCAGGTGCGTGGCCGACACGGCCACCACCTCCAGGCTTCTGGGGTCCACGAGCGTGCCGCCGATGTCGGCCTTGGGATGCTCGGCGATGAGCGTCTGCGCCCCGGTCGCGAGATCGACGCGGAACAGGGCGGCACAGTCGCGGCCGATGGAGCTTGTCAGGTAGTAGGCCTTGCCGTCGGCCGTGATGTGCTGCGGCCCCGTGGTCATGCTGTCGGCGAAGGGGACGGCGAGGACCGGCTCCAGCGTCTCCAGCTTCTCGCCTTTCACCGTGTAGACCATGTCGCTGCCGTCGGGCTGGCTGCGGGTGACGAGGCGCGGCACCAGATCGCGATCGACCAGGTAGCCGCCGATCTCGTCGCGGTTTTCGCGCACCAGCCGGCGCTCGCCGGTGGCGAGGTCGATGTGCCAGAGGTCGTGCCACTTGGCGTCGCGGTCGTTGAGGCCGACGGCGATCAGGCTGCGGTGCTTTGGCGTGACACCGAGGACCTGGGCCTGCACGCCGGCGAGCGGCGTCAGGTCGCGCTTGGCGAGCGTGGCGACATCGATCGCGAAAATGCGGACATTCTCGTCGCCGTCGATGTCGTCGGCGAATACGATGGTGCGGCTGTCGTAGGCCCAGAAGAAGCCCTGCACCGGCCGCTTCGCCGAGGCGGTGACGGCGCGCGCCGCGCCCAGATCGCCGACCGGGGCCACGTGCACGTTGAGCACGCCGTCGGTGGGCGCGAGCCAGGCAAGCGAGCGCCCGTCGTGGCTGAGCTGGACGGAGGCCCGCTCCGGATTGCCGAACAGCGCAGCGCGCGGAATAAGCGGTGGCAAGGCGGGTGGCTCGGCGCGGGCGGCACCGGAGCCGAGCCGGCTTGCGCCGCCGATCGCCAGAGCCAGTCCCATGATGCCCACGTCGCGCCGGCTCGGACCTGTGCGGCGGGCGGAATCGCTCGTGCTCACGCGAATGCTCCATGGGGTCGGATCTTGCGAGTCCGACCCCATACCGCTCCAGCTGGTACGGAATGATGGCTGCGAGCGGTGTCAGACCCTGCGGGTCCGACACCGTTGCACGAACGGAGATTGGAGCCGCAGTATCAGGCCCAGAGGGGTCTGACACGGTTGCACGAACGGGGAGGCAGCTACGGCGTCAGACCCGGAGGGTCTGACACCGCTCGACACCTGTCACCCCCACGGCCCGCGCGGCTGCCCGGTGGCGGCGCCCCAAGGACGGGCGGATGCATCGCCGGCCGGCGGCGCATGCGCGGAGGCGGAGACGCCCATCTCGGCCGCCAGCTTCTCCAGCTCGGCGATGCGGTTCTCGGTGTTGGGGTGGGTCGAGAACAGGTTGTCCATGCCCTGGCCGGTGAGCGGATTGATGATGAAGAGGTGCGCCGTGCCCGGCGCCGCCTCGGCCTGCTCGTTGGGGATGGCGCGGGCGTAGTGCTCGATCTTGCGCAGGGCCGAGGCCAGCGACAGCGGGTTGCCGGAGGTCAGCCCGCCCACGCGGTCGGCCTGATACTCGCGCGAGCGGCTCACCGCCATCTGCACCAGCATGGCCGCGAGCGGCGCCACGATGATGGCCACCAGCACGCCGATCCAGCCCAGCGGGTTGTTGTTCTCGCGATTGCCGCCGAACAGCGCGCCGAACTGCAGGAACTGCGCCAGCATCGAGACGGCACCGCCGATGGTGGCGGCAACGGCCATGGTGAGGGTGTCGTAGTTCTTCACGTGGGCCAGCTCGTGTGCCATCACGCCGGCCACCTCCTCCGGGCTGAGCATCTCGATCAGGCCGGTGGAGGCGCATACGGCGGCATTCTGTGGGTTGCGGCCGGTGGCGAAGGCGTTGGGCTGCGGGTTGTTCATGATGTAGACGCGCGGCATCGGCAGCCCGGCACGCTGGGCGAGATCGCGCACGATGGCATAGAACTCCCCGCCCGAATGCTCGTCCACCTCCTCGGCGCCGTACATGCGGAGCACGAGCTTGTCCGACTGCCACAAGCTGAACAGGTTCATGGCCGCCGCCACCACCAGTGCGATCGCTGCACCGGTGGCGCCGCCCACGAGCCCGCCCATGGCGACGAGAATGCCCGTCAGCACGGCCAGCAGCAGCCCGGTCTTGGCGAAATTCGTCGGCATTGTTCCTTCCCTCGGTATCCAGACCCCCGGGGTCCGATTCCCTGGGGTTGATACCGTAGCTGAGCCGTTCCGTCCCCTGTATCAGACCCGAGGGACCCGGTCACTTATATGGGATCGCCGCACCACGTCAGCCAGCCCCGCGAGCCGCCTCCAGCTTCTGAGATGCAGGACGGCGCAGCGGCTCCCTTCGCCGGATCGGCTGATTGGCAGTACATCCCGACCCGTAATGCTACAGTGTGGACCATGCCGAGGGGGATCGGACGCCGGCGATGCTGGTCGGCGGCTTGGTTGTATGGGGTGCTGGCCGGGCTGGGGGCCGCCGGCCTGGCGCTCGCTTTCCGCCAGGGCCTGGTTCCGCCGCTCCTCAATCCGCTGCCGCCCATCGATCTGGCCGAGGGGCGTCCCTGGCTCGCCGATTGGCGGCTGGCTGCCATCAAGCGCCACGCCAGCGTCTGCGCCCGCACGCTGAAAGCCCCGCAAATCGAGGCACTTCAGATCGCCGACGGCCCGGTTCACCATGGCTGCGGCTGGTCCAACGCGGTCCGTCTCACCTCGGCCGGCGGGGTACACGCCGCCTTCGACAGGCTCACCTGCGAGACGGCCGTGGCGCTGGCCCTGTGGCTGGAGCACGAGGTGCAGCCGCTGGCCGCGGAGGCCTTCGGCCAGCGCGTCGCCGCGGTTCGCAGCCTCGGGAGCTACGCCTGCCGCAACATCAGGGGCAGCCCGCTCTGGCGCCACCGCAGGAGCCAGCACGCCACCGCCAACGCCGTCGATATCGCCGGCTTCACCCTGGCCGACGGCCGCGCCGTAAGCGTCCGCCGCCATTGGAGAAACGAGGGTGCGGAGGGCCGCTTCCTGCGCGAGGCCCACGCCCGCGCCTGCCCCTACTTCCGCGCCGCGCTGGGCCCCGGCTACAACGCCGCCCACCGCGACCATTTCCACCTGGACCGCGGCCCCTTCTCGCGCTGCCGGTGACCCGCGGCGGCGTGCCCCCGCCAACCCGGCACCGCCAACCTTGCCACCGCTGCGCGTTCGCCCTATTGCAGACCGCATGCTGCTGTGGATCGCATTCGCCCTCCTGACGGCCGCCGTGCTGGCCTGGATGCTGGCGCCCCTGGCGCGGCCTGCGCCCGCCGACGAGGCGCTGGCGCCGGCCGAAGCGGGGGCACGCGCGGTCTACCGCGACCAGCTCGCCGAGATCGAAGCCGAGCGCGCCGCCGGCCTGATCGGCGCCGCCGAGGCGGAAGCCGCAAAAATCGAGATCTCGCGCCGGCTGCTGGCCAGCGCCGCCCGCGCCGAGGAGGCCGCCGCGCCGGGCGCGGCAGAGCCGCCTGCTGGCACCCACCATGGCCGCATCGCACTGGCGACAGCGGCTGGCGTCGCGCTGCTGACGCTCGGCCTCTATCTGGCGTACGGCTCGCCTGGCACGCCCGACACCCTCGCCGCCCAGGCGAACGCCGCCCGCGGCCAGGCCGAGCTTGCCCGCATGATCGCGCAGGTGGAAGCGCGCCTGCGCCAGGCTCCCGACGACGGTGCGGGCTGGGAGGTGATCGCCCCAGTCTATCTCAAGCTCGGCCGCTACCCCGACGCGGCCGCCGCCTACGCCAACGCCGCCCGCCTGCAAGGCGAGAGTGTGAAGCTGCTGGCCGGCCTCGCCGAGGCCTCAATCCTCGCAAAAGATGGCGTCGTGACAGAGGAGGCGCGCGCGGCCTACGAGAAGATTCTCAAGCTGGAGCCCGGCCGCGCCGAGCCGCGCTTCTGGCTCGCCATGGGCAAGGAGCAGGACGGCCGCCTTCCAGAGGCGCTGGCCGATTACAGGGCGCTGCTGAACGAGGCTGTGCCCGATGCTGACTATCGCGACGCGCTGGAGACGCGCGTCAAGGAGGTCTCCGCTCGCATCGCCGCGGGAGTAGGCCAGGAGCAGCAGGGAAGGCAGCCCGCCAAGGCGCCGGCGGGGCCCACGGCGGCCGACCTGGAGGCTGCGGCCCGGCTGAGCCCCGACCAGAGGCAGCAGATGGTGGTGGGCATGGTGGAGGGCCTGGCGCAGCGCCTCAAGCGCGACGGCAGAGATCTCGCCGGCTGGCAGCGGCTGCTCCAGGCCTACACGGTGCTCGGCCGTCGCGACGACGCCCGCGCCGCCCTCGCCGAGGCGCGCCGCAACTTCGAGGGCGATGCACGCGCGCTCTCCGATCTCTCCGGTCTCGCCGCAAAATTGGGCCTTGGCTCATGACCCGTCGCCAGCGTCGCGCCACCTTCATCGGCCTGGGGGTCGGCATCCTGTGCCTTGCCACCTTCCTCGTGCTGTTCGCGCTGCGCGATTCCGTGGTGGGCTTTCATCTGCCCAAGGACATCGCGACGAAGCAGGTGCCGGAAGGACGGCGCATCCGGCTGGGCGGCCTGGTCGCCGCCGGCAGCGTGAAGCGCGACGGCCTCACCGTCGAGTTCGGGATTGCCGATACGGCGACCACCATCCCCGCCCGCTATACCGGCGTGCTGCCCGACCTCTTCCGCGAAGGCCAGGGCGTGGTGGCCGAGGGCAAGCTCGACACGAGCGGCCGCTTCATCGCCGACACCGTGCTCGCCAAGCACGACGAGAACTACATGCCCCCCGAGGTCGCCAAAGCCCTCAAGGAGCAGGGCATGTGGCAGCATACGGGGCCGAAGGCGGAGGCGCAGAAATGAGCCCGGAGCCCGCTGGCAGCACGGCCGAGGTGCCTCTCATGACCAGGCCTTGGCTCCAGATCGAGCGCTTCTATCGTGGGCAGGTCGAACGCGGCCTGAACGTGCGAGCCATGCTGCGCCGTGTCGAGCAAATCGAGGCCTCACGGTACGGACGAGCGCTTCACGCCTGGACCTCGATGCACGATCTTTGCATCGTCCAAGTACCCTGCAGCCATCCCTATGACGGTCCCTATTTGCGGATCTCCCCGAGTTTTGATGGCACCATCGAGTTTCGCTACATCGACACTTACATCGAGCAGCGACAATGGCACCGGCGGGTGAGCGAGGCTGATGTGTTCCGCCGACTGGAGCGCTTCATCGATCAGTTGCACTGGGTCGCTCGAGAGAAAGCGGCGCTCTCATGATCGTTGAGCTTGGACATCCCGCCGGCATGTTAGCAGCACATACCACTTGCGCTGCACTGCGAGCAGGGCAAGGCGAGGGCCGCAACGTCCCCTCCCCCCTTGTGGGGGAGGGACAGGGTGGGGGGGAGTCCCTCACGTCGAAGATCGTGGTTCCCCCCACCCCTAGCCCCTCCCCACAAGGGGGAGGGGAACCCCGTCGGCACTTGTGGGAAGGGTGCGCATCTCCATGATCGTCGAGATCGGACATTTCGCGCTTGTGCTCGCACTGGCCGTGGCGCTGGTGCAGATGGCGCTGCCGGCGTGGGGGGCGCAGGTCCGCGACGGCCGCCTCATGCAAGTCGCCGAGCCGGCCGCGTTCGCTCAGCTCGGGCTCATCGCGCTGGCCTTCGCCGCCCTCACCTACGGCTACGTCACGTCCGACTTCTCGGTCGAGAACGTGTGGGCCAACTCGCACTCGGACAAGCCGCTTCTCTACAAGATCTCCGGCGTGTGGGGGAACCACGAGGGCTCCATGCTGCTCTGGGTGCTCATCCTCGCCCTGTTCGGCGCCGCCGTCGCCTTCTACGGCACCAACCTGCCCGAGAGCCTGCGCGCCAACGTGCTGGCCGTGCAGGCCGGCATCGCCGTCGCTTTCCTCGCCTTCATCGTGTTCGCCTCCAACCCCTTCTCGCGCATCCCCTTGCAGCCCGAGGGGCGCGGCCTCAATCCCATCCTGCAGGACCCGGCGCTCGCCTTCCACCCGCCGTTCCTCTACGCCGGCTACGTCGGCCTGTCCGTCTCGTTCGCTTTCGCCGTCGCCGCCCTCATCGAGGGCCGCACCGACGCCGCCTGGGCGCGCTGGGTGCGGCCGTGGACGCTGGCCGCCTGGGTGTGCCTCACGCTCGGCATCGCCATGGGCTCGTGGTGGGCCTACTACGAGCTGGGCTGGGGCGGCTGGTGGTTCTGGGACCCCGTGGAGAACGCCTCGTTCATGCCGTGGCTCGCCGCCACCGCGCTCCTGCACTCCGCCCTGGTCATGGAGAAGCGCGAGGCGCTGAAAGTCTGGACCATCCTGCTCGCCATCCTCGCATTCTCGCTTTCGCTCATCGGCACCTTCCTGGTGCGCTCGGGCGTCCTCACCTCGGTGCACGCCTTTGCCGTCGATCCGCGGCGCGGCATCTTCATCCTCGCCATCCTGGTGATCCTGATCGGCGGAGCGCTGGCGCTCTACGCCTGGCGCGCGCCACAGCTCAAGCAGGGCCAGCTGTTCGCCCCCATCAGCCGCGAGGGGATGCTGGTGCTCAACAACGTTCTGCTGACGGTGGCCTGCGCCACCGTCTTCGTCGGCACGCTCTATCCGATGGCCCTGGAGTCTCTCACGGGCGACAAGATCTCGGTGGGACCGCCCTACTTCAACGCCACCTTCGGCCCGCTGATGGGGCTGCTGCTGCTGGCCGTGCCGTTCGGCCCGATGCTCGCCTGGAAACGGGGCGATCTGCTGGGCGGACTGCAGCGTCTCCTCGCCGCTGCGGCAGTTGCCGCGGTGGCTTTGGTGGCGACCTGCGCTCTCTATTGGCGCGGACCGTGGCTGGCTCCGTTCGGCGTCGCCTTGGCGGTCTGGGTGATGGCCGGCGCCGTCACGGAATGGACCTCGCGCATCAGGCTCTTCACCTCCTCCGCCGGCGACAGCCTGCGCCGCGCCCTCGGCCTGCCGAGGTCCGCCCACGGCGCGGTGCTGGCGCATCTCGGAGTCGGCATCGCTGTGCTCGGCATCGTCGCCACCACGGCCTGGCAGAGCGAGACTGTGCTGGCCCTCAAGCCCGGCCAAGTCGGCGAGGTGGCGGGCTACAGCTTCATCTTCCACGGCGTCGGCGTCGGGCAGGGTCCGAACTACAGCGAGCAGCTGGGCCGCTTCAGCGTGACCCGCGGGGGCGCGCCGGTCACGGCGCTCACGCCCTCCAAGCGCACGTTCGAGACCCCGCGCCAGACCACCACCGAAGCCGGCATCCACGCCGCCTGGGGCGGCGACCTCTACATCGTGCTCGGCGATGCACTGCCCGACGGCGCCTTCGTCGTGCGCGCCTATTTCCATCCTCTGGTCCGGCTGATCTGGCTCGGCGCCGTGGTGATGGCGCTCGGCGGCGCCCTCTCCCTTCTCGACCGCCGCCTGCGGGTCGGCGCGCCCAGGCGCAGCGCGCGCCGGCACGCGGTGGCGGCGCCTTCGCCGGCGGAGTGAGGCAATGCGCGGGAATGGGCGAATGGCGAATGGCGAGTGGCGAGTGGCTTCTCTGGCCCCCGCTATTCGCCATTGGCCATTTGCCATTCGCCATTTGGCTGTTGCGCTGGCGGCCATCTTCATCGCCCTCTCGCCCGTCCAGGCCGTCGAGCCCGGCGAGAAGCTCAAGGATGCGGCGCTGGAGGCCCGCGCCCGCGGTATCTCGCAGGAGCTGCGCTGTGTGGTGTGCCAGAACCAGTCGATCGACGATTCGAGCGCGCCGCTGGCCCACGACCTGCGCGTCATCGTGCGGGAGCGGCTCGTGGCGGGCGACTCCGACGCCCAGGTCCTGGCCTTCGTGGAGGCCCGCTACGGCTCCTTCGTCCTGCTGCGACCGCGCCTCAAGCCTGAGACCGTCCTCCTCTGGCTCACCCCCCTCCTCCTGCTTGGCGGGGCCGCCGCCTACCTGATACGCGCGCGGCGACGGCCGGCGGGCGCGCCCGCGGAGACGGCGCCGCTCTCGCCCGAGGAGCAACGGCGGCTGGCGCAGCTGATGGGCGAAGCACCGTCGGCCCCCGCCCATCGCCATCCCCGTTGAAATACAAGGCTGAAAAAGCAAAAATTGCTCGCGAGGCGCCCGGCCCTGGTCCCCTCCTGGCCCCTCGTGCCCGCCACGACGCCCTCGACACACACCGCTCAGGCCGGCATGACGCGAGGTCATCGGCTGCCCCCCGGCAAATTGACCGCCACCTGCAAACCAACCCCGGGTTCACCCGGGTTCCTGCCAACCTTAGCCGACGCCATAATTTGTGCCATATTGCGTACCCCTATTGGCACCGTGATTCGCAGGGGCCTGGACTGGCGTGCCCCGCTATCCGGATTCAGCCGCCGCGGAGACCGGCTGCCGGACGGGGTGCCAGGGGCGCCAGCGAGCCGGCAGCGCCAGTAGGGCCGTGCCGGGTGCATGGCAATCCAGCCCACCGCGAGCTAGGTGGACTGGAGCTTGCAAGCTTTTTCAAAAGGCCTTGCAAGGCCGAACGCAGGCGTGGGCAAGAGTGCCGTTGGGGTTGGTGGAAGCCTATTTTCGAAGTCGACTACGACAGTTGGGTCGGGGGCGCGATTCGACGCGTCGGTATAGCGTGAGGGGAGCCAATGGTGAGGGATGCTTATTCGGCGGGCGGCCAGTCGCAGCAAGCCGATGGCGGCGCCGCCGCACAGCCGCTGGACCTGCACAGCAGCACCGCGAGCCTGACACAGGAGCTCTCTCAACTTCTCGCCGCATCGATCGCCCAGGGCCAGGGCAGTAAACGCGCGGCAAGTCCAGTCGCGGCCGGCGCGGAGCTTGCCAATCTGCAGGCCCTGGTCTCGGCCTCCCAGCGTCCCCCTCAGCCGACCTTCCGGGACGGCCTGTCCTCCCTGTCCTATGCCCGTCCGGTACAGGCGCCGATGCCGCCCCCGGCGCCCACCCCTGTGGCGGCCGCAGTGGCCGTCGCACCTCCCCCAGTCGCCGCGGTCGGCCTGCTGGTGCCCGACCTGCACGACGAAGAGCCGATGCCGATCCCGTCGACGTGGCGCCAGCCCATGCCCAGCGACGACGAGCGCTGGTATCGCCAGCAGCTGGGCGCTGCCGGCCTTGGCCTGGTCGCAGGCTTGGTTGTTGTCGTGCCCGCCGTGCTATGGCTGAGCGGCTGGCTGGGCGGCCCGAGCAAGCAGCAGGTAGCTCGCAGTCAACCCGCGGCCGAGCCCGCGTCGACGCGGGTCGATCAGGTGCAGCCCGTGAAGGTGCGCATCGCCACCGCCTCGGCGGAAGCGCGCGTCCCGCCGGCGGCGCCCCCGGTGCCCGAGACCCGCGTTGCCGCCGCCCCGGCGCCGGTGGAGCCGCCGCCGTCCCGCACCCGGTCGATTGCCGAGTCGCCGCCCGCAGCCTTCGTGCAAACGCCTCCGACAACGGTGGTAACGGCGCTGGCACCAAGACCTGAGCCGCCCGTCCGTACCCGCGCCGACGACTTGCTGTCGCAGGCCAGGCGCCTGATCGAGGGCAAGGACATCGTGAGTGCCCGCGAGGTGCTCCAGACCACCGAGACGGCGTCGTCCGGGCCGCTCATGTTCATGCTGGCCGAGACCTACGACCCCAGCATGCTCGCGATCTGGCAGGTAAAGCCCGACGGCATCACCGCCAACCCGGAGCGGGCCAGGGCGCTCTACACCAAGGCCCGCGATCTGGGCGACTCGAGGGCCCAGCAGCGCCTCGATTGGCTGAAATAGCCGCCCTCGCGGTTCCGCGCATCCGGTCTCCCGATCCATTGCTGTCCCGCAGCGGAGACCGCCGCGGCAGTTTCTCAAGAGTTGCCGATGCCTCTCACTGGAGAGGGGCGAGCCAGCTTGGCGGCGGTTCGGCTAAGCAGAACGTGGGCTGCCCCCCAGCGTTTATATTGAACACGCTTTAGTCATCGCCCGCGCCATGACCACCGCGGCCGACGAGCCAGATCCGATCCATAAACCTGAGCTTTCCATCCCCTGAGCCCTCACCCTGCGCGCGGGCCTGGAAGGGCGTCTGGCGGGCAAATGCCGGACCGGCGGCTCTGGGAGGCGGCGTTGTCTCCCGGCCCTGGCGGGCTCGATTTCAGCGCTTTCAGACCGTCCCACCCACAGGCTGGCACCACGGCTGCAGCCAAACAGCCGCCGACCGCCCCGGCTTGCTTGACAATGCAACCGCAGGTCATAGGATGCATGCGGTTAACTGACGTCATCCAACGTCTGGCAATATCCAACGTCGGACGATCTCCGACATCGAACATCCGCCATGCCGAGCCGCGCCCCGAAACAGAATGGCGAAACGCGCTCGGCCTCGGTCGGCCTGCGCATCAAGCCGAGCCTCAAGGCCGCGCTGGAGCGGCTGGCCCGCGCCGAGGAGAGGACGCTCAACTTCTACATCGAGCGCATCCTCGAGGCCCACGTCGAGGCGAGGCGGAAGAAGGGCCGGCGGCGATGATCACGCTGGCGATCCGGCTCTGTGCCCGGAACCTGGGCCCGGAATCTGGGCCCGGAAGGAGACCGACCGATCTGAGGAGTGGGGACGCGTGCTCATCCCGTACAAGTTTCTCATCCCCCTGCTCGTCTTCGTCCTGCTGACGGGGGTGGTGATCGGCGACCGCCTGGCGGCGGAGGCCCAATTCGGCGGCGGCCCCGTCTCCGACGGCCGCTCCGGCTCATGCTCGGGCCTCGCCTCTGCGCGCCTCCACAACTGCGTGCACCGCCACGGCTCGGTGCGGACCGCCGACGCGCGGCCGGGCCGGACGGGCGGCGCATCCGGATGCCCCGGCTGCCGGGACGGGTCGCTCGGCGCCTGCGGATTCGAGGGCGACCAGCGGGACGACCGGAGCGGCGACGACTGAGCGCCCCGGGCGTCCCGGGCGCGCCGGTGGCCCGGGCGCCCGGGCGCGCCCGCCCCGCCTCACCGGCCGCGCCGTCGTCCGTTCTGCGCCGCGCGCACCTCGCCCGATTTGGCGTAACCCTTGTGGCGCTCGATGGCCGCCTCCTCCCACGGGTGCGCGCGGCACTTGCAGCTTGCATCGTAGGTGGCGCGGTAGAGGAAGGCCGTGCCCAGGTTCTTGTAGGGCCGGCCGTCGAGGCTCACCATGTCCTCGGGCGCCCCGCCGGGGTTGGCATAGTAGTAGAGCGCCACCGACGCGCCGCAGCTCCTGGAGCACGCGTCGGCGTCGCGTCCGAACCGGTCCATCGAGGTGGCGAAGCTCACCGGCCAGTAATAGCCGTCGCAGAGGCGCACGCACATGGTGCGATAGGTGCCGACGGCGACATCGCCTCCCGCGGCCGGCGGGGAAGCGGGCTCCGGACGTGGCACACTGCGCGCCGGCGGCATCTGGCGATAGTCCCGCGCGCGGGGCCGACGAGCCGCGCTCGGCGGCCCGATGCCGAACAGGCCCTCGAAAAACGAGAACAGCCCGCCTCCGCCGCTGTTGGCCAGCCGTACGCGCGGTTGGACCTCGCGCATCGGCGGCGCATTCGCGCCCGTCGGCGCCTGATCCTGCTTGGCCGGCTGGGCCTGCGCGACCCCAAAGCCGCCGCCGTAGTGGGTGGCGCAGGTCCCGGCGAGGCCCAGCGTGGACAGCCCCGCCAGGGCATAGACCGCTGCGGTTGTGAGACGTCTTGGAGGCACGATCGCTCAGGTCGGGGCTCTGTGTTTCGAGACAGCGGCCAAGCTATCGTTCACGCCTCCTCGTGCGGATCGGGATTAGTCCCTAAAGCGACGCCAGCGATTGGGGATCGGGGACCGGATTTCGGGCGCCACCAGATCTTCAATACCTGAAACCTGATCCCCGAGATCCGACGCCCCGCTTCATGCCTCGATGATCTTATTGCGAATGGCATAGCGCACAAGCGCGGCAGCCGACGTGAGATTGAGCTTGCGCATGGCTGCGGCGCGGTGAGTCTCCACGGTTTTCACGCTGATATTCAGAATATTCGCAATCTGCTTGTTGCTGTTGCCCTCGGCGATCAACTGAATCACCCCGCGCTCGCGCGAGCTCAGCACATTCTCCGCGGTCCCCGCCTTGGTCAGGTAGGACTCGAGCAGCGTCTCCGAGACCTTGGCAGTGAAGAACGGCCGGTGCACCGACAGCGACTCGATGGCCGCCAGCAGCGAGTGCTTGGCGTCCGATTTCAGCAGGTAGCCGCGCGCGCCGGCTTTCAGCAGGTCGTAGATCAGCTTCTCGTTGTCGTGCATGGTGAAGATCAGCACCTCCACGGTGGGCACGCGGGCGCGGATCTGGCGCGTGGCCTCCACCCCGTTCACCAGGGGCAGAGCGTAGTCGAGCACCGCCACCTCGGGCTTCAGCTCGATAGCCTTGCGGATGGCCTCCTTGCCGTCGGCGGCCTCGCCCACAACCTCCCATCTCGGTTGCGCCTCCAGAATGGAGCGGAGGCCTGAGCGGACCACCTCGTGGTCGTCGGCAATCATGATGCGTGTCATAGCCTGCTCTGCAGATCGGCCGTCCCCGACAGCGCGCTAGCCTACAGAGTTGCCCCCGATTTGAAATCGGCAGTTTCCCGGAAGATTAAGAGCGATCGTGTCAGAGGCTCCGGGTCTGACCACCGTTCCCCACCGCGTTCCTGAAAAACGCTGTCGCAAGCCGAGGCTGTTCAGGACACTCGCCGCCGTGCTGCGCCCCACAGGTTTTCCGAAGCTCGGCCCGCCTCCGGGCTGGCATCGCTTCAGGCGGAGCGAGAGGTGGGGTCGGACCTACGGACGGGCCTCAAACCCTACGGGTCTGAGGCCGTCCCAAAAAACAAGACCGCGCCCCGACCAATCAGCGTCGGGGCGCGGTCAGTTGGCAGGGAAGGGCACGGGGGAGGACGCCCTTTTGGCCCCTCGAGGGAAGGAGGAGGCACCCTGCGAGGTGCAATGTCCGAAATTATTGGACTTCGCAACATCGGCAAAACTACCGGAATTGCCCTGGCAGAATGCTGATCGCTAGGTCCATTAACCTTGACGCCGGGCGAACGGCAAAGCCGGCGCTTTGAGAACCCGCGCAATTTGCCGGCTAGGGAGTCTTGTCGGGCAATTTGGGTGGCCTCCCCGATATCGGGGTTTTGCAACCTGAGCGACGCTGCAAGCCAGGGTTTTCGCGACCTACGCAAAGGCTGAAGGCGAGGGAGATGCGAGCCGTGCGCATTCCCTCCTGCGGCGCGAGCGAGACGCCGCCTCCCGGGGTGGCGTCGAAAAAGAGAGAGAACGCAACTGAGCGCCCGACCCTGCGCGCTTCGAGCTGTAGAAAGGAACCCGGTAATGACTGAGAATCTGGTTTCGGCCGTTTCGCGCTTCCTGACGCCTGAGATGATCGGCAAGATAGCCTCGGTTTCCGGGCTCGACCGGTCGACCACCCAGAGCGCGGTGGGCGCCTGCGTGCCGGCCCTCCTGAACGGCCTGTCCGAGCTCGCAACCAAGCCTGGCGGCGCGCGGCAGATCGCCGACGCCATCGCCGAGCAGCCCGCCGGCATGCTCTCCAACCTGGCCCAGACCCTCGGCGGCGCCAGCATGCCCGCCGAGAAAGGCACAGGGCTTCTCTCCTCCCTCTTTGGCGGCGGCGTGCTCAACACGCTGATCTCCACCCTGAGCCGCTTTGTCGGCATCGGCGAGGGCTCCACGCGCGCCCTGTTGGGCCTCCTCGCGCCGGTCGTCCTGGGCGTCCTCGGCCGCGAGCAGCGGGCTGCGGGCCTGGAGACGGGGGGGCTCGCCCGCATGCTGATGGGTCAGAAGGACCAGATCGCCGCCGCCATGCCGGTGGGCCTCTCCGATCTCCTGAGCTCGCGCGTGCGCATGCAGGAGGGCGCGGAGGGCGCCCGCGAGGGCCGCAGCTACATTGAGGGTCGCACCTACGACGCCCCGGAGATCGGCGCGACCCACCGCGCCCCCCCAACCGGCACGTCCGGCGTGCGCCGACCGGTCGAGACGCGCGAGGAATCGAGCTGGAGCTGGGCCTACTGGGCACTGCCGCTCATCGCGCTCGGCGGCCTGCTCTGGTACCTGCTGCCGGGCACCCATACGGGCACCGACCGCACGGCCACCGCGCCGACGACCCAGGTCGCGCCGGGGACCACGACGCCGACGACTCCGGGCAAGGTCACCTACCTGACGAAGCCGGCCGCCGACTGGACGCCGGTCGCCATGTTCTACCAGCAGGACATCCACAACAAGGCGGGCGAGAAGATCGGCACCATCAAGGACCTGCTGGTCGCTCCCGACGGCCGCATCCAGGCCGCCGTGCTGAGCGTCGGGCGCTTCCTCGGCCTTGGCGACAAGGACGTCGCGGTGCCCATGTCGTTCGTGGAGATCGACAAGCGCGCCGACGGCAACCGGGTCACCATCGACGTGGCGAAGGAAACCCTGCAGTCGGCTCCCGCCTTCGAGGCCGGCGACCGGCTTCGCCTCAAGCAGTAGGTCACGACCTACCCCCAGCGGCTGCCGTTCGGGGCCGCTGGGGAGCAGCCGATCACGCTGGGGGGCAGCGGATCACCGAGAACAGCGCATAGAGCACGGCGGCCCGTGAGTGGGCGCGCGGCGCGGCGGATCTTTGGCACCCCTCCAGCGTTTTACGGAGCAAAGCATGCTCTCGATGTTGACCAAGGCAGGCCTCATCTTCGTCACCGGCCACATCGTGTTCGTCACGCTCGCCCTGTTCCTCGCCAGCTGAGGTCTCTCCCGGTCGGTCTCCCTCTCCCCGCGCAACTTTCGCCCTCTCCGCGCGCTCCAATAGCGCGGGGAGAGGGAGATGCCGTCGCGGACCACCGTCAGCGCGTGACGCTGGTGCCGGCCGAGGCGGTGCCCGATCCGAGGCAAGTGGCCGGACAGGCCGGAGCGCGGCCCAGCAGGTCCGTCAGGCCGGCCTGATTCCTGGGGTCGCACAGGAAGCCGATCGACTTCTTGTCGTCGCGCCCGAACGCCGGGATGCCGCAGGAGGAGGCCAGCGCCTTCTCGGCCTGGGTCCAGAGCGTGCGCACCGTCTCCTTGGTCTCCGGGCGCTGCAGGCTCTCCCAGGTGGCCGGCACGGACTGGCGCGCGGTATCGGCGTAGCTCAGCACGAACGACATGAGCGCCGCCAGGCCGTCGCGGTGGCCGACCTCGCCGTGCTCGGGCCGCCGCAGCGACACCAGCCGGACCGACGAATTGAGGTCGTAGCTATAGGCGTTGAGCTCATCCAGCAGGAAGCGGAAGTCGTCCGCCGAGCTGGCGGCGCCGCGCTTGAGGTAGGTCTGGACGTAGGCGTCGCGGGCGTCGAACTTGCGGGCTATCTCCCGCGGCGGAAAGAAGCGCAGGCTCTCGGAGGGCCGCTTCGCCACCCCGCCCTCGACGAGCGGAAAGGCGTCCTTCTCGCTGGTCAGCAGGTGCACCGACTCGTGCACCGCGGTGGACAGCCCGAGCACGACGTCATCGCAGGTCAGGAACCGCAGGAAATGCCGCTTGTCGGAGATGGCCTGGTAGACCGCGTGCCCCTGAGGCGAGAGCCGCTCGAGGTCGCGGAGCGCCCGCGGCTGGCATTCGGTCCGGGCCGCCCAGGCAGGCGAGAGCACGGCGTGCGAGCACGCAACGGCGATCAGAGCCGCCGAGGCGGCTCGCAGGACTTTGCGCATTGAAGTTCCCCACTTCGTTGTTGGTGTTTGTTCTTATCTGCCCGCCTGCACCAAAAGTGCGTGGCGGATCTTGGTCTTAGGAGGGCCGGGCAGTGACCGGAAGAGGGCAAAGTCGCACACAAAGTGCGGCATTTTCTCAATAGTTACCAGCATCTTCCGCAGCTTTGCTTAGGGGATCATCCGATTGCCCGTGACAAGCCTCTGTTCGGTAATCCGCCTCCCGGTGAAAGCAGCGTTCGGCGTAGCTTGGAGAAACGGAAGATGAGGACATACCTGAAAGGACTGTGCGGTGCGGCGGTGCTGGCTGCGGCGGCATCGCTGGCGGTGCAGGGGCCGGCCCAGGCTCAGGGCCAGTGCGTGAATTGCAGCCGCGCCCCTATCACCAAGACGAACACGGTCTACAAGTACAACACCGTCAACAGCGTGAGGAACGTCACTCGCTACAAGGACGTGAACCGGACGCGCTACCAGCGCCACGTCACGCGGGTGGTCCACGTCACGCGGGTCCAGCCCATCACGCGCGTGCACCTCGTCACGCGGGTGCACAACCGCACGATGATCCTGCGGCAGACCCAGAGCGTCGCCCAGACGACCTCGCTGCCGGGGCGCACGATCACGACGGGCAAGACCGTCCAAATCAACCACGCTCCGACCTTCGGGAGCTGCTGCCGCTAGCCGGAGGCTCGCCCTGGGCATTCCCGGGCGCAGCCCACGCAACTGCGAGTGCCGGCCTCCCACGAGGCCGGCAATTTGCTCACTCCGAAAGCCTCCCAACCCAACCGGCAACGGCGAGGCCAGCCCTGAGGGCGCCTCCTTCTTGATTGATACTTTGGCTTGATCGATACCTTGGGCGAATCCGGGAAAGTGCCAGTTGCGTTCGCAGATGTTCTGTTGAAGATTCACGGCCGTGGCCGACTTTGGACTTCCGGGGGTCTTCCTAGTGGGGCGCGGGCCTTGCCCAAGCTTACGCCGGTCAGGCGGTTCCCAGACGACAAAAGGAGGATGACATGGCTGAAATTGCGACCCGGTCGCCGCTGCAGTACCTCGACAAGGCCTCAGCGGCCCTGCGCGAGATGGGGCTGATGCCCGAGAAGGTGGAGCCCGCCCCCATCAACGCGCTGCTCGAGAAGATCTCCGACCTCGACAAGGACAAGATCGCGCTCATTGCGCGGACCCTCGGCCAGGCCGAGGTGTTCAACGAGGTGGTGCGCGAGCAGACCGCGCAGATGGAGATCGGGCAGCGCTACGAGGAGATCACCAACGGCTTCAATTCCATCCGCGACGATGCCAAACGGCTGGTCGATCAGGTCTCCGACGGCAAGGTCGACATCTTCGAGCGCGGCACCAACATGTGGATGAAGATCGCGCGCGGCGACATCTCCGACAGGTTCGACAAGATCCGCAAGATCTACCTCTCCGTCACCAGGGAGACCAAGAACCAGATCGAGCGCGAGGCCAAGATCCTGGAGGCCTATCGCGACTACCGCGGCGCCCTCAAGCACGCGGAGGTGATGTCGCTGGAGCTCCTCAAGAAGGAGGAGGCGAAGCTGGAGGCCGAGCGTCGCGCCCTGGCAGAGGCGACCGAGAAGGTGGCGGGCTTCTCCGGCAGCGAGCCGGCCGAGCGCGCCAAGCTGGAGCTGGCCCGCGACGAGCAGCTGCGCCGCACCCAGGAGGAGGAGAAGCGCTACCAGATCGCCAAGGACCTCTCCGACAACATGACCATCTCCTACAACACCACCGAGGTGGTGATGGCCCGCCTGATGCAGACCACATCGGCCAAGGAGCGCGTGTATGGCCAGGCGGTCACGTTCTTCTCCACCAACGACAGCGTGCTGACCGCGCTCAAGGCCTCGTTCACCGGCATGTTCGGCCTGCACGAGTCCACCAAGACGCTGGACGCCATGAAGGAGGGCATGTCGAAGAGCCTGGAGACCCTGTCGGAGATCGGCGACAAGGTGCAGGAGGCGGCGATCCGCTCCGGCTACGGCCCCACCATCAGGGCCGACGCGGTGAAGAAGCTTGTGGAGAGCGTCGTCACCTTCCAGGAGCGCTCGCAGGAGATCATCGCCGAGATGCGCAAGCTTTCCACGCAGAACTCGGCCGAGATCCGCGATGCCGTGGAGGATGGCAAGCGCCGCATCGCCCGCCTGACGGCCGCCGCCCAGGAGCTGCCGGCCGCCGCCTGACGTGGCGGGTGCATGTAGGGTGTAATAGGGCGCTAGCCCGTATTGCACCGATGTGCGTGGCTTGGAGAAGGTATCGGTGCAATGCGCTCCGCTTATTGCACCCTACGATTCTGAGGGTGCGCCATGACCCAGACCGCGGCTCCTCCGGAAAAGCCGCAGACGCTCGACGAGCTGATGATCGCCATGGACGTGGTGGACACCCTGCGCCACCGCGAGGATCTGGTGCGCCGCGAGCTGGACGAGGAGGGGCGCGAGGCCGAGCTGATCGCGCGGCTGAAGAAGATCTATCACGACCAGGGCATCGAGGTTCCCGACCACGTGCTGGCCGACGGGGTGAGGGCCCTCAAGGAGAGCCGCTTCATCTACACGCCGCCCCCCAGAGGCTGGAGGCGCACGCTGCTGATGGGCTGGGCGCGGCGTGACGTCTACGGCCGACGCACGGGGCTGGCCGCCGCGCTGCTGGCCGTGGCTCTCGGCGGCTACTACGTCCTGCAGGTGCGGCCCAAGCAGCTCGCCCAGGAACAGGCCCGCGTCGAGCTCACCGAGACCCTGCCCAAGAACCTCAAGCAGGCCCATGCCAACGTCCTCGCCGTCGCCACCGACGCCGACGCCAAGCGGAAGGCCGACCAGCTCCTCGCCGACGGCGAGCGCGCGATCCGCAACGGCGACCGCGCGGACGCCGCCAAGGCCAAGGCAGACCTGGCCACGCTGGCCGACGACCTGACGCGGGAATACACCCTCACCGTCGTCTCCCGTCCGGGGGAGACCACCGCCGTCTGGCGCCGCCCGCCGGGCCGCAGCCAGGCGCGCAACTACTACCTGATCGTGGAGGCGGTCGCCCCGGACGGCCGCAAGCTGAGCCTGCCCATCCGCAACGAGGAGACCGGCGAGACGTCCAGCGTCACGAGGTTCGGCGTGCGCGTGCCGGAGGAGGTCTACGAGGCCGTGCGCCGGGACAAGAGCGACGACGGGATCGTGCAGAAGAACCGTTTCGGGATAAAAAGGCGCGGCACGCTCGCGGTCGATTACCAGATGCCGTTCGAGGGTGGGTTCATTACGAAGTGGTGAGAGTTGGGGGTCAGCCGCCTCGCGCAGACGGCTCGTTCCTATATTCAAGGTGGAGGCGAGGGGTCTGACCCCTTGTCACGGAGGCGCGGGGTCTGGCCCCGTTGGAGAACCCCATGTGGACCGGGCGGGAGACACTCGGGTCGATCGAGGGCGCGATCGGCAAGCTCTATCGCGAGGAGAGCCAGCTGGACGGCGCGCTGAAGTCGGCCGTGGCCGAGACCGAGCGGCTGCGCAAGGAGCGCGCCGAGGCGCTGCGCGAGCTGGCCCGTGTGAAGCTCGACGAGATGGCGGCCGGCCGGCTGGTCAACAGCCTCGATGCCGGCGAGCGCCGCGCCGTGCAGATCCTCGACGACTACCGCCTGCGCATCGCCAACACCACCGAGCGCCGCGACGCCCTCTTCAAGGAGGTGGCGAGCGCCCAGGCTGCCCGCAACGCGGCGGCCAAGCTCGTGGAGGAGGCGCTGGCGGCCGTGGAGTCGCTCAGGACGGAGGCAGAGGGCAAGGTGCAGGCGGTGGCGGCATGGCAGGAGGCCAAGGCCACCAGCGACCAGGCCAGCGCCGTGGCGAGCGAGGCCGAGAAGAAGGCCGCCAACGCGGAGGCCGAGCTGGGCGCCAAGCGCAAGCCCTACGACGAGGACCCGCTGTTCATCTACCTTTGGCAGCGCGGCTTCGGCACCAGCCGCTACCAGTCGGGCAATTTCGTGCGGGTCATGGACCGCGTGGTGGCCGACTTCATCGGCTTCGCCAACGTACGCCCCAACTACGCCGCGCTGATCGAGATCCCGCTGCGGCTCAGGGAGCACGCCACCGCCCAGCGCGCCGCCGCCGCCGAGCGCCTGGCGGCCCTCTCGGCAATCGAGCGCCGGGCGATGGTGGAGGCCGGCATCGAGCCCAAGGAGCGGGCGCTCAACGAGGCGCGCCACAAGCTCGCCGCCGAGGACCGCACGCTGGAGGACAAGGCCACGCTCCTGCGCAAAACCGACGAGGAGCGCACCACGCTGGTCTCCGGCGGCAGCAACCCGACCTATGAGGAAGCGCTGACCACCATCGCGTCGGCCGACGCCAAGGACCAGATCGCCGCGCTCTACCTGGAGGCGCGCCGCACGGCCACGCCCGCCGACGACGCCATCGTGCGCAAGGTCGAGGCCATCGACGGCCAGCTCGGCAAGACCGAGGCGCAGCTTGCCGAGCTGCGCAGCACCGCGCAGGACCTGGCCAAGCGGCGCGTGGAGATCGAGCGCGTGCGCGACCGCTTCCGCGGCGCCGGCTACGATCACCCGCACGGCACTTTCGGCAACGACCGTGACATCGCCGACGCGCTCGGCCGCACGATGGCCGGCACCATCGCCGGGCAGATCCTGTGGCAGGTCCTGCAGGGCGGCTACGGCACGCGCGCCCCCACGGGGCGGCCCGACTTCGGCTACCCGACCTCGCCGTTCCCCTTCCCGATCCCCGGCGGCGGCAGGGACGGCCCCTCCGGCGGCGAATGGCGCGACCCCTCGAGCCGCGGCGGCTGGACCCCCGACGGCCGCGATGACGACTTCACCACGGGCGGGTCGTTCTGAGGCGTCGGAAGTCCCGTCAATCAGAATTGGATGCGGGCGCCCGCATTGATGAACCAGATGTCCTGCAGGCCTCCCACGATCTGGTTCTCCGGACCGCCGCTGATCGTCGCATCGGCCTCATACCTGCGGAAGGCGATGAAGAGGTCCATGGCGGCGGCATCGATCGTCTGCACCGAACCCAGGCCCCACCAGTGGACCTCGCTGTCGACGACGATCGATCCCGCGGCAAAGGCGCCGCCGCCGAGCGGGCCGAGACTCGGGAACGCCGTGTTGGCCAGCAGGCCATCCGTGCCGCTGTCATACCGGCCATACTCGCCATAGAATGTGGTGTTGCCCCAGCCGGTCCAGTTCCTCTGAATACCCCCCGAGACCCACCAGTGAGGAATATCGGGGCGATTGCCGTTTTCGACCAGGCCGCCGATCACCTCGTTCGCGTTGGTGCCGCGGAATTCGTAGCGTGTGTAGGCCGCCGACACGTAGAGCCCCGTCGCGACGTGCATCACGCTGGCGGAGGTGAGCCATTGGCGGCGATCCGTGTCCCGCAGCTTGGTGTCGGGGGGACCGATAACGAGCACGTCGGGCTCCCGATCGCCATACCACCTGTGCCCTCCGGCGGCCGCGACCCTGAAGCCGTACCATTGGCCCGCATAGGTCGCGCCCACGTCCCAGTAGTTGTCCTCGCCGAATGTTCCGCCCAAAGTGAAACCGTGGAACGTCGGCGTGTCGTAGCGCACGGCGTCGCGCCGGTCGGTGGCGTACTCGGCGCAGTCGTTGGCGTAAGGCCCCGCTCCGTTTGGACCGCCGCACATCGTATTCCAGGTCGCTGCGCTCAAGCGGCCGACGCCGTTGCGCATGAAGAAGCTGCCCTGGAACTCGCCCGGCTCGCTGGAGATAATCACCCCCGCGTTGCTGAGATCGACGATTCCCATCGCCTGCGTGGCCGCGTTCGTCCGCCCGACCGCCAGCTTCCCCAGGTGCTTGCTTTCGAACCACCAGTTCGCTTGACGGATGGCGATCACCGAATCGCCGGCGCCGCCGATACCGTCCCCGAAGGCCGCGCCCCCGAGAATCCCCCCAGCTCCCGAGAAGCCGTCGTCGTCGATCTGGTTCACCAGGTTGGGGCGGGCGCCGATCCGCAGATCCATCTCGAGCAGGAAACCCGCCTGCAGGTTCGGGTTGAGACTGGCGCTGCCGAGCATGCGGAAGCGCGACGTGTTAAGCCCCCCATCGACGGAATACACATCGCTCTGGAACTCGTCGTTCCAGTACAACAGCGACCGGCTCACCCAGCCGCTCAAGGTCAGCGACACGCGCCGGTTGCCTTTGCGGACCGTCGTGGCCTCCAGCTCCGCGATGCGCTCTTCGAGATCGGCGCAACAGCCGGCCGCCAGATCGGCGGCGAAAGTTGGGTATGAGCCGGCGGCGCTCGCGAGAACGAGGCCTGCAACGACGAAAATCCGACGGCCGATGAGGCCCGAATATCCAGCGATAGCTTGTCTGTCCATTTCCGATCCTGTCCACAAAGCCGCTGCGCGATCTCACGGGACCCATGGATGCCCTGGGTCCGCATCGCGGCTTCGCTCCTGGATTGGGACAGCATTGCGCACGCGGCGGCCCTCTGACGCCTTACGCGACTTCGACTTTCGTGACGGATACCGCACGCTTGCGGCCGATGGGCCGCGGTAGCCGATGCGAACACGGCGAATGTAAAGCCACCTGAAGAACCAGCGGCATTCGCCAGACGGCGGCAGGACGGGCCGCATCGCGACCGGCAAACAACGCGCAGGTCCCATCCCTGGGGATCGCTCGGTGAATCTCAATACCTGCCGAATCGGCGGATTTGGTTGCCGACTTACATCAAGGCGTTGCAATTCTTTCCCGGTAATAAACAATTATCGGACGTATATTAATAAGAATTACTTATAATATTTATTCTTCAGATATTTACATCTCAGGATTACGAGGTCGTACACCTCGCCGACGCCGGATGGCGACGCGCGTGGCAATGCTTCCGCGAAACGGCAGCGGAAGCAGACGTCATCGCGCTCACAGTCGCGAGCGCAGAAGACCGGCGAGGGGCTCCGGCACCGCCAGGGCGCCCAGGATGAGCTGAGTGTCGACCGCTATCACGCAAGCGCCCGCGATGGAGACGGCCGATCCGACGACGACCAGGACGCCAAAAACCTCGTGGTGAGGATTGAGCAAGTGCGCGAAGAGGAACCGAAACACCAAGGAGAGCTGCAGGAGGGGAGCGACGAGCATGATCGGCGCCACGGCAAGTGCGGAGTAGAGAAAACCTTGAGCGGCGGCGACGAAGATCCCGGAGTAGGTGAACCACCGCGCGTTTTCGCTGCTCACCTGCAGGACGTTGCGACGCAAGCTTGGAATGAGCAGCCCAAGCGCAACTGCGACGGTCGCCGCTGCATAGGCAATCGAGCCTCCGACCAACCCGCCCAGGAGCCCGACGTCTTGCAGCGCCTGCCGGATGACAATAGGCGACGTGCCGTACGCGAGCGCCGCGATCGAGGCAAAAAAGAAGCCTGACGCAATGCGCGGGTTGAACGCCGCGAGATCAAGCGGCTTGTGCGGCTTGCGTGCGGTGGCGGGCTCCGCGGGTCGCTGCACA
>Ga0105249_10001128_pt1 | contig 23740 bp, 19 predicted proteins | sample KBSS44metaG_FD_81522 | JGI IMG/M metagenome (GOLD analysis project Ga0105249, IMG submission 81522) | Switchgrass rhizosphere microbial communities from Kellogg Biological Station, Michigan, USA - KBS S4-4 metaG | ecosystem: Host-associated > Plants > Roots > Rhizosphere > Soil | place...
ATCGCTGACCATAATCTTCAGATCGCGCCGGAAATTTCCACTGACGCAAAGGTGATTCCGATCCTCATCGCGCGACACGTCACCGATGGCCTCGATCCCACGACTGCTTTCCGCCGCACGGTGCAACAGTTCGACGGTTCGGTTGCCATCGCCGCCAACTGTGCGGCAGACGCGGAGAGAGTGCTGCTCGCTCAACGCGGCAGCGGCCAGTCTCTTCTCGTCGGTGCGGCAGAGGGAATGACGATCGTCGCCTCCGAACTCTACGGCCTGGTGGAGCACTGTCGCGAATACATTCGGCTCGACGGCAACTCGGGGGAGGTCGTTGCGATCGACAGCACTACCGCAGGCGACTTGAGGGCGCTTAGCCGGTGGTCCTACGACGGATCTGTCCGGCCCGTCACCGACGCGGACATCCTGGCGGCGTCGATCACCACACGGGACATCGACCGGCGCGGTCACGAGCACTTCCTTGACAAGGAGTTGCACGAAGCGCCCGAATCGATGCGCAAGACGCTGCGCGGTCGAATCGCCTCCGTCGACGGCGCGCTACGCGCGGTGCTTGGCCACGATGTGCTTTCGCCCGCGTTGCTGACAGGGATTGCCGACGGCGCCATCCGGCGGGTGATTGTCATCGGACAAGGCACCGCCGCTGTTGCCGGACAAGCGATCTCGGCTGCCGCGGCTGATGCCCTTGTACATGCGAACGTCGATGTGAGGGCGACAACGGCAACCGAATTGTCCGGATTCGGTCTCGTTCCGGACATGTCGGACACCCTGGTGATCGCTATCAGCCAGTCCGGCACCACAACTGACACCAACCGCACTGTGGACCTGGTCCGGCAGCGCGGCGCAATCGTCATCGCGATCGTCAACCGCAGAGGCAGCGATCTGACGTCCAAGGCGGATGGCGTGCTGTATACGGCCGATGGTCGCGACGTCGAGATGTCGGTTGCCTCCACGAAGGCCTTCTATGGCCAGGTCGCCGCTGGCATCCTGCTTGCGTGTGCACTGGGGCGGGCAGCTAACGGCGCCGGTACCCCTGACGAAGGCGAGTTGCTGTCGGCGCTGTTGATGCTTCCCGACGCGCTGCAGCAGGTGCTAGACGGCGAAAAGCAAATCGCAGCGCTGGCTGAGGAGTACGCGCCGCTTCGAAGGTCCTGGGCGGTCGTCGGGTCGGCGCGCAATCGGATTGCCGCTGAAGAGATCCGCATCAAATGCTCAGAACTCACGTACCGATCGATCTCGTGCGACGAGTCGTCAGATAAGAAGCACATCGACCTGTCCGCCGAACCTCTCACGTTGGTGTGTGCGGCCGGCATGACGGGCTCGGCCGCGGACGACATGGCCAAGGAGGTGGAAATTTTCGCCTCGCACAACGGCGTGCCGATCGTCGTCGCCACCGAAGGCGATGAGCGATTCACCGCCGCTGCTGGGGTCATCTGGGTGCCCCCTTTTCATCCCGATCTGGCATTCGTACTCTCGGCGATGGCCGGCCACCTGTTCGGCTACCACGCAGCGTTGGCGATCGATGCGCAGGCAATGCCGTTGCGCGAGGCGCGAGCTGCGATCGAGCAGGCGGCGAAGGCACACAGCGGAGATCCGACGGCGATGCTTGTCGCGCTGACCACCACTCTGGCGCCGTCGTGCGGCGATTTCATGGCCAGGCTGGGTTCCGGCCGCTTTGACGGCTCGCTAAGTGCGGGAGCTGCAGCGAAAATCGCCGTTGTTCTGCACGCCATCACCACTCGCTCGGAGGACAGCCTTCTGTCGCAGTATGGCGGCCCGGCAGGAGTCATCAGGGAGCTGATCGCCGCCCTCACCGCGGGGACAAACGAGGTGTCGCGCACCATCGACACCATCCGTCATCAGGCCAAGACCGTGACGGTCGGAACCAGCCGCAGCGACGAAGCAATAATGCGCGTTCCGCTCCTACAGGCGGCGCTGGACAGCGGGGCACAGCGAGCCGCGCTGCCTTACAACGTTGTTCGCACAATCGCCGCTCTGGACCCGGTAGTGTCCGAGGTCATCGGAACCACGCATTATGCGATTAAGGGTCAGTACATCACCGTCACCGGCCGCAGCGGCATTGCGCAAGCACTGCCCTCGCGTACCGAATGGGACCACCGATTGCTGGGTACGAAACTCCTTGTCGCCGAACAGCGCCAAGCGCTCGTCGCCGTTGGGCGCAGCGACGGGAGGCCGGTGATCATCGTCCCGGAGATCACCGACCACCATACGACCGGACTTGTCTTGCTTCACGTCAAACTCCACCAGCAGCAGCCCCCAGAGATCATGAAGGCTGTGCTTGACGGCTACCGCGGTCGGCTGGCGATCCTGCGAAGTGCCGTGACAGAGATCCAGCCGACGTTCGACGAACGTCTGCTCGGTCAACTGTGTCCATTGGCTCTGCTGACTAAGCCGGCCGAGACGCTTGCCGACTACTGGTGCCGGGCCGACTAGCCACTCTGTGGCGGATGTCCGCTATCGGCAAGACATCGCGACACCGGCAGCGCCTTTATGGTCTTGGGGTATTCCAGCGCAAGGCCGTCGTCGTCAACATCACACGCGCCTGTCCCGCGAGGTGACCGTCTGTCCCGCGCCGCGTCTGGTGAATAAGACCAAGCGGCCCTGTCATTCAGAAAGAGGCGTAACTGACCGACCGATTCCAGCAATACGCGTTCGGCCGGGAGGCGGGCTTGGGGCGCATAGCTGGGAGACAATCTCCGGCGACTGGGCTTCGAAGACACCATAAAGAACTTCGTCGGTGGGAACCGCGAGTGTCAGGAGCAGATGCACCGGTGCGCCACCGTCATTGAGGGTCGTAGCGGCGGCCGCGAGCCCAGCGACGATGTCCTCTACGGACCGATCAGTCAATTCGAGGGCGGTGCCCGGGAGTCAGCCGTCGCCGATGATGCGGCCGAGTTCGGCGCGTGAATTGATCCCGAGCTTGCGATAGATCCGCCCGAGGTTTGCTTCCACCGTTTTCGGGCTGATGAACAACGCGGCCGCGACGTCCTTGTTCGTCATGCCCGACGCCGCCAGTTCGGCCACTCGCCGTTCGGACGGGGTGAGCGCGAGATCGCGGGTGGGGACGACCTCGGCGCGGGCGAGTTCGGATCGGACGCGGCCAGCCCACAACTGTGCGCCCATCGCTTCGAAGGACTGCAGCGCCTCGCGCAGAGTGGCGCGGGAACGCTCTTTCTGGCGTTGACGACGTTGCAGCTGGCCCACCAACAGTTGGGTGCGGGCCCGTTCGAACGGCATCGGCAGCCGCTCGTGTTCGGCCATCGCCTCCTGCGCCTTGCGGGCCGCCGCCTCCACATCGCCCTTGGCGGCCAACAGCATGCTTCGGCAGCGGGCTCCGGTGGCCAGCATCCATGGTCGATCGAGGCGGCGGCCGTTGCGTTCCAGGGCCGCGATCAACGGCTCGGCCTCGCCGCCGCGGCCCAGCGCGATCATGGCCTCGACGGCGTCCGGGATGAACGTCGCAGTCATGATCTCCGTGCCGGGGATCGACTCGAACGTGCGCTGCATCGGCTGCATTACTGCGAGCGCCTCGGCGTGGTTGCCGATCGAGACCTCGAGAAATCCCAACGTCATGACCGGCCACTCCGCGAGACGCGGCGACGCCGTTCTGTCCGCGGTATCCAGGACGGCCCGGGCGTCGGACCGCGAATCATCTTCTCGCCCAAGGTAAGCGGCCACCATGGACCGCATCGAAAGGGCGATCGCCAAGGAACCGCCGCCTTGCTCGGCACGTTCGTTGGCTTCGTCCGCCCGTCGTGCGGCCTCGGCAAAATTTCCTCGCCAGATCTCGACCAACGCAGCGCAGCTCGCCACGGCGGTGAAATCGTTCTCGGCGCCGCGCTCGGTGCACCTGCGGTGCAGCGCCTGCATTCTGGCGCCGGCCTCGTCCAGTCGGCCGGTCCACGCCAGTACCAAACCCTCGACCATGCTGGCGCTGAACGCGGTGTGCCCGTCGATGTCGGGATCCTCCAAATCGACTGCGCGTCGCAGACTGAGTTCGTCGACCCCGTTCCCGTACATGAAGTTCAGCTGGACTGACATCGCGAGCGCTCTGCTGATGAGAGCCGGATCGCCGAGTTGTTCGGCGTTGGTCACCGCCTTCTGCACGCTGGCCAACGAGTCGTCGAACTTCGAGATCATGCGTTGGCCGAATGCCAGCACGATCAGGGTCTGCACCAGCAAGGCCGGACTGTCCTCGGCGTCGTCCAGCGCGCGCTCGAGAACAGCGACGGCTTCAGTCCAGTTGTCGTCGTAGAGATGTACCCCGGCCAACAAGTTGAGCGCGCTTCCTCGCAGCGGACCGGATGGCAGCCTGTGCACTGTCTCTTCGAGCAACGCGCGGGCTCGTTGCGGGTCGCCGGCGTTGAAATGGTGCTGCGCCGCATGGATAAGGCGTTCGGGGTGGTCACCGCCGAGGTGGATCGCGAGTTCGGCCAACTCCGCCGCCGCGGCGGGTGCCCCCCTGGCCGCCGCGGCTTCTGCCGCGATGTCAAGAGCGTTCAGCGTCTCAGGGTCCGCGCTGGAGGCCGCGAGCGCCATATGCCTCGCCCTCAGTTCAGGCACCCTTACGGTCTGCGCCAACGACCGATGCATGGCACGGCGCTCGGCCGCGGTCGCGTCGGTATAGACGCTCTGGGCCAGCAGCGGGTGGGCGAATCGCACCTGATTGCCTTCGATCCCGATGATGCCCTTGGCTTCTGCGTCGCCAAGCGACTCGACGGGAGCGCCGGTGACCTGAGCGAGTAACTCCACCGTCGGGTCGGCAACCGAGGCGGCGGCCAGCAGGAGTTTTCGTGCGTCGCGGTCCAGCTGTCCGATGCGCAGTCTCATCAGTTCCGACAGCGAGCTCGGGAGCTTGGACTTCACCTGCGAGGACTCGATATCGATCGCCCGCGCCAATTCGAGTGCGAAAAACGGGTTCCCGCCGGAGGTTTCGGCGATTCGCACCATCGTCGGCCGCGGCAGGGACCGCCCCAGGCGCGAGGAAATCAACATGTGCAGGCCGCCGATGCTCAGCGGGCCGATACGCACCCGCTCGATGCGGTCGGGTCTCGACAGGTGAAGCCACGTCACCGAACTGCCGCCCTCAGCATCCGACCGCTCGGTGACGAGCAACCCGATGCCGCCCTTGAACCGCCGGGCGGCGAACGCCAAAACGTCCTTGCTCGACCGATCCAGCCACTGCAGGTCGTCGATCGCGATCAGTACCGGCGAGTCCGTGACGAGGCGGTCGAATACCGCCGCGAAGGCCGCCGCCACGACGTGCTGATCGGTCGTGTGATCCTCGCTGCTGGCTCTCAGCAGTACCCGGTCGACCGCGACGCGCTGCACGTCAGACAGCTCGGCGAGGACGGAGTCGTCAATGTCGCGGAGGAGGTCCGCGACCGCTGCATAGGCGAGCACCGACTCCGCCTGCCCGACCCGCGCGGAGAACACCTGATAGCCGCGGCCGCGCGCCTCCTCGAGGGCGGACAGCCACAGCGTGGTCTTGCCGATGCCGGGCTCGCCCTCGATGACCAGTCCGGACGGCTGCTGTGACGCCGACCGCAGGAACTCCGTTACTGCACGAAACTCCAGCGGGCGGCTCACCACCGCTGGCATTCACAACCCCCACAAAACTCAAATAGCAAACCGAGGATACGTCGGGTGCACGGTTGACGTGCAGCGTTACGCCATGACCGTGGGCAGCTAGATCATCTTGTTCGGGCGGTCAAAGGTCAATCGCATTGGGTTGCCGTTGCCATTGGCAACGTCACGACGGGCGGTTGCTGAATCCGTGCGCCCACATCACCGGAAAGCCGCTGGTAAGGCACGCCTGCCTGAAGGCAGGTCGTCGACACGATGTCGGATGAGGGCGCGCCGAACACCCCATAGAGCACTTCATCAGTCGGGACGGAAAGCGTGACGACCAACCGGACCGGCGTGCCCGCACTGCTGACGCTCGCCGCGGTGGCGTCGAGCTTGGCGACCATTTCGTCGACCGACGTCGTCGTCATCTCAGGCAAATACCACTCGGCGAGGTAGTAGGCCAGGTCGCCAGCGACGTCCATGATGTCGAACGGTAGCGGCCGCCCATCGTCCTGGAATCGGGTGTTTCCCTATGTGCACCATGGCCGCGCCGCGGTTTACAGGTCGCCGATGATGCGGCCCAGCTCGGCGCGCGACTTGATACCGAGTTTGCGGTAGATCCGGGCCAGGTTGGCCTCGACCGTTTTTGGGCTGATGAACAACGCGGCGGCCACATCGCGGTTGGTCATGCCGGATGCCGCCAGCTCGGCCACCCGCTGCTCGGACGGCGTGAGTCCGACGACGTCCCGGCGCCGCGCGACCTTTGCCCTGGCGAGTTCGGCCCGAGTCCGGTCGACCCATAGCGCCGCGCCCATCGCGTCGAACGCCCGCAGGGCCTCCCGAAATGTGTTGCTGGAGGCGTCCTTTTGACGTTGGCGGCGTTGCAGCTGGCCCAGCAAGAGCTGGGTGCGGGCACGTTCGAAGGGCATCGGAAGCCGAGCGTGCACGACCATCGCGTGCTCCGCAATCCGCATGGCCGCCACGACGTCGCCTCGAGCGGCCAGCCACATGCTGCGACACCGCGCACCGACGGCGAGCATCCACGAGCGGTCGAGACGGCGACCGTCGTGCTCGAGTACTTCGATGAGAGGCTCCGCTTCAGTGTGGCGGCCGACTGCGACCATGGCCTCGACCGCGTCGGGAATGAACGTGGCAGTCATGATCTCGGCGCCGGGAAGGTCGTCGAAAACATCCAGCATCGGCTGCAGTGCGGTGAGCGCCTCGGCGTACCTGCCGAGCGAAACCTCAAGTAAGCCAAGGCTCATCGTCGGCCATTCGGCCAATCGCGGTGACTCGCACTCGTGCGCGATGGCAAGAGCGGCGGCGGCGTCGGCGCGGGCTTGTGGTTCGCGCACGGCATAGGTGTGCACCGCGGCGCGCACCGTCAGCGCGATCGTGCGGGACCCACCGACCTGCTCGGCGCGTTCCATGGTGTCTTCGGCCAGCACCGCGGCCTCGGCGAAATTGCCCCGCCAGATCTCGATCAGGGTGCAGTACCCGGTGACTGCCATCATGTCGTTCGCGGCACCGCGCTCGATACAACGCGAGCGAACGGCGTCCATCCCGCTACGTGCCTCGTCGAGCTGTCCGGTCCAGGCCAGTACCAAGGCGTTGACAGCGCTGGCGCAGAACGGAATTGGCACGTCGACGTCGGGATCCTCCAGCGCCAGCGCGCGCTGCAAGCTAGCCTCGTCGATGCCGTGTCCGTACAGGAACGTCGTGTTGACCAACATCGCGAGTGCACGACTGACCAGCGGCGGATAGCGCATCGCCTCGGCGTGTGTCACGGCGTCGCGGGCATTGCGTAACGACGCTTCGAACTGGCCGGCCATCCCCTGCGCGAACGCCAACGACATCAGGGTTTGCACGAGAAGGGGAGGGTTGTGCTCCGCGTCGACGAGTGCGCGCTCGAGGAGCGCGGCGGCGTCGACGAAGGTGTCGTCGTAGATGCGGATTCCCGCCATCAGGTTGAGCGCGATACCGCGCAGCAGCCCGGGCTGCAGTTGATCGATGGTCGACTCGAGCAGTGTGCGGGCGCGGGCGGCGTCGCCGGCCTTGAAAATGGTGCTCGGCCGCGCGGATTCGGCGCGACGGCTTGTCCCCGCCGAGCCCGATGGCCAGTTCGACCAATTCGGCCGCGGCCGCGGGGGCGCCGCGAGCGCGCGCGACGTCGTCGGCGGTGTCGAGCGCTTTGAGCGTTTCGGGGTCTGCGCTCGACGCCGCCAGAGCCATGTGCCTGGCCTTCAGCTCGGGCAGGATCACGGATTCGGCCAGGAGCCGGTGCGTAGCCCGGCGCTCGGCGGGACTGGCATCTGTGTAGACGCTGCGCGCCAGCAGCCGGATGAGAGAACCGCACCGTGTTGCCGTCAATCGCGAGGATGCCCTTGGCTTGTGCCTCCGAAAGCAGCTCTGCAGCTCGCTCGGACGTGGTGCCGGCGACTTGCGCGAGCAGTTCCATGGTCGGAGTCGCGACGGATGCCGCAACCAGGAGGAGGTCCTTGACGCCGGGATCGAGCCGGCCGATGCGCATGCGCATCAGCTCGGCAAGTGTTCCGGGCAGTCTCGAGTGGGCGTTGGCGGATCCCATGTCGATGGCACGCGCCAGTTCGAGCGCATAGAAGGGGTTTCCTCCGGAGATCTCGGCAATCCGCACCATGGTCGGACGCGCGAATGTTCGGCCGAGTCGTGCCGAGACCAGCGCGTGAAGCCCGCCGAGACTCAGCGCGCTGACGGTAAGGCGGTCGAGGCCATCCGGCCTGCCGAGGTGCAGCCACAAGGCCGAGGTCCCACTGTCGGCATCGCACCGTTCGGTGACGAGGATGCCGACGCGGCCGTCGAACCGGCGGGCCGCGAACGAGATGACGGCCTGGCTGGACGGGTCGAGCCATTGCACGTCGTCGATCGCGATCAACACGGGAGTGCGCACCGCGAGCCGTTCGACCGATGACGCCAGGGCCGCCGCGACCACACGGTGATCGGTCTGAGGCCCTTCGCTGCTGGACCGCAAGAGCACCCGGTCGACGGCCACTTGCTGGACGTCGGGGAGCTCCGCGAACAATGCGGGATCCACGTTGCCGAGAAGATCGGCGACGGCGGCATACGCCAGCACCGGCTCGGCCTGGCCAACCCGCGCCGATACGACGGCGAAACCCCGCTCGCGAGCCTGCGCCACCGCCGCCAGCCAGAGCGTGGTCTTCCCGATGCCGGCTTCACCCTCGATGACCAGTCCCGAGGCGCGCGGCTGCAGACTGCAGGAACTCGGCCACGGCCCTGAACTCCTGCGGACGGCTCACCACGCCGGAACTCACGATTCCCCAATCGTCTCAGCAAATCCCGAATTTACCGACCAGGTGCCCGGTGAGCAATATTTGGCGTGCCTCACTGGCCAGGTAGACGAGAGTTTCTCCGACACAAGTCGGAAAGGCTACAGAGTTGCTGGCAACTTCAGAGGGCGGTGGGCTCGGGTGTTGTGGCCTCGGCGCTGCACGGGTCTACGACCGGGCTTTGTCTTATTCGCGTCCCAACATCGCCGGAAAGCCGCTGGTGTGGCAGGCCGGCCTGGTCACAGGTCCTGGAGACGAGGTCCAACGAGTCGGCACTGAACACGCCGTAGAGAACCTCGTCTCCCGGCACCGAGAGGGTGAGAAGGAGCCGCACCGGCGTGCCTTCATCGGTGAGCACCGCGGCCGCGGCGTCCAGGCGCGCGACCACATCGTCGACCGATTGCTCCGTCAGCTCGGGCAGGTACCACTCGGCCAGGTGATACGCCGACTCCCCGGCGGCGTCCATACAGCAGAACGGTAGCGATCATCCAGCTTCGGCGAATCAGGTGTTTCCCTATTCACCGGCCCGATGTCACAGGGACGAACTGTGCGCCTCAACCTTGTCCGGCGCACTCCGCGAGGCGCCGATGCAGGAACTCTCTCGCCGGACCCGAGCCGTTGTGGTCCAGCGCGATGCGGTACCACCGGAGAGCCTCGTCACGCCTGCCCGCCCGCCGCAGCAGATCTGCGCGGATCGAGGCCACGGTGTTCGACCGGGTCAGTCTGGGATCGTCGGCCACCTCGTCGAGCGCCGCCAAGCCGGCGGTGAACCCATCGCGGAAACCGATCGCCAGCGCCCGGTTGGCCCTCGCCACGGGCGAGTTGGTGTCCTCGATCAGCCGGTCGTAGGCCAGGCAGATCGCCGCCCAATCGGTCTGTTGCCAGCTCGGCGCCGTCGCGTGTAATGCCGCGATCACAGCCTGTGGCAGATAGGGACCTCGCGCCCCTGCGGCCAGCTGAAGCCGGTTCAGCCCGCGCGTGATTCGGCCGCGGTCCCAGCGGGTGCGATCCTGCTCGTCGAGAGGGACCAGCGCTCCGTCGGCGTCCACGCGAGTCTCCCGTCGCGAATCGTGCAGCAGAACGAGGGCAGCCAGCGCGTGCGCATCGCGCTCGTCGGGCATCAACGAGCACAGTTCACCGGCCAGGCGCACACCCTCGTCGCACAACTCGTCGCGGATCGCGGACGGTCCCGCGGTCGACCAGTAGCCCTCGGTGAACACCGAATAGATACAGGCGAGCACGTGCGGTGTGCGCTCCGGTAGCAGTTCGGCAGGAGGGACCCGTAGCGGGATGTTCGCGTGCCGGATCTTGTTCTTGGCCCGAGTGATCCGCTGGCCGACAGCCGCCTCGGTCTGCAACAGTGCGCGCGCGATCTCGGCGACGGTGAGGCCGGAGATCAGCCGCAGTGTCAGGGCCAGCTGTGAGGTCGGGTCGAGCGCGGGGTGCGCGCAGGTGAACATCATCCGCAGTTCGTCGTCGCGAACGGGATGCACGTCCACCCGATCGGTGCGGGCTCGGATATCGTCGACCACGGCTGCGAGTTCCTTTCCGGGGCGGACGGATTCGCGTCGCAGTCGATCCAGTGCCCGGTTCCGGGCAACCGCCACGATCCAGCCGCCCGCGTTGTGGGGCACGCCGTCGCGCGGCCACGCTCGTAACGCCTCGGTGAAGGCCTCCTGGACGGCGTCTTCGGCGACGGTGAAGTCACCGGACCAGCGGGCAAGCGCCGCGACGGCCGGGCCCCATTCGCGCCGAAACACGCCGTCCAGGTTGGTCATCGACGCGGCTACAGCCCGGAGACGCCCATGAGTTGCCGGAGTTCCACCGTCGTCGACGGAATCATCGACGCGACTTTGACGGCCTCGTCGCGATCGCCGACGTCGATGATGTAGTAGCCGTTCGCCACCTCGGCGCCCTCGACGTAGGGCCCGTCGGTGAGTAGCACCTCGCCGTCGCGCACCCGAACCGTCGTCGCCGTCGACGGCGGATGCAATGGCGCGCCGCCGTTGGTGCGGTCGCCCGCGGCCGCGCCGAACTTCTGATGCGCAGCGATGCCGGCCTCCCACTCCGGTGTACCGGGGGCTACGGCCTTGTCCGCGGGCTCGAGGAGCAGGGCCAGCCATGCGTTGCCCACAGGCTTGCTCGGCGGGAAGTACTCGACGATTGGCCAGATCTCGACAGCGCCGCGCTTGGCGGCGGGGATGTCACGCGCCAATGCCAGTGCCTCATCGAGGTTTTCGGCTTCGAACACGTAGTAGCCGCCCGCCACTTCGGCGCTTTCCGCGAACGGGCCGTCGGTGACCGTCGGCGCGTCGGGTCCACCGGTGATCCGCGCGCCGGTCGTCGACGGCGTTAGCGCGTCTCCGGCCCTGATCGCCGTCGCCGCCTTGGCGTGGAAGGCCTGGTACGCCGCCATCTCAGCGGCCGCTTCGTCGGGGTCGGGCGCTGAGGTGGACTCCGGGCCGAGCAACAGGGCGAAGTAGTACATCGTGGTCACCTTCCGGCAGTGAGCAGAACCCTTGTGGTCCACTCTCTACCCCTCCGACGAACGGGACCGCGCGAATCCGACACACACAGCGAACATTGCGGAAGCAGCTTCCCAAAAGGAAATCCCCCGCCACTGCCTGATGTGACGGGGGATTGCGTATTCGGTCAGGCCGCGGCCTAGGCCGAATCGGCATCCTTCTTATCGGCGTCCGACTTCTTGTCGTTATCCGAACTACGCGGCCGCGCCTGGCTTCAGGTACGTGACAAGGCTGACGTCGATGCTTTCGTCGATGAAGTAGTACTGGCAGCCCTTCAGGTACCGCATGTAGCGGTGGTAGTTCTCCTCATCAGTCGCGGCGATGGCCGCGTCCTTGTTCGCCTCCAGCCGGTCGGCCCAGATGCCGAGCGTCTTGATGTAGTGGTTGCGCAGGGACATGGTCTCCGGCACCACGAAGCCGGCCTTCTCGCCGTGCTCCACCATCATCTGGGTGGTCGGGATCCGCCCGCCGGGGAAGATCTCGGTGATCATGAATTTGATGAACCGCGCCAGTTCGAAGGTCAGCTTCTTGCCGCGGGCGTTCAGGTCGTACGGGTGGTAGCCGACGCTGCTCTGGATGGTCATCCGGCCGTCGTCGGGCAGGATGTCGAAGCAGTTCTTGAAGTAATCGTCATAACGCTCGAAACCGAAGTGCTCGAACGCTTCGATCGACACGATCCGGTCGACAGGGTTGTGGAACTGCTCCCAGCCCTCCAGTCGGACGTCGAACGTGCGGTCGGTGTCGACCTTGGTCAATAGCTGATCGCAATACGCCTTCTGGTTCTTCGACAGCGTCAGGCCGATGACGTTGACGTCGTACTTCTCTATCGCCCGCTGCAATGTCAGGCCCCAGCCGCAGCCGATTTCCAGCAGCGTCATGCCCGGTTTGAGGTCGAGTTTGTCGAGGTTCAGGTCGACATCGGCGACCTGCGCTTCAGACAACGTGACATTGGGCCCGGTGAAGTACGCGCAGCTGTACTTGCGGGTCGGGTCCTGGAACACCCCGAAGAAGTCGTCTGACAGGTCGTAGTGAGCCTGAATGTCCTCGAAATGCGGCGTCAAGTCCTTGGTGCCGGATGCGTTGTCAGACATATTTCCCCTGCTTGGCCTTTCCATGTGACCCGGCGGGCTGCGACCAGCAGCCGATTCAGTACGGGTTGTGCTGCGACCGTACCTCTGGAACGGCCCGTCGACGTGCGTACACGCGTCTCAAGCCGTAAACCCTAGCGTTTAGCGGGGGGCGGACTCCAATTCGGTGCTACTTCTGCAGGGTGAACTGGTTGACGTCGATGTAACCGACGCGGAAGCCCTTCGCGCAGCCGGTGAGGTAGCGCATGTAGCGGTTGTAGACCTCTTCCGACTGCACGGCGATCGCCTCGTCCTTGTGCGCCTGGAGCGCCTCCGCCCAGCAGTCCAAGGTCCGGGCATAGTGCAGTTGCAGGGACTGGCGGCGGGTGAGCTCGAAGCCGGCCTTGGTCGAGTGCTCCTCGACCTTCTCGATCGACGGGAGCCGGCCGCCAGGGAAGATCTCCGTGAGGATGAACTTCACGAACCGTGCCACCTCGAAGGTCAGCGGAATCTTCCGGTCGGCCATTTGCGGCAGCGTCAGCGCGGAGATCGTATGTAGCAGCATGACACCGTCATCGGGCAGCAGGGCGTGAGCCAACTTGAAGAAGTCGTCGTAGCGGTCGAAACCGAAGTGCTCGAACGCGCCGATCGACACGATCCGGTCCACCGGCTCGTCGAACTGCTCCCAGCCCTCCAGCAGCACCCGCTTGCTGCGCGGACTGTCAGACTTCGCGAAAACCCTTTCGACATGGGCCTTTTGGTTCTCGCTGAGCGTTAGCCCCACGACATTGACGTCGTAGCGCTCGATCGCCCGCATCATCGTCGAACCCCAACCGCAACCGACGTCGAGCAGCGTCATTCCAGGCTGGAGTCCGAGCTTGCCCAGCGCCAGGTCGATCTTCGCGAGCTGGGCCTCTTCCAGCGTCATGTCGTCGCGTTCGAAATACGCGCAGCTGTAGGTCTGACTGGGATCCAGCCACAGCCGGAAGAATTCGTCCGACAGGTCGTAATGGGCCTGGACATTGTCGAAATGAGGCTGCAGTTTGGCGCGAGCCATAGTCTTCCGTGCCTTTCTGGCGGTTCAGAACCCCTGCGGCGTCGCTGACGACGGCATGCAAGCCCTGAAGCACTGGACCCTCAAAGGGTACGCGCGAAATGGTCCTCGGCCGAATTGGGCGGCCTCCCAGGTGTCACCCAGCCGTTGCAAAGGTGGTCTTCAGCTCGCCTACAATGTCGTCCCACAGCTCGCGGGGCAGGTCATGCCCCATACCGTCGAACAGCACCAGCCGGGCGCCCGTGATGGCGCGGGCGATGGCGCGTCCACCGAACGGCCGCATCAGTTTGTCGGCCTTGCCGTGGATCACAACGGTGGGGACGCTGACCAGCCGGTCGTAGCGAAGTAGGCTCCCGCTGCCGAGGACCGCCGCGAAATGGCGGCCGACGCCAGCGGGGTAGTACGACCTGTCGTAGCCCTCGATCGCCTCGGCACGGATGCGCTCCTCCGCTGCCGGATAACCGGGGCTGCCGGTGATTCTCGATACTCGGACGGCGTTGTCGATGATGGCCTCGCGTGTCGCGTCCTTGGGTTTCTGCAGGATGGCCAGCAGTTGTCTGGGGCCCGGTGGCGGCAGCAGTGGCTGATTGTTGCTGGAGAAGATGATCGCGAGGGTCTTGGTGCGTACCTTGTGCCGGGCGGCGAACACCTGCGCAATCATGCCGCCCATCGAAGCTCCGACGATGTGCGCCGTGTCGATCTTCAGGTGGTCCAGCAGCGCGGCGGCGTCGTCGGCGACATCTTCCAGCGTGTAGACCGCCTGGCTGCGCAGCCCGAGTACCGACCGGACCATCCGCGGCGCCAGCGGGGCGCCGGTGTGGCGGCCGGTCACCTTCGTCGACAGCCCGACATCGCGGTTGTCGTAGCGGATGACGCGCAGGCCCTGGTCGACGAGCTTCTCGCAGAACTCCGTGCGCCACAACAACAATTGCGCGCCGAGTCCCATGATGAGCAGGACGGCGGGATCGTTGGGATCGCCCATGTCCTCGTAGTAGATGTCCAGATCGCCTGAGCGGGCGGTGCCGGTGCGTATCTGCATCTACGCCTCGACCTCTTCGGAATGCTCGCGGCTGACCTCGACCATGAAGTTGGCGAAGTATCCCGTCAGCTGCGGGTCGGACATCATCTGCCACTTAGGCGCCAGCAGCTTCATGTAGCGCTCGACATAGAGGAACTGCTTGCCGATCAGCACCAGCTCCCGCGGCAGCTTCACGTCGTAGGCATCGGCCAGCGTGGACAGCTGCTTGCCGATCTCGGCATAGCTCATGTCGCCAAGCGACGTCATGGTCAGCGGGGTCGCGAACTTCTCCAGGTCCTTCGCGGCCTCTGCTTCGGGCTTGACCGTCCCGACCGCACCCATCAGTACGACGATCTTGCCCGCTGCGGCGTGGTCCTTCGTGACCAACAGCGCGTACACCAGCTCCCGCAGGAGCCACCGGGTGCGGGGGTCGATGCGGCCCATGATGCCGAAGTCGAAGAACACGATCTTGCCGTCGGGGTCGACGTACAAATTGCCCGCGTGCAGGTCGCCGTGGAACAGGCCGTGCCGGAGGCCGCCCTCGAAGACGCTGAACAGCAGCGCCTTGACCAGCTCCGTGCCGTCGAAGCCGGCCTTGCGGATGGCGGCGGCGTCGTCGATGCGGATGCCCTGGATGCGCTCCATCGTCAGCACCCGTTCGCTGGTCAGATCCCAATAGACCTGCGGCACCCGGATGTTCTTGCCCAGCGGCGAAGCATGCATATGCGACACCCACGCGTCCATCGACTGCGCCTCGAGCCGGAAGTCGAGCTCCTCGGCGAGGTTGTCGGCGAAATCGGCGACAACGTCCTGCGCCGAAAGTCGACGGCCGAGCTTGGCCAGCTCGACGATCTGCGCCCCGCGCTTGAGGATCTGCAGGTCGGCCGCGACGCGGCGACGGATGCCGGGCCGTTGGATCTTGACCACGACTTCCTCGCCGGTGTGCAGTGTCGCGTAGTGCACCTGCGCGATCGAGGCTGACGCGAACGGCTCCTCATCGAAGGTCTTGAAGAGGTTGCTCGGCTCGTCGCCGAGCTCCTCCTTGACGAGCTTGTGGACTTCGTCGTTGTCGGCGGGCGGGACCGCGTCGAGCAGGCTGCGGAACTCGCTGCTCAATGGCTCGCCGAAGGCGCCAGGGCTGGACGCGATGATCTGGCCGAACTTGACGTAGGTCGGCCCCAGATCGGCGAACGTCTTCGGGATTTGCTTGATGATCTTGTGCTGCAACGAGCCGCGGCCTGCGAGCTTGGTGACGACCCGCGCGCCGGTGCGGGTTATCTGCCAACCCGTCGCGCCAATGCGGGCAGCCTCGACCGGCAGTGGCACTCGGTCCAGCTTCGCTACCTCGCGGTGCTTAGTCGTACTCATGGTTGCAGTCTCTCAAAATCCGCGGTGACCCGTAAAAACCTGTGTAGCCGATCACAGTGTCCCGGAATTCGATTCCGCGGTTGAGCACAATGCGCACAACCTCAAGATCGCCAGTTACCCGGCTAGTGAGCACAAGCGCGCCAGCGCCACCGCCGATCCATAGCGTCAGACGCGAACAACCGTCTGAGGAGCGAAAATGGCCACGCTGTCGATCGAACCGCATGGTGCCTCGATGAAGCGCGTCGCGGCGGCCAGCTACGTCGGGTCCGCCATCGAGTATTACGACTTCTACATCTACGGCACCGCGGCGGCGCTGGTGTTCCCGAAGGTGTTCTTCCCCCACCTGGGTATGACGATGGCGACCCTCGCCTCGATGGCCACCTTCGCCGCGGCGTTCCTTTCGCGTCCGCTGGGCGCGGCGTTCTTCGGGCACTTCGGTGACCGGCTTGGCCGCAAGTCGACCCTGATCGCCACCTTGCTGATCATGGGCCTATCCACCCTGACGGTGGGTCTGGTTCCCGGTGCGGTGACGATCGGCATGGCAGCGCCGCTGATCCTGCTGACGCTTCGCCTCGTGCAGGGGTTCGCGGTCGGCGGCGAATGGGCAGGCTCCGCGCTGCTGTCCGCCGAATACGCGCCCGCCGAGGCACGCGGCCGCTACGGAATGTTCACCCAGATGGGCGTCGGCAGTGGGCTCGTCATGAGTAGCCTGCTGTTCCTGGTGGTGAACCAGACGATCGGGGAGTCCAGCCAGGCGTTCCTCGATTGGGGTTGGCGGATCCCGTTTTTGTTCAGCGCGGTGCTGATCGCCATCGCCTTGTACGTCCGGCTGAATGTCGCCGAGACACCGGTGTTCGCCGATCAGCAGGCGAACGACACCGCCACGGTGATGCCGCTTGCGGCCTTGTTCAACAAGCAGCGGCGGACGGTGGTGCTGGCCACGGGCAGCATGGTCGGGTTCTTCACGTTGGGCTACATGGCCAACGCCTACTTCATGAGTTACGCCCATACCCACGTCGGCTTTTCGCCGAAGCTGATCCTGTCGGTGGGTCTACTGGGCGGTGTGGTGGCGTTGGTGTTCAGCCTGCTTGGGGCCGTGTTGAGCGACACCTTTGGGCGCCGCCGTGTCATCATCACGGCGTTCGCAGTCGGTGTTCCCTGGTCCTTCGTCGTGCTTCCGCTGTTGGACACCGGCAGTGCGGTGATGTTCACGCTGGCGATCGCAGGCACCTACGCCGTCTCGGCGACCGCCTACGGCCCGATGGCGGCGTTCATTCCGGAAATCTTCGCCACTCGGTATCGCTACAGCGGTGCGGGCCTGGCACTCAATCTCGCGGGATTGGTCGGCGGGGCGGTCCCGACGATCGTCGCCGCACCGTTACTGGCGAGCTGGGGCGTACCCGCCATCGGCGTCATGATGGCGACCGTCGTGCTGGTCAGCCTCGTGTGCACCGTCGCACTGCCAGAGACGAAAGGTGTTTCGCTGCAACGCCAGTGATCGTCTCTCCACCCAATACCAACAACAACAAAGGAGAAAACAAATGAACAACAACAAGTGCAAGGGCTTCATCCGATTCGCCGCGTCCTCCATCGCGACGGTGGGCATCCTCGGCGGTGGCGCGCTGGGGTTCGCCGCAGGCGCCAACGCGAGCACCGCCACGCCTGACCAGATGAAGCGGCAGCACATGGCGGAGGAGCGGGCCGACCCGCACAGCCCCCCTGTCCAGACCGGCCAGCGGACGGCGCCGACGGCGCGGCCCGTGCAGCCGAAGTCGCCGACGGACCCGGGCGTCCCCAACCATGAGCGGCCTCGCAAGGGCTGAGGGGGTCGAGCGAACGTTCCGTACCGCTTCAAATTTCGACAAATTGTCGAGCGGTACGGAACGTTCGCGGGATGGGGCGGGGTGCGTGCCGGCCGGCGGGGGCGGCTGATGCTCGGCGCGAGGAGCCGCGCGATAGCGACATCTCCCGATGCGCGCCGATATCCGTCGCCATACACGCAAGATTCATTGCAGTGTCAAGGTAGCGTCTTGTCGATGCTGGCAACCGTGCTCCGCGCACCACTACACGGGATACGGGCGCGATGAGCGCATTTGGCCGCCGCTGGACTCGGCGCGATGATCACTACTATTGGTTGACCGGGTTTCTCGCTGAGCGCCAAGCACAGACTTTGCCCCGCCTGTTGAACGCCGCGTTCATCGCGACCACCGGTCTCATGCCCACGCTCCTGCTCGCCAACCCGCGCGGCCGGTACGGCGGGTCACTGACGCTCATCTCGGTCTCAATCACCGTGTGCTGTTTGGCGATGGCTGGCCTGTGGCTGCGGCCGCGCTGGCCGAGCCGGCTGCAGTCGCAGCTGTGCGTGGCCGTCGGGTCGATATGCATTGCGGTGGCGTGTCTCATCCAGCCGAACCCGGTATTCGGTCTGCTCGGATCGACCGTCTTCGCGATCGTGGCCGCATACACCGCGTTCTTCCATTCGTCGCGTCTGCTGACACTTGTCGAGGTGGTAGGCGCAGCGACTCTGATCGTGCTTGGTGTGCGGTTGAGCGAGATCGACGCTGCCATGGCCGCGGCCGGTGTGCTCCTGGTCGTTCTGCTGAATGGCTTCGCGGTGATGATCGGCCGGATAGTTATGCGGCTGACCGACATCGAGAAGCGTCGCCACGATCTGGAACCACTCACCGGCCTGCTCAACCGCGCCGCCTTCTACGAGGAGACCGCGACGCTCATCGGAGCGCGCAACCGCGGTGACGACCGATACTTGGCCGTTGCCGTAGTCAACCTCGAGAACTACTCGGCGTTAGTGAGCCTGACAGGCGCCGCGGCCGGAATCCGCGTCCAAGTGATGGCGGCTCAGAGGCTGAGGGAAACGATGCGGCGCGAAGCGATTCTCGCGCATTCTGGTGAGGCGGAGTTCTTGATCGCTGACGTGTTCGCCTCATCGGATCCGTCGGTGCTGATCGAGCGAGTCCGCGGCGCGCTGGCAGCTCCTCCATTGCGCTTGACCTGCAGCGTCGGCACGGTGGTCACTCGGCTGCGGCCCTTGGTTTCGCATCCGCCGTCGGATGTACTCGACGAACTACTCGACCATGCCAGCGCCACGATGTTCGAGGCGCGAAGGGCAGGCGGCAACCAGCATCGCATCGTCGTCGACCCGCGCCTCAGCATGCTTGACGAACCCGGCGCAGACTGAGGCGACGGGCCGGCAGGGCCCGCACGCATAGCGTCAGTTCGCCACGGTGAAGTTCTCCGTCAGCGTCTCGACGACGGGGCGCCATACCGGCTCGGGCAGGTCATGCCCCATGCCGTCGACGACGACGTAGCGTGCGCCCTCGATAGCGCGGGCGACGTTGCGTCCGTTTCGTGGGCGCACCATCGGATCTTTCGAACCGTGGATGACGACGGTCGGCGCCGTGATGCGCCGGGTGTATCCCATCAGGCTGCCGGTGCCCAGGATGGCGTCGAACTGGCGCAGCATGCCCTGCGGGTAATCGCTGCGGGCGGTCAGCTCCTCGACGCGACGGCGTAATTGGTCAAGTGGTGGAAGGAAATTCGGGCCATTGATCACCGAGATGTTGCGCACCTCGATCGCCATCCTGTCCTCGGCGGGCGCATCCTTGGCGGGCGCATCGAAGGCCAGCTTGATCACTTGCCACTTCGGGATCGACGACATCGGACTGCCGGAACTCGTCATGATCAGGCCCAGCGACCGGACCCGGTCCGGGCGGCGGCCGGCCAGCACCTGAGCGATCATTCCGCCCATCGACGCGCCGACGACGTGCGCGCGCTCGATGTCGAGATGGTCGAGCAGACCTTCGACATCGTCGGCCAGGTCGATCAAGGTGTAGGGCACCGGGCTGGTCCGGCCGACGATGTACCTCAGCACTCGCGGATAGACCGAGCCGTTGGCGCGATGGCCGTGCAACTTCGTCGACAGGCCGGTGTCGCGGTGATCGAACCGGATCACGCGATATCCGCACTCGACCAGCTGGGTGCAGAAACCGTCTGGCCACATCGGCAGCTGCGCGCCGACCCCCATGATGAGCAGGACCGGCGGATCCGCAGGATCGCCGAGGTCTTCGTAGAAGAGCTCGATGTCCCCGCAGAGCGCGGTTCCGCTTCGGGTTTGCATAGCAGCCTCACACTAGCGGGCTGATCCGCTCCTCAACTGCCGGCAGGGATTTGCCTGTGTCACACCATGGGGCTGATGTGTTCGTCGACGCCGAGCAGCGACTTCCCGAAGACTTCGTAACCTACGACGGGATAGAGACCCGCATGTCGCGCAGCCGTGTTGGCGTCGCGCCAATACCGTTGCAGCGGGTTGGATTCGGCGAAGCTACCCGCGCCGTGCACGTTGACCAGGATGTTGATCGCGTCGAGCATCTGCTGGGCCGCGAAACCGCCCTGGGCGCGGGCTTTCGCGCGTTCGTCGTAGTCAATGTGTCTGTCGTCGGCGGCGGCCCGATCCAGCTGATCGGCGATTGCGTATATATGCAGGCGGGCGGTCTCGAGCTTCAGGGCCGCCTCTGCGATCTGGACCTGGACGCCAACCGACTCGCTCTGCTTGGTGAAGATCGTGTGGTGCATCGCCTTTGTCGGCGCCTTCTCGATGGTGTATGTCAGCGCCGCGCCGGTGATCCCAACGATGGGGCCGAGCAACGCGAGAGTGCCGAGAGTTGGGAACGGCAGGCGATACATCGGTGCGTCCGTGGGCGCTGGGAGCGCCTCCTTCGCGGAGATGTCCATGGGGATGGTTCGGTAGTCGGGCACGAAGACGTCCTCGCCGACCCAGGTGTTGCTGCCGGTGCCGCGCATACCCGTTGTCCGCCAGGTGTCTTCGATGCGTAGGTCTGAGGCGGGCACCAGGCACCAGTAAGCGTCGGCAGGCTGCCCGGAATCGTCCGCGACGATCGCAACAATCCCGGCCCACGTAGCGTGCGGACATCCTGAGGCATAGGCCCAGCGGCCGCTCACCCGCAGTCCTCCGTCGACGCGGCGGGCGGGACCCGGGGTCGCGGCTCCCGCGATGCGTGCGTCGCCATTGTCGGCGAACACCTCTGATCGCGCGCGGTCGGAGAAGTGTGACGCCATCCACGCAGCGGTGGCCCCGAGGCCGACGAGCCACGCGACAGAACCATCGGCCTGGCCCAGCGACTCGCTGATTTCGAGGACGGTGCGGACCTCGGCTTCGTAGCCGCCGAATTGCCGTGGCGACAGCAGGCGGTAGAACCCGGCTGCGGTCACAGCGTCGATGACCGGGTCCGGGGCCTTCCGTTCGGCATCGGCCATCGCCGCGTGCTCGCGCAGCAGCGGTTGCAAGGCGCGGGCTCTGGAAACAAGCTCCTCGCGTGTCGGGACTGTGATGGCGTCGATTGCTGTGCTCATACTCACTAGAAGCGATCGAGGAACCGTCATCGCTCAATCGGCATTCCGTGATGTACATCACATACTCGGGTCAGACCTGCCCGTTTCTGCAATGTGTTTGCGCGGCAGAAGGTTTGGGACGCGATCTTGATTGTCAGCTGGTAACGGCCGGCTTCCAGCGCTTGATCCAGTCGGTTTCCGGCCATTCCTCGTTGGCGGCCATCAGCTCATACATCGTTGCGCCGTCGCTGGATTCGCGGATGATGTCGGCGTGGCCGGCGTGCCGCGTCAGCTCTTCGATCAGATGCAGCGCCACCCAGCGCACCGACCAGTGGTCGATGTCCTGCGGGAACCACGGCACGTCGTGCGGAACCGGCACCGCTGTGTCGAGATCGGCCTCGGCGATGACCCGCAGGGTCTCCTCGTTTTGCTTTTTCAGCTCATCGAGGAGCTGCTCGAGGGTTTCGTCGTCACGCATCACGTACTGGTCCGCGTACTCCGCCATGATCTCTGCCATCGGACGCTCGTCCCTCGGAGGAAAATCTGGCGCGGACGCGGCCCGTTGCGCCCAGCCTTTCTGAACACCGGCGGCGTGCTTGATGAGCCCGCCGATGGACAGCGTGCTGACCGACGGCGTCGACCGGGCCTGCTCGTCGCTCAGGCCGTAGGCCACCGCGAAGAACGCGTTCTGATTGAACCGCAGGAACTCGAGCAACGACTGGCGCTCGTCGGAGGCGGGCGGGGGCATTCCTGGCATAGCTAGCGTCCCTCTCTGTTGGTGGTGTGTACGTAAAGATCTCGGATGCAAGCGATTTCGGCGCCGTGGTGGATGGCCTCCCGGTTGATGTGCAGGATGAGTTCTGCCATGGGGTGATCCGCCCACGGGCCTTCCTTCGGCCCGATCGGCCGCGCCAACGCCTGCGCGTCAAGGGCGCGCACTCCGGTGATCCAGTTCGCGTACGCGTCATCGAGCTGCTGCAGTGCCGTCTTCGCGTCGGTCGCGTAATTCCAGGACTGGTAGTCGGCAGGCGGCCCGCCGAAGTGGCTGTGGTTGCGCATCGCGAACACGCCGACGATGACGTGGGCGAGCCGCCACGCGATGGTTGTGAACGGCACGGGCTGCGGCTCAGGGAACGTGAAGTCGATCGAGCCATCGGGGTGAACCGTCCAGCAGTCCGACACCGGCTGCCAGAAGTACTCCTCATCGGTCAGGTCATCCAGGCGAGGGCGCAGCTGGTTCGTCCAGTGGTAGTCGAGTTGATCGGCCAGTTGGGTGGTCAAGTCGCTCATGACACCATCCTGACAGCTATATAGGACAGTTACTGTCCTATGACTGTGACAGGGTGGTTGTGTGTCCGAAACGACAAGCCGGGTGCTGCAGCTGCTCGGGTTGCTGCAGTCACGCCGGGTGTGGACTGGTGAGGAGCTGGCCGAGCGGCTGGAAGTGACGACGCGGAGCGTGCGCCGCGACGTGGAACGGCTGCGCGATCTCGGCTATCCGGTGCACGCCAGCAAGGGCCATGGCGGCGGCTATCAACTGGGTGCCGGCGCGGCGTTGCCGCCGCTGTTGCTCGATCCCGACGAGGCGGTCGCGATGGCGGTGTGCCTGCGGCTGGCCGCGGGCGGCAGCGTGGCAGGCGTCGGCGAATCGGCGCTGCGCGCACTGAGCAAGCTCGACCAGGTGATGCCGGCCCGGCTGCGGTCGCAGGTGGCCGCCGTGCACGACGCGACGGTCACGCTGCCGTCGAACTACTCGGACTCACCCGTCGAACCCGAGGTGTTGATGACGCTGGCGCGGGCGTGCCGCGACCGCGAGCACGTCACGAGCGGCTACGTCGACCGCGCCGGCAGCGCCACGGAGCGGCGACTGGAGCCCTATCAGTTGGTGACGACCGGCCGGCGCTGGTATCTGTTGGCATACGACCGCGATCGCCAGGACTGGCGCAGCCTTCGGCTGGATCGGATGGCCGATGTGCGCGCCCTCGGCAGCACGTTCATACCTCGGGAGGCGCCTGACGCGGCGGAGTACGTGCGACGCTCGATCAGCACGTCGCCCTACCGCTACGTCGCCCGGGTGCGCTACCAGGCGCCGGAACACGTTGTGGCACAGCATTTCTCCCCGGCATCGGTGACCATCGATGCCGACGGCCCCGACGCCTGCATCGTCACCGCCGGGGCCGACGACCCCGAGCGCATGGTGTTCTATCTCGCGCTGCCGGGGTGCGAGTTCAAGGTGCTGGATCCGCCTGAAGTGGTGCGGGCGGTCGGATCGCTGGCCGAGCGGTTACGCCGCGCGGCCGGTTAGACATCCCAGGGGCGTAGGTTGTCAAGCCGCCGCGGCGGCTTGACGGTGTGCCCAGGCTTTGTGTTCGTCGTAGTGGGTTTGGTGGCGCAGGCAGCCGTGCAGGATCCCGACGAGGCGG
>Ga0105249_10001132_pt1 | contig 23574 bp, 16 predicted proteins | sample KBSS44metaG_FD_81522 | JGI IMG/M metagenome (GOLD analysis project Ga0105249, IMG submission 81522) | Switchgrass rhizosphere microbial communities from Kellogg Biological Station, Michigan, USA - KBS S4-4 metaG | ecosystem: Host-associated > Plants > Roots > Rhizosphere > Soil | place...
ACAGGATTTACAAGATTTTTCAGAATTTACATGTTCATTCTGAAAAATCTTGTAAATCCTGTCTAACAGTTCTGTCACTTCCACTCTCCCTGAAGGGTGAAGGCGGCCCAGTAATGTGGTTGGCGCCAGCGTGGATCCTGGGACATCGAGATCTGCGCGGCGCGGAGTGCTGCTGCGGGTCGAAGCTTTTGACTGAGCATTGCTTCGTAAAAGCGTTTCATAAATTCAGCCGAGGCACGATCGTCGATTTGCCAGAGACTTGCGATCACACGCGGCGCACCGGCGTACATGAACCCGCGCGTCAATCCGACCAGTCCTTCGCCGCGAATTTCTTTTCCGAGCGCCGTCTGACATGCGCTCAACACGACTAGATCCGCCGACAGTTTCAAGTTGTACAGATCGTACAGTCGCAAAAATCCATTCTGCGGCTGACCTTTTTCATCGACGAGAGACAGAACGATTCCCGAGAGCTCGGGGTGATTGTTGTTGATGATGCCGTGCGTTGCGAAGTGGACCACGCGATACTGGCCCAACTCAGCGCTCGTAGCGAGTTTTCGACTTGCGGCGAAGTCGACGGCTTCGAGTTTTCCATCACTTCCCGCCAGTCGCGCAATCGCGTCAGCTTCCTGGCGACTGAACCGCAGTCTTCGCAAACCATCCAATCCGGTTTCCGCTCCGGATCTTAGAGCGACCAAAGGAACGACTTTATCGATCGGAGCCGGCCGGCCAAGGCGTGCTGCTGCCACACGCGGATCATTGTTCGAGAACACCGGATCGGCGAGCACTGCGACCGTCTTGCTTGCCGGTTTACGATTCGCTGTTTCCTGCCGCAGCAGTCCGACTACGGATGCAGACGGCGCCATTACCACTTCGTGATCGACAATCAGTGCCTGCGAGTCAGCCGGATCGGGCAAACCTGCAAATGGAATGTAATGCAGAACGCCGTCGCTCACGATCAGCAGTCGCTTGTCTTTCAACTCACCGGCGACTGGCCCAAGTATCATCCGGCTCAGAATTGCAGACGCATTCACGTACTCTGCATCCGCGAGCTCAAGTCGCTGTCGTCTTTGCTCGAGTGTTTCTTTGGGAACGCTGATCGTGCGCGCTGTTAACAGATCGTAAACTCGCCTCGCGGCCGGTTCGATCACAGCACGTTTCGGCAACTCAAATGACTTGATGGCGTCAGGTGTAACTGCCCAGACGAAGCTTCTCTCTTCACCCAGGGAGTATTCGAGCAACAGCGTGTCACGATCGAGGATCTTTTCCTGAATTTCTTCAAGTCCGAGCGGTACGGGTTGGACGAGCGCGGTGAACTGCGGACTACTCTCACGAATTCGACCTTCAAGCTGCTCGAGTTCATTCGTTAGCGTCGAGAGCTCTTTGCGCGCGGCTTCAGCTTCCTCTTCAGTGTGTTTGCCGCTGAGCAATTCCATCTGGCTTTGCGCCTTCGCGTCGATCGCCTGCGCCAGTGACTGCTTGCGTTCGAGCAATGAAGGATCAATGCCGTGACGAATCTTGCCGCCCGCTTCTGAAAGCAGTTGTAACAGCGATCGCGCACGTCCGGTTTCACTGGCGTTGAAAGCGATGCGTTCGAGCTTTTCCGACGGCTTGTCTGTACTCAGCCGCATCAACAAATCGATATAAAACTCGCGATACTGTTGCACTGAAGCGAAGTACGATGTGCGCAGTCGCGGGCTCGCGACTTTCAAGCGCACACGCTCGACCTGGGCCAGCGCTTCTTCAATTCGGTGGCGTGCTTCGACAAGATTTCCACGATCGCGCTCAAGGCGAGCGACGTCTGACAACGTCGTGGCGATGCCTCTCTGATCGCCGGCGATTTTGCGCAGCTCGAGAGCTTCATTGAAGTAGCTCAGCGCTTTGTCATACTCGCTGAGGCTGCGATATGCGACGCCGGTATGATTGAGAACCGTGGCGGTGTAATAAGGGTTACCGACCTGCCGCATGAGCTGAAGCGACTGGCTGTAATAATCGAGCGCTCTGGTTTTATCGCCGAGGTAGTAATAGCAGTTACCGATGTTGCTGAGTGTGATGGATCGACCGGCGATGTCTTTGGGACCAGAACCTTGTCGCAGCGGCAGCACTTGTAAATTCGTATCGAGCGCCCGCTGATACTGGCCCATCTTGGCATAACTCGCAGCGAGATTACTCATGAGGACCGGATCGGTTTCGTTGTTCTTTTTCTTCGCCTCAGCGATCTGTTCGTATATATCGAGAGCTCTTTGCTCCTCGCCCAGCTCGCCGTAGATCCACGCGGTATTGTTCAGCGTGTTCAACTCGCTCTTGCGGTTGCCTAGTGCTTTGTAGAGAGTACCTGCCTGTGAGTAGCAGTCGAGGGCTTTCTGATACTGGCCGATGTCGCCATACAGCCATCCCGCCTCATAAAGAGTCGCAGCTTCCATCGGCTTATCGTTGAGATTGCGCCAGATGTCGACTGCCGATAGGTATTTCTCGATTGCTTGCTGGTACGACTGTCCCGTTCTCTTTTCGGTAAGCGCCTCAGCTTCCGCAATCAGTTTATCCGCAGCGGCGCGACGTGGATCCTGTTGTGTCGCGTTCTGACTCTGAGCAAAACCGATCGATACACTGGCAAGCAACACGAAGAGGAGCGAGAAAAAGTTCGATGCGAGGTGGCGATATGGGCGGGACATAAAAACCTCCAGCAGGCGGAAATTCGTGATTTAAATGAAACGCGGAAAATTTTCTTAAAAAGGACCATCATGGTGTAAAATTTCTGCCGGCATACCTCCCGGTAGTTGTACGAATCCCAGATAAGTAAGAGTTGAGTGACTTTGGCACGATGTATTTCCGTGCTGATTTCTCTGTGCAACCTCTGCGTCCTCTGTGTCTCTGTGGTGAAGGTTAACCACAGAGACACAGAGAACGCAGAGGTTGCACAGAGAAAACCAATCCAAATACCTCCCTGTTTCAACGTTGGAATAGGAGACTCAGGTCTGCATGAGTGTTCGCGAGTCCTCTGGGGATGCAAAGCGTGGCCGCCCGCAACGGCAAACAGCATCACCGCTTGGTAACTTGGTCCTTAACGCAATGAAATTTCTGAGGCTGAGTTACAAAGACGTCGTGATCGCGAGTGAACGCTTGGCAGCGGCTCATGAGAATCCTGACATGCGTATCGGTAAGTCGACGCTCGGCAACATCATTAGCGGCAGCATCCGGCAACCGGGCACCGCGAAACTCGACAGTCTGCGAGTGATTCTGAATCTTTCACGCTCGGAAATGGATGCCTCTATCGGATTACAGCCAGAGCGACACTTCAATGAGCAACTCGGAATGATGAGAACGCGCACGCACGAAGTGCCGATCGATGCGGTGACACGCCACCGAAGTGTGAAGCTGCCAATCTTGCGTAACGATACTGATATGGAAGTGACGCAGTTTCTGCCGTCGCGATGGACTGATGTTGAAGTTGAGTATCTCGGATCGTATTACCCGCCGCATCTTGCGTATGTTGTCGTGGGCGAAGACGATTCTAATGCGACGCCGATGGCGCCGCCCGGCAGTCGTTTGCTCGTAAACAAGCTTTTGAACGAAGTGCATCCGGTAGACAGCGTGAGTTTTGATCAACGGGAGCTGTTTTATGTTCGGACGCCTAGAGGGTTCACTTGCATGTATGCAGAGATGGCTCCGGGCGATCGGATCGTGTTGATACCGCATCCGGACTCAGGAAACATGCGTGAAGAGTTTCATCGAGGTGAGGTGGAGATCGTCGGGCAAGTAGTTGGCGTTCTGTATCCGGCTCGATAGTAATTGTCCGGGATCGAGAACAATTGTGATGATTCTACGCGGCAGAAAATTCTATTGAGTCAACGAGTTGCTGCTGGTCTATCTTCAACGAAGATGGCGATCTACTTCAATGGGCCACCTGAAGGTGATATCAGGTAACACCTGAGTCGTTTACTAAGTGACTCGGATATCGCGTCTTAACAAACGAGCAACGCGTAGTTTTGTCCGAGATACCGGAATAATCATCCTGATCATGTCAAGTGCCCCCCATGGTGTGTACATTGCCGGGCTACAGTTACGCCTCCCGCGGTGTAAATCCTCCCTTAAAAACTGGAGAAATACGGTGCCAGCTGGTCAGAAGCTGAAGTCTCTGCGTAATCGTCGCAACATCACGGTTCGAGAGGTCGAACAGGCAAGCCGCAGAATCGCCGACGTCAAAGGCGATAAGCGATTCTGCATTTCAAACGGCTGGTTGGCCCAACTCGAAAACGGTGACTCGGAGCCCAGCATCTGGAAGCTTTTCAGCTTAAGTGTGATCTATCACGCTAACTTGCTCGACCTCCTGGTTCTTTACAATATCGATGTAAACGAGAAGGAGAAGTACGAGTCCGTCGCGGATCCTCATCTCACGCAACTGATTTGTCAGAACGGCAACGGGCCCGCTTCTCACCACGATCGGTTGTCGACGACGCTGAACGCGAGTCAGTCCGATGGCTGCCCGAATCACATTATTTACGGGCATCTCGGACTGGCGGAGTTCACGATGTATCCGATGATTAGGCCCGGCGCGCTCTTGAACATTGATACCAGTCAAAACAAGGTCGTTATTAACGCGTGGCGCAATGAGTATGAACGGCCGGTTTACTTCATCGAGTTGCGAGAAGCTTATGCGTGTGGCTGGTGTGAGCTGCTGGGCAATCAGTTACTGATCATTCCACATCATTCGTCGCCTGCGAGCGTGCGCCGGTTTACGTATCCGAGAGAGGCGGAGATCGTCGGTCGTGTGGTTGGTTACAGCACAAGCTGTGTCGATGTTGCCAGGCAGGTGTAACGATTTGAGAGACATGATGCGTTCAGGCGAGTTTAGGTGGTTGTTATCACAGGTCAGGCCGTTCTTTCGTCTGCATCTGGGCAGTTACTTCTGCGTTGTAGCCGCCGGTGTTCTTGTCCTTCTCGATCCACTCATCATCCGGTTTCTGATTGACGAAGTCATTCCGAGCGGCCGGATCAGTTGGCTTCCGTTTATCGCGGCGGCTTTCTTTTGCACTTACATGGGAAGGCTCGGCTTCGATAGTCTCGCCGGAATACTGAATTTCCGCGCGGTGCAAAAGATGACTTACCGGAGCAGGCTGTCGCTGCTGCGTCACCTGCAGCGTCTTTCGGCTGAGTATCACGACAACACGTCCCCGGGCGATACGCTGCATCGTTTGCAAATTGACGTTGACCAGGTCGCAACTCTTAGCGGCGAGGTGCTTCCCGCGTTGCTGCGTACGGTTACGATCTTCACGCTCGTGATCTGCACCATGCTGGTGCTGAATTACCGGCTCACGATTGTTGTTTTGCCGCTGATACCAGTATTCATCATCGTGCGGCGGCGGTTTCAGGATCGTTTGCGCCGCGCCTCTGACACGGTCCAGGAGCGTTCCGGAAAGTTGATCGGGTTTCTCGAAGAGCATCTCTCAGCGATTGTGCAGGTCCAACTCCTTTCCTGCGAAGAGCGAGAGGCGCGTCGGTTTGCGCGCATTTCGAGCGACGTTGTTCGCGCGCAAATGAAGCGCCGGACCACGGAGCTCTTCTTCAGCTCCGTCCTCTATTTGATCATCATTACGGGAATGGCCGGCGTTCTGAGTTACGGTGGTTACCAGGTGATGAGCGGAAAGCTGACAGCCGGTGGACTTGTCGCATTTTACGGCTACACGCTTCAGCTCTTCATTCCGCTTTACGGCGTCGTTGATATTTATGCGAAGGTGCAGCGTGTTGCAGCGAGCGCGCGGCGATTGATTGAGATCACTGAGGCGAAGTCGATCCTGTGCGATGGCGAGAGGCCTTTAAGTGCCGATGTGCCGGCGGCAGTCGAGTTGAAGGGGGTTTGTTTCAGTTACGATAGCGAGCGTCCGGTGCTGAATGCGTTGAGTTTGCGCGTCGATCGTGGTGAACGCGTGGCGCTTACAGGTACGAGTGGTAACGGAAAGAGCACGATCGCGAAGCTCGTCGCCCGCATGTACGACCCGAGCGCCGGCAATGTGCTGCTGGATGGAACTGATGTTCGTGATTTCAAGTTGAAGAGTTTGCGAGCGTCGGTGATCTTTGTGCCGCAGGATCCGGTGCTGTTCGATGTCACGTTGCGTGAGAACCTGCTTTACGGAAATCCGAGGGCGAGTGAGGATGAAATCGAGCGCGTGACGAAGCTCGCGCAGTTGGAAGTATTGATTAATCGTTTACCGAAAGGGCTTGATGAGTCGCTCGGGCCTCGTGGCAACCGGTTGTCGGGTGGTGAACGTCAGCGCGTGGCTCTCGCGCGTGCGTTGCTGCAACATCCGAAAGTTCTAATCCTCGACGAATGCACGTCAGCGCTCGACGAGCTCACGGAGAAGCGTCTGCTGAATGCCCTCGATCAGCATCTGCGCGACGTAACCACCATCATAATCTCGCATCGCCCCTATCCAACAAGCTGGGCGAACCGCGTTGTCCAGGTCAAACATAATTTCGTCTCTGAAGCGTGACTGTAGGGCGGCCCTCTGTGGCCGCCCCAGGTTAATTGCCCCTACAGTTATGGTCGAAATTTTTTCGTCCTTGCTTGGTATACGAAGCAAGAATGATCGCTCGGTGAAAACTCGTATTCAAAAACCCCAGCAAAAACACACCTTGCTTAGAAAACTAAGCAGAATCAAAAAATTTCACCTCGCCGCACGTCTCAAGCGTAGTCTCGTGACTATCTCAGTTGGAGACCAGCGACAAGCAGGCGCATCCCCCAAGCTTCAATAAAACTGTTCACAAACGATTGAGCGCATAGCTCAAAGGATGGGTTTACGTATGTCACCCACCGACAGAGCGCGAAAGCACAAGGATGGGAGTGTGTTGCTTTCGATTGCAGAAGACAGCATCTGCAAGTTGAACGGCGTCGGCGCACTCACCTGGATGATTCTCGAAGATACTCGTGACGGTCTCACTCTTGACGAGATCGTGCGCGCACTCGAACACGAGTTTGAAGCAATCAACTCAGAAGGCCAGCTGCGGTACGAAGTCCCGCACGAGCAGCTTCAGACGGACACGGATCGGTTCCTGAAAAAGATGATGTCGCTGGGTTTGGTCCAGCTTTCAGGCGACGGGTTCTACTCGGTCAGTGAAGACGTTACTGGCACAACTTCAGCTCCGGCAATCGAAATCGACCAATCAAATTTTGCTGCTAACGACATATCTGAAGACCTGAGTATCTCACGCCGCGAGACTTTCAGCGCATTTGTGGGTTTGCTGGCGTTTGACCTTCTGCTGAAACTCGGCGGCTTTCAACGACTGATCGGGAAAGTCGCACGTTGGCCCATCACGGAGCCACGCATTGCGGATCGCGAGACTTGCCGGCGTGTGCGCGGCATGGTCGACCGCGCACAGATGTACTACCCGAAAAAAGCGATGTGTTTACAGCACTCAGCGGTAGTGACGTGTCTCCTACGCCGCCGCGGCGTCCCCGCCGAGATGGTCCTCGCCGCCCAACCCTTCCCACCCAAAGCTCACGCGTGGGCCGAAGTCGCTGGCGAGGTTATTAACGACCAGAGTTCCGTGAAAAGCGAATATCGGGTGTTGAGACGAATTTAATCCGGAAACAAAGCAATGAGCGCTTTAGCAGGAATACTCAACTTTGGTAGCGGCGTCGCGCCAGTCAATGAATATGACTTAGCGAAGCTCGGTGCGACGCTTGACTCTCGTGGACCAGACGGCGGATTCGATCTGGTCAGCGGAAATGTCGGTATGACTTATCGCGCGTTTTACACCAACCGCGAATCACGTCTGGAAGCACAACCACTCGTTTCGCGCGAGGGCCACATGCTGACGTGGAATGGTCGTCTGGACAACCGCGACGATCTAATCCGGCAACTGAACCTTCCGCACGCGAATACGATTCCTGATGTGAAGATCGTAATGGCGGCGTATCTCAAGTGGGAACAAGACTGCTTCAGCCGCCTGGTAGCCGACTTTTGCCTTGCGCTTTGGGATAACCGGCTGCGAGTTCTTTATCTCGTGCGCGATGTAGCCGGCACACGCGCTCTCAAATATCACCTTGATAGTCGCAGGATTGTCTGGTCCACCGAGACTACATCGATGCTGGCGTTGCAAAGCCGGGGGTGGGAGATCGACGAAGAATACATCGCCGGCGCATTGAGTCTCAGCCCAACATCTTGGCTAACGCCCTACAAAAACATATTGAGTGTAAAACCGGCGCACGTTGTCACCGTGAGCGCAAGCGGAGAAGTTCATAGCCAGCGATTCTGGAGACTCGATCCCTTTAAGGTCATCAAGTACAGCACGGATGAGCAGTATCAGGAACATGCGCTCGAACAGTTCAGTGAAGCGATACGCTGCCGGTTGCGATCTGATCGTCCTGTCTTTTCGGAGTTGAGTGGCGGCCTCGACAGCTCAGCCATTGTTTGTGTTGCCGATCGACTCATCAAGAAACGTGAAGTGCAGGCGCCAGGATTGGAAACGGTGTCGCATGTATTCGACGAATGTCCGACATCCGACGAACGGCGCTATATCCATCTGGTCGAGGCGCAACGACAAATCCCGGGCAATCACATCAAGGATGAAGACTTCCAACTATTAGCGACGCTTCCGGATGACGTCGCGATCGTTACTCCTAACCCGGTGGTGCTGTCGTTCGGTCTCCATTCCAGAATCTGCAAGGCAATGGACCACGCAGGCGGGCGCGTGCTGTTGAGCGGCCTTGGGGGCGATCAAATGTTTGGAGGTGTTTACGGCGCCTATCCGGAAGTCGCCGATCTGCTCGCCTCAGGCAGGTTTCTGACTCTGAACCGAAGACTGCACGCGTGGAGCAAGGCCAGGAAGCAGTCGTATCTTGGCCTGCTTTGGAAAGACGCGATCGTGCGCCAGTTTCCAACACGCTTCCAGTCAATCACCGCCGGCCCAGCGGGAGAACTTCCTCCCTGGTACAACAGCGACTTCTCGAGACGAATGAAATTGCAGGAGCGCTTGCTCGCAAGGGATCGACTGAGCAGTTTCCCGACACATAGTTCGCGCGATCAGGCCCGGGGTTTCCTGTCGGTGGTGAAGAACATTTCATCGTGTTGGCGAACGGAACAGTTTGGCATTGACGTCACCTATCCATTTGCACATCGCCCGTTGGTGGAGTTTCTACAGGCGATTCCATTGGACCAGTTAATGCGGCCCGGCGAGAACCGCTTTGTCATGCGCCGCATGCTGGCGGGAATTCTTCCGGACGAAATCGCCGCTCGCCGCACGAAAGGGAATCCTCGCGAGGCAATCTTTCGCGCTGTCGCACGCGAATCCGGGCGTTTGCGCTCGGTGTTCGACGACTCACGCCTGGGTGCGCGCGGGTATATCGACAAGGAGCCATTGTTTGCTGCTCTAGATCGTGCCCGCCACGGCTACGAAACGCATTCGGCGTTCTTAGTGCAAACGATATCACTCGAGTTTTGGTTACGAGATCTCGAAACTCGCGACTCGTTAACCAAAAGCCCTGCCGTAGAGCCCAGACGAATCGCCTGGGCGCACGCGGCAGAACCTGTCACACCTGCCGTGTGACTCATGTCATACGGCAGGTGCTAATCAACCAAGAAGAAAGGAGGAGAAAGATGAAGCAGAATGAATATAAAGCAGCAGAAGCAGTAGAGATTGGTAAGGCCGGAGAAGTCATCCTGGGCGAGAAAACTATCATCCCAGCGCCAGATTTCCCGGGAAATGTACCGGAGGACCGCTTTTCAGAGTAAGGAGAATCGAAATGAAAAACAATGAATACGACGCAGCAGAAGTTGTCGAAATCGGTCAGGCACAGGCGATAGTTTTGGGTGAGAAGATCAATCTGCCTGACCTTGACAGCTTAGGCGTGGAGCCAATGGACTGGCGCTACCAAGAGTAGTGAATGGTCAACTTCATGAAGAAGCGGGAGTGTTCCCGGCGATGCTGATCAGAGTTGACGATCAGACTTACTCTAAGCGCCACTACAACATTCCCGCTCAATCTCTTCTCTGTGCAACCTCTGAGTACTTGTGTTTCTGTGGTTATTAAATCGATCGCAAAAAACTACCACAGAGACACAGAGAGCTCAGAGGTTGCACAGAGAAACTACAGGAGGAACTAATTTCTCGCTGAGCTTGACTGTCGCTGCGCAGCAGGCCGCAAGTGTGATTCGAACCAATTAAGAATGCGGTTCCAGTAGTCAATTCGATTGCTGGGATGCTCGACGCCGTGTCCTTCATATTCGTATCGCACATAGACCACTTTTTTGCCGAGACGTCGAAGTCCGACAAAGATCTCGTCTGCCTGAAATGGAGAGACGTCCATCCCACCCTGGCTAATCAGCAAAGGCGTTTGGATTTTATTCAGGAAAAAAGCCGGCGAATTTTGAACGTATCGCTCAGGAAACTGCCAGGGTGGTCCACCCATGCGCCCCTGTCCTTCCTCAGCCCAGCTAATCCCGAGGGAAGCACCATTTTTCAACATCGCACCATACATGCTGGTAAGATTGCCGAAGCCGACATCCATAACGGCAGCTTTGAACCTTTCGGTTTGTACGATTAGTGCGAGAGTGCTGTATCCGCCGTAACTAGCTCCCATCACCCCCAGTCTGTCAGGGTCGGCAATTCCCATTTCGATTGTCTTGTCTACTGCAGGCAAGACGGTTTTCGCGAGGTCCTGCAGCGTCGTTCCGATAGTCAGAGGCGTATCAGGAAGCAGGACTGCGTAACCACGTGAGGAAAACAGATGGAGGTTGTAATGCTCATTACCGGAACCGCCGTAACGATTGACATTGGCCGACAGCATCGAACCTCCATAAACCCAAACGACTAATGGATACCGCATGTTGCTTTGATAGTTCACGGGCAATAACAGGGTCGCCTGGAGCTTCTTCCCATCCGCAATAGAATAATCGATCAACCGCGCGTCTCCGGCCGGATAGCGCTCGAGATCGGGGTTTATGTGTGTCAGTTGACGGACGTTGGTGAAGTGACGATTCGTGATCCAGAGGTTCAGTTCGTGTCGCGCGTTCTCTGCCGCATAAATCATGAGCTCGTCATCATGTGAAACACCGCGTAGCATGGGATTGATGCTTATGTCAGCTTCCAGCACCTTACGAAATTCACCGGTGCGTGAATCGACTCGATAAAATCCTTCCTGCTTTGTTACAGAGTTACTGATGTTGACGTAAATTGATGCGCCGTCAGGAGACCATATTTGTTGTCCATCATGCCGACAGACAATACTCCTGATCTGACGGTTCCACGTAGCGGTAATAGCTGTTGCTTTGGCTTCCGTCGTTGGGACGCGCCAGATCTTGTTATCGGCAAGTATGTAAATCGCCCGACCCTCTTTATCCCAGAGCGGCGTTTGCATGAACCGCACGCGCGCGGTTGCAGAAACCTTGCGTGGCTGTTCACCACGCCGCCAAATGAAACACTCGCCCTCAGAGATATACGCGATGGTCTGTCCATCTGGTGACCACGTTGCCGGCAACGAAGGTGCGCCCGGAGAGAAGTCTTTGACTCGCTCAGTTTGTCGATTCGATAGTGAGACTACTGAGAGGTTGTAGGTATAGAGAAGTTGATTGTCTGGCCTGACCTGCGTTGGTGATGCATAGACGACTCTGTCGCCGGAAGGTGAGAGTGAATAAGCAACAATTTTCTCCTGCTTGACGATTCTTTTCGTGCTCCCTGTATACGTATCCAATATTGCAAGATCGCCGAGAAAGGAATCCATCGAGCTCGGAAGTTTTTGCGCGGAACTCTCTGACTCGTAGACCGATTTTGCGATTGGATCGTATGGGTCTCGTTTTGTGGTTCCGTCGAAGCAATCGAACGTTTGAGTGTTGCCGGTAATTTTAGTAAGGACTTGCCGTCCATCGGGCGTCCAGAAGATCTTTTCTAATCGCGACCGTGCGTGTACGACCGCAGTTGTCAGTGCCCGCAGTTTTCCGGTCGAGCGTTCCCAGATCCACACATGTGCTTTACCAGATCGATCTGAGTAGAAACCCAGCGATTTACCATCCGGGGACCAGCTCGGTCCCCAGTTTGCGCCTTGTCCGGAACTGATGTTGATTGTTTGTCCGGTTTTTGTGTTGCTGATAAGAAGATCAGTATTGGCGAGCAAGAACGGCGTGCTGGTGCACGTAAAGGCTTTCCACTCATCACTCGGGAGGCCCTGTAATTTTCGGCGTCGAGGATCAGTCAGGGTATAAGCAACCCACGCACCGTCTGGAGAAAGATCAAACTCAACCAGCGCAAACGACTTCGCGGTGCTAGCGGTTTTCACCGGCAGAGGTTGGAGCGAACTTTGAGCATTCAAACTGATAACAAAGACAAGTAAAAGCGCAAGACCTCGCATCGGTGGGGTTGTCACCGTTGTGTCCTCCGAATGTCTTTAGAATCCGAGCCTCAGGGCAAATTGAATGGATCTTGGACCACCAACCTGAAACAGCGGACTGAGTCCAGTCCCCTGACTGCCCAAGCTGCTCGCCAGCGTTCGCGTTGACCGACCAAACTGCGCGCTCGTCAAATTGTTTTCAGGAAGACCAAAGTTTGGATGGTTGAAAAGATTAAAAGCCTCAGCTCGTAACTGGAGGTGCACATTCTCAGTGAAATTGAACTGGCGGCGTAGGGCAAAATCGACTTGGTTCAGTGGAAAGCCGCGCAAAGAATTCCGTCCCAGATTACCCTGCGTCCCTGCCGGCGCAGGACAGAAAGGACCTCGGCAACCGGGTCGCGCCGGGTCGACTGAGTTGTTCAGTCTTCTACCGCCGGGCGCGAGAGGATCGTCGACGTAGATCGGAATACCGGGAGTGACGTTCACGCGTCGTTGCACCGACCTCCCCAACTCATCAACTTCGGACCCGGAACTAATGCTGAACGGTGTCGATGATTGCACCCGTACGATTACGTCGGTGGCCCACCCGCGAAACGCTGCTTTCGTGAATGCATTCGTTCGCAGCGTGGGCAACTCGTAGGTGACGGCCGCGGAGAAGTTGTGACGAACATCGAAATCCGCGTTTCCTCGCACGACATTGTTGATGCCCTGGGTGGAAATCTGCTCATCTGAGATTTCATCGATTGCGTGGGCCCACGTGTAGGACGCGATCGCTTGCAAACCGCGGGAAAGCCGTCGTTCGAATTGCAACTGCATCGCGTGGTAATCCGAAGTGGCGCCGTTATTCGTGTACGTCACGCTGGTGAAGGTTGGGTTGGGATTGCTCATGATCTGAGTCCGCAACAATCGCCGTCCGGCAGCACCCACGTAAGTCGCCGAGAAAACCTGGTTTTGGCCTAAAAGGTAATCGACCGCCGTGTTCCACTGCAGTGTGTAGGGCAGTTTCAATTCGGGGTCATAACCGTTGATGGAGAAGGGCGGCGGCGGATTGAAAGTTGGTAAGGCTGCTTGGGCAGGCGACAACGGATATACAAGGTTTGGCGTGCCTACAATCCTGGTTGCAAACGGATAACGTGTGAATGCCTCGCCCGTTTGACCATTTCCGAGATCGTAAAAAACTCCGAATCCCCCGCGAATCGTCACTTCGTTGCCGCCGTGTTGGAACGGGTGGATTGCGATCCCAACTCGTGGGCCGAAGTTGTTATAAGTGGTTTCGTACAGTCGTTCACCGCGCGGAGCAAGCGCTATAGTTGCGCGGCTGTTCACTCCCGTGAGCGCATAAGGGAGATTGCCGTTGGCCTCAGACGGTGGAGGATTGACATCCCAACGTAAGCCATAGGTGAGGGTCATTGAGGTCGTAGCACGCCATGTGTCCTGTCCGTAGAGCGAGAAGTTATTAAAGAGCGGCCTCGAGCTCTTGATCGCAAAAGTAGCCGAAGTCGTCGCGCGGCCAGATGTAATGGCAGCAGCGTTGCTGAAAATGGCGGTCTGGCTATAGTCCCTCGGATTGTAGACAGGTGCGAGCTTGCGGTAGTCAACACCGGTTTTGAACTGGTGGTTTCCAAACTGGTAAGAGTAGTTATCGATTAGGTTGAACTGTCTCTGAAAATTATTGTTACTGATGCCGAGGGTTAACTGGCCAAGTATGCTCATAGTAACACCCACCAGCGAGCGTTGGTCCAAAGCAGACGCGGGAACTAGTAGTGACTTGTCGAAAGGAACCGCGCCGTTGAAGCTATCGAGATTCGATAAGCTTTGCCCGTGCACCTGACTGAAGTTGAATCGCACTTCGTTATTCGACTGTGCTGAAAGGACGTGGGTCATGCCCAATGTGAGCGTTTGGGTCTTGAGCGCTGACGTGCTTAAAGTACTAAGGATGCGCGTAATGGTTTCCGATGGCGCGTAATCATATCGCCCAAAGATCGTCACCGTATCTCCAAATTTGTGGTCCACACGAAAGCTGGTCGCATTCAGGGTTGAGGGATTGGAAAAACTCGCCGCGTAAGACGACTGGCCGGTTGTTCCGACTTCCGGGCCTGTCGGCAAGGGAAGCGCATTCAGAACAGGTTGCAATGCTGCCGGTGCAGATTGTCTGATGCGAGTCGCGAGAATAACGCGGTTCTCAGTTTGCGGTTGTCGCAAACGAAGTCCCTCGTATGAAAAGAAGAAGAATGTTTTGTTACGACCGTTATAACCGACCAATGGTCCGCCTTCACCGAATCGAGGTAAGAGCACGGGACCGCCAAGTACGAAGCCAAAGTCGTTCTGACGTAGAGCCGGCTTCGTCAAGCGGTTTGCGTTGACAAACCAGTCTTTAGCGTCGAGAGCATCGTTGCGGAAGTATTCGAAGAACGTTCCATGAAAGTCATTCGTTCCGGAGCGCGTCAGTATTTGTACTTGACCGCCAGGCGAGCGACCAAACTCAGGAGCAAACGTCGACGTTTGAATCTTGAATTCTTCCAGCGCGTCGACTGATACGAGGCTATTCGTCCCTCCGAACGTATTCAGGCCCGGAAGAGAACCGGCAAAATCCTGCGAAATTCCGTCCGAAGAATTGGCGCCGATATTCGCGCTCACGCCATCCACGGTGAAATAGTTTGCATTCGCGCGTTGCCCATTCACGCTAAATTGGCCGCGGTTGAAGCTGGTCGCAGTCGTGACGACCACGCCGGGGCTCAAGGAGATTAGCGACTGAAAGCTACGCCCGTTCAGAGGAAGGTTGCTGACGAACTGCCGGTCGACCGTGGTGCCAACGGCCGGGGATTCATCAATTAACGCCGGGCTGTCTAGTACGTCGACGGTCTGGTTGGCGACGTTGCCGACCTTCAGTGAGATCTTGATCGTGCGTTGGTCGTTGACGTTGAGTATGACTTCTCTTAATTCGGCAGGATTGAAGCCTTCGTGTTCGGCTTTCACGGTGTAGTTCCCGGGCGGCAGGAGCGGGACGACGAAGATGCCTTCATCGTTGGTAGCCGTCGTTCGCTGGAAGCCCTGCGCGATGCTGATCACGGCAATGCTTACTCCCGGTAAAACGGCCCCGGTCTGGTCAGTTACCACACCGCTGAGCGTGGCCGTCGCGCCTTGTGCATGAACGCTATTAATAAAAGCGAATGAAAGCAGGAGCGTAAACAACGAAGCGTTGAGTAGAGGACAGACGACACACACATACACGTCCCTCAATCTGGGCATGAGAGTTTTTCTCCTTGGGAGTTATTTAAATTTTGAATTCTTCCGAAACTACAGCACTACCCGATCCGGTAGTCCTGAATCTTTTTCGCTAACTCTTCGGCTTTGAAGAGTGCCTGCAAGAACGCCGCCGACTTAACAGCGGCTGCTGAGCTATGTGCCGACGTCGTGAATGCCGAACGCACCGCTTCGTTGTTCGAGAGCCCGAGCTTGTGAAGCCGCTCGATGGCGCGCGTTAATTCAGCATCACTGTTAATCGCACCGCCTTCGCTTCCCGGCGCCAACGCGCCTGGGAAGAACACTGGCTGTATCTCCTGTCGCAACGTTGCAGTTTCGCGTGCGAAGGCAGCGGCGTGTTCGTGCAGCATGTCGAGCCACTTCTCGCGTGCACCGGGCGCCACCGTCTGCATATCGACATTCGCAAACCGATTCACCAAACGCTTCAATTCGATCGCATGAAACAACGCGTCGTACGCGCGCTTCACGACACGCGATGAGTAATTGCGAATCGCCTCATCAGTTGGCCCAGTTCGACCAGGCGTCGCATGTTTCTCAAAGTACGCGCGCAGCTCATCCTCTGCGGCCACAGTGTTAGCAGTCTCTTCTGTCTCCTGAACCGATACTGCGCTATGAGCGACTGGCTGCTGCACGGCCTCGGCAATCGTGCGAATCTCGATCTTTACTGCGGGATTATTACTCACAGGTGCGAGTGTCCTTAAAAACTCCTGCTTCCGCTCCGCGCTATCAACAATTCCCTCAACACGCAGCGACCCACCTGCGCTGCGCGTGAGGGTGACTTGCTCATTACGGTCGGCCTTGGCCCGATTGAGCAAGTATGCAACGTCGACTTCCAGCTCTGCGGAAGCTGAGGGTGGCGCCGACGCGCTGGGCGAAGAAGGGACACGGTCGGTGAGGTCCCGGGACGCCCAGTTCCCGGGCCTGCCAGGTTCCGCAAGCCCTCCGGTCAATTCCGGTTCAATCTCGAAGACGCTTGGAGCCACCGCCGTCACTGGCAGCGATTCGAAGCTCGCTTCGACGAACCGGTATTCGCGTAATTCATTGCCACGCTGGACGAGCAACGTCTGCTCGAGGGCGTGAAGGTCAGACTTGTTCAGCGTAAGCGTTGCTTTCAGAAGACGACTCGCGCCCACACTGCGCGGCTCCTCGTAAGTGAACACATAAGTTGTAGACCTTTCCTCAACTTCAACAACCGACGATTCACCAATCAACGATCTGAACGATTGTGCTGACGGATCGAGTTGCCAGATGTCTTCAAGGTTGAGCAGTAGATCGCCTGGCGCGGCAAGCGATGCCTCCGATCGCGGTTTGGATCCGTGATGAAAGACGTTGCGAGAGCCATCAGACTTTTGCCATGTACCCGCGATCAGTTGATTACCGTCGTCGTAGAGCCTGCGCGCGCTGTTGCCATTCGCATGGCGTAGCCACAACTCGATCCTGCGGCGGGCGACGATCGCGCCTTCTGCGCTCCGCCGCTCCTCGAGGTTGATAAAGCGATGGCTGATGTGATCGGGAGTCTTCTGCGTAGCCTGCTCGGCGAGCGCCGCTCTCTCCAACAGCACTGTGGCATTCAGCTCGCGCGACAAACTCGCTTTGAAAAACAGGAAGGCAGTGGCAACGAGGACGCACGCGAGCACAATGAAGGCGAAACGCCAGGGCGAGCGCCGCGATTCGTTCAGCGAGCTTAAGAAGTCTGACCCGGCGCTACCGCGTTCGGTTCTGGTCGAGCGCCGGATCATACGTCTCAACGTCTTGGTGAGCCGGCTAACCCGCGCGCGCAGAGCGCGCTGAGCTCCCACGTTCGGCTCAGTCAATACGTCAAGATCAGGAACAACAGTAAGGGGTGAGGACGAAGCGTTTGTTACCGGTATTTCCGGGAGGGCATGCGCCTCATTAGCTGCGGGATCGTTGTAAAGAACGTGAAGGCTGGGCCCGCTTTCATCCTGGTAAGAAGCCTCGAGCAGCCGGCCTTCACTTAACTGGATCCGCGCCCATTGTTCATACCCCGGACCAGTTGAGCTAACACTGAAAAAGAGCAATTGGATACCCTGCTCGCTGAAGATCTCTACAAACTCGATCGGGTCCTCAGGCGCCAGATTTAGATCGAGTTCGCTTAACTCGGAACTGACTTTTAGCGAGCCTACGAGCAGACCGTTAACTGCGATGCGTAGCTCCTGCGGTTTGTGTTCGTGCGTCTCGCGCAGGCGACGCGCCAATTTTTTCCCCAGCTCAGTTGGACCACCGCCTGACGCACCGCCGCCATTCGCATCACCGGGCGGCTCCTGGCGTTCTGTCGAGTCTCTGCTACAGCGCTCGGCCAAAAGAGGTAATCCGAGCAGCTCGTTCACGACATCGAGACACTTCGCACAACTTACAAGGTGGCCGAGCTTCGTAGTCGTAAGTCCATCTTCATTGCCGCCAGCGTATGCTTCATGTAACTCCTCGTGTGATAGACAATCGCCCCGGCACGAACTGAAAATCAATTGCCGCAAGTCCAGCATCAGATCACAATCCGATCTGAGATACCTGACCGTGTGTCGTGCCGGAGCTCCGCCATTTACAAACCGCAACCCGCCGGGTCTGGTCATGAACAACTTCGCTTCACGACGCGCTACCCGTTGCCACTGGTCAACGCAGTTGCGTGAGCTGTTCAGTACACAGGCGATCTCCGTCGGAAAGTAATTATGGAAGAACCTGAGAATCAGAACGCTGCCGGCCTTCGACGATTCCTTTCTAAAACATGCATAGGCACAGATCTGATGCAAATCTTCGGACGCCTGCAGGCGACGCGGGGGTTCAATCGCCGTCAAGCCGAGCAGGCCTGAGTCGTAGTCGGCAATTGAGAGCGCCGTTTCCTGCAGGCGTTGCGCCGCTCGACTCATCCGTGAGAAGTGCATGTTGCGCAACATATTTCTTAGATACCCGTCGATGTTTTCAATCTCTTCAAGTCTGGTCCGCCCCAACACCCACTGAACAAACGCATCCTGAACAAGATCATCCGCCGCTGACTCCTGGTTGGTCAGCTGGATGGCCCAGAGACGAAGTTCCGCATAGCGCTCAGTGAACAACTGTTCGCGGAACGCGTGATCGCGGTTCTCCTCTGATTGTGCAGCCACTCGGCGCTGATCCAGCATCTGGGTTACTGGGCTTCCTGGATTAGTCCCGTCTGGGCTATGTGGACCGATCCCCGTTAACGTCGAACTCAACACGCTTCAACTCGGCTTGCGCCGAAAGACGCGCTTCAGTTTTCTATCTATATGTGTATTTTCATGAGGCCGATCTGAAAGATATTTTTCATTTAAATTAAAGAAAAGTAAGGAGATAAGAGGATCGAGAGGCACAAAACAACCGCAACGCCATGCTCAACAGAGAGTGAAGCGCGCTTAGAGAGTATCTATGTTACATAACCTGGCGACTTCACGGGCCAAGAGTGAGAAACTCAGTGCCTGATCATCGCCGAAGCTTCAATATTTCTCGCCTCCAGATCGTTCTTTTAGATTGCGCGCCGCACCGCGAGTTCAAACTTCTCACCCCGGCAACACGAATACGGATCCGGGTCACACAGCAGAGTAGTTTCAAAAATAAAGTAGAAAGTCGGTGGGGACTAGCACTGCCAAACGACGTCACGCCTCACAATCCTGTGACAGTTACCGCAATGCTGTCTTAATTGGGGCAAGATGCTACAACTGCCGGCCTGGTATGTCAATTATTTTTGAAATGTGTTAGGAAGATAAGTGTGGACAAGCGTGAGCTCACAGCGATTTTGCAGAATCCGGCAAGCGCCACGAACAAGCTATTGACGATGTGGCGTGAGGTGCCGCTGCTCTTGATGCTTGACGTGGATTGGGATCGCGGTCCTTTGGTATTGATAGGAACCGCGGACGGAATGATGTGGCCGCTACTTCCTCCAGGCAGTCTGCTACAGCTGGACCAAAGGGTCCGAACAATTTCCGAGGATACATTTTCGGAAGCCGAGCGGCCGGTTTACCTGATCGAGTACAGAAACAGGTTTTTCTGCTGCCATGCGCAACGGCGCGGCGACACACTCCGGCTAATCTCACACCGCGAGTCAGGATGGCCGCCAGCCATTCCCGTTCTTTTTAAAGAAGCAAGAGTGCGCGGCCAGTTGACTCCGATCTTTCGTCCGCTCGCAACCAAAGACAACGCTCCGCCAGCACGATACGGCGCGCGTTCTCGTTAAATCAGGAACCGCTTTGGTGCTGGTTTTCTCACTGGCGGACTATACAATGCCTCGAGACGCCGCCACGTCTTGATCGTTGTTAACGAATGTGACGGTGCGTAGCCAAGTCTCTCCGCTTTGATTGCCAGACCGGCATAACTGAGAGTCGTTCCTGTTTTTCGTTTCAATTCAATCAGTGTCTTCGGTAGACACTGATCCCGCCTGATGCGCATCGCGCTCATCTGAGAGATAAAATCGCGGTCCGGAAAGAGTAATTCAGCCGCGAAAATCTCCGCGCCGATTTCGAGACTCTTGTTCAAGTTTGACTGATCGCAATAAGAGATACCGAGATCTCGATCGCGAAAATAATGTTTCAGCTCGTGGGCCATCGTGAAGACCATCGGATCCTGCGGCAGTCCCTTCGCCAGCATCACCGTGGTCCCTAGATCATCATTGATAAATGCTCCGCGCAGATGTCTGAATCTATAGGGCCACTCGTCAACCTCTATTCCGTAGTGTGCGTAGATTCTCCTGAGATCGCTGGGAAGCACGCGTGGTGAAGACAAGCCGTGTTCGGCGCGCACTTGTCGCGCAAGTTGTTTTAGATCTTCGTAATATTGTTGAGTATTCACTTATGTTTCCCCCCTTTTCGACCAGCTTTCGGTCGAGTCTTACCCTGGTAGATACCGCGAGCCCTGCGAAACTCCGCGTACTTTTGCAACTCTTCCAGATCGGCTGGATGAAGTTGGCGCGCAGTACGCAGAAGGGCCTTCAGGTTTTCGTCTTCTTCTTTGCCGATCATCTCTGGGGGCATGAACGCCATCATTGAGACGCCGAAAAACCGCGCGATTCGTTCGACGTCCGTGACGCTCGGACAATACGTTCCTGTTTCCCACCTGGAAATGGTATTGGGGGCAACTTTCAACTGCTTTGCGAGTGCGTCCTGTGAGAGTCCTTCACCGCTGTTGTAGTTAAGACGCAGATCTTTGATTGTTGCTGCGATGTGAGCGAGCAAGTCCATTTGCTATTCCTCTTTTCTCATCCTTTATGAGGACGACATTTCACCAATATCGTTGACAAGGAGGCAGAGGGCTCGTATTATACGCGCGCCTCCAAAATTTGCAACACGACACTCACATGAAATATCAATTTTTTCGCAAACGTGTATTTCTCGCATCAGTTTCAACCGGTCACACTTCTTACATTCTCGCGGAAGTCGAATCGAGCCGCGGTGGTGAATACAAGTGGGGCCATTACATGTTGACGATTGCTGACTGTCGTCGACGGATTCAGCTCGAGTTCTTTCTCGGCACCGTGCGTGCGCGGCGCGAGAGTTTGAAAAAGCTCGATCTGCTGCTGAGCGTGCTCAACTCGTTTCGCAGCAAGCTACTCGCCGAGGCGCACGCGATCACCGAATACGAGCGCGCCGCAAAACGCAAATCTCTTAAGCCGCAAAAAAGCACAAAAGACACATAGCGAAAACTATGTGCTCGTTTGTGCCTTTTTGTGGCCCAAATACATCTTTCGGGACATGACCGTGGGACCCGGAGGGCGTATTTTAGAATTATGAACACCATTAATACAGACGTGATCATCATCGGGGCCGGCCCGACGGGGCTCTCGCTCGCTTGCCAGCTCATCAGGTATGGAATTGATTTTGTCGTCGTTGAGAAGAACGCCACGGTCACGCCCTTTTCGAAAGCGATCGGGGTACAGGCGCGCACGCTCGAGATTTACGACCAAATCGGCCTCGCGGAGCCCGCCATCGCGAAAGGCACGATCGCCAGTCGCGTGCGGTTAATAGAAGGCGGCGAAGTTGCCGGCGAAATGAATCTCGGAAACTTCGGCAAAGACCTGAGCCAGTATCCGTACATGCTGATGTTCGAACAGAGCAAGAACGAGGAGTTGCTCTATCAGTTCGTTCGCAGTCACGGACACGACGTGAGTTGGAACACTGAGCTCGAACACTTTTCTCAGGACGCAACGGGCGTGACCGCACAAGTCAAATTACCTTCCGGTGAGTCACAAACAATCCGCGGAAAGTTTCTCGCCGGTTGCGACGGTGCGAGCAGTCCTGTCAGACACGGCCTGGGACTGAAGTTTGAAGGCAGCACTTTCGAGCGACTCTTCTACGTTGCCGATGCGCGTGTTGACTGGGAGTTCCCGCACGACGCGCTGCACGTTTGTCTAGCGAAAGACGTGTTCGTCGCTTTCTTTCCGATGCCGGGCGAGGATCGTTATCGCGTCGTCGGCACTTTTCCTGAAAGCAAGAACGAAGAGCAGGGTGAGGTCCTTTACGAGGAGATTGAACGCGAGATCAAGGAACAGGCAAAACTAAAACTCGAGCTGTCAGACGTGCGCTGGTTCTCGCTTTACAAGGTCCACTCGCGGCGGGTGAACAAGTTCTCCGAAGGCCGTTGTTTTCTCGCCGGCGATTCGGCGCACATTCACAGTCCGGCAGGCGCGCAAGGCATGAACACCGGAATCCAGGATGCTTACAACCTCGCGTGGAAACTCGCGCTCGTTGTCAAAGGCAAAGCAGGGCTCGAGTTGCTGGACACTTACAACCAAGAGCGACTCGCAAACGCGCAGCGACTGCTCGAATCGACCGATCGCATGTTTGAGCTCGCTGCCGGATCACACTGGCTGATGAGTTTTATTCGCACGACGATCTTTCCGCCGGTGGCTGGTTTTGTGTCGAGTCTTGAATCAGTGATTAAGCGAATTTTCCCGCTGATCTCGCAGATCGGGATCAACTATCGCAAGGGCAAGTTAAGCGAGCACACTAACGAGGAATCAGACGACGTGAAAGCCGGCGATCGCCTGCCGTATTTCGTGCTAGACGGGCAAAGCATCTTCGACAAACTGAAGGAGCCGAAGTTTCACCTGCTGCTGTTTTCGAATAGCGATCGCAGTGGAGCGTGCGAGGAGTTTGCGGGTGAGTTCGCTGACTGTCACGTGATACCCATCACCGATCGCGTTAAGGAGATCTTCGAGAGAGAGGACGACTTCAGCGTGTTCCTGCGTCCTGACAATTACATCGCATTTATCTCGTCGGACATTACGCCCCGCATGGTCGAAGAGTATTTGCAGGCGAGGGTGAGAACTTAACCACGGATAACACAGATTTAAAATCGGATTTATTATCCGTGTAATCCGTGGTTAAATGGGCCGTGATGCCGACAACTGATTCCCCTTCGCGCCTCGTTTCCCTCGACGTTTTTCGCGGTATCACGATCGCCGGGATGGTCCTGGTAAACAATCCCGGCACGTGGGAACACATCTACTGGCCGCTCGAACACGCGCACTGGCACGGTTGGACGCCCACGGATCTTGTCTTCCCGTTCTTCGTGTTCATCATCGGCGTCGCGATCCCGCTCGCGTTTGCGCGGCGGATCGAAAGTGGCGGCAGCAAACGCGATCTTTATCTCAAGATCATCAGGCGCACACTCATCATCTTCGCGATTGGTCTTTTTCTAAACGGTCTTCCTTACTTCGGTCTTGCTGAATATCGTATTCCGGGTGTTTTGCAGCGTCTCGCCGTCTGTTATTTCTTCGCATCGATCATATTTCTCAACACGAAAGTCAGAACACAGATAGCGATCGCGATCGGATTGCTGATCTTCTACTGGCTGCTTGTGAGACTCGTGCCGGCTCCCGGTTTTGCCGCAGGCGATCTCACGAAGGAAGGTAGTTTGCCTTCGTATGTCGATCGCGTGGTGTTTGGGAAACACGTTTGGGCACAGGCGCGCGTTTACGATCCGGAAGGACTATTGAGCACGATCCCGGCGATCGCGACAGCCTTGATCGGCGTG
>Ga0105249_10001133_pt1 | contig 23557 bp, 15 predicted proteins | sample KBSS44metaG_FD_81522 | JGI IMG/M metagenome (GOLD analysis project Ga0105249, IMG submission 81522) | Switchgrass rhizosphere microbial communities from Kellogg Biological Station, Michigan, USA - KBS S4-4 metaG | ecosystem: Host-associated > Plants > Roots > Rhizosphere > Soil | place...
AGCAGATGTGGTGCCAGCGCGAGTCGGTCGCGCCGGGCCGCTAGTGGACGGCACGCGTCATTCCGAGCGGAGGCGCGCAGCGCCGGAGGCGAGGAATCGCACTCGTCCCGGCCGGGGGGCTTGTCCCTCTACCGGGAGGATGGCGATTCCTCGCCTCCGCACCTTCGGTGCTCCGCTCGGAATGACAACGCACTCTCTCGAGAATCCCCAATGGCTGACCAGATCGCTCGCCTGACGCGCACGGTGGTGGTCTCGCTCGTCGGCATCACGGCGCTCACGGCACCACTCATCGCCCAACGCGGGAGCGGGCCGAACGCCGGCGGCGGTGGGGGATTGTCGCTCGTGCCCACCCGCCCGCTCAAGTTCACGACCGATGAAGGCACGTGGATGTCGGTGGACGCGTCGCCCGACGGCCGCACGCTCGTGTTCGACCTGCTCGGCGATCTCTACACGCTGCCGATTGGCGGCGGCTCGGCGACGCGAATCACGAGTGGGCAGGCGTTCGACGCGATGCCGCGCTATTCGCCGGACGGCAAACACATCGCGTTCGTGAGCGACCGGAGCGGCGCGTCGAATCTCTGGGTGACCGACGCGGACGGAACGCATCCGCGGCAGCTGAGCCGGACCGAAGGGTTCGGATACGACTACGTGTCCCCCACATGGACGCCCGATGGCAAGGCCGTCGTCGTGTCCCACAACAACGGACCGGCGGCAACCGGCCTGACGCTGCGGGGCTTCACCCCGTTCGAGCTGTACGTATACCCGATCGCCGGCGGCGTCGGCCAGCGCCTAACGGGGGGCGACACTGCCGCGGGCGCCGGTGGCGGCCGCGGCGCGGGCGGCGCACCGGCGTACCTCGGCGCGCGCTTCTCCGGGCCACAGACGATCTGGTATTCGACTGGCGGCCAGACCGCGCAGCTCTTCACGCTCGATCTCGCGACCGGCAAATCGGTTCGCCGCACGGTTCCGCGCGCTATCGGCATGCGCCCGATCCCGAGCCCCGACGGCCGGTGGCTGGTCTACGCCACACGCCGTAACGACGAGACCGCGCTGCGCCTACGCGAGCTGGCGACCGGCGACGAACGGTGGCTCGTACGCAACGCGCAGCACGACCAGATCGGCACCAAGTCCACGCGCGATCTCATGCCCGGCATGGCCTTCACGCCGGACAGCAAGGCGCTGATCACGTCGTACGGAGGCAAGCTGTGGCGCGTCGCGGTGCCCACGGGCGACGCCACACCGATTGCCTTCACCGCGGACGTCGATCAGATGATCGGTGCGACGACGCAGTTCGCGTTCCCGGTCAACGACTCCACGCTCACGGTGCGGCAGATCCGCGTGCCGCGCCTGTCGCCGGATGGGAAACGCGTCGCGTTCATCGCACTCGATCGCCTCTGGGTGGCCGACCTGCCGGCCGTGCGCGTCTCCGGCCAGACGGTCGCGGCCACCAACGTCCGGCGCCTAACGCGCTTCGACGTCAGCGAGTACAGTCCGGCGTGGAGTCCCGACGGTCAGTCGGTGGCGTTCGTGACCTGGGACGACAGCACGGGCGGCGAGATCTATCGCGCCCGGGTGAATGGCGCAGCCCTGGTCACGCCGCAGCGGCTCTCGAAGACCAAGGCCTTCTACGAGAAGCTCGCGTTCACGCCGGACGGCACCAGGCTGCTGTTCGCCCGTGCGTCACGGGCGGAGCGATTCGAGGGCGATGAGCTGGGATTCGCCGAGCCGTCGTCCACGCACGCCGATCTCATGTGGATGCCCGCAGGCGGTGGACCCGCGACGCCCGTCACGCGACTGGAGTATCTGAGCCGGCTCGATCCCCCGTACTACGGCGTACCGCACTTCGGTTCCGATTCGTCGCGCATTCTGCTGTTCGACGCCAACGCGAACGGCCTCTACTCCATGCGCTTCGATGGGTCGGACCGACAGCTCATCGCGCGCGCAGGGCAGCGGCCATGGAACAGCTCCGGCGAAGAGCCGGTCGACGACCTCATTCTCTCGCCCCGCGGCGACTACGCCGCCATCCTGGGCGCACAGAACATGTGGCTGGCGACGCTCACGCCCGGAGCGACTGCCCCAACCATCTCGCTGATGCGACCGGCCACCTCGCCCGTGCCGCTCCGGCGCCTAACGAAGATCGGCGCGCAGTTCGCCGGCTGGAGCCCCGACGGCCGCATCGTTCACTACTCGCTCGGCTCAGCGCTCTACCTCTACGACGTCGCCGCCGCGGACTCGATGGAGCGCGCGCCGGCGAACCCCGAGCAGCTGGCCGCCTACGAGCCCACGCGAGTGGACGTCACCATCACGGTCCCGAAGGACCGGCCGAGCGGCACCGTCGTGCTGCGCGGGGCGCGCGTAATCACGATGAAGGGAACGGAAGTCATCGAGAACGCCGACGTCGTGGTCCGCAATAACCGCATCGCCAGCGTGGGCGTGCGCGGCCAGGCCAACGCCCCGGCCGACGCACGTATCATCGATGTTGCGGGAAAGACGATCGTTCCCGGCTACGTCGACACGCACGCGCACATGTACGCGCCCGGCTGGGGACTGCACCGCACCGAGCTGTGGCAGTATTACGCGAATCTCGCGTACGGCGTCACGTCGACACGCGATCCGCAGTCGGGCAGCTATGACGTCATCGATTACAGCGACCGCGTCGAGACCGGCGACCTCCTCGGCCCGCGGATCTACACGACGGCGAAGGGCTTCTTCGAGAACGAGGGGATCCAGTCGCTGGACGACGCACGCAACGCGCTCCGCCGGAACTCCGACTTCTTCAGGACGGAAACGATCAAGGCGTACGCGGTTGGTGATCGGCGCCGACGGCAGCTGGTCGCGCAGGCGGCACAGGAGCTCAAGCTCTCGCCGACGAACGAGGGCGATGCGGACTTCATGCTCGACCTCACCCATATGCTGGACGGCTACGCGGGCGAGGAGCACACGCTGCCGACGTATCCGCTGTACAAGGACGTGGTGCAGCTCGTCGTGCAGAGTGGCATCACGTACTCGCCGGTGCTCACGATCGCGTACGGCGGACCGCATGTGCAGGAGTACTTCACCACACGCTACGACATTCGTGGCGAGAAGAAGGTGCAGCGCTTCTGGCCGCAGAGCTTCACGGACGTGCGCACGAGCAGTTCGCAATGGCACCCGGATGACCAGTATGCGTTCCCGAAGTTCGCGGCCGAGGCGGCGAAGATCGCCGCGGCAGGCGGACGCGTTGCCGTCGGGTCACACGGGAATCTCCAGGGCATCGGGTACCACTTCGAGATGTGGGGCCTGACGATGGGCGGCATGTCCGCGCACGAGGTGCTCCGGTCGGCGACGATGGTCGGCGCGCAGGCCATCGGGCACACGCAGGATCTGGGGTCGATCGAGCCGGGCAAGCTCGCTGACCTGCAGGTGCTGGACGCGAATCCGCTCGAGAACATCCGCAACACGAACACGGTGCGGTTCGTGATGAAAAACGGCCGGCTCTACGACGCGGCGACGCTCGATGAGGTGTGGCCGCGCCAGCAGAAGCGATCGACGTCGCAGTGGTGGATGGCAGCCGAGCGTCAGTAGAGACAACCGCTAGTCGAGCACGTCGACCTCCGCGCCGACGCGTAGCACGCCGGTGCGGTCGTGGACGAGGTTCTGGCCGAACATGACGCCCTTCCCCGCCACGTGGCGGAACGTCGCCAGCGTGCGCAGCGGCTCCGTCGATCGCTCGGCGGTGTTCTGATCGGTGGTCGTGATGGCGCAGCGCGCGCACGGTTTCGCGACCGTGAAGGTGATGCCGTCGATGCGCATGTGCCGCCAGCCGTCTTCCTCGAACGCCGTGATGCCGTCGATGACGAGGTTCGGGCGAAAGCGGTTCATCGGCAGCGTCGTCGGAAGCCGGCGATTCAGCTCGTCGAGCGAGGCGCGCGACGTGAGCAGAAACGAGAAGCCGTCCGCGAATCCCACCTGATCGCCAGGTCCCGCGTACGTTGGGTTTACGTGACGCACTTCGTCGTCCGGCATGCGCACCAGACGGCACGCCGTGCCGAGAAAAGTCGTGAACCACTCGGCGGCGGCGGCGCCTTCATCGATCGCCGCGCATCGGTCCTCCCATACGTTGACATCGGCGCGCCGGCCGCGATGACCGACCGCCATCCTGAACGCTGGCATGCCTGGCGCGTCGACTTCCAGGACGCCGCCGCCGAGGCGCGGCGCGATCAGCGCCATGCGCGGCAGCTCCCGCTGACTGAGGAACGTCCCGTCCGCATCCACCACCATCCAGTGACGATCGGCGGCGATGCCACGAACGCCGACGACGGCTTCCGTCAGCGACGTGCCGCGACACGACTTGATGGGGTAGTGGTAGAGTCCGAGGAGGCGACGCGTGACGACCGCCGCATCGCGAGGCTGGTTGGACACGGCACTCGAGGTCATGTGCCGCACCAGGTCATCATCGTGCGCGCGAGCACCTTCGTGCATGCGATGACCTGGCTGAGCGACACGAATTCATCCGCGGCATGAGCGTGGATCACGTTGCCAGGTCCGTACAGCACGGTCGGAACGTTCGCGTGCCGCGTGAACAGGCGCAGGTCCGTCCCGCACGGGACCCCGAACACCGACGGCGGCACGCCAAACACGGCCTCGTGGCTGCACGACAGCCGCTCGAGGATCGGCGCGTCGAGCGGCGTGGCTCCGGTCTCGAACTGCCCTTCGAACCACTCGACGACCGGTGGATGCTCGACGAGCCAGGGACGCCTGGCCGCGGCGGCGTTCACGGCCGCGACGAACGATGCCCGCGCCTCGTCCGTCGACTCGTTAGGAAAGACACCGAGCCGGCCTTCCGCCACGAGCATGTCGGGAACGGTGGATGGCCAGTCGCCCGCGCGTACGGTGCCGACGCTGAGCGAGGCGACGTTCTGCGGATCATCGAACAGCGTGTCGCGAAACCGCTGGTGCCGGTCCGTGTTCAGCTGCTCCAGCGCGGCCATGACAGGCATGAACTCCGTGATGGCGCTGACCCCATGCGGCTTCATGCAGGCGTGGGCGCCCTTCCCGTGTACCGTGAGGCGGAACGTGAGCGCCCCGGTTTGCACGGGCGCGATGCGAAGGTCCATCGGCTCGACGATGATGCAGCCGTCGGCGCGATATCCACGAACGATGGTGGTCAGTGTGCCGACGCCGCCGGTCTCCTCGCCGATCACGCTCTGGAGCATCACGTCGCCGCGGAGCTCCACGCCGACGGACTGCAGCGCCCTGACCGCGAAGGCGGCGGACGCGAGTCCCGACTTCATGTCACAGGCGCCGCGGCCGTAGAGCCGATCGTCTTCGATCTCGCCGCCCCACGGGTCACGCGTCCATTTTGCGGCGTCGCCGGGCGGTACGACGTCCATGTGCCCGTTTACGATGAGCGAGCGGCCACCGCCTCGGCCGCGCCAGCGACCGATGACGTTCAGCCGGTCGACGAAGGGAATGGCATCATCAGAGAACGCCGGATGCGACTCCAGCTCCTCGCGCACCGACGGCACGATCTCCGTCTCGAGACCGAACGCGTCGTACTGCGCGGCGATGGCGTGCTGTGCCGCCTGCTCGTTGCCCGACACGCTCGGGATGCGAACGAGCGACCGCGCGAACTCGACAAGCTCCGGCGCCAGAGCGTCGACGGCGTCATCGACGCGCGTGCCGTCGACGGCGCCGCGGGCGGAGAGAGGTGCGCTCATACGGACTCGCGGGTGGAAGTCAGGGATCGACCGGAAGTGTGACTGATGACGCTGGTGCTGCTGATGAAGCCCGGGTGGTTCGGCGCCACCAGTAGTACGCCCGGACGCCGGAGAGCACGACGGCGAGGCCTATGCCGGCGTGTTTCGGTTGCGACGCGATGGTGTTGAGGACCAGCGCCGCGGCCGATGCGACGAAAAGCAGTGGTGTCACCGGATAGCCGGGCACGCGGAACGGCCGCGGCGCATCCGCCAGCTTCCGCCCGTATACAAAGATGCTCAGGGCACCAAGCCCGTAGAAGATCCACGCGCCCTACCGCGCGCGCACCGGCACCGTCGCCTGCGTGACGTCCCACGTGACTTTCAGCAGCGCGCCGTCGCCCTGCGGCTCGAGCGCGATCGTCATGTGCTCCACCGGAGCCGATAATGTCGTCATCGTCATCGGGACACGGACGAGATCGTGCTGCGGATCGTACATCGTGCCCCAGAGCAGGCGGCCGCTGTTGTCCGGGCGCAGGAGCTGCTTGTTGACGATCAGCGTCCACCCGTTCCGGTCGAGCTGCGTCCACAGCGTGTAGTTGCCCGCGGGCACCGTCGCGTTGCCGATCATCAGGTCGCGGTCGGTGCTGAACCGCGTCGCCTCGTTCGCGCCCGTGCGCCACACCTTGCCCCACGGCTCCATCGCGACCGACGAGTCACCGAACACCACGCGCCCGCGCTTCGACGGACGACTGTAACGGATCGCGACGTTCGCGGCACCCACGCGGGTGATCACCGAGTCGGCGGGCGAGAGGATGCCCATTGGCGGCGCCGCGGCCCACGCCGCAGCCGTCTTCGACACGTCTGCGTCAGGCACGCGCGCGAGCTGGATCTTGAACGTCGTGAACGGTGCGTGCATGTGCAGGATGCGGCCCTGCGGATCGATGTGCGCGCGGTAGATCGTCGCCGGGTCGAAGGTGAAGAAGACCGAGTCCCGGCCGACGCGGGTCGCGGCGTAGCCCGTGGGCCCGTTCGGTCCGAGCAGCCGTACCTGCATGCTGTCGCGTCCCGACGCGATGAGCCGCATCGCGGCCAGCTCGTAGGCGAAGTACGACGACGGCAGCGTTGGAAGCGATCCCGCCGGCACCGCCACCCGCCGGTTCACGACCGTGCTGTCGCCGCGCTTGCCGAAGAGCGTCGCACTGTCACCCGTGACCTTCACCTCCGTGCTGGCGATGAGCGGCGCGCCGACTGCCCCGCTGATGCGGTGCTGCATATAGGTCATCTTCGCGAGATCGCCTGCGGGGGTCAGCTCGATGTGCGTGTGGAACAGCCGCGGCGTGGGACTGCGCAGCGCCTGTTCGACGCTGTACGCGTTGCCGGTGCGCGCGAACTTCTCGACGACGATGGTGTCGTCGCCGAGCTTGACGACGAATGCGCCGTTGTGCGCCGTGGGGCCGGCAGAGTTGCTCGCGGCAGCCTGGTTCGCGGTCGCCTGCGTCGTCGCGTTGGTACACGCGCCGAGGACAGGTGCGATCGTACAGACGACGACAGCGGCGAGGTGACGGAGCATGAGAATCACGAAATGCTGAGATGGCCGGCTAGGGAGCAGCAGAACGGGCGAATCTGGCCGCGCCTGCTCATCCCCGCAATCGCGGTCGCCGAGCTCGACGCTGGCGTCGCGGATCCGCGAAGCAACCAGGTCCGAGTTGCCCCAGGTGTGCTTCGGCCTCTTGACATGAGGAGAGCTCGCACGCATGATACTTAACAGTGTTAGGTCAAACCGATCGAGCGCCGTATGGGACCCAGAGAACGCCGAACTCGCGAACGTGAACAGACCAAGTCCAGGATCCTGGACGCGGCCCGTGAGATGTTCGTTCAGGACGGCCTCGAGGCTGTCACCATGCGCGAGATCGCGAAGCGCATCGAGTACACCCCGACCGCGATCTACCACCACTTCCGCGACAAGCAGGCTCTCATCGAGGAGCTCTGTCTCATCGACTTTCGCGGCCTCGGCCAGGCATTCCAGAAGATCGGGCGCATAGAAGACCCGATGGAGCGACTGCGGCGCATCGGGCTGGCATACATAGACTACGCCCTCGAGCACCCGAGTCATTACCGCTTCATGTTCATGACGCCGAAGCCTGGGCTGCCGGCGAGCTCGTTCGGGGTCTCGGATGGTGAGCCGGAGAGTCATGCGTACGGCGTGTTGCGGGCGACGGTAGCCGAGGGCATCGCAGCGGGCCGCTTTCGTCCGGAGTTCACCGACGCGGACGAGCTCGCACAGGTGCTCTGGGCAGGCGTGCATGGCATCGTATCACTGCACGTCGTGAAGGGAGGAAAAGGCGACCACATCGCCTGGCGCGACCCGCGCGAAACCGGGCGCGCGATGCTCGATGTGATGATGCGCGGGATCATCCGGTCGCCGATGTAGCGAGCGACTCCCGTGGCCTGCCGTGACGCCGCAGCGAGCGGCCTTTTTTTGTCGAGTCAACTTAACGTTGTGCAGTTTAATGACGTAGTAAAGGAAGGTAGCGATGCAGCCTGCTCCTGGAAACTCCGTGCACTACCGCCGAACCCACGCTCGACCGGCCGCGTCGTTTTCGCCGCGACGCACCCTGACGGCACTGGTTAGCCTGACGCTGCTCCTGGCCGCCCTCGCGGCTGCCTCAGACATCGCAGCCCAATCCGGCGGGATCGAAAGCCCGCCACCACAGTCGCCGACGGGTAACCTCCTCGACCGCTACATCCGCGATGCGCTTCGCGCCAACCTCTCATTGGCGCAAGACCAGCTCGACGAGGACCGTGCCACCGCCAGCGTGCGCGAAGCGCGCGCGCTGCGACTCCCGTCCGTCTCGTTCAGCTCTCGAAGGTCCAAGACCGACGGCGGCCTTGACCTCGGAGACCTCGTCAATCCCGCATACCGCGCGCTGAACCAGCTCACGGGATCCACCGCGTTCCCGACGAACGTCGGTGTCACGCTTCCCTTCGCGCAGGAGACGCGCGTGCGCGTCGCGCAGCCCATCTACCAGCCGGCGATCGGCGCAGGTATTCGCGCCGCCACCGCGGCGCGGGATGCCCAGTCGGCAGCCACGCGCGCGGCGGCGCGCCGCCTCGCCGCGGAGGTGCAGACGAGCTACTGGGCGCTCGCGAGCGCCGGACGCGTCGCCGAGCTCTTTCGCGCCACGCTGCCGCTCGTGGACGAGAACGTCCGGGTGAACGAATGGCTTCTGGCAAACGGAACGGTCACGCCCGACGCGGTGCTACGGGCCCGCGCCGAGCGCAGTGAGGTGGCGCAGCAGCTCGCGGCCGCCGAACACCACGTGGCCGACGCACGGCGCGCGTTCAACCTGATGCTCGACCGCCCGTTCGACGCTCCCGTGGACATGCTTCCCGACTCCGCCCTCGACGCCGCCGCCCGCGTGGCGGATGGCCTAACGATGGATGACCTCGTCCGGCACGCACTGGCGGCGCGCGACGAGCTGCGGCAGGCGGAGCTCGCGATCACTGCCGCCACGGCGCAGGAAAAAGTGGCGACCGCCGCATTTCTGCCGACCATCGCGGTCGCGATCGATTACGGCGTGCAGGGGGATGCCTATCGGTTCGATCGAGACCACGACGCGCTCGCAGCCTCCGTACTGCTCGAATGGAGCGTGTTCAATGGCGGCCGCGATGAGGCTCGACGTCAGCAAGCGGCCATCGGCGCGAGCCGCGCGCGGGTGGCGAGGCGCGAGGCCGAGCGGCGCGTGGAGCTCGACGTCAGGCAAGCCTACGACGCCCTGCAGGTGGCCCGCTCGTCAATCACCACCGCACGTGACCGCGCGTTGGCCGCGCGCCGGAGCTTCGACCTCGTGGCCAGGCGGCATGCGGAGGGGATGGCGTCGCAGATCGAGTTCATCGACGCACGCACCGCGTACACCCGCGCGGAGCTCAACCTGATCCTGACGCGCCAGAGCAGCGCCGTGCGCGCTGCGGAGCTCGAGCGAGCAGCGGCGCTGCGAGTGATCGAATAGATGTCGTTCCCACGGAGCCTCCCATGATCACGATTCCTACCTCCGGTTTCAGGAAGAGTCTCGCACTCTTCTCCCTCGTCGCAGCCGCGGAAGCCTGTGCCCGCGACCACGACACCCGCGGTCGCGACCGCGACACGACGGTTCCCGCGGCGAGCGAGTCCAACGCCGTCCCGGTACGACTGGCGCCGGTGTCCGATGACTCGGTGACACAGGCCGTCACCGCCACCGGCGTGGTCGCCTTTCGCGCCGAGATCGCACTGTCGTTCAAGATCGGCGGCGTGGTGTCGCGGGTTCTGGTGCGCGACGGCGACCTGGTCCGCGCCGGCGAGCTGCTCGCGACACTCGACCTGCGCGAGATCGACGCCCAGGTGGCGAAGGCGCGGAGCGCGACCAACAAGGCGGAGCGCGACCTGGCGCGTGCCACCCGCCTTCACGCGGATAGCGTCGCCACCCGGCAACAGCTCGAGGACGCGACCAGCGCTGCGGAAGTGGCTCGGGCGGACCGCGAGACGGCCGCCGTGAACCGGCAGTACGCGCGGATCGTCGCGCCGGCCGGCGGCGTCGTGCTACGCCGAGCCATCGAGCCGGGCGAGCTCGTGACCGCGGGCGCCACGATTGTCACGTTAGGCAGCCGGACGAGCGGGACGATCGTCCGGGCGGCGCTCCCCGACCGCGACGTCGTTCGCGTGCGGCTCGGCGACCGCGCCATCGTGCGCGTCGATGCCCACCCCGGACGTGAGCTCCGCGGTACCGTGCGCCAGGTCGGCGCCGCGTCCGACCCACGCACCGGCACGTACGCCGTGGAGATCGCCGTCGATTCGCCCGCCGGACTCGCCTCGGGGATGATCGCTCGTGTCGAGATCCTGGCCGGCGGTGCCGAGCGGCTGCGGACGGTTCCGGTAGAGGCATTGCTGGAAGCCGATGGCGATCGCGCGACGCTGTTCACCGTCGGACCCGACGGCCGCGCGAAGCGCGTGCCCGTGGAGGTTGCGTTGATCCGCGGCGAGCAGGCTGTGGTGCGCGGTGGACTCACCGGCGTGACGCGCGTCGTCACCGACGGCGCCGCATACCTCAACGACGGAACGCCCGTGAGGGTGATGCCATGAAAATCGTGGAGCTCAGTGTCAAGCACTATCAGTTCACGGTGCTGATGTTCGCGATGCTCGTCGTTCTCGGCGTCACGTCGTGGCTGTCCATCCCGCGCGGCGAGGACCCGACCTTCCCGGCCCCAACCTACACGATCGTCGCCGTCTATCCCGGTGCGAGCCCGACGGACATCGAGCAGCTCGTCGTGGACAAGATCGAGGAGCGCGTGAAGGAGCTGGAGGACCTCAAGGAGATGAAGTCCACGGTTCGTGACGGGCTCGCGACGGTTCGTGTGGAGTTCGACCCGTCGGTCGATGCAGATCGCAAATACGACGAGGTGCTGCGCGAGGTGAACGCCTTGCGCGCGGACCTCCCGCCGGAGCTCGCGCGGCTCTCGGTCGAGAAATTCAGCTCCGACAACGTCAACATCGTGCAGGTTGCGCTCGTCGCCGAGCGCGCGCCGTGGTACGAGCTCGAGAATCTCGCCGAGCGATTGGAGGAGCGACTCGAGGCCGTGCCAGGCGTCCGCGGTGCCGAGACGTGGGGGTACCCGTCGCGCGAGGTGCAGGTCGACCTCGATCTCGGGCGACTCTCCGAGCTGGCGCTTCCGGTGTCGCAGGTGCTCGGCGCCATCGGCAGCGAAACGGCGAACGTGCCCGCCGGCAGCGTCGACGTGGGTCGGCGGCGTTTCAACGTGAAGACCGACGGTGCATACGCGGAGCTCGATGAGGTGCGCAACACGGTCGTCGGCGGGAATGCGGGCGCCCTCGTTCGGCTTCGCGACGTCGCCGACGTCAGGTGGGGTTACGCGGACCCCACCCACCTGACACGCTGGAACGGACGGCGTGCCGTGTGGGTGACCGCGACGCAGCAGGATGGCGAGAACATCCAGCGCGTGCGGGACCGGATGTGGCAGGCCATGGACACCTTCGAGAAGACGCTGCCGGCGGGCGTGACGCTGCGCCGCGCGTTCGACCAGGCGGAGAACGTGTCGGCGCGCCTGACGCGTCTCGGTGAGGACTTCGCGATCGCCCTCGCGCTCGTGCTCGTGACGCTGCTGCCGTTAGGCGGTCGCGCCTCGCTGGTCGTGATGATCTCCATCCCGCTGTCGCTCGCGATCGGCGTCGCGCTGTTGTACGCGACGGGCTACAGTATCAATCAGCTGTCCATCGTCGGCGCCGTGATCGCGCTGGGACTCCTGGTGGACGATTCGATCGTCGTGATCGAAAACATCGCGCGGCATCTGCGCGAGGGACAATCCCGCGCGCAGGCGGCCATCCAGGCCACGCGGCAGATCGGCACCGCAGTGTTGGGCAGTACGGCGACGCTCGTCTTCGCCTTCGTGCCGCTGCTGTTCCTGCCCGGCCTTCCCGGTCGCTACATCCGCTCGCTGCCCATCACGGTCATCTACACGGTGGTCGCGTCGCTCTTCGTGTCGCTGACGATCATCCCGTGGCTCGCGAGTCTCCTGCTGTCAAAACATGCCGACCCGCACGGGAACGTGTTTCTGCGCTGGTTCGAGCGCGGCATTCATGCGACCTACGCTCCCGTGCTCGACCGGGCGATCTCCCGTCCCAGGGTGACGCTCGCGACCGCGGCCGCGCTCGTCATGGCGAGCGTGGCGCTCGTTCCCGTCGTTGGCTTCTCACTCTTCCCCAAGGCGGGAACACCGCGCTTCCTCGTGCACATCGAGACGCCGGAAGGCGCGAGTCTCGACGAGACCGACCGCGCGGCGCGGTTTGCGGAGCGGGTGCTGGCCGGGCATCCAAACGTAAAGACCGTGCTCACGAACGTCGGGCGCGACAATCCGCAGATCTACTACAACGTGATCCCGCGGAACGAGAACGCCAGCGCGGCACAGCTCTTCGTGCTGCTCGGGTCGTACGACACGAAGCGCACGCCCGTCGCGCTCGATTCCATCCGCGCGACGCTCGCCTCGTACCCCGGCGCACGCATCGAGCTGCGCGAGTTCGAAAACGGGCCCCCGATCGACGCACCCATCGCCATCCGGCTCGCGGGAGAAAGTCTCGACACGCTCCGAAGGCTCGCCGATCGTGTCGAGCAGACACTGGTCGGCGTGCCCGGAACGCAGTACGTCGTGAATCCCATGCGGGTGAACCGCACCGACCTGCACCTTGCGGTCGATCGCCAGAAGGCGGGACTCCTGGGCGTCACATCCATCGAGATCGATCGCACGCTCCGGCTCGGAATCGCCGGCCTCACGGCCGGACAACTGCGCACACCCGACGGCGATGAGCACGACGTCGTCGTGCGCGTTCCGCGGCGCGGGCGCCCGACGCCCGAGGTGCTGGACCGGATCTACGTCGCCTCGCAGAACGGCGCACAGGTGCCGCTCGGCCAGATCGCCCGGCTCGAGTTCCGGGCATCGCCGCCGATCATTCAGCACCACGATCGCGAGCGGTCGGTGACCGTGACGTCGCAGGTCCGCACCGGCTACACCACGGATCGCGTGACGAAGGCGGCCCTCGCGCGGCTCGACGGTCTGGACCTGCCGCCGGGCTACCGGCTGGCGGCTGCCGGCGAGATCGAGAGCCGCCAGAGCAGCTTCGGGGGCATCGGGAGCGCGGTGGTGATCGCGACGTTCATGATCCTCGCCATCCTCGTGCTCGAGTTCCGGACGTTCCGCAGCACGCTGATCGTGGCGTCCGTCATCCCGTTAGGCGTCGTCGGTGGTATCATCGCGCTCTGGCTCACCGGGAACACGCTGTCGTTCACGGCGATGATCGGCTTCGTCGCGTTGGTGGGCATCGAGATCAAGACGTCGATCCTGCTCGTGGATTTCACGAACCAGCTGCGCGAGCAGGGCGTGCCATTGGACGAAGCGATTCGGAAGGCGGGCGAGGTGCGGTTCCTGCCGATCGTGCTGACGACGATGACGGCGATCGGTGGGCTGCTGCCACTGGCGCTGCAGGGTTCGTCGCTCTACTCCCCGCTGGCGTGGGTGATCATCGGCGGCCTCGTGTCGAGCACGCTGCTGGCGCGACTGGTGACGCCGGTGATGTACACGCTGCTCGCGCCGGGAGATGGGACGGACGCGGAGGAGACGATCGGACCTGCCCTTGCGCCGGCGTGGAGCCCGTCCTGAGCTCCGTTGGCGAGAGGCCGCCGCTGGAACCGCCTGCCTAACGGCGAGCGGTTCCAGCGCGGCTGCGCTACCGATCCGTCAACTGAAACGACCGCAGTGGGGCTCCGCCCGCAGCCGCATCGGCGATGACGATCGTGCGGGCACTCCCTGCCGCGACGACGACGTCGTTCAGCGTCGTGTTCACCGCCGCCGCACGCGCCGCCGGTGCCGTCCCCGCCGGCACCGTGCGGATCTGATACGTCGCCGGCGCCACCGATGCGCCCGCGAAGACCGTCCGATTCGCCAGCCCGGTCGCCACCGGCGTCGCCGCCGCGAGGTCCGCATTCGCCGCCGTGATGAACACGTCCACCGCACCCGCCGTCGGACTCATGTTCACCACGCGAATGCGCGCCTGCCCGGTGGGCGGCGCGGTGTTCACGTCGACGGTGACGAACGGCGACACCGCCCCACCTGCCGTCCCACCCGTCGCGAACACCGTGTGGTCATTGTTGGCCGCGATGGTCACCGGCAGCGTCGCCACTGTCACGGTCGTATCGGCAGTTTTCTTGAGCACGAGCGTCCGCGCACCCTCCAGGATCGGCGCGTAGATGGCGGTCGACGGCGCGGGCAGTGAGGATGGCGTGCTCCCGGTGTAGGCCAGACTCACGCCGAACGCCAGTCCTTCGAGAATCGCGTTCACCGGATTGCGCGCGGGATCCGTGATGAGGTTCACGAACCGGATGCGGCCCATCGGTCCGGTAGGCGCCAGCGGGTCGGCCGCGTCCTTCGTGCCACAGGCCGTGGCCACCAGAGCCGCTGCCGCGATCGACGTTAGGCGGCGGACATCGAACCGGTGCCCTGCGCGAGATGCTCGTGTCATGGTCGAAGCGATCGTGGTGTCGGGTCTCACAGGGGGCAGCTCGCGGGAAAGGTTGACGGCTCCACCGGATCGGCGGGCACGTTCGGATTGGCATTGCGGTCGCCGAGCGCGTATGGCAGCCAGCAGCGCTGCCCGCTCGTCGGGATGGCGGGCGCCGCGACCGGCCCGATGATCGCGCCGCGACGCCGGGTATCCTCCCACCGCGATCCCGTGCCGAGCAGCTCGTACTTGCGCTGGCGGTAGATCTCCGAGAGCAGCTCGTCCTTCGTGAACGGCGCGGCGAGCACCGGCAGGCACGCCTTCGGATCGTCGATGCCGCGGCCGCCCGTGCAGTCCGTCCGCACCGAATCCAGCGCGGCCTGTGCCGCCGTGAGCTGGTTCTGGTTCGCCAGCGCCTCGGCCTTGATGAGTAGCGCCTCGTCCGGCATGTAGACCGGCAACGGTGCCTGCGGGTTCGCATACCGATTCCAGGGGTCGAGCGGCGACCCGATGCGACCGGTGAGCGTCGTGGACGGCGTCACAAAGTACCCGAAGCGCTGGTCCTGCGGCAGCATCGACGTCCGCCACTGGCGCCGCGGGGCAATGCCGTTCGTTCCGCCCGTGACGTTCGCGTAGAAGTTCACCGCGGGTGACGGGAACGTCAGCAGCGACAACGCCGACGGCCCCGTGCGGCCGACGAGGTTCGCCGCCGTGAGTGCCGTCGCATCATCGTTCGCCATGCGCGCGTAGCGCGCGCGGAACAGCTGGATAATGTTTGGCAGGTTCACGCCCGGCGTCAGGATCGTGGTAGTGAACTGCGAGGAGGCCGGGGTCGCCGCGAGCTCCGCGATCGCGCTGTCGATGAGCGCCCGCACGACGGGCAGCGCCTCGGCACGAGGGACGTAGGTGGGCTCGGTGACGCCGAACGTCTGAATGGGAATCCGCTGGTAGGACTGCAGCGCCTCGCCTAACGACTCGCCCTTGAGGGCGTACGCGAGCGCGCGCATCCCCGACCGGGTGCCGGGATCGATCTCGCCGGCGACGGTCTCGGTCCCCGCGATCACCTCGTCCGCCGTGCGGACTGTCCGGTAGACCGAGGTGAACACGTTCTCCGCGATCCCTGTCCCCGGCGGAACGGAGCCCTGCTCCGCGTCGCTGATGGAGATGAGTGCCGCGCTCGTGGCCGAGAACTCGTCGGTGACGAGCCCCGCCATGTACGCGAAATTGCCGTACGAGCTCGCGAACCGGGCCTGCAGCCCCGTCGCGAGACCGATGACGCCGTCCGGATTGCCGGTGACCTGCGATTCCGTCGGTGAGTTGGGGTTGGAGAGGTCGAGGCTGCACGCCCCGAGCGAAACGAGCCAGGCGGTGGCAGCGGCCACCGCGCATCCTCTGATCATGCGCATTCGTGGTCTCTGCATTTCAGAAAGTGAAGCGCGCACTGATCGCCCAGACGCGCGGGATCGGGTAGCCACCGAAGTCGAAGCCACGATCCGCGGCGGTCGTCTGCACCGAGCCAATGCCGCCCGCGTTCGTGCCGAACAGGTTGATCTCCGGGTCGTACCCGCTGTAGTCGGTCCACACGATCAGGTTGCGCCCCGACACCGTAAGGTCGATGCCCTCGCGGAACACGCGCTTCACGGCCGGAAAGTCCAGCGTGTAGCTCGCGGACAGCTCGCGCAGCTTGATGAACGTGCCGTCTTCGATCCAGTACTCGAAGATGCCCTGCGTGCGCGAGTTGAACGTCGGCGGAAGCTTCCGCGGATCGCCGTAGGGCAGCAGCTCGCGCTCATACTCCTTCGAGTTGCTCGCGATGCCCGCGTTCTGGGCGCGCGTGGAGAGATTCATGATGTCGTTGCCGAACACGCCATCGAGGAGGAAGCGCACGTGCACCTTGCGCATGAGCGTGAACTCGTTGAGGAACGACGCCATCCAGTTCGGGTTCGGGTCGCCGATGACCGCGTTCAGTGAGTCGTTGCACGTACCGCCGGAGATGGCGCGGCGTTGGGCCAGCGTGGCGCCCATGTCCGCCGCCTGGTTGCTGCGGCGATAGCGACCTAACGAGTCGACCAGGAGCGCGCCGGTGGCGCAGTTGCGCGCCGCATACGAGCCGTAGAACACCCCGGCCGGCTCCCCCTCACGGATCCGGTTGGGGTAGCCACCCGCCGATTGGAAGTCGAGGATCTCGAGGTTGTCGACCAGGTTCTTGTTGGTCGTGTACGTGATCGTCGACAACCACTGGAAGTTGCGCTGGTCGAGGTTCGTCGTGCGGAGCAGGGCCTCGAATCCCTTGTTCGACATCGAGCCGATCGGCGCGAACTGCCGCGAGAAACCCGTGCTCGTAGGCAGCGGGCGGAAGAACAGGAGCCCCTCCACCAGACGGTCGTAGTACGTCGCCTCGACCCCCACGCGGCCGTTCACCAGCCCGAGCTCGGTCCCCACCTCCCACTCGCGCGCGCGCTCGTTCTTGAGGTTCGGATTGCCGAACGTCACGTCGTTCGCAAAGCCCGGACGCCCCGCGAACGGCGTCTGGGCATAGCTGATGTACTGCGAGTACGCGTTCACGATCCCCGGCTGACTCCCGGCCCAGCCTAACGCGCTGCGAATCCGCGCGCTGTTCAGGAGCCCGGACTGCTCCTCCATCACGACGTACGACGCGGAGAATTTCGGGAACGCCTGCCACCGCTCCGACGGCGCGAACGTGGACGAGGCATCGAGGCGGACGGCGGCGGTGACGAACAGACGGTCTCTCCAGCCCACCTCTTGCTGCCCGTAGAAGCCAAGCGTGCGGAGCTCGACTTCGTTCTGGCCAGCGTTGAAGATGGACCCGGCGCTCACGAGCTCCCCGAGCGGGGCGAGGCCGTTGGCCGTCGCCGACGTCGTTCGCACGTGCTGCGAGGTGAAGTTGAATCCGCCCGTTGTGCGCAGCTCGAAGTCACCCATCGGCGCCCAGTTGTAGCTGCCGACGGCATCCTGGTTGACGACCCGTGTGTCCTGGAACACCGACTGCGACCGGCCGGTTGCCAGCGGCGCCGTGCCCAGCACCGCGTTGCGCGGCACGAACTGCCGCTGCTCGAACCCCACGTTGTCGATGCCGATCGTGTAGTCGAGCAGAAGCCGCGGAATCGGCGTGTACGTCATCTTCCCCGAGCCGATGAACCGGTTGATCGTCTGCGGGTTGCGGATGCGATCGATCGCGAGCAGCGGGTTCGTCCCCAACGACGGCGGCAGCGGGTACACGCCGTTCACGGGCCGGAAGTCCACGTTCGTCGGAGCGAAGAACAGCGACCCCATGATGCCGTAATCGTTCTGCTCGCCGAACGCCTGCACCTGGTTCTCGGTCGTGATGTAGTTCGCGGTCACGTTGCCAATGAGCTGCGATGCGAGCTGCTGCTGCAGGTTCACGCGCCCGCCCATTCGCTTCGATGACGTCGTCTTCATGATGCCGTCGTCATCGGCATAGTTGCCGCTGATGTAATACCGCGTCTGGTCGTTTCCGCCCTCGATCGTCAGGTTGTGGTCCTGCGTCGAGGCGGTGTGGAAGATGTCGTCCTGATAGTTGAACCGGGACACGGGCAGCCCGTTCTCGTTGAACGGGTACAGGTTGAACGGCTGCTGCTCGCGCAGCTCGTTCTGCGCATAACGCGAGTTCAGCGTGAACCTTGGCTTCCCGATGGTGCCGCGCTTCGTGAAGATCTGCACCACGCCGTTGTTGGCGCGCGACCCGTAGAGCGCCGCCGCCGCCGCCCCGCGGATGACTTCGATCCGCTCGATGTCCGCCGGGTTGATGTCGGCCAGTCGATTCTGCGGATTCGATCGGATCCCGAGATCGGCGAGCTGCGCCGATCCGTTGTCGATGATCACGCCATCGACGATGTAGAGCGGATCCGAGCCCGAGATGAACGAGTTCGTGCCGCGGAGCCGCACCGAGATACCGCCGCCGCCCGGGCCGCCGGAGTTCTGGGTGATCTGCGCGCCAGGCACCTTCCCCTGGAGCGCCTGATCGACGGTCACCGCCTGCGCCTGGGAGATCACGGTGGAGTCGACCGACGCGACGCTCGTCCCGAGCTTTCGCTTCTCGGTCGGCGCCGCCGAGCCGGTCACGACGACCTCCGTCAGGTTGAGGGCGCTCGGCGCGATCACGATCTCGCCCACACTGACGCCCTCCGCCGTCACGGCGGCGACCTTCGACCCCGGCGAGAAGCCGATGCGTCGGACGACGAGCGTCCGCTGGCCGAGCGGAACGCCCGCGAGCGTGAAATCACCGTTGGCCCCAGTAATGGCGCCGAGTCTGGTGCCTTCGACGGAAACCTGGGCGTCGGGGACGCCTCGTCCGCCGGCTCCTTCGGTGACGCGGCCGCGAACCGTGCCCGTATTGGGCTGTGCGACGAGGAGGGTGGGTACTCCGCCGAGTGCGAGCGCAAGCACAAAGGCGCCGCGGCGAACAGAAATGTAGGCCATCCGTGGTCTCCGAGTCCGGGTTCTCCCCGCTCAGCAGTTGGGCCCTGCCGGGGATGCGGCGTTACAGGATAGTGTGCCGGTCAACTCCTAGCCAGTCACCAACTTCGCACGCACGCTCAGGCGGACGCGATGAAGATGACCGACGCCGGCTTGTCCAAGGTGGGATGGATCGGCTCGCGGACCGCGGTGAGCCGCAGGCCACTGCGGGCGATCAGGTCGACCCAGCTCTCGAGGGTTCGGAAGTACCACGGAGCCGGATCGGAGAAGTCGCTGCTGAACCCGGCCCATGATCCGGCGCGCCACCCATCCTTATAAGGTTGGTCGCCGCAGGCCATCACCGGGTGCAGCGTCTGCACGACGAGCGTGCCACCAGGCTCGAGAAGCGTGGGTGACGCCATAATCAGCTCGTCGACGGCGTCCTTGCCGATCAGCGCGAAGTTCGCGACCGCGACGTCGACCGTGAAATCGAGGCCGCCGCGGGCGATGTCCTCGTACGACGCGACGCGAAATTCCCCGGCGCCGGCGGCGCGTGCCTGATCGATGAGCGCGGGGATGGCGTCGACCCCAACGCTCCGCTTCACTCCCCGGTCGATCAGCGCGCGCGTGAGCCACCCCTCGCCGCACCCGATATCGAGCACGGACTGGGGTCGTCGTTCCATGACGGCATCGATGACGGCCTGATTGGTGACGAGCTTCCGGCTCTCGATTCGCTCCTCACGCACGGCGGCGGTCCACGGCGTGGCGTTGGTGTGCCACGAGTCGATGATCTTGGCGTCGCTGAGAGGATCCATCGGAATGCGCTCTGGTGAGTATGTCATTCCGAGCGGAGGCCGCAGGCCGGAGGCGAGGAATCGCCATCCTCCCGGCAGAGAGGCCTCCCGGTCGGGACGAGTGCGATTCCTCGCCTCCGCACCTTCGGTGCTCCGCTCGGAATGACAGTGCCCGGCGATTCCTCGACTGCGCCGCTTCGCGGCTCCGCTCGGAATGATCAGCGTTTGACGATCACCGTTTGAGCTGCCCGGCGTACCGTCGACTCATGGTGACCGGCTCCCCCGAACCACGAAGATACAAGCGGTAGCTCGAGTGCGACCACTCCTCGACCCGATCCACGTGCTCGAGGTTCACGATCGTCGACCGGTGCACGCGCGCGAACGCGTTCTCGGGCAGCCGCGCCAGCCAGTCGCGGAGCGACTTCCGCGCGCGATGCGTGCGGCCCGTCGCGAGCCGTACGATCGAGTAGTCCCCGCCCGACACGATCGCCACGATGTCCGCGACCTTCACGAACCCCATCCGGTCGTCGAGACGGAGGAACAGGCGGTCGTGGTAGTCGAGCCGCGCCGCGACGACCCGCGATGCGTCATCGTCGTTAGGCATTCCCAGCCGCTCGATAGCCCGTTTGAGCCGCGCCGGCGCGACGGGCTTGAGCAGATAGTCGAGCGCGTTCACCTCGAACGCCCGCACGGCGTACTGATCGAACGCCGTCACGAACACCACCGCCACCGACGGGTCGATCAGCGTCAGGAGCTCAAGGCCCGATTCGCCGCCGAGCTGGACGTCGAGAAACACCACATCCACATCGCATGTGCGGACGAGCTCCGCCGCCGTCCGCACGCTCTCCGCCTCGCCGACCACCCGCACCGCCGCGCCATGCGACTCCTCGAGCATCGCCCGCAGCTCTCGGCGCGCCAGCCGCTCGTCGTCGACGATGATCGCGGTGCGCACGAGGCGTCGGGCCGCGTCAGGCGGCGGATGGCTGACCCACGCGCGCCGGCAGCTCCACGAGCGCACGTACCCAACCCTGCTCATCGGTCAATTCGAACCGATGGCGGCCAGGGAACAGTCGAACGAGCCGCTCGCGGACGTTGCGAAGCCCGATCCCCGTTCCTCCGGACGCGTTCGGCGTGACCTCCGCCAGACCGGGGTCGCCCACACGACGCGATGCGCCGGACGGGGCCGGCGACAGCGACCCCGTGTTCCAGACTTCCACGCGAAGCGTGTCCCCCGAGACGCGCGCGTCGAGACGCACCCGCAGTGGACCGTCGCCGTTGTCGCGAGCGCCGTGCTTGATGGCGTTCTCGAGCAGCGGGTGAATCAGAAACGCCGGGATCGCGCACGGCTCCGCTGCCGGCTCCACGTGCGTCTCGATGGCCAGCCGCTCCTCGAAGCGAATCTGCTCGATCGCGAGATACCCGCGGAGCGCATCCAGCTCCGCCGCGAGCGTCGTCGTCTGCAGCGCGCGCTCCACGAGCGCGTGCCGCAGGAACGCGGCGAGCTGCGTCACCATCTGCCGAGCCCTCGCACGGTCCTCGTCGATCATCGCCCTGAGTGACGTCAGCGCGTTGAACAGGAAGTGCGGGTTGAGCTGGTAGGCGAGCATCTGCAGCTGCGCTTCCTGGGCGAGACGTCTCGCCTCCATCGCCTCGCGCTCGCGCTCCTGCGCGCGTCGCCACACGAGCACGCCGAAGTACGCGGCGCTCCACATGAGAAACGCGAACACGAACTCGAGGATCGAGCGCGGCATCGTCGTCGGTTCGAGAAAGATCGCGAACGACGGCTGCAGCCCGATCCCCACCATGAGCGCCGCATGCGTGAAGTAGCCCGCGACGCCCATGGCGACCGACGCGACCAGTGCCACGATGGCGACCCGCCCGCTCACCTCGGGCTCCAGAACGATGCGCCGATACAGCCAGAGGAGGCCGAGGCTGAGCACGATCCCGACGACGGCGCGGAGCTCCTTGTTGATGAAGACCGCGACGCGCCGGCCCGGCTCCATCGAAGGCAGAAACGTCAGGAACAGGCTCGAGGCGTACGCACCCCAGCCGCCGACCTGCGCGATCCAGAACCACGCTCGTGACGAGAGTGCCCGCATGACGCCCAACTTACTTCTTCTTCATCTCCGTCATGAAGATCTTGTTGATGATCTTCCACTCGCCGTTCGTCTTGAGCAGCGACATGTAGTCGACGATGTAGGCGTCCGGGTAGTCGAGGACGATCTTTCCGATCGCGGCGTTGCCGGTGACGTCCACGCGCTCGATGCGGCGCTTGCGTGTGCCGGTCGCCTCGTCGGCCGCCGGCTTCCCGGGCGACCGCGCGATGTACTCCTCGCTCGTTCGCGTCGCCAGCGTGTCGGCGCTCGACCAGTAGAGCCGCGCGGCCGGGTGAAAGGCGAGGCGCATGTGCGCGGGATCGCCCGTCGCGTGGCCCTGGATGTAGTGCTCGAGCGTGGCGCGCACGGCGGCTTCGTCGGCGGTGGGCGCGGACATCCACGCTCCACCGGCACCGAGGGCGGCAGCCAGGGCAGCGTAGCGGACGTATCGCGGAACGGGTGACATGGGCGACATGGAGATGGCCTCCGGGTTCGGTGTTTTGCGTCTACGCAAAGACAACGATCGCAGATCGAGCGTCCGCGGAGAACGGTTTCTCGCCCAGTGGAGGACTTCCGCGCCAGGCGGCTGCAGCACGCGCCGAGCGGCACGCTGGCCGGGCCCGGCAGTAGGCCCCGGCGCCACCGTGCCCGGTTTCGCGTCTTTCCTCGCCGTTGCCAATATTCCAGTGCCAATTCTAGGGACCACTGCAGGAGCTTCGTTCAGAAGCGGGAGGAACGCATGACGTCGACGGCACATACCAATTCCGGCAGCCGGTCATCCGGCGCACGACTCAGCGGAACCGTCATACGACCAGGAGACGCGACCTACGATCAGGCGCGTCGGGTCTGGAACGGGATGATCGATTGCTCGCCACGAATGATCGTCCGCTGCAGCTCGACCGCGGACGTCGTGGCAGCGGTGAACTTCGCCCGCGAGGAGGGAATCGTGCTCGCCGTCCGTGGCGGTGGCCACAACGCGGCCGGACTCTCGACGTGCGATGATGGGCTCGTGATCGACCTGTCGCCGATGCGCGCGGTGACAGTCGATCCCGCGCGACGAACCGCGCGCGTCCAGGGCGGCGCCCTCTGGCGCGACGTCGACGCCGCCACGCACCCGCACGGCCTCGCGACGACGGGCGGTCTCATCTCGACCACGGGCGTCGGCGGTCTCACGTTAGGCGGCGGCCTCGGATGGATGATGCGGCAGCACGGGCTCGCCTGCGACAACGTCCTCAGCGTGGAGATCGTCACGGCCGACGGCCAGGTGCGCCGCGTCAGCGCGACGGAGAACCCTGACCTGTTCTGGGGCATCCGTGGCGGGGGCGGCAATTTTGGCGTCGTGACGACGTTCGAGTTCCGGCTGCATCCCATGAGCACGCTGTACGGCGGCATGCTCGTGTTCCCGGGCCCGCAGGCGCCGGAAGTGCTGCGCCGCTATCGGGATCTGGCCATGTCGGCCCCCGACGAGCTGACGCTGTTCACGGGGCTGATGACGTCCCCGGACGGTCATCC
>Ga0105249_10001135_pt1 | contig 23554 bp, 13 predicted proteins | sample KBSS44metaG_FD_81522 | JGI IMG/M metagenome (GOLD analysis project Ga0105249, IMG submission 81522) | Switchgrass rhizosphere microbial communities from Kellogg Biological Station, Michigan, USA - KBS S4-4 metaG | ecosystem: Host-associated > Plants > Roots > Rhizosphere > Soil | place...
CTCGCCTCCGCACCTTCGGTGCTCCGCTCGGAATGACAACCTCCGGCGATTCCTCGCCTCCGCTCGGAATGACTGCGCCGGTTCGGTTGGTCTCCAAAGGGAGGACGATGAGCTCGCGGTCTTCTATGGTAGTCGGCAGAATCTGCGTTGTGCTCGCGTGCGCGTTCGTCGGCGTGTCGTCGTGTGCGCCCACGCCCACTCCGGTCGACGCATCGTTCGCGGTCAACGCGAGCGGACTGTCGCGGCTCGACTCGACACTGGTCGATCTCGACGCTGCCATCGAGGCTCGACGCGGCCCGGATGCACAGCGCGCATTTCGCCTCGCGCGTACCGCCTACAAGCACATCGAGCTCTTCGTCGAGTATCACGGCGTGTTCACCGCCCGTGAGGTGAACAGCCCTCCGCTTCCGCATGCGGAGAGTGAGGATCCGGAAACACCGCTGGCGCCCGCGGGGCTGCAGGTCATCGAAGCCGCGCTGTTTCCGGAGCCGGCGCTCGGCGACGGCGCGTCGCTCCGTCGCGAGATCGGATTCATCCGGACCGCTGTCTCCCGGTTGCGGGATGCCGGCGCGGATTCGATGCCGGGCGACGCGTTTCTGTTCGATGCGATGCGACACGAGATCGCTCGCATCGGCACCCTCGGTATCGCCGGGTTCGATGCAACCGTGAGTGGTGACGCGATCGTCGAATCGGCGGACGCGCTCGATGGTCTGGCCGCCGCGCTCGTCCCATATCGGTCGGAGATTGCGCGTCGCGATACGCAAGCGCTCCGCGCGTTCGACGAACGTCTCGCTGCGGCAATCGACGTTCTGCGCCGAAATCCCGACTTCGAGCGGTTCGACCGACTGGCGTTCCTGGCCGCTCGGCTCCAGCCGCTCGCCCACGCATTCGCGCGCCTGCAGGATGTGTTAGGCATCGGGCCGCCATCACGCCCTCGTGCCTGGTCGGCGCGCGCGGCCAGCATGTACGACCGCGACGCGTTCGATGCGATGTTCTTCGCCGCCACAGATGCCCCGTCGGTAACACCAGCACTGGCGGCGTTGGGGCGCGACCTCTTTTTCGATGTCAGACTGTCGCCGTCCGGAACGCGGTCGTGCGCGACGTGCCACGTACCGGAGCGCGCGTTCACCGACGGGCGGGCGCGGGCCGAGCTCTTCCCCGGCCATACCGCGCGGGGCGGGGGCAGGAACACGCCCACGCTCATCAACGCTGGACTGCAGCCGCGCCTGTTCGCGGATTCACGCGTGCGGACGCTCGAGGATCAGGCCACCGACGTGCTCGGAAACCCCAGCGAAATGGGGGGATCTCTCCACCTCGCGGCCGACTCGCTCAGGGGCGACACCGCATACGTGCGCCGATTCGCGGGTGCGTTCAACGTGGTGAGCGACACGGCACTCACGGCCCGATCCCTCCGGCTGGCCCTCGCGGCCTACGTGCGCTCGCTCGTCGCCCTCGATTCGCGGTTCGATCGTGCCGTGCGCGGAGACACGGCCGCGCTCGACGCGCGAGAGCGCCGGGGGTTCAACGTGTTCATGGGCAAGGCCGCGTGCGGAACCTGCCATTTCGCACCGCTCTTCAACGGCGCGACTCCGCCGATGCTTCTCGAAGCGGAACCGGAGGTGATCGGTGTGCCCGCGCGCGCCGTCTCCCGCCGCCCGGCGATCGATCCCGACTCCGGGCGCTTCAATGTTCGGCGTATCGACCAGCACCTCCACGCGTTCAAGACGCCGACGCTGCGCAACGTCGAGCTGACTGCTCCCTACATGCACAACGGCGCGTTCGAGACCCTGGAGCAGGTGGTCGACTTCTACGACGCGGGCGGCGGTCGTGGGCTCGGCCTCGAGCTTGCACACCAGACGCTGCCAGCCGACTCGCTGCACCTCAGCCGGGAAGAGAAGGGTGCACTCGTGGCGTTCATGAAAGCGCTCACCGACACGGCGGGGATGACAGCCCGGCCGGCACGCGCCAGACCGTGAGGGCCTAACGCTGAATGAGGGCGGACGCGCCTGACGCGCGTCCGCCCCCATTCATGTCTCGCGCCTGCGTTCGACGCGAGCCGAGGTCAGTCGGCTACTGCGTCGGCCCGTTGAGCGGGGCGGGACGACACACGTGGTGGAGCTGGATGTTGCCGCCGTTGACCGTCTGATCCGTGATGAGCTGACCGCCGGCGTTCGTGACGACCAGCCGGATTCGGTCGCTCGTCCCCGGCTCGCCGTTGTCGGTGAGCCAGACGGTGGCGGTGAAACCCGACTCGCCGTTGACGGTTGCCGGCCCACTGATACGCCGCGTGTCCTCGTCAGCGCCGTCCTGGACGTACGACGCGATGGTGTGGAGATGGATGAGATCGCCGTTCTCGTGGTTCTTGAAGTTCAACTCGCCGAACAGCACGTCCTTGCTCGTCACACCCGCGTTTCCGCCGTACGACACGTTGTTAGGCTCGAGCACGAATCCGCCGTACGTGACGAAGTCGCACACGGGAGTCGGGGCCGCGTTGACGAACGTCACGAGCGCGTCGTGGTACATGTTGAACTCGACCGTCGCCGAGCGATTGGCGAGGTTGAAGATTCCGGGATTGCCACTGTTATCAACGTTCGTGGCGATCGAGAGCAACGTCCGGTCGGCGGCCTCGATGATTGTTGCCCGTACGTTCGGATCGAAAACCACGCCGGCGACGACAGGACGCGTGAAGAGAGTCCTACACTGGCCCGCCGCCAGGCTGAACGTGTACGTGCGGGTGCCGGCCAGAGTGAGACCGTTGTCCAGTCGAACCTGAAGGGCGTCGAAAGAACGCACGCCGAGAACCGGCGCGTCGAACACCACTGTAAAGCTGCCCGCGTCACCGGTCTTGCAAACGATGAGATCACCGTTCGCTGTCGTGGAACCGGCGAGGTTGAACACCATTGACTTTGGAACCCGAGCCACGGGCGACGTTGGCGACGTGGACTGCTCGGTTGCGCAGGCGATCACGCCAGCAAATGCTAGCGCAGCGGAACTTGCAGAGACTGCCAGGCGGTCGGTTCTCATAGCGCCTCACGGGTCTAGAGGGACGACACTTTCGGCAACCGGCGTCGACCTGGAGCGCAAGCCGCCGTGAAAAGGCCACCACATGCTCACCTGTGCAGAGGCACGGTGCGCGTATGAGTCCCGACTCGCGCCCCCGAGTCTGCTCCATAATGAGAACCTTCTAAGAAATCGGCAAGCGGCCGCTCGCTATAGGTTTGCGCGACGTGGCGGCGGGCTCGTCTGTGGGTGAAGCTGATCGCTGGTGTTCGGGATGCCGCCGGAGGTGGGCGCCTAACGGCGATCGCCAACTGTCGGACATGAGTCGGACTTTCCAACTCGATTAGTCGGCATTAATGTGGCGCCGCCTAACAGCAGGGAGTTCGCCATGCGCCGTTGTATCGCCGCGCTCGTCGCCATCACGCTCAGCGGTTCGCTCGCCTGTTCCAAGTTCGAGCCGCCTACGGCACCAACCGCTTCAATGCTGACATCGCCAAACGCGTCCACTTCTGGGAGAGTCGATCCGCTCGACGTTTCCGGGTCGTGGGTGACGCGTGAGTTCCTGTACGTGGCCCCACTACCTGGCGCTGATGGCCGCGTTCGCTGCGAGTCATACGCGTGGATCGAGAATGAAGAATGGAATTCCGTGCTGTTGGAGCAGCAGGGTACACACATCGTTGGCACCAGCCGCCCGGGGATGCAGATCAATTGCTCCGCGAGCACACCGGACGGTCGCTTCGCCGGTTGGGTCGTCGACATCGATGACGCCTTCGAAGGGCAGGCGACGGGCAAGGAGGTCCGCCTCTCGCTCAACAAGTACATTGAGGCCCGGGTAGCCCTGGATGCGAATGGCGGGTGGAGCGGCACCATTCGTATTCGGATGGACCCGCGACCCCTGGCCGAGCCGTACTGGGTCGAACAGCCGTTCGACTTGTGGACGACGACCACCTATCCCTGCTGGTGGGTCCACCTGGAACCGCCCTACTGTATCGACTTCCCGTAGGCGCGTATCGCTGGCGCTTGGCCGACACACTCGGTACGTGATCCGGGCCGCGTCACCTGATCGTTAGGCAATCCGGCGAATACCCCTCGTTCCCCTATGGCAGCTGGCCGGTCGCGGCTTGCACGGAGACGGCCCAGATCCACAGGAGGATGAGGAGGGCCTGGAGGAGCCGCGACCATGGTAGCCGCCGGGCACGTTCCCGCATCATGGCCGCCTTCCCATCAGGCGCGCCGGTGAGCTCCGGTCGACGCATCGTGGCGCTGGCGATCAATCGGGCGGCGCTCGTCATCTCATAGCTCCCGGAATCCAGGTCTTCGATACGCTGTGGCCTAACGTGCCGCTCCCACGGTCATTGGCTGAGCAGGGCCTGCGGTGGTGGGCTGCCCTCTGGTGACCCGGCCCGGGTTGTACCACCCTCCAATCGCGCTGGCCAGTTGATCGGCCTCCACCGGTCCCCATGTTCCCGGCTCGTACTCCCGCACGGGCGTCGCATTGTCGAGGATCGGCTCGACGATCGCCCAGGCGCCTTCGACCGCATCCGCGCGCACGAAGAGCATCGCCTCGCCCCGCATGGCGTCGGTCAACAGTCGCGCGTAGGCGTCAGCCTCTTCGCGCTGCGGCTGCTTCATCGCCGAGAGCTCCACCGGGAGTGACGCCATCTCCATCCCGGGTTTCTTGACGCGTGCGCCGAGACCGATCGAGAACTCGGGACCGAGGCGGAAACGAAGGTAGTTGTGGCCCGGAACGATCCGATTGATCGGCGGTGGCTGAAGCTTGACGAGGACCTCGGTCGCAGTCACGGGGAGCGACTTGCCGGCGCGAATGAGGAATGGCACGCCCTTCCACCGCGGCGAGTCGATCTCCAGTCGCACGGCGACGAACGTCTCCATCTGAGAGTCGGGGGCAACCCCGTACTCCTTGCGGTACCCGCGAAACTGTCCGCGTACGACCTGGGCCGGGTCGATCGGGGGAATGGCGTGAAAGACCTTCGCCTGCTCATCCCGGATCGCCCCGGCGCCCATTTGCGCTGGCATTTCCATCGCGAGGAGCGCCACGACCTGTAGCAGGTGATTCTGCAGGACGTCGCGGATCGCCCCGTTCTCCTCGTAGAACTTGCCGCGTCCCGCCACGCCGAATTCTTCCGCCATCGTGATCTCGACGCTCTGGATATAGTTGCGATTCCAGATCGGCTCGAGGAACGTGTTGGCGAACCGAAAGACCAGCAGGTTCAGCACCGTGTCCTTGCCCAGATAGTGATCGATCCGGTAGATCGACGACTCCGGAAACACGGCATGCAGCGACTGGTTGAGCTGTCGAGCCGACTCGAGGTTCCGCCCGAACGGTTTTTCGATGATGACTCTCGAGTTCCGCGCGCAGTCCGCCGCCTCCAGGCCTTTGCTGACGGTTGAAAACAGGCTTGGTGGAATCGCCAGGTAGTGCGTTGGATGAGCGGCCTTGCCGAGCGCGGTCCGCAGTTGAGCAAACGTGGATGGATCGTTGTAGTCGCCGTCGACGTACCGCAGTAGTTCCATCAGACGACGAAACGCGTTGTCGTCCACCCCGCGCCCGTGTTCGGCGAGGCTGGTCCGCGCGCGCTCGCGCAACTGTTCGACCGTCCAGCCCGCCTTGGCGACGCCGATGACCGGGACCCTGAGCGACCCGTGGCGGATCATGTTCTGCAGCGCCGGGAAGATCTTCTTGTAGGCGAGATCTCCGGTCGCACCGAAGAAGACGAGCGCGTCCGACCGAACCTGTGCGTCCTCGGTCCCGCCAGGTCCGGATGATGACGCCGACGTGCCATTGGACATGCCTCACCGCTCCCTGTGGCCTTCGTAACGATCACCGGTGGCGCCGCGCCCGTGGTATTAGGCCAAGGAGCAACATGGCAACCGCCCACGATACGAGCGCGGCCGACGCCGCCCTCCAGCCGCCGGCGAGTACGATGCAGGCTCGTGCGTGCGGCGGGAAACATTAGCGGTGCCTAACGAGTCGGGGCTCGCATCTTGCGCCGCGGTCCGGACGACTCGGCCGTCTCGCTTACCACCGGAGATGACGCTCATGTTGCCCAGCCTTCGTCCCTACGACGTGCTGCTTCGTGCCGTACACTCGGCCACGTCGGAGCTCGAGCTCGGAGACATTCGCGCGCTGATCGCCCACCATGCCGGCGGCGCGCTCGAAGAGATAGACGGCGTGATCGCTACGCGACGCCGTGCGTTGGCGGCACAAGACCAACGCCCGCCAAGGGACGGTCGAGACGGACGGAGCTCAGCGCCGTCCGATATACCCTCGTGAGCTCAACCTTCCTGTCGCCGACCGGTCCATCGCCGAGCCATTCCTGGACACTCATTCACGCGGCTGCAACAAGAAACACCCCGACAGGATGACAGGATGAACAGGATCAACCGCGTGCGTGCAGTGCGACGTTCGAAGTAGGTCTTCAACGAAACTCGGTGGTGGGCGACGCGCGGCATCCTGTTCATCCTGTCATCCTGTCTCACGTTGTTGATGTCAATCGACACGGTGCGGCTTCGACGAAAATTCCATCGCGATCCAACCTGATTCCGCATCCGACTGGGCTCGAAAGTACTTGAGTATTAGCGGTCAAGTCGCTCCTGTCGAGCCACTTTCTCGATTCACATCATGTTGATTCGGAAGTCGGATCAAGCCACCGGAGCTCCGACGTGCATGCGTGCCGGGTTCGCCCACGCTTCCGGCGCCTGACCCACGCTGCGAGAATACCGGCGGCGAAGGAGCGCGCACGATCTCTCGAGCGGGTGAAGGCGACTATGAGTGTCAACAGGCGGGACATGCTCGTCGGGCTCGGCGGCATCGTGGCTGGCGCAGCGCTCGGCAACCGTGAGGCGCGAGGCGCGACCGACGCGGTTGGTGAGCAGGGGACCACCTTCCCGCGGAAAGCCGACTTCAACATGGCCCCCGGCTACACCTACATCAGCGGCGCCTACACGCATCCCATGCCGATTGCGGCGGCCGAGGCGTACCGCCGGGTCGTCGACCGCCGGTCGACTGTCGGGACGCCCGCCACGGCGCCCGCGGCACCCTCGTCGCCGGCGCCCGTGAATCCCAAGGCGGCGTTCGCGGCGCTCATCAACGCGAAGCCGTCGGAGATCAGCTACATCCCGAACACGAGCACGGGTGAGAATCTCGTCGTCGAATGTCTCGGGATCGCGGCGAACGCCGGAAACGTCGTCACCGATGCACTGCACTTCGAGGGCGCGCTCGTCCATCTCATGGAGCTGAAGAAGCGCGGACTCGACCTGCGGATCGTGGCACCGCGTGAGGACGGCCGCATCGACATGAAGGACCTCGAGCGGGTGGTGGACCGCAACACGAAGCTTGTCGAGGTGTCGCTCGTGTCGATGTACAATGGCTTTCAGCATGACCTGAAGGCGGTGTGCGCCCTCGCCCACGCGCACGGCGCGTACGTGTACGCGGACATCATCCAGGGCGTGGGGGCGGTCCCCCTCGACGTGCGAGCGACCGGCCTCGATTTCGCGGCCACGTCGTCCTACAAGTGGCTCATGGGGGATTTCGGACTCGGCTTTCTCTTCATCAGGGAAGAGCTGCTCGGGTCGGTGATTCGGCGGCCGCACTGGAGCTATGAGTCGGCGCCGGATACGAACATTCACACGTCGCCGCTCGACCCGCAGTTCCCGACGCCCGTCACGTATACGCCGGGGTCGGACGCGAGCACGTACTTTCAGCTCGGGACGATGGCGAGCGGCGTCGCCGCGGCGTTAGGCGTTTCCATCCCCTACATCCAGCGGCTTGGCGTCGAGCGCATTCAGGATTACCGGCAGCCCATGCTCCGGCGCCTGCAGCAGGAGCTGCCGCGTCTCGGCTTCAGGCCGCAGACACCGCTCGACAGCACCTCGCCGATCGTGACGTTCGCGCACAAGGACGCGGCGACGATCTCGAAAAAGCTGGAGGCCGCCCGCGTGAACGTCCGCATCGCGGACTACTGGATGCGTATCGCCCGTCCGTCTACAACGACATGCATGACGTCGAGCGCCTGCTCGAGGCGCTGGCCTGACCGACGGTCTGCGCGTTCGGCCAGCCTACTCGGAACGCAGCGCGACGTTCGCGTCCACGCGCGACGCGCGGACGGCCGGGATCCAGCTCGCGGCCAGCGCCACGCCCACCAGCGTGAGCGCCACCGCGACGAACACCCACGGGTCCCTCGGCGAGACGTTGAAGAGCAGGGGCTTCACCCACTTGCTCGCATAGAGCGCCGCGCCCACGCCCAGCACAACCCCCACACCGGCGAGCCTCAGCCCATCCGCCACGACGAGGCGCACCACGTCGGCGGCCTGCGCACCTAACGCGCGACGCACTCCCAGCTCGTGCGTGCGCTGAGCCACGTTGTACGAGATGACGCTGTACAACCCGATCGCCGCCAGCACCAGCGCCAGCACACCGAACGCCACGAACATCGTCGCGCCGAGCTCCCACGAGCGCTTCTGCGACCCGAGAATCTCGCTGATGGGCGTGATCGTGATGTATGACGACCCAGGCATCTCCTTCTGGAGGCTCCGCCGCACCGCCTCACTGAACTTCGTCGCGTCGCCTTTCATGCGCACGAACAGCCCGCCTTCGTGCGGATGGAACTGCGCCGCCGACAGGTAATAGAAGTAGCCCGAATCCGCAGCGAGGCTCTGCTCCTTGATGTTCTCGGCGATCCCGACGACGAACGTACACGGCATCGTGTCCGCCGAGACCTTCATGCATTGCCCGATGGGATCTTTGCCGGGCCAGAGCACCTTGCCCATGGCCTCGCTGACGACGGCGGCGCGTGGGGCATTCGGGCCGTCCTCCGCTGTGATGCCGCGACCGCGAAGGATCCGGGTCCCGAGCGTCGCGAAGTACTCGGGCGACACGGCGTTGAGGTCGAACTGGCCGAGCCGGCTGACCGTGTCGATGCCGGCAACGTACAGTCCCATGCTCCACTGGCTCCAGAACGGCATCGTCAGTTGCGTACTGACGTTCTCGACGCCGGGCAGCGTCTTGGCCGTTCGCTGCAATCGTTGCCGCAGCTCGATGCTCGCCGCGCTATCCAGCTTCACGCTGCGCATGTTGAGGTTCACGATCATCACGGGATCGACGTCGTAACCGAGCCGAGTGTTCTGCACGTTCCGCAGGCTGCGTACGAACAGGCCCGCGCCAACGAGCAGGATCACGGACAGCGCGGCCTGCAGGACGAGCAGTCCGACTCGCATCGGCGAGCGGTGGTACGTCCCCTCGCGCGCGCCTGCTTTGAGATCGCCCGTGAGATCCGCGCGTCTCGCCTGGAGGATCGGCGCCAGACCCGTGAGCAGACCAACGACGACGGCCGCGCCAGCGGTGAAGAGGACCGTGCGCGGGTCGCGGAGACCTGCGGCCGCCTCGCTCTTGTCGAGCAGGCCGGCGCGGAGCGCGGCGCCGCCCCAATGCGCGACGACCAGGCCGAACGCGCCGCCCAACACGGCGAAGAGCAGGCTTTCGGTAAGCAGCTGCGACAGGAGCCTTCCTCGGCTGACCCCAAGCGCGAGGCGCAGCGCGATCTCTCGGCGCCGCTTCAGCGCCCGTGCGAGCAGCAGGTTCGCGACGTTCGCGCAGGCGATGAGCAGGACGATCACGGACACGCCGCCCACCCACGTAGCCACCTTCGCGACATTGGACGCGTTCGGCCCGCGCTCGAACAGGATCGAGCCCACGGCCGCACGTGGCCGCGTGACGCTGTTCGGCGGAGTCCGTTTCTGCTCCTCGCGTTGCGCCTCGATGCTTTTGAGGAACGCGTTCGTGAGGTCTGCATTCGCCGCTTCAATCGACACGCCCGGTTTCCGGCGGACGATCGTGGACATCCATCCCCAGCTGTACGTCTCCCACCAGTTGCGCCCCTTCGCGGTGAAGTCCATGCCGGCCGCAAAGGGCGTGAGCGGAATGAACGCGGCCGGAGGCTTGTCGGCCCACAGTCCCACGAACCCCGGCGTCGAGACGCCGATGACCGTGTACACGGTCGGGCCGATCTGAATGGGCGTGCCGAGGACGTCGCGGCGTCCGCCGTACTGCGACTGCCACATCGGGTAGCTCAACACGGCGACAGGCGTCCCCGCTGGCGGCTGATCCTCGGCGCTCGTGAAGTAGCGGCCGAGGGCGGGCGGCGCATCGAAGAAGCCGAAGAAATTCGGGCTGACGATGCCGACCCGCATCTCGCGTGCGGCATCACCCACGCCGATGGCGAGATCTCGCTGCGTGTAGCCCGCGACCGACGAGAACGTGCGTGTCCAGCGTTCGACGTCCTTGAACCGGGCGTACTGGCCGCCGTTCGACGCGCGTTCCTTCCCGCGGAAGGTCTGGAAGAGATAGATCCGGTGCGCCGTGGCCGGATCCTTCATGAGCGCCGGCGGCCGGAAGAGCAGGCGGTCGACGATGCCGAACATGGCGGCGTTGGCGCCGATGCCAAGCCCGAGGGTGGCGACGACGGCGAGCGCGAAGCCCGGCTTCATGCGGAGGCCGCGAACGGCGTACCGCAGGTCCTGGAGGATGGTCTCGAGAATCATGATGTCTTCGACACCGGTGGGGGTGTGAACCGTTGCGCCCGACCGCGCTGTCATTCCGAGCGGAGCGCGAAGCGCCGGGCCGTCATTCCGAGCGGAGCGCCGGAGGCGCGGAGGCGAGGAATCGCAATCCTCCCGGCAGAGGGACAGCCCCCGGTCGGGACGAGTGCGATTCCTCGCCTCCGCCTGCGCTTCGCGCGGGCTACGCTCGGAATGACAATGGCCCCCGCGATTCCTCGCCTCCGCCTGCGCTTCGCGCGGGCTACGCTCGGAATGACAATGGCCCCCGCGATTCCTCGCCTCCGCGCTGCGCGGTCCGCTCGGAATGACAGGCTAGCGCCTGCAGCCTCCGCTCGGAATGACAACCTCGTGACTCGGGATGACAATGTCCGGGACGGGAGTTAGGATCTGGCACCCCCGCACCACACCGTGCCGCTGTCCTCCCTGCCAACCCCCGGATGCGCGCTCAGTCGATAGTCACGACCATTCTGATCGTGGCGATGCCAACCATGGCCATCGCCCAACAGCCCACGCTCGCGCGAATCGACTCCGTCGTCCGCGCTGAAATGTCGCGGCAGCGCATCCCGGGGGTGGCGGTTGCCGTGGTGAAGGGCGGAGCGGTGATGCTGTCGAAGGGCTACGGCGAATCGAACATCGAGCACCATGTGCCGGCAAGTGCCTCGACCCTGTTTCAGTCCGGATCGGTTGGCAAGCAGTTCACATCCGCCGCGGTGATGCTGCTGGTCGAGGAAGGGAAGATCGGGCTCGGCGACTCCATCACGAAGTACTTCCCGACTGCGCCGGCGAGCTGGCGTGGCATCACCGTTAGGCACCTGCTCACCCACACGTCGGGCATTCCGGACTACACGACGGATGCCATGGATTACCGCCGCGATTACACCGAGGACGAGCTCGCGCAGATGGCGTTCGGCCTCACTCCGGAGTTCCCGCCGGGATCGCGGTGGAACTACAGCAACACCGGCTACGTTCTGCTCGGGATCATCATCCACAAGGCGTCCGGCAAATTCTATGGCGACGTACTTCGCGAGCGCGTGTTCGCGCCGTTGGGGATGTCGACGGCGCGCGTGATCAGCGAAGAGGACATCATCCCGAATCGCGCGGCGGGATATCGTCTCGCCCGCGGGGAGCTCAAGAACCAGGAGTGGGTGGCGCCGAAGCTGAACACGACGGCGGACGGCTCACTCTACCTGTCCCTGCAGGATTACATCGCGTGGGATCGCGGGCTTCGTGACAAGAAGGTGCTCAAGCCGGAAAGCTGGGCGACGATCAACACGCCGGTGACGCTCACCAGCGGCAAGCGCTATCCGTACGGCTTCGGCTGGAGCATCGACACGGTCGCGGGCCAGCTTCGCATTCACCACGGCGGGGCCTGGCAGGGGTTCCAGACGTACATCTCGCGCTACCTCGGCGACGACATGACCATCGTCGCCCTGTCGAACCTGGGCGCGTCACAGCCCGGCGTGATCGTCGATGGGATCGCCGCCGTGTTGAACCCGACGCTCGCGGCCAAGCCTCCCGTGCCTATCACGGACACCGAGCCGGCCGTGCGGCAGCGGCTGGAGGCGGTGCTCGCGGCCACGCGCGATGGCAAGCTGTCGCCTAACGACTTCGCCTACGTTCGAGCGGGCTTCTTCCCGCGGGCGGCGGCCGCGTACCAGCAGGCGCTGCAGGGCGTCGGCGCGCCGGACAAGGTGACGCTGTACGAGCGTCGGGAGCTCGGCGACGACCGCATCTACCTTTATGAGGTCGCGTATGGCGCGAAGGTCTTCCGGGTGACCCTCGGACTCGCGCCCGACGACAAGGTCTCGACGTTCGGGCTGCGGCGGAAATGAACGTGTTCGGTCGCCGGGCGCGTGTGCCGGGTGCGACGGCACTCGCGACCGTCTGGATGATCTGGACGCGCGGTGCGGCGTTCGGGCAGACGACCGACGCCGGCACGACCGTGATCTCGATGACCGTCCACCCGCTTGCCCGCCTCAGCTCGCAGATCGAGGCGATCGCCGTTCGCGCGGAGCTCAGCGGCTCGCTCCCGCGCCCGCAGCAATTCAGCGTTCGCGCGCCCATCGTGTACGCCGGGATCAGCGAGATCGCGGACCGAGTCGACAGTTTCGTCATGACGGATGCATCAGGTGCCGTGCCCGTGAGCATTCTCGATGAGCCGGAGCGCGGCGGAGGCCTGCCGTTCTATCGCCACTGGCGCGCGAATCGCCCGGTCGTGCCGCCCGTCGTGCTGACGTACCGGATGCGCCCATTCACTGGAACGCCGGGCAGTGGCCCGGAGTTCGACTTCTATGCGCACGGCGGCGGCATGAGCGCGGCCGGGATGGCGCTCTTCCTCGTCCCGGACTACGTCGCGAACGCCACAACGCGCGTACGATGGGACCTGTCCGATCTTTCGGCGAGCGCCATCGCCGCGAGCACGTATGGCGAAGGCGACTTCGAGATCACGGGTCACCCCGACCTGTTGCTGCAGTCGTATTACATGGTCGGACCGCTCGGGCGCTACATCCCGCCGATCCCCTCGTCCGGGTTCCGCGCGTACTGGTTAGGCCAGCCGCCGTTCGATCCGCGGCGGGAAATGGAGTGGACGTACCAGGCCTACGAGTATCTGCGAAGATTCTACCGGGACACCCAGGGATCGCCGTACCGGGTGTTCATCCGCGCGCTCCCCGGGGCTTCCGGCACGTTAGGCGGCACGGCGATGCAGAACTCATTCATGGTGGGAACGAGCTCCGGACCGATCACGTCCTCCGCCACGGGGCCTCGCAATACGATCGTGCACGAGATGGGCCATATGTGGATAGGTAGCCTCGACGGGGATCGGACGGGGAGTGCCACGTGGTTCAGCGAAGGCCTGAACGAGCACTACACGCGGCTGCTGCTCCTCCGCTCCGGGCTCGCGCCAGTCGCCGACTACGAGGAAGAGATCAACGGAAGCGCCGCCGGCTACTTCGCGAGCCCGTACCGAAACGCACCCGCGGACGCCATCGCGCGACTCGGATTCAGCACCGGCATGGGACTGGGGAGCGCGCAGAATCTTCCATACGTTCGGGGCAGCCTGTACTTCGCGACCATCGACGCGAAGATCCGCACGGTATCGGGCGGTCGGAAGACGCTCGATGACCTCGTGCTGCCGCTCCTGGAGAGGCGCCGAAACGGCGAACCGATCGACCAGGCCGCGTTCGTCGATGCGCTCGTCCGGGAGCTCGGGCCCAATGCCCGGTACGAGTTCGAGTCCGTCGTTGTACGCGGCGAGCCGCTCGACCCGCCCTCAGGGGCGTTCGGGCCATGTTTCGACAAGCAACCGACGACGTTCACGCTCAACGGCCGACAGTCGAACGGCTTCGCCTGGGTTCGTAACGGTGGCATGTCGGACGCGCAGTGCCGCGCATGGTGACGTCAGTGAGCGCCGGTCTGTAGAGTCGGGGCGATCTCGCCCGTCGTTCCAGGGCAGTCAACCTTACGGTGGCCAGATAGAAGGTTCAGGATGAAGCTGACATCCGGGCTCGTGGCGGCGGTCCTCGCCGTCGCGCCGCTCGCGCCGATCACGATATCTGCGGGCCAAGTTCCGCAGCCGCTCATCGAGCGTGCGCCGTCCGTCGCGACCACGACGCACAGCGGCATCTTCGGTGGCCAGACCGTGAACTACTCGGCCATCGTCGAAGAGCACATTCTCGCGGGACCGGACAGCGTTCCTAACGCGTCGCTCGTGACCATCGCCTACGTTCGCGAGGGTGTGGCGGACGAGAATCGACGGCCGGTGATGTTCGTATTCAACGGCGGGCCGGGTGCGTCGTCGTCGCCACTTCACATGAATGGACTGGGGCCGCGCCGCACGTCGGGGGCGACCACGATCGAGAACCCCAACAGCATCCTCGACGCTACCGACCTGGTGTTCATCGACCCGGTGGGCACGGGATTCAGTCGGCCGTACACGACTGACGTCGGCAAGCAGCTCTACTGGAGCCGAACCGGAGACGCGACGTCGGTCAAGCGCGTGATCGACATGTGGCTCGCGAAGCACAGGCGCGAGCGATCGCCGCGGTACATTGCCGGCGAAAGCTACGGCACGAATCGCATCGGGTTGATCTACAAGGCTCATCCCGACGTGAAGTTCGACGGCATTCTGCTCGTTGCCGTCGTCGGGGAGCGCGAGAACTCCGGTCGCGAGATGCCGTACGTCACCGCGCTTCCGACGATGGCGACGTCGGCGTGGTTCTGGGAGAAGATCGATCGCAAGGGTCGCACGGTAGAGCAGGTGTACAAGGAGGCCGTGCAGTTCGCTCGCACGGATTACCTCTCGGCGCTGGTGCAGGGTTGGAGCCTGCCGCCGGCCGAGAAGCGGCGTCTCGCGCAGAAGATGTCAGCGCTGGTTGGCTTGCCGGCCGCGTTCATCGAGGAGAAGAATCTCCGCCTCTCGCAGGACGACTGGATGCTCAACATCCTGAAGGACAGGAACCAGCGCACCGGCATGCTGGATACACGCGTGACCGCGGCTCGCGACACGGCACGCACGGGCGGGCTCAACGATCCGGCGTTAGGTGGCGGCAACATGCGGATCGGAACGGCGATGCTCGCGCCCGCGATCGTCCCTGGTACCGTGGCGCCCCCACCGGCTGACGCGAATCCGCCGCGAGGGCCGTCGACGCTCGAGCGGTACCTCAAGGAAGATCTGCAGTTCCACACGCTCGAGTCGTACCGGAGCTTGAACCTCGACATCAACGGGGTGTGGAACCACGAGGATCGGGGCGAGACGAACTCGTTCATCGCGGCCGCAATGCGCCGCGACCTTAACGTGCGCCTGTTCTGGACGGCCGGATATTACGATCTGACCACGCCTGCCTATGGCACGCAGTACAGCTTCGATCAGGTCGGACTGGCGACGGACCGAACGACCGGAGTGATACTCCCGGGGCCACACGGCGTGTTCGCCGACGACGCAAATCGCGAGCTGCTGGCGTCGCGGCTCCGGAAGTGGATTCATTGACCATGCCGACATCGATCGCCGTATCCGGCCGCCGCCGATCGCGCGTCGTCTTCGCACTTGCCGTCGCCGGGCAGATGACGATGGCCCTGACGTGGCGATCGGTCGCCGCCCAAACGCCCGGCACGCCGCAGTTTCCGCCCGTGGTCACGAAACACGAGGGGGTGTTCAACGGGAAGAAGGTGGCGTACACCGCAACGGTGAGCGAGACGCTGGTGCCTAACGGTGCAGGGAAGCCCGCCGCGCGCATCGTGAGCACCGCGTACACCGCCGACGGCGTGGATCGCGCGACCCGCCCGGTGCTGTTCGTATGCAACGGCGGGCCGATCGGGCCGTCGCACCCGTTGCACATGCTGGCCCTGGGACCGCGGCGTCTCGCGATCCCACGCGATCTCAAGGCGCCGCCCTCCGCGTTCATGGTGGTCGACAATGCGTACACCGTCCTGGACGTCGCGGACCTCGTGTTCTTCGATCCGGCCAGCACCGGGTGGAGCCGAGTGCTCGAGGGGGTACAGCCGGAGGAGTACTACACGACGGACGCGGACGCGCAGCAGATGGCCGCGTTCGTGGACCGGTGGCTGCGCGAGAACGATCGGTTGGCGTCGCCGAAATACTTGTTAGGTGAGAGCTACGCCACGATTCGCGTTCCCGAGACGGCGAAGCAGCTGGCTCACCTTCCTCAGCCGATCGTCGTCGACGGCATGTTCCTGATGGGCCAGGCCGCCAATCAACTCGAGGTCAACACGCGGCCGTACAACATTCTCGCACCGGTGCTCGGACTCCCGTCGGTGGCGGCGACGGCGTGGTATCACGACAGGATCGAGCGCAAGGGACGGACGGTGAATCAGGTGATCGACGAGGCGATGAAGTTCGGCGCGAGCGAGTATCTCGAGGCGCTGTTCAAGGGGAACGCCGCGCTGGACGACGCGACGCGCACGCGCATCGCGAACAGACTCGAGTCGTTCACAGGAATCCCGGCGTCGTATTTCGTCGCGAACAACCTTCGCATCACGCGGCCAACGTTCCAGACCGAGCTGTTCAAGAAGGAAGGGATGAAACTTGGGTCGGACGATGCGCGCTACATGGGGCCGGCGAGCGGGCCAGAGCCCGACGCAGCTCCTGCGTCGGAGGCGTACACCGCGATGCTCCGTTACTTCCGCGAGGAGCTGAAGGTGGATCGGACCGACGAGTATCGGCGCCGGCAGTTCCCACCGAGTACGGAGCGTGGTCGTGGTGGAGGCGGGTGGGCATATGCGTCGACCGCATCACCGTTCTCCGATTTTGCGTACACGTCGTCGATCACCGAGGTGATGAACAAGAATCTGAACTTCCGCGTGGTGGTGGGCTCGGGGATCTATGACATGAAGACCACGACGGGCGCGGCGGAGTATCTGGTGGCGCAGTCGGGCTGGTCGAAGGCGCGCGTGCGCATCTCGCGTTACGAGGGCGGGCACATGGCGTATACGAACGAGAGCGCGCTCAAGAAGTTCACGGACGACGTCCGCATGCTCGTGCAGGGGAAGTGAGAGTCATTCCGAGCGGAGCGCCGAAGGCGCGCAGTCGACGAATCCCCGGACCGTGTCATTCCGAGCGGAGCACCGACGGTGCGGAGGCGAGGAATCGCCATCCTCCCGGTAGAGGGACCAGCCCTCAGTCGGGACGAGTGCGATGCCTCGCCTCCGCGCTGCGCGCTCCGCTCGGAATGACATTCATTCTTCTGGGCGCCGTCGTTGCCGGGCCGGCGTTAGGTCAGACACCGGGCTCCCCCACAGTCGACATCACGATGACCGTGCGGCCGATCCGCAGTGGGGGCTCGGAAGTCGCGGCCATCGCGGTGCGGACGGAGATTCGCGGCTCGCTCGACCGTGCCGCATCGGCGTTCAGCGTTCGCGCGCCCATAACGTATGCGGGCGTGCGCCACATCGCGGATCGCGTGGACAGCCTCGTGGTGCGCGACGCGACCGGCGTGCTGTCGCTGCGCGTCGAGGACGACGCGACGAACCCGGCCGGGTTCCCGTACTACCGCCACTGGCGCGCGGACCGGCCCGTGGTGCCGCCCGTCGTCATGACATACCGCATGCGGCCGTTCGTCGGCGTGCCCGTCGCCGGTCCGCAATTCGATTTCTACGTGCACGGTGGCGGGATCAGCAGTGGGGGAATGGCGCTGTTCGTCGTACCGGAGAACATCGCCAATGCGACGTCGCACGTCCGATGGGATCTGACCGACCTCAGCGCCGGCTCGATCGCGGGCAGCACCTATGGCGAGGGCGATTTCGACACCACAGGTCCGCCGGAGCAGCTCATCCAGGCGTACTACATGGTCGGTCCACTGGGGCGGTACACGCCTCCGAGCAGCTCCTCCGGGTTCCGCGCGTACTGGCTGGGCCAGCCTCGGTTCGACGCGCCGCGCGAGATGGCGTGGGCGTTTCAGGCGTATGAGTACCAGCAGCGCTTCTACCAGGACACGGCGACCGCTTCCTATCGGGTGTTCGTGCGGGCGATTCCCGGTGTGGCCGGTTCGTTAGGCGGCACGGCGCTGGGCAGGTCGTTCATGGTCGGCACACCGGCGGGGGAGCCGGATTCAACCAAGACGGCCGCGCGCGGCACGATCGCGCACGAGATGGGCCATATGTGGGTCGGTGGACTGAACGGCGGCGGCGTGGGCGGAACGACGTGGTTCAACGAAGGGCTGAACGTCTACTACACGCGGCTCCTGCTGCTGCGCTCGGGGCTTTCGCCTGTCGCAGACTACGAGCGGGATGTGAACAGCAGCGCGCGAGGATATTTCAGTAGCCCGTATCGCACCGCGTCCGCGGACTCGATCGCCCGACTCGGCTTCAGCACGGGGATAGGCGCGGGGAGCGCTCAGAACCTGCCGTACGTTCGCGGCAGCCTCTACTTCTCGGATGTCGACGCGAAGATCCGCGTGGCGTCAGGCGGGCGCCGGAAGTTGGACGACGTGATGCTCCCGCTGTTCGCGCGTCGGCGGAATGGCGAGCAGATCGATCGGCAGTCACTCGTCGATGCACTCGTGAAGGAGCTTGGGCCAACCGCGCGCGACGAGTTCGAGGCGGTGATCATCCGCGGCGAGCTATTGGAGCCCGCGTCAGGCGCGTTCGGACCGTGCTTCGAGCGACGGTCGACGACGTACACGCTGAACGGCCGCGAGTCGAACGGGTTCGAGTGGGTGCGTGTTACGAGCGTTCCCGACGAGCAGTGTCGGCAGTGGTGACCGCGTGGGCTCACACGCGCTCCACTGGCTATATTGGACATCCCGTATCCCGGGCGCCACTGTAAGGTCGAGCCGTCACCTCGTCACCGACATAGCTCCCAGGCGCATGCCCCTCCCCGAGCTGCAGACCCTCGAGCCATTACCCGCGCAGAGGCACGCCGACCGCGCGAGCGGGAATGCGCTGGCGGCCCGCATACGGGCGGCCGATGAAGGCGCGTTCGAGGAACTGTTCCTCGAGCACTATGCGTCCTTGTGTCGGTTCGTCGACAGCTACGTCCACGCGCCCGACGTCGCCGAGGAGATCGTGCAGGCCGTTTTCCTCCGCGTGTGGGAGCAACGCGGCTCGTGGGACCCGCATGGCAACCCGCGAGCGTATCTGTTCGCCTCGTGTCGCAACCAGGCGGTCGACGTCCTGCGACACGAGCAGATCGTCGCCAGGTCCATCGGCGAGTCCGACGACCTGGGTGTCGGCCGGTGGAGCAACCCCCGCCTCGCCGATGCCGACCTCGAGGCTGCCGATGTCGCCGACAAGCTCCGCGCGGTCGTTGCTACGCTTCCCGAGCGGCGTCGCCTCGTCGTCGTGCTTCGTTGGCAGCACCAGCTCTCCAATCCGGAGATCGCGCGCATCCTCGGCATCTCGGTGAAGGGCGTCGAGATGCAATTCAGCCGAGCGCTCGCGGACCTTCGCCGCCACCTGGAGACCAGGACGCTCGACTTCGTCTGAGCGGCCGCGTGAGGTGAGACTTCCGCGCGCGGTGGTGTAGGGCGCGCGACGATTCGTCCGTCGTTCCTGACGTATGGGCGACGATCAGATCGACTGGGAGCGCCTCGACCGGTTCGTCCGCGGCGAAGGATCGCCTGCGGAGCGAGCTGCGCTCGAGCGCTGGGTCGAGGACGATCCGACGCGACGGGCACTCGCCGATGCGATGCGGACCGTCGGCGTGCCGAGGTCCGGTGATGCGCGCCGGTTCGACGCCGCGCTCGCGTTGCGGCAGGTGCAGGGGCAGGCGGCCCCGCATCGCCCTTCGAAGAAGGTGCGTCTGCTCTTGCCGGAATCGCGTCGCGCAGGGTCCAACCGCCCGTTGATGTTGGCGACGGTTGTTGCCGTCGCGATCGCGGGAGCGCTGACATGGCAACGCGAGCGGACGCGTCAACGCCCGACAGACTCGCCTCGCGAGATCATCACGGCGGCCGGTCAACGGGCAACGCTCGACCTCGGCGACGGGACGCGTGTGTCGCTCTCTCCCGGGACGCGGCTCCGCTATCCCGTGGACTTCGGGCGCGCGGGTGCGCGACGGCAGCTGTGGCTGGATGGTGAAGCAGCGTTCCGAGTGCAGCACGACTCCGCCCGTGCGTTCGTGGTGCACACGCCGTATGGTATGGCGGAAGATCTCGGGACCGAGTTTGCCGTGAACACGTATGCCGAGATTGGCGGGATGCGGCTCGCCGTGCGGGAGGGGCGCGTGGCCATTCGCCCCGCGCCCGATTCTGCGCGCCGATCCCCAGAGCGCCGACGAGTGTCCGACACGCTCGCTATCCTCGAACCGGGCGACGTCGCCCGGCTGAGCGAGACCGGGTCCCTCGATGTGATGCGCCGTCAGGATGTGGCGACGATGTTCGCCGGCGCCGCCGGTGAGTTGCGGCTCGAGTCGACGCCGCTGCGCGACGCCATTCCGCTGCTCGAGCGCTGGTATGCGATCCGGATTCACGTGTCCGATCGTGCGATGTTGTCGCGCCGGCTCTCGGGGACCTTTCGCGCGGAATCGGCGACCGAGGCGCTCGGTGTCGTTGCGATCGCGTTGGACGGCAGAGCGGAGTGGAAGGACAATCAGGTAACCCTCGTGGCAGGTCACGAACGCGGAGACGATCAATGACCAGCGGTAGTCGGCAAGTGGGGAGATTTCCCTCGAGGCACGGCTCAGGCGTTCTCTGGTTGACGTGGCTCGCGCTCAGCCTCATCCCAGTCGCGACGGCGTTAGGCGCCCAGCTGCGCCTGAGCGCCACGGATGACCGGCGGCCACGGTTCCTGCTCGATGCGGGGAACGCCCGCGTGCCTGTGGATGTGACACGATCGCCGTCCCTCGAGCGCCCGGTGACGCTCGAGCTCAACGACGCGCGCCTGACGGATGCGCTCGCGGAGATCTCGCGACAATCGGGGCTGGCGATCGTGTACAGCGATGACGCCATTCCGGGTGACGCGCGCGTCGATGTCACGGCGCGTGCGACGAGCGTGATCGCGGTGCTCAGCGACGTGCTCCTCGACACGGGGCTGGACGTCGTGATGCGCCCCGACGGAAGCGCTGCGCTCGTGCGAAGGCCGCGCGTGAAACCCGCGGTGGAAGGCACGATCACCGGAAAGGTCACCGAAGCGCGCGGCGGCGTCGCAATTGCCGCCGTCACGGTCTTCGTCGAGGGGACGAACCTCGGCACGACGACCCGCGACGACGGTACCTACACCATCGCGGCGGTTCCCGCGGGGACGCGAATGATCGTTGCTCGACGCGTCGGGTACACGCCCGGGCGTCGCTCGGTCACGGTCGTCGACGGGCAACAAACGACGGTCGATTTTCCGCTGGAGGCCGTGGCCGCGTCGCTCGACGCGGTCGTCACGACCGCGACGGGGCAGCAACGGCGCGTCGAGCTCGGGAACACCGTGGCTACGGTAGACGTGGCGGTGCGGGGCGAGACTGCGCCGGTCAAGAGCATCGGCGACCTGCTCAACGCCCAGGCGACGGGCGTGACCGTCACGCCGGGAACGCAGACGGGGGCGGCGAGCCGCGTGCGCATCCGCGGCCAGAGCTCCACGACGCTCAGCAACGATCCCATTTACATCATCGACGGCATTCGAATGACCGCCGTCACCGGTGGGATCTCGGCGGGGTGTACGGGCACGTGCACCACCGTGAGCCGCGTCAACGACCTCAACCCCGCGGAAATCGAGACGATGGAGATCGTGAAGGGCCCTTCCGCGGCGACCCTGTACGGCACCGATGCGGCGAATGGCGTCATCGTCATCACGACGAAGCGCGGGAGAGCAGGGCCACCGGCGTGGGTCTTCTACGGAGAAGGCGGCCGCGTCGACGATCGCAACCCGTACCCGGCGAACTACGCGCTGCGTGGTCACAGTCCCACCACGCCGAACGTCCGGCGCGACTGCCGCTCGTACGAGATCGAGGCCGGCGGCTGCATGCTCGACAGCGCCGTCTCGCAGAACATCTGGAAGGATGGGAACCTCACCCCGCTCGATCCGGGTCTCCGAACCGTGTTTGGCGGGCAGCTCTCGGGCGGCACGAACGAGCTGCGGTATTTCGTTGCTGGAGACCGTCAGGAGGATGATGGGTCGTGGGGGCTCCCGACGTTCGATCGCCAGCGGTTCGACTCGATGAAAGTCAAGATCGAGGATTACTACGAGCGACCGAACTACCTCAAGCAATACTCGGCGCGCGCGAACCTCAACGCGGTGGTGACTCCCAAGCTCGACCTCGCCCTGTCGAGTGGCTACACCTACAACCAGGTGCGACTCGTCCGCGACAACCCGAGTGGCAACGGCGTCTGGCAGTCCACCGCCGTCGGTCCCGGATACGACGCCGGCACGACGAATAGCCGTGGGTGGCCACTCAAGGGCTTCCTCGGTGAGACGCCCGGTGGATTGTTCCAGAATTTGAATCAGGAGACAGTGAACCGATTCATTGGCAGCGCCAACGCCAACTGGCGTCCGCTCGCCTGGCTCCGGGCGAGTGGCGACATCGGCATCGATCTCACCGACCGGCGGGACCTGAGCCGGGCCCGCGCCGGCGAGACCGACCCCACCCCCACTGCGCCGTACTCGCAGGACGGGCGCACGCGGCTGACGAGCTTCTCGACGAACCTCCGCGCAACCGGCACGTGGCAGGCGGCGACGTCGATCGACCTGCGATCGACGCTGGGCGTGCAGACCGTGTCTACCGACAACAGCGGCGTCACCTCGCGCGGCTCGGGGCTGCCGCCCGGGGCGGACCTCCCGAGCCAGGCGACGACGTTCACCGTGACCACGTCCTCGATTCCGTCGCGAACGTTAGGCGCCTACCTCGAGGAGCAGGTCGCCATCCGCGACCGCCTGTTCCTCACCGGCGCGGTCCGGACGGACCAGAACAACGCATTCGGCACGAACTTCCAGAGCGTCTGGTATCCCAAGGCGTCGATCTCGTGGGTCGCGACGGAAGAGGGCTTTTTCCCGAGCTTCGACTTGCTGAATCAGCTTCGCCTGCGCGGCTCGTACGGCGCCTCGGGCGTGCAGCCGGGACCGACGCAGGCGGTCAAGACCTACAGCACGAGCAGCGTGTTCTTCCAGGGCACGCAGGCCGTGGGCATCCAGCTCGCGAACCCCGGCAACCAGGATCTGAAACCGGAACGTTCGGAAGAGTTCGAGGCCGGCTTCGACAGCCGGTGGTGGAACGACCGGGTCTCGCTCGACTTCACCTACTACCGCAAGCAGACCACTGACGCGCTGATCACCCAGCCGGTGGCCGGGTCCGCCGGGATCTCGGGCTACCTCGCGAACCTCGGCGGCATGCGCAACGAGGGGATCGAGTACCGCTTGTTCGCGCAGCCCATCGACGCGCAGGACTTCGGGTTCGACGTCACCTTTTCCGGCTCGAACAACAAGAACACGGTCACTTCGCTCGGGGGCTTTGTTTCCACAATCGTCCCGGGCGGGTCGGCGGTCGTCGTCGGCAAGCCCGTCAACGCGGTGTTCGTGCGGGCGGTCAACTACACGGACC
>Ga0105249_10001136_pt1 | contig 23551 bp, 19 predicted proteins | sample KBSS44metaG_FD_81522 | JGI IMG/M metagenome (GOLD analysis project Ga0105249, IMG submission 81522) | Switchgrass rhizosphere microbial communities from Kellogg Biological Station, Michigan, USA - KBS S4-4 metaG | ecosystem: Host-associated > Plants > Roots > Rhizosphere > Soil | place...
AATGCCGAACTCAAAAATTGTTTTCGATCCATTCCATTTTATTTACGGCAAAAAGATACGAAGGAATAGTTTTTAAAAGAGTTTGTTTTTATTAATTAACTTCCTTTGTAGAATTTCTAACGAACCAGATTTACCCGGTATCCCGGATACTAAACAACTATTAATGCAGCAAAATTTCTTTAATAACGAAGTGGCAATTATCACCGGCGCAGCCACAGGTATTGGTTTTGAAATAGCGAGGCAATTGTCTTTGCAGGGTGCTGCTGTCGTATTAAACGATATAGAGGATGAACTTTTAAGAGTTGCAATAAATAAAATAGAAATTGAAAAAGGCAAATGTACGGGCATAGCCCGAGATGCTTCTGACACAGAATTTATAAATGAAATGGTTGATCTCGCAATCACAAAATACGGCAAGCTGACAATTGCTATTGCAAATGCAGGTATCACATTGTATGCTGATTTTTTCGATTATGTTCCCGATGCTTTTAATAAGGTGATGCAATTAAATTTAGGCGGCAGCTTTTTTCTTGCACAGGCCGCAGCAAAACAAATGAAAGAACAGGGAAAAGGTGGAACGATCTTATTCCTATCATCTGTAGTTGGTCACCAGGCACATAAAAACCTGGCAGCCTATGCAATTACCAAAGCGGGGTTGGAAATGCTTGCAAAAAATTTAGTGCTTGAGCTATCTCCTTATAAGATCACTGTGAATGCAATCGCACCCGGCGCTACATTGACCGAAAGAACGAAAAATGAAAAAGATTATGAAAACACATGGAGCCGCATCACTCCCATGGGAAGACCTGCAACAACTGAAGACATTGCAAAGGCCGCTTTATTTTTAATTTCACCCGAAGCAAGACATATTACCGGGCAAAGTTTAATTATCGATGGTGGATGGACCTCAGTGAGTCCATCACCTTATTAATTATTTACACCAGGCTCTTCTTAAAAAATCGATCCAGTTTTTGTTCATGATATTTTCAATATCATTATCTGTATATCCCCTTTTTTTTAATAATGAAGGAATCGTTTGCAGATCGGCAATTGTGTCCAAATCATAAGGGCATTGCTCTTTTCCAAATGCACCATCCAGGTCAGAACCGATTCCAACATGTAAAGCGTTACCAGCTAATTGACAGATATGATCGATATGACCAATCACTTTTTCAATATTACATTTCATTTCCTTCGGTGACGACTTTCCTTTTTTCCACCCCGGAACGATCATCCAGGCATCAAAAGCAGCACCGATCACTGCTCCTCTTTCTATCAATACTTTTACCATATCGTCACTGAACTGGCGATTATGATCAACTAATGCACGACAAAGATTATGACTCGCCCAAACATGACCATGAAAATAATCCATTGCCTGCCAGAATGCATCATCACATAAATGTGTTGCGTCTAAGATAATATTGAGCTCTTCCATCTTTTTCAATAAGGCTAAACCATCCCGGCTCATTTCACCAGATGCATTTGTGCCATTTGCATACCGGCCCGGACCATAATGGGCGGGACCAACAGCCCGCAGCCCATATTCATAAGCCTTTTCCAAATACTGAATCGTGATCAAGGAATCTGCACCTTCCAAACTTAAAATATAACCGATAGGCTTGTGTTCGTTTGAGTCTCCATCATTCCAAATATCCAAATGGATATTCAATGAACGCAGGCTCTTTATTTGTACCATTTCACCTTGCTCTTCCATTGCTTTATACCATGCAAGCTGGGCTTGTGTTTGCGCCCATGCCTGTTCGGGTGAGTTCCAACCGGGCAATGAACTTCCAGGCTCAATATATCGTGCGATTTGTGTTGCTACAACTAATCCAATATTTCCTTTTCTTAATTCGGGTAAACTAACTGTAGAATTCCCACGATCGGGTTTATCAGTCATTCCCTTTTCCCGGTTACGAATCTCAATGATGGATTGCCGCAGATTGCGGTTCCATTCCATGGCGTTCATGGCAAGATCCAAATGTGCGTCGACGATAAACATAATGTTGGTTCCTGGTTCCAGTTTCCAGTCACCGGTAACATGCAACTGGAAACCGGCAACAATTATACTGTTATCTTCCTATCTCTCGAAACAGTTCTCCACTCTCCTGTTAGCATTCCATTTTCAATTGTGTACACTTTTTCATATAAAGCGACTGTCGGACAGATATGATAAGGCAGCCCATATAACACATCACCGGGTTTGTATGAATAACCGGGTTGCGCTTCCATCACCAAATGCTCTTCACTTTGACTTATCGCCTTTAATTCAGGTGCATTGAGGAAGTACACTCTTTTGCCGATTTCATTTTCTGCTGCAACAGATTTATGTCCCAGGTCCAAACATATTTTACCAGGAGCAGGTAAAGAAATCACCCTTGTTACCAGAACGGCTGCTGTTAGAAATTTTTGTTCGGGACAAAGATCCGAATAGCCTTTATCCCAATAAACAAAGGTGCCGGGACTGCATTCAATATTCTTTCTTTTACAGTGTACAGAAAAAGCCGGTGAACCGCCCATTATAATGGTCTTAAGCTTTAATTGCTCATTCAATTTTTCAACGGTTTCATAGCACTCATCACATTTTTGTTTTTTTATTTCAAAATCTGCATCACGAATATGACCATCATAAGCATGAAGACCGGCAAGTGTCAATCCTTTTAAGAGTGAACATTGATTTGCCAATTCAACTGCTTCATCATCCGGTTCAATACCGGTACGATTCATTCCAACATTCAAATCGATAAAAACAGGAACAGCAAGATTATTTGAAACAAATGCAGCTGATTGTTTTTCGGCTGCTTCAATATTATCAATCAAACAGGAGAATTTTGTAGTTGTATATTTTTTTATCAATGCAACAAAACGATCGAGTTTGGGACCCAATGGTTGATAAGCTAACAATACATCCGGAGCATTACACTGAGCCAGCATTTCAGCTTCTGCTATTGTTGCGCATTTAAATTTCTTAATCCCTGCATCCAACATTAGTTTAGCAACATCAGGTGATTTGTTTGTTTTGATATGCGGACGTAAGCGGTCGGCATCACCCACCATATCGATTGCCAGTTTAATATTATGCTTAACACGTTCAGGCAATACAACTAATGCCGGTGAATCAAGTTGATCAATATTTTTTATTGTGTACCAGTTTTCCATATCCTATTAATTCATCTCAATGTAAATATATTTCAAATGTTTTTCCCACAAAGTCATTAAGATCGCCAGGGCAGGTTTAATAAGCCTTGTGCACTTTGCGTCTTCGTGAGATACAATACTGGTGTTTGGGCAATGCCGGTTAATCCGGTATTTTTGCAGACTTTATGACTCAACCCAAACGATATTTAGTTACCAGCGCATTACCCTACGCAAATGGCCTGAAACATGTAGGCCATTTGGCAGGCGCTTATATTCCTGCAGATATTTATGTACGTTATCTCCGTGCACAAAAAAGGGATGTAGTGTTTGTTTGCGGCAGTGATGAACATGGGACTGCAATACCGATACAAGCTGCAAAAGAAGGAACGACAGCACAGGCTATCATTGACAAATATCATGAAGCAATGAAACAGGATTTTCAGGACCTGGATATGAGCTTCGATATTTATCATCGTACCTCGGCACCGTTGCATCATGAAACGGCCCGGGAATTTTTTACCTATTTAAATGACAGGGGTGAGCTGGAAGTAAAAGAGTCTGAACAATATTATGATGAGGAAGCAAAAACTTTTCTAGCGGACCGTTATATAAAAGGTATTTGCCCGAATTGCGGCAGCGACAGGGCTTATGGTGATCAATGTGAGAATTGCGGAAGAACATTGAGTCCCGATGAATTGATCAACCCGGTGAGTACATTGAGCGGTAAGCCACCTGTCAAGAAAAAAACTTCGCACTGGTATTTGCCATTAGGCAAGCACGAAGATTTTTTGCGCAAATGGATATTAGAAGAACATAAAGATGACTGGCGCGGAACGGTGGTTGGTCAATGTAAGAGCTGGATCGAAGGAGGATTATTGTCAAGAGCCGTTACGAGGGACCTGGATTGGGGAATTAAAGTACCGGTGAAGGGTGTTGAAGGAAAAGTATTGTACGTATGGTTTGATGCGCCGATCGGTTATATCAGCGCTACCAAACAATGGGGAATTGATAATAATAAAGATTGGACACCATACTGGAATGATAAGGAAACAAAACTTGTTCATTTTGTTGGTAAGGATAATATCGTTTTTCATTGCATCATCTTTCCCATCATGCTGAAATTGCATGGCAATATTCTCCCTGCAAATGTTCCAGCCAATGAGTTTTTGAATTTAGAAGGTGATAAGATGAGTACCAGTCGTAACTGGAAGCTGGATCAAAGGGATTACATCAACGATTTTGTAAAGAAAGAAAATGGTGGCGGGCAGTGCGTGGACATGCTCCGCTATTATCTAACTCAAATTGCACCGGAAACAAAGGACAGTGAATTTACCTGGAAAGGTTTCCAGGATGCGGTTAACAATGAACTGGTCAGCATATTTGGAAACTTTGTAAATCGTGCCTGGGTACTGATGCACAAACTCTGCAATGGCAAAGTACCGAAGCTGCATGAAGAGGTACTGAATGATGATGACAAATGGATCATTGATGAAATTCAAAAATCAAAAGTCAAAATTGAAAATTTAATTGAAGAGTTTAAGTTCCGTGATGCATTGTTTGAGGTGATCGACCTTTCCAGGAAGGGCAATCAATACATGCAGAAAAAAGAGCCATGGAAGAAAGTCAGTCAGTCTGCAGTCGGCAGTCAAGAGTCAGTAGTGAATCAGAAGCTGATAGATAATTGTCTTCATCTCTGTTTGCAGTTGACAGCCAACCTTGCAATATTGAGCAATCCGTTTTTACCCAATACGGCAAAAAAAATGCTGCACATGATGAAGGTGGTAGACAAAATGCTGGAATGGGAAAATGCCGGTAAAATAAAATTGTTGAGTGTTGGATATAGTTTGAGAGCACCTGAATTATTGTTTAGAAAAATTGAAGATGATGAAATCAACTATCAAATTGAAAAATTAAAAAGCGGACTAATAAAAAAAGAGGAAAACAAAATGGAAGGACAACCAGCAACCAACAACCAGCAACCGTCGACTAAGGCTGAAATTGTTTACGATGACTTTGCAAAACTCGATTTGCGTGTCGGCACTGTAACAGCTTGTGAAAAAGTGGCGAAGGCGGACAAGCTTTTAAAACTTACAGTTGATCTCGGCACCGAAACAAGGACAATTGTATCGGGCATCGCATTGCATTACAAGCCTGAAGAAATGGTTGGCAAACAAGTAGTATTGGTCGTAAATCTTGCGCCGCGAAAAATGAAAGGAATAGAAAGCCAGGGAATGATCTTGACTGCTGAAAATAGCGATGGAAAATTACGTTTGTTAAGACCTGAAGAAACTGTAAACCCGGGTTCTTCAGTAAGCTAAAAATTTGTAAGCCATCGCAAAACGGTGGCTTTTTCTTTACCATTTAATTAAGTAATTTAACCTGCCTGTCGGCAGGCAGGTTGTTCATTAACCAGAATGAAATGTGGATAGTACACCTTGAAAAAAAGATTTTAAAATGGCTTTGCATCTTATTAGGTGTCATTATTCTTCTTATCGGTGTCATTCATATTTACATCGTTAATAATGCTGAAAAGCTAATTGAAGATCTTGTAAGAGATAAATCCAACAATAAGCTTCGCCTGGAACTTGAAAAGATAAGGTTCAATTATTTCAGCAATAAGGTTGTGTTAGAAAATGCTGCCTTTTATTCAAATGATTCTGAGTCGGGAAGCGCCTATAGTTTCAAAATCAAAAAGATCAACCTCAGGGTTAAAGGCCTGTTGCCGATTTTTACTCAAAAAGAATTGAATATTGATTCGCTGTTCATCGACTCACCCGATATTACAGTTATCAAACTCAAAACCCCCGATACTGTTTCTCAACCGGCTTCTGTGTCTGAAGAAATGGGCAGAGTTTATAACTCGATCATGAAAGCGCTGACCTTTCTGAAATTGAAACGGTTTGAGTTAGACAAAGGACAATTCACACTGATTGATAAGACAAATCCCGCCCTCGATACACTTCATGTCACCAATCTGAACTTTCATTTCGACAATTTCCGTGCTGATACTTCACAGCATACATTTTTTGGAACAGACCAACTGGTCTTTAAAACACATAACCAGGACATTACTTTTCCCGACCGAAAACATCGGCTTGCATTCAGCCGGTTTCGCATTAATATCCGCAAGAAATTAATTGAGATAGACAGTTGTACACTTACCGGAAGAAAGCCCGGCGCCGACCGGGCCCGTTTCTCTGTTTTTCTGGACACTGTAAAACTTATAAACGTCGACTTCAATGCGCTTTATCATCAACAGATCATTAAAGCAGATTCATTGTACTGCCGTAATCCGGATCTTAACATCGATATACAATTACGCAATCAGCAAATGGGCAAGAAAAGTTTACCCAACCTGGATACCGTTATTCAACAATTAACCGGGGACGTAATCCTGAATTATATTGGGGTGAATAACGCCACAATAACTATCAATGCTTATCGTGGAGACAATCCAACCAATTTTAGTTCTGATAAAAATAATTTTGAAATGCTTGGCCTGGTCATTGATCACAATAAACCCCAGCCAGTAACACTGAATGGCTTTTCAATGGCCCTGCATAATTATCGAACCTATCTTAAAGACAGCAGCTACTTTCTTCGGTTTGACAGCATTCAATTGCGGGAAAACAGGATCTTACTGGCAAATTTCTCGATCAACACCGAACCTTATAAAGACACCCGCAACATAAGAGTAAAGCAATTTGCGTTAAGCGGCATCTCCTGGAGTGATCTTTTGTTTGACAAAAAGATCGTTGCCACCCAGGCAACGCTTTTCACACCCGTAATTGATTATGTTCAACCGGCGACTGTAAGAAAAAGAAATAAACCTTTTCTATCATCGCTGCAAGGTATTAATAATGTTATGAGTCTTGCGAGAATAAAAGTAGTGGACGGAGAAGTCAAAATTCAATTACGAAACAGGGTTTCGTTATCGCTTCAGAATACCGATTTTAGCATTAACAGTGAGCATATTGATCTGACCTCATCAGCAGCACATGCAGAACAATCTGTCGATTCGTTAAGCTTTAACAAGGGGGTCATCAGGATAAAAGATATTACCATTGACATGAATAAGGCCAGGTATAATGGTGACAAGAACAATTTATCTGCGGAAAGAATAAATATTTATAATTCAAATCAAAGCTTTAATATTCTTGCAAAAGAATTACGTTGCGTCAATACTCTCTTTAATGATACGGCTGGCAGCGTTTCTGCTGATGCTGTAACCTGGAAAGAAGCAAGGATCGAAATAAATAGTTTAAAAGACCAGAAAGAAAAACCCAAATCAGGGGTTATCGTAAACCTGGCCAATATTCATGGAACGAATACACAAATTAAAGCGAATATATCAAACGGCTCAACTTCAGTTTTCCTTAATGATCTTTTTGCAAAAAAGATAGCGTATGCTAAAGAGCTTTCAATTGAAGATCTTAACACGAAAGGAAAAGATCTCGACTATTCAACTTCCGAATCCGAATTTTCGGCAACGGATTTTATTATTAGCGATCATGCTGGATCCGTTTTCAAAAACCTGGATTTTAAACAAACAAAGGGATCAAATAGTATTGACATAACAACTCCTGAGCTAAGCTGTATTCCCGATCTGCAGAGTATAATAAATGGCAATACCAATCTTAAAAATGTAAAACTTAACAACCCGGAAATAATTGTACACGTAAATGAAAAGAAAAACATTGAAAAGAAAACTGCGCTGCCAAATTTGAAAATCAGTAATGCTGAAATCATTAATCCTGTTTTCAAAATGGAAAATCCTGTAGCAGCAGGTTTAAGATCGATGAATTGGAACGGAGACAGCACAACAGTTTTTTTAGAAAAATTTGAAACGAGTAAGGAAACGAATAAGATCATAATCGGCTCGCTTAAGGCTGTTGGTAAGAATTTCTCATTCACAGACAGTAAAAACAAAAACTTTAATTCTAAGGAAGGTTCATTGAAAGCAGATCTCAGAGATCTTGTTATACAACCCGGGCAACAATTATACTGGAAGGCATTAGTAAAACAACTGGAAGGAAAAAATTTTTTGCTGGAGGGCAGCGGTCAAAAACCACTTACAATAACAATAAACGAAGGGTCGATCAAAGATCTTTCCCTGGGATCAGAATTTGGCAAATTGAATGAATTAGTCCCAAAGAATTTTGTGTATAGTATTCAAAATCTTTCCGGTTCGGCGGTTAGTGAAAAAATAAAATTGAATTGGCAAAATATTTCCTATAACAGGGCGGATAAAAACCTGTCCCTTGATTCATTTTCCGTCATACCGGTTTTGGGCAGGGATGAATTCATAGCTACCCATCCATTTCAAACAGACTATATTACCTTCAAATCAGGAGAAATCAATATGAATGGTTTTGATGTCGATCATTATTTTATTGATAGTAGTTTACGAATACATACCGTCGATGTCACCAACCCTTATTTTACATCTTACCGTGATAAACGTCCTCCTTTTAACCAGGGTATTTTTAAACCGCTGCCTTCAAAATTGATCCAGCGCATTCCTTTTAAGCTCTCTGTTGATACGGTAAGAATTTACAACGGCACGATTGTGTACACCGAATTGAATGATAAAACAAAAGAGACCGGTGTCATTCCTGTCACCCGCATGAGTGGCGATATTTTGCCGATAAAAAATTTTGGTATAACCGCTGCCGATACATTACGAATAAGATTAAATGGCTATCTGTTAGATTCAGCATGGGTACGTCTTCGCACAAGAGAATCGTATGCCGATCCGCTTTCAGGTTTTCAAATTACAGTGAGAATGCGTCCGCGATCCTTATTATATCTTAATTCCATGCTGGCATCATTAGGTTCAGTAAGAATACAATCGGGCTACCTGGATACATTGACGATGCGGGCCATAGCAAACGATATATATTCATTAGGAGAAATGCGGATGTTCTATCGTGGATTGAAAGTGCAATTTTTTGCAAACGGCAACGAATCAAGAAAGAACTTTCTTACAGGCCTAAAAACTTTTATTGCGAACAGTTTTATAATACGGAATAAGAATACAAAAAGAACAGGTGTCGTGTATTTCCCCCGTTTAACAGACCGGTCATTCATTAATTATTACATTAAAACTTTTACCAGCGGTATAGCATCTGCCATTGGCGCCAAGAATACCCGTAAGATGTTAAAACGTTATCAAAAAGAATTAAAACAGCGCAACCTTCCAGCCATAGATTCCGATTAATAAGCTGGTATATTATATTGCGGGTTATTCATACAAAACCTCCGCTATGAGCAAAAAAAGATTTATCTGGACACTTGTCGTAATTATCCTTATACTGGCAGGGCTGTATGGCTATAAAGAATATACCCGAACGAATAAAAAGCTCACTAAGGTTCATCCTGATTTTTCAATTTCCGCTGATTCGCTGATCAGTGAATTTGAAAAAGCCGATTCGGTTGCCTATCAAAAATATGATGATAAGGTGATCGAGGTAACAGGAGTTATCAAAAACTCCAGCATGGAAAACTTTATCATTTTATTAGGAGACCCCGGTAAGCTTTCTGCCGTCAAATGTGAGCTCGATACAAGCTTTAGAAAAGATGTGCCTGACCCGGTCATCGGAGCTATAGCAGTTGTAAAAGGGCATTTTGTAGGATTTCAAAAAGATGAGCTGATGGGTTTAGGTACCGATGTCAATTTAAACAGATGCGTTTTCGCAGTTAAAATAAAAGAATAATATGAAACAATTCTTAGCTATTTTTTTTCTTTCGTTTTTTATCCTGAAAGTTTCCTTTACCCAGGAAAAATATTTCACCAAGACCGGCAAGATCCAATTCTTCTCAAAAACGTCCGCTGAAAATATTGATGCGACGAATAGAAGCGTAGCCGTGATCCTGGATAGCAAAACAGGCGATATTCAGTTCGCAGTTTTAATGAAAGGTTTTGAATTCAAGAAGGCTTTAATGCAGGAGCATTTTAATACCAAATATGTAGAAAGTGATAAATTTCCGAAAGCTGAATTCAAAGGACAGGTAACAAACAATAGCGAAATAAAATATACAACTGACGGCACCTATAATGCCAAAGTAAAAGGAAAGCTTACTTTGCATGGGGTTACAAAAGATGTTGAGTCTACCGGAACGATCACAGTTAAGAGTGGTAAAATCACAGTTACTTCTGTGTTTAATATATTACTACCCGATTATTCGATCCAAGTTCCTGCCGTTAATCGCAGCCAGATCTCCGATGATATTAAGATCACAGTTGATTGTAGTCTTGATGTTTTGAAATCTTAACGGATCTTAGAAATACAGCGGGAAATTTACACTTAACGTACATCCATTGCCCGGGTATGCATCGATATTGAATTCACCATTCAATACGTTTACCCTGCTGGCAATATTAGTAAGACCAATACCATTTGTTTTGGCTTCATCAGCTTTAAACCCCACTCCATCGTCATTGATAACAAGGTGAATTCTATCTTCTTTACGGATAAGACTGATCAGCACCCGTTCAGCGTTGGCATATTTCCGGATATTATTACTCTGTTCCTGTACGATCCGGAAAACCATTAGTTTCTGTTCATCCATCAATATATCTTCCAGTTCATCATGATATTCGAAGGTCACAGGTATATCATGCAACTGTTTAAACGAGTTCACTATTTCCTGGATGCTCTTTTTTAAACCCAATACTTTAACCAGTGAAGAATTCAACTTCTTTGAAAGCTTTCTTATTTCCTCAACAGCCATTAGCTGGTATTCTTCTGCTTTTTTTAATAACTCTATACATTGATCAGGTTGTTTACGGGCCAGGTTAATATAAAGCTTGGTGCTCATCAGTAACTGGTTCACATTATCATGGAGCTCTTTACTGATATTGTCTCTTTCTTCTTCCTGGGCTGCAATCGTAGTTTTATTTATCAAGCGCTGTTGCTTTATCTTTTCATTAAGTAATTGTTCCTCCAGTGTTTTTCTTTCAGTTACATCCTGGATGGCGCCAATAATACGTATGGGCTTGCCCTTACGGTAAATGAAAAAGCCTTTATCATAAATCGTTTTATATGTTCCATCCGCACATAAAAAACGATATTCATCATTCCAGCTCTGTTTGTTCCCGCTCATGTACTCTTTTACTTTTTGTTTCACCCGTTCTTTATCTTCCGGATGAACTTTGGTAAACCACCAGTCAAGATCGGATTGAATTTCGTCCATTGAGTAACCGGATAATTTACTGAAGTTAGAGCTTCGATAGATCTCGTTTGTTTCAAGGTCCTGGTCCCAGATCGCATCGCTGGTTGCATTCGCAATAAGAAAAAAGCGTTCATTGGTTTTCCTTAGCTCTTCAAGTGCCTGCTGATGATCCGTAATATCAAAAGCCTGGAAGCCGATCAGTCTTTTATACGTTTTTACAGGAATATTAAAGCGATAAAGCGCAAATTGACCAATTGAACCGTCTTCTCTCTTTGATTCCGCAATTAAAAAAGAAGGCTCCCCTGTTTGCAGAAATTGCTTGTTCCTTTCTATAAATTTTTCCGCTATATCAGTTGTGAATATTTCTGAAATATGTTTATTATGCTTGTCATCACCCACATTCCATGCAGCGGCAAATAAAGAATTGAAATAAACTAATATCCCATCTTCATCACAGATCCATGCATATGCATTACTGTTATTCATAAAGGTCCTGAACAACGCTTCACTTTCTTTTATCCTGTCATTCGCATGTTTGATCGCTGTGATATCATTAAAACTTGCCACCACCGTCTCGATCTCACCGTTACTGTAAATAGCCTGTGAATTTACCAGCAGCCATACCAGTTTACCGTCAGGTTTTTCAATACCTACGGTTATGCTTTCCTGCGATTGACCTGTTTCCAATGTTTTTAGCGCCGGAAATTCATTAACAGGAAAAGGTGATCCATCTTCCCTGATCGCCTTCCACAAAGGATTGCTGATAAATTTGCCGATGAGTTTTTCCTGTGTTACGCTCAATATTTCCCCTGCCCTTTTATTACAAGCATAAATTTCACCTTCCGTATTTATCATGATCACCCCTTCAAACAAAGTATCAATTACTGTTTGATACTTTGTTTCTGTTTCGAGCAGTTTTCTTTCATGGCAATTATTTTCAGTAACATTCTTTGCAACGAAAACACAACCTGCAAGAATATTCAAATCATTATATAACAGGATAGCAGATGTGTTCAGGTAGAATCGCTCGGTGTCAAAGCGATCATAGATCACTTCTCCATTCCAATATCCGCTTATCCGGAGTATTGCAAGAAGATTATTTAAAGTAGTACCGGGGAAATTAATATCGATGATCTCGAATAAACGTTTTCCTTTTGCTTCATCCACACGCCGGCCAAACATTTTTTCTGCCGAACTATTCCAACCGGTAATATGGAAATTTGTATCGGTCAGAATAATGACATCCGAAACATCGGTAGATGTGACTGGAAATAAGCCAGGAGATTTATAGCTCACGGTAAGCTTATCAGTAGCTAAAACACGAGTGGTTGATGGACGCTTCATAGATTTGGATCACGAATAGTTGGTTGGTTTCAAAAACGATTTGTAAGGTACTTCTTGTATATAGGGAACGAAAATCAAACAGGTTTTTCTACTAAAATCATGTTTAACCTGTATGTATTACGATAGGAATTCTACCCGCTTTAGTAGTAAACTTTAATCCTGATCAATTGTGGGTCAAACCGCAATTTGAATACGAAACCTTACAGTGAAAAATACTGCTTTCATAAAATCACTTACCTTCGATTTAAAATAGTTGTTTAACTAACTATTTTAATCATTAATCAGAAAGAATCATATCATGAGAAGAACTATTAAAAAGGTTGCTGTGCTCGGAAGCGGGGTAATGGGATCAAGAATCGCTTGTCATTTTGCAGGAATCGGGGTACAGGTTTTATTGTTGGATATTGTTCCTAAAGAAGCCGCTGAAAGCACTAAGGCAGCCGAACGAAATAAACTGGTCAATGATGCATTGACTGCTGCAATCAAAAGCAATCCCTCTCCTGTTTATCACAAAAACGTTATAAAGAAAATAATTACGGGCAATTTTGATGACGATATGAAAAAAATTGCCGACTCCGACTGGGTGATCGAAGTAGTGGTTGAAAGATTAGATATTAAGCAAAAAGTATTTGAACAAGTTGAGAAATATCGCAAGCCTGGTACATTGATTACTTCTAATACATCAGGTATTCCTATTCATATGATGGCCGAAGGCAGAATCGATGATTTTAAAAAGAACTTTTGTGGTACTCACTTTTTCAATCCGCCGCGTTATTTACGATTACTTGAAATTATTCCTACACCTTATACGGACCAGGAGGTTGTTGACTTTCTAATGAACTATGGCGATCTGTATTTAGGCAAAACCACTGTGCTGTGTAAAGACACTCCCGCGTTTATTGCTAATCGCATTGGTGTATATGGCATCATGGCTTTATTTGGACTGGTTGATAAGTTGGGATTAACAATTGATGAGGTAGATGCTTTAACAGGTCCGATCATTGGCCGGCCAAAGTCTGCTACATTCAGAACTGCAGATGTAGTAGGTATTGATACATTAGTGAAAGTTGCGAAAGGCGTTTATGATAATTGTCCGGCAGATGAAGCAAGAGCCGCATTCAATATTCCGGGATGGCTGGAAAAAATGGTTACCAATAATTGGCTGGGTGATAAAACAGGCCAGGGTTTTTTTAAAAAGATCAAATTACCGGTTACTTCCGGGAGTCCTGAAGAAAGAAAATCAGATAAAGAAATACAGGTACTCGATCTTAAGACATTTGAATATGTTCCAAGAGGAAAAGCAAAGTTTGCAACACTGGAGGCCGCAAAACCAATTGATGATCTCTATACAAGGCTTAAGATGCTCGTTGCCGGCCAGGATAAAGCCGGCGAATTCTATCGTCATTTTCATTTTGGCCTCTTCTCTTATATTTCGCATCGTATTCCGGAAATCAGTGATGAACTGTATCGTGTAGATGATGCAATGATGGCCGGTTTTGGCTGGGAGATCGGTGCATTTGAAAGCTGGGATGTATTAGGTGTTGCGAAGACAACAGAAGCGATGAAAGCGGCAGGCTATAAAATAGCACCCTGGGTGGATGAAATGCTGGCAGCCGGCAATAAATCATTTTATAAAATTGAGAACGGTAAAAAATATTGTTATGACCCGGCATCAAAAACCTATAAACCTTTACCGGGCGGTGACGCATTCATTGTAATGAGTAATTACACGGATAAACTGGTTTGGAAAAATGCAAGCTGCAAACTTTATAATCTGGGTGATGATGTATTGGGACTTCAATGGTTTACTAAAATGGGAAGTATTGGCGGTGATGTATTAGCCGGTATTCAAACGGCCATTGATAAAGCAGAGAAAGGATATAAAGGATTGGTGATCGCAAATGAAGGCGTCAATTTTTCTGCGGGTGCAAATGTGGGAATGATCTTCATGCTGGCCATTGAACAGGATTATGATGAAATTGATATGGCCATCCGTCTATTTCAAAATACGATGATGCGGGTGCGTTACTCATCCATACCTGTTGTTGTTGCGCCACATGGTTTAGCATTGGGCGGCGCCTGCGAGATGAGCTTGCATGCAGATAAAGTGATACCTGCGGCTGAAACCTATACGGGCCTGGTGGAAGTGGGTATCGGTGTAATACCCGGCGGTGCAGGGACAAAGGAATTTATTTTGCGTGCGGCAGATGAAATGCATGAAGATGAACCTGAAACGATCACTTTAAAAAATAGGTTCCTGACAATCGCCACAGCAAAAGTTGCGACCTCTGCATTTGAAGCTTATGATCTCGGCATTTACAGGAAAGGATTGGACGAGGTTTCGATCAACCAGGGCCGTCGTATTGCAGAAGCAAAAAAATCGGTGATCGAGATCTATGATGCAGGTTATACAATGCCTGTTCAAAGAAATGATATAAAAGTTTTAGGTCGTTCTGCACTAGGTGCGTTATATGCAGGCATCAATGGTATGTGGCGGGCCAGGTATGCAACCGATCATGATGTAACGGTTGCAAAAAAGTTGGCTTATGTAATGTGCGGTGGTGATCTGAGCGAATCCCAACTGGTCTCAGAACAATATCTTCTTGACCTGGAAAAAGAGGCTTTCTTAAGTTTATGTGGTGAAAAGAAAACGCTGGAAAGAATTCAAAGTGTAATAAAAAGTGGAAAGCCTGTGAGAAATTAACCGGCCCTCCGGCAAACCGGTGGTTATTAATTTATAATTTTAAAGGAGTTGAATATTCAACACCTTTTATGATATCAAGAAGGATCTTTTATTACCGGTTAAGCGTACTTACAAATATCGTCATCATATGGGTGGCATTTGCTTTCCTGTTTTTGTATAATATCATCCTGATTGAAAAGGATTGGGTAACCCATCGTTCGCTCATTTTGTTTTCACTTGCATTTGCAATCGCCGGCTTCATCGTTTCAGCCTCATTGCTATTTTACCTGAAATATGCGTTTCGCCATTACCCGTTATGGATCTCCGTCACATTAAAGATGATACTGACTTTTGCATTATTTGTGATCCTGGCTTTTGTAGTATTGTCAATGTACTATGTTTTAAATGAGAAAGGATCATTTGAAGACTTTCTTGGAAAATTTTATCGTGATGTTTTCCTGACCCGGGCTTTTATGATTTTCATGATCGATCTCGGTATCCTTACATTACTTACCATTCTTATTATTGAAGTGATGGATAAATATGGGCCGGGTGGTTTCTGGAGCATGATGCGGGGAAAATATAATAAGCCAAAGATCGAGAACCGCATTTTTGTTTTTCTGGATATTAATGATGCCACGACCATTGCTGAAAAATTAGGACATACAAAATATTTTCGTTTATTAAGAGAGTTCTTTGCTGATATCACGATTCCCATCCTGGCAAATGGCGGCGAAATTTATCAGTATGTAGGTGATGAAGTTGTCTTATCATGGAAGAATACGCCATTGAATAAAATACGATGTCTCAAATTTATTCGTCACGCCTACTTTATCTTAAAAAGAAAAGAGGCACGTTATATGAAGAGATATGGCGTTGCTCCTTCCTTTAAAACAGGAATACATGCCGGTGAAGTAACGGCCGGCGTAATCGGCATCATTAAAAAAGACCTGGTATATAGCGGGGATACATTAAACACGACAGCCCGTATCCGGGGTAAATGTCATGACCTGGAAAAGCAGTTCGTACTGTCAGGTGATTTTATGTATGATTTTCACACACCGCATTCGTTCCGCATAGACGAAATCGGCGAAATGGAATTCAAAGGTCGTGAAGAAAAAGAAAAATTGTACTCATTAAGTTTTGAATAATTGTAACCCGAATTTCCAATTCGGGGCCTAACAAGTTGAGAACTTATAATCTTCTATAAACAAAAATGCAGGATCACAAATATTTCTACAAAAGAAATTTACCACACTACCAACCGACTGAAGGTACTTATTTCATCACTTATCGGCTGCATGGATCAATACCTAAATCTCAAGTTGAATTATTAAAACAAGAATATCTGTCAAATAAAGACAAGTCTAAAATGAATGATGAGCAAATTTGGAAAATGCACGGGGAATATTTTAAGAAGTTTGACTCAATTTTAGATACAAATCGAAATGAGCCTTATTGGTTGAAAATTCCCGGGATTTTAAAAATTGTTTCAGATTCGCTTCATTTTAATGCTGGCAAACAATACAACCTTTGGTGTTTTTCGATAATGCCTAATCCTGTACACATTTTGATCTCTCTGTCAGAAAACTCATTACCGCTTTATTCTATTTTGCAAAAACATAAACGTTTTACTGCCCGTGAGGCGAATAAAATTTTAAATCGCCTCGGAAATTTTTGGCATAAAGAAAGCTATGACCATCTGGTTAGAAACCCAATCATTTAATCGAATTGTCGCCTATATCCTGAATAATCCTGTAAAAGCGGGATTTGTTAGGGATTGGCAAGAATGGCCGGGAAATTATTTATCTCCAAATCTATAACCACGAATTATAAATTCGTGGTACATTGAACTATGGGCGAAGCAGAACTCGATCTTCATAAAAAACAAATAACCATTCATAGCAATATTATTACCTATGGTAATGCAGCTACCCCTGAACTAACGGAACAAATAAGAGATGAAATAGAAACGATGTGGAATGAACCGAAAGGTTATTTACTATTGAATAATTTGAGATTTGATATTGTTTTCAAAATTTATTCCTGGTCAAAGCCCGAAATAGATCCAATTGAAATTTATCATAATGATGATCCGCGCAATAATTATTTCCGTATTGAAGAATTTGCTCATGGCAATATTTCTTTTGTTGATGGCTTGAAATGCAATACCGGTTATTTTAAACTGGAGAATTTATATAAAGGTTCCACTACAGCCGCACATGAATATGGACACACACTCGGGTTAGATCATCCACAGAATATTGATATAAGAGGAAAAGGGATTCCGGGTATTATGTATCCCAGGGGAACCTTAGTCGATCCGGAGTACCAATATGATCCCTCGAAACCAGCAGGTGTACCGGGTGGCACCATGCATCCGATGCATAGAAAAGTTTTACAGCGGGATATCGAAGATCTCAAACTCAATAAACTCCTATTTCATCACGGAAAAGCGATCATCGGTGAATTTTCAAGTGTTTATCATCCTAACCACGCGGATATAAGTGAAGAAGATTTCAGGAGATCGCCAATCTTTGGATAGCTGATTGGATCGTCGGATAGTGAAAAGAAAAACCGGCTGCCTGGATTTTTTTTGAGCTTACTGTTGCGCTTTTTAAAACTTCAATGCTCAATTCCCCAAAAACAGCTTTTAAAACAAATGATGGAACAGATACTGGTATGTAAAATTTATTGCTTGCTTTTGCCAGTTGTATGATGAGTTCTTTATTTGAAACAGTTTGAGGTGCAACTGCATTATATACGCCTCTCAAGTCTGTATTTTCAATTGCAAACATAAAAAGTCTGGCAAGATCATCAATCAGTATCCAACTTATGATTTGCTTACCGGAGCCCAATATCGTTGCAAAACCAAATTTCAATGGTCCCCTGAATTCTTTTATTGCACCTCCCTTATTACTCAATACAACCCCGGTTCTAAAGTGAACTGATCTTATTCCCAGTGATTCAACAGGCGTTAAAGTTTCCTCCCACAGCCTACAGGTATTGGCCAGGAAATCGGTTGCGGGTCTATCCGTTTCTGTAAAAGCTTTACCGGAAACATCAGGTCCATAAAATCCAATACCGGAAATGCCCATCATTGTTTTTACATTATTCGGATGTTCTCTCAAATATTTTACCAGTAACTCCCCCGTTTTTATCCGGCTATCGGCTATTTCTTTTTTTCTTTTCGCTGTCCATCGTTTATCCGCGACACCGGCGCCTGCTAAATGAATAATATGGTTAGCGGCTGTCATCGCACCGCTATCTATTTCTTGTTTTGCAATATCCCATCCTGCATAGGAAAGATTGGGATGAACCGGTTTTTGTTTTACTGGATCTCTTGAAAGAATTATTACTTTATAACCCTTCGTAAGCAAAAGTTCCGTAAGCACGGTGCCGATCATGCCGGTACCGCCTGTAACCAAAACTGTTTCCATGACGTCAAAATTATTTTTAATAATAACTGAAAGTTCACATTGTTATAATTTTTCACTTTTCTGTGTAAACAAAACCCATATCTTCAAGTATAAAATCAATCTATGAGTGCAGTTCTTGCGGTTCAAAACATGACCAAGTTTTATGGAAAGGTCAGGGCTTTGAACGATGTTTCTTTTAGTGTACCCAAAGGAAGTGTGTTTGGGATCCTGGGACCTAATGGAAGTGGTAAAACAACATTACTAGGCATCGTGATGGACATATTAAAGCCAACTAAAGGAAATTTTTTATGGAACGGGCAACCCGGCAGCAATGAGCAACGTAAACAGATCGGAACATTATTAGAAACGCCCAACTTCTATCATTATCTCAGCGGCCAAAAAAATTTACAAATAGCTGCTGCCATAAAAGGACGAGGAAAGGAAGATATTCCTAAGGTTTTGGAAAAAGTTAACTTATTTCAACGCAAAGATTCAAAGTTCAGCACCTACTCATTAGGAATGAAGCAACGATTAGCAATTGCATCCACACTGTTAGGCAATCCTGACATACTTGTTTTTGATGAACCAACCAATGGTCTCGACCCTGCCGGGATTGCCGAGATAAGACAATTGATGATCGATCTGAACCGCCAGGGAAAAACGGTTATCATGGCAAGTCATATTTTAGATGAAGTGGAAAAAGTTTGCACACATGTTGCCATTTTACAGAAAGGCGAGTTAAAAACTGTAGGCACCGTAGATGAGGTTTTATCCGGCACACCAGGAGATAGAGTAAGTATTTTAGAGGTTGAATTAGCTGCAGATAGTATTGCAAATCTTGAATCAGTTTTAAAAAACCTTCCCGGTATTGTTAATATTCAAAGCGATAATGGAACATTAAATATCCAATGTGAAGACTCACTAACGACAAGTGCGATCAATAAGTATTGTTTTGAAAAAGGAATTGTATTGAGCCAATTGAATTTGAAACGAAAAACTCTTGAAAAGAGATTCTTAGAGATCACGGGAACAAAAAGTGAACATTAATTTAAAACCTACAACATGTTTAAGTCGCTGCAAATAGAATGGATGAAAATAAAGAACTACAGGGTATTCCAGGTATTCTCGGTCCTGTATTTATTGGGAATTATCGTCATCATTTACATTTTTTATAAGGTCTATATCAGCATTATAGGGGAACTGCAAAAAGCGATGACAGGAGCCAACAGCGAAGGAAGAGATATCCTCGGAATTTTCTCTTCTGATTACCTACCTTATACAGTTTGTTTCTGGACAAGCTTGTTACTGTATTTACCCGGTATGATCATCATTAATCTATTCATTAACGAAGTAAACTTTAAAACACACCGGCAAAATATCATTGATGGCTGGAAAAGAGAAACTTTTATATTCACTAAGATCTCCTTGATTGCGTGCATCTCTGCGGCTGTTATGATCATGAATTTTTTAGCGATGGTCATTATGGCTCAAATCGTTGATTCAGAAATTACAAAAGAAGCTGTGATCGTTTCTTTGTTCTCCTTTTTACAGGCATTTGTTTATCTCATTTTCGCTCTCTTCCTCGCTACATTTTTTAGAAGAAGCGGGATTGCAATGATCGTATATTTTATTTATGGCTTAATCCTGGAATGGGTACTCTGGTGGCTGGTGGTCAAGATACATCCATCTCTTCCTCACTTTTTACCTTTACAATCATCCGATTCACTGATACCATTTACCCGGTTCAGGGAGCTTTATAAAGATTTGCCTTCAGTGGGAGTATCACTGGCAGTTGTTATTGGGTACGCATTGCTTTTTGTTACACTTGCTGTGAGAAAGTATAAATATGATGACCTGTAAGATCAGTTATAAATAACCAGCGGCTTTCCGGTAACAGGATTGTTGATAATTGCAGCATTTACATTAAAGACATGTTTGATCAGATCCGGAGTTAATACATCATAAGGAGTGCCGTATTTCACCAATTCACCTTCCTTTAAGAAAAATAATTTATCGGCATACTGGGCAGCCAAATTTATATCATGCATAATGGCAATCAAAACAGTATTATGTTTTGCTAATGTTGCCGCTTCCTGCAAAAATTCATGCTGGTAACTTATATCCAAGCTATTGAGCGGTTCATCTAAAAATAAATAACGATACCCGGTTTCCGGTTGCTCCCAAATTTGCGACAGGACCCTGGCAAACTGAACTCTTTGTTTTTCACCGCCACTCAACGTCAGGTAATTTCTTTCTTTGAACGAAGAAAGATTCATTTTATCGATCACCTCATTGCAGACAGCAATATCTTTTTTATTGGGACTAAAACTAAAATGCGGGTATCGACCCATCATTACCACTTCTTCAACCAGTAAAGGAAAACTCAACTCCGGTTGCTGGCTCATCACAGCTCTTTTTTTTGCCAGCTCTTCTTTCTTTATCTCTTTTATTCTTTTATCATCATAAAAAACAGAGCCATCGAACTTATTTATTTCCCCACTAAAAATTTTTAAGAAGGAAGATTTGCCGGAACCATTTGGCCCAAGTACCATATTGAACTCACCCGGCTGAAATGATGCACTGACATTTTTTAATATCTGCTTCTTGTCAATGCTAAAACTTATGTTCTCCGTTTTAAGCATTGTACCCTCCTTTATGTTGCAACAGGTTGAAACGCTTGAGCAGAATGATGAATATCGGCGCTCCGATGAGTGATGTGATGATGCCTACGGAAACTTCGGCCGGGGCCAATACTAATCTGCCAAATGTATCGGCACAGATCAATAAGGCGGAGCCCAGTAACATGGATGCCGGTAATAACCTTTTGTTATCACTGCCGATCATTAACCTTAGCATGTGCGGAACGATCAAGCCCATAAAGGCTATCACACCCACGAATGCAGTGGCAACCGAAACCATGATTGTATTCAACAACAAAATATTTCTTTTCAACTTGTTTGGATCCACCCCCAGATAGGTAGCCTCCTCTTCACCCAATAAAAGAGTGTTGAGTTGCTTGGAATAATTAAAAGAAATAATGAAAACCACTGCCGCTGCAATGCCTACTACGACTACTTGCAGCCATGAAGCACCTGAAAAATTTCCCATATTCCAGAACGTGATGCTTCTTGCTTGTGAATCCCTGGCGGTATAGGCAAGAAAATTAATGCCGCTCAGGCAAACAGCATTCATGGCAATGCCTACCAGCAGCAATGACATAATAGAAATCCGTTTGGCATTTCGGGCAATGGAATAAACAATGATCGTAGACGCCATTGCACCGATGAAAGCAAGGATCGGTGTAAGTAAAGTGCCTGCCCATTCCTTGACCGCCGGGCTAAAACCTGGCGCCAAAACAAAAACTACTGATGCGCCTAAACCTGCACCGGCACTGGTTCCTATTAACCCCGGCTCGACAATTGGATTACGAAACAACCCCTGCATTAGTACACCACTCACTGCGAGGATCGCACCCGTGATGCCGCAAAGTATTACTCTTGGTAAACGTAACTGAATAAAAACCGCTTCGTGGATGTTTGCCGGGTCCTGTCCATTAAAAGCATGTTTCAAACCTGAAAACATATCTTGTAATCGGATATGCACTGAACCAAATGCAATGCCCCAGAGCAATACAATTACAAGTAAAGCGATTAAAGCAGGAAAGAAAAATTTATTGTGCCTTAGCATTATTATTGGGATAAAGCAGGTGCACTAACTTAATTATGTTTTCGCCGGTTCTTGGGCCAAAATAGATCAGGTCGTGCTCCTCAAATCTAACAATTCGCTTGTTCTTACCTGCATTCGTTAAGGCAATACCCGGTACTGCGCTGATGAATTTATCCATACTTCCCATTCTGTCGTAACCAAAATCTGTCGCTACAATTACATCCGGGTTCGCAAGCGCCACTGCTTCCGCACTCATTTCTCTTGCTCCCTTGCCATCATACAAAGCAGGTTTCGCACCCGCAAGACGCAACATCTTATCCCCTACTCCATTTCTTCCACTCATTACAAAATAATTATTGTTGCGCAAACCAAAATGGATGATCATCACCCTTAATGAATCATGAATATTCATTGCTTGCATGGTATCCTGTGCCTTTGCAATACCGGCTTCCATGTTTTGGATGATCGAATCAGCATTTTTTTCAATACCAAAGAATTTGCCTAATTCTGCCAGCAGCAATTTTGCACTATCAATAGTATTAGCGCCACCAAAAGCTTTTATGTTTAATCCTGCTTTGGTGATCTGTGGCAGAACATTCTCAGGGCCGATATCATTACTATGAATAACCAAATCGGGTTCCATAGAGATAATTGCTTCCGGGCTCAATGCACGGTGATAACCCACCGTCTTTAAAAGTTTAGCGCTGTCGGGATAAGTGCTGCTAAGATCAACCGCCACCAGGTCGTGACCTTTACCTAATGCAAATACCATTTCAGTTAAATGTTTGGATAAGCAAACAATACGCTGATCTTTTTTGCCATCTGCTTCTTTATTGCCAAAGCGGCCGCACGCAGACAGAAGAATTGATACAATAATGATTGAAATAAATTTTTTCATAACTATGATTAAAAAATAAGAGTAGCCCTTGAGCTACCCTTGTTAAAACTACTTGAAATTATATTTCAAATTCAATCCGCCATAATAAACAGCTTTGGGGGGAGCCGGTATGTAAGCATCCGGTAATTGATTTACGAATATCATGATCGGGTATTGAACGCCGGTGATATTATTTACGCCAAAGAAAACATCGAGGTCGAAATGTGAACTGAGTGATCTTTTGAA
>Ga0105249_10001141_pt1 | contig 23504 bp, 16 predicted proteins | sample KBSS44metaG_FD_81522 | JGI IMG/M metagenome (GOLD analysis project Ga0105249, IMG submission 81522) | Switchgrass rhizosphere microbial communities from Kellogg Biological Station, Michigan, USA - KBS S4-4 metaG | ecosystem: Host-associated > Plants > Roots > Rhizosphere > Soil | place...
CCGCAGGTATGCGTTGTTGAATCGCTCGACCGTCGCCGCGAGCTGTTGGGGCGGTTGCCAGAGCAGCACGCACCCGCTGATCGCATCTCCGCCGGCCGTCGTCGCTGCATAACGAGCGCCTGGTTCCAGGTTGGTCAGCCCTCGCGCACCCATCCAGCCGCCCGGTTCGACGAGCCCCCGCCAACTTTCCTCGGCGGTCATCGGACGGGTCCCGCGCGCGAGTGCGATCGAGCGTCGCACACCGCGGTGATGCTCGAGATAGTGTCGAAGTCCCCGCAGCTCGAAGTCCCATCCGCCGCCGAAGGCGTCGTAGAGGGCATCCCAGTCCGCGTCCGCTCCGAAGCCGGAGCTGACCACACGCAGCGTCGTCACGCCGCTCTGCGTCGTTAGGTGGTAGTCGGTGGTAATGCCTTTCCACGCGCCCGTGAGACCGACGGTGCGCAGGTGCTCGCCAGGCAGCCACCGGTCGATCCGTTCCTCGATCGCCTCGCCCGTCTGCCATTCGCGCCGCAGTCGCCCGCCCGGGCCCGGCTGCACGGTCGCGACTGGCGGAAACCAGCGCACCAGCTCTTCCGCATCCGTGAGCGCTTTCCACACCGCGTCTACCGGCGCAGCAATCGAGATCTCTCGCGTGACGTCACGCGTCGTCGTCATGGCGACGACTCCACAACACGGGGCTTCGCGGCTCGCGCGTTCACGGTGGGATATCCGCCGATGATGAAGCGGTAGCGCCGGCCACCAGGCGTCACGTCGTCGTGGTACTTCGCGACCACCGCCGCCATGGCCTGCGCCAGCTCATCGGCGAACCCGCTCTGGGCGGCAGGCGTAGCGAATCGCACTTCCGTTTCCACCGTCATCGTCGCGAGTCGCTTGCCAGCGCGCTCGGCCGCACTGCGCTGCTCGGCCACCTCGGAAATGAGTCGCGCGGCGACCGCCACCAGGTATGCGCTCGATGCGCGGTCGGCGACGTGGTCGGGGTGGGCGGCCAGCGATCCGAACGCGGCCGGGCTGATGAGATAGGACCGGGCGACGGCCTTCACGAGCCGCTCGGTGCAGTTGCGCTTCTTTCGCTCTCCGACGGTTTCCACGAGCCCGTCGCGTTCCAGCTGGCGGAGGTGGTAGTTCACGAGTTGCCGCGGGATCCCGAGCCGACGCGCCAATCCAGCGGCCGACTCGGCGTCGCCGAGCTCACCGAGAATGCGCAGGCGGAGTGGGTGCAGCGCGGCGGCTGCGCGGTCCGAGTCCGCAATGATGTGAACGGATGCTGCGCCCATGAGCTGGCCTGTGGAAGCAGCGAACATAGTTCACGGGAAAAACAATACTGTCAAGAGTGTTTTTGTTTTCCCGCGCGCATCTGGCAAATCCCGCAGCACATTGCTACCTGATCCGCTACCCGCTTCGCGAGAACCTCCGTGAACGCTCTCACGACGCTCGTCCAGTCGCTCGGTATTGCCTACGCGTCCGGCATCAGCCCATACGCGACCGTCGCCATTGCCGGAATCGCCGCGCGCATGGGGTGGATCGACGCGCTGCCCGGCGCGCTCGGGACGGTCAGTCATCCGGCTGTGATCGTTCTCGCGTCGTCGCTGACGGTGATCGAGTTCCTGGCTACGCTGATTCCCGGCGTAGCGTCGCTATGGGAAACGATTCACACGGCGATTCGACCGCCGGCGGCAGCGGCCCTGGCCGTCCTGACGGCGTGGCATGGCGATCCCGCCCTGATCGCGGCCGCAGCGCTGTTGGGCGGAGGACTCGGCTTCGCGACGCACACGACGAAGCTCGGGCTCCGCTACACCATCGACACGTCGCCCGAGCCCATCACGAACGGTGCGGCGAACATTGCGGAGCTGGGTGCCGTCGCAACGATCGCGTATACGGTCTGGAACCACCCCTACATCACGCTGGGCGTTGCGCTCACGGTGCTCGTGCTGCTCATCCTCCTCGTTCGCAGCATCTGGCGCGGAGCCCGCAAAGCATGGCGAGGACTTCGAGGCCGCACGGTCGAATCCGCGTGACCTGACCAGAATTTCCAGTCGTTGGCCGGCGGATTCGTACGTCCGAACACAACGCGCCTTTTTGAAGGCAGCGACCCCGGGGGATCAAGAGTTTACCTCGGTCGCTCTCCGCGCGCTCTGCGGTGAATCAACACCACTCGAACATTCCTGGAACTCCGGTCCGACGAACGCCTAACGAATCCTGCTCGGGGCATACACCGTCACCGGTGATCCGTCGGCCACGAACGCGGACGTGGGCGCGCCACTGAGGGCTTCGGCGAACGCGTCGCCGTACACGCGGGCGATATCGCCCTCGAGCCGGGCATCGACCGCCGTCCACACGTTCCAGCGCGGATGATCGACGCGGTACTCGATCGTGCCTCCGTCACGCTGGCGCGTGTAGCCCCAGTAGTGCTCCGTGATGAACTCCTCCTCGGAGCCCGACACGAGAGGTCGTGACGCCCCCGCGGTCGTCGCCACCACTCGTGCCCATTCGGTGCCTGCCCGCCACGCGAATTCGCGATGCACGATGTCCGCTCCGGCCAAGGCCTCGACGCGACACCGCATCGGCAGCGCGCGGTAGGGCTCGTTGTAGAGCAAGCGTGCCGCCAGTGCGATCGCTCGACGCGGGACGAGCTCGCGAACGAAGACGACGCCCCGTCGCACCTCACCACCGACGTGACGCCGGACGTAGAACCGGAGGTTCACTTCCTCGAAGGTCCGGTATCCGGGAATCGGCACGCCGAGCAGACGAGTATCGAAGAAACGAAATCCGACGACGCTCGCGTAGAGTCTTCCACCACAGCGATCGATTTCGACGCCCGCGGGTACGAGCGGTTCGAGCAACGCTGGCGACACCTCGAAGTTGAGCATCACCAGATCACGCCATTCGGCGCGCAGGAAGGCGAGGGTTCGGAGCGGTTCGCTCAATGTGGTCGTATCGATTGCGGTTCTGGCCGTCCCACTATCGGACACCGCGAGCGTCGCGGCCGACCCGTAAACCGTTGTTCGATATTGGTTTGGCTCGCTGGCCGGGCGGGCACGGTACTTCCCTAAGTGGTATGGCGGAAATGCTTCACTCGGCGACCCGTACGACGGTCGCCTTGCCGCAGGAGATGCCTGGAACCATGCCTCGATCAACCGATGAATTCACCCCCTCGGGCTTCGACGCTACGGACGAGGAGCCCATCACCGAAGCTCGTGACCTCGACGCCGAGCTGGTGGCGCGGGAGCTCGCGCACGAATTCCAGATCGTTCGGCTGCTCGGGCGCGGGGCCATGGGGTCGGTCTATCTCGCTCGCGATCTCGCCCTGCACCGCGTCGTCGCCATCAAGGTGCTGCGCTGGGACCTCGCGGGAAGCATAGAGGACTGCGAGCGGTTCCGCCGTGAGGCGCGAACCACGGGCCAGCTCGCGCACCCCAGCATCGTTCCGCTGCATGGTTTCGGCGAGTCGCCGAACCTCATGTACATGGTCATGCGGTACGTGCCCGGCGAGTCGCTCGGCGCGCGGATTCGACGTCTTGGGAAGCTTGGCGCCGACGAGACACGCCGCATCCTCGCCGACCTCGCGCTGACGCTCGAGTACGCGCATCGCGAAGGCATCGTGCATCGGGATCTCAAGCCGGAGAACATCCTGCTCGAGATCAGTGGGGACTCGATCCGGCCGATGGTCGCGGATTTCGGTGTGGCGGTCCGTCGGTCGTACGACCCGCCCCCGGGAGAGCTTCGTCGGAGTTTCGGCACACCGCACTTCATGTCGCCTGAGCAGGCGGCCGGTGAATTCGACATCGACGGGCGCAGTGACATCTACTCGCTCGGCGTGCTCGGCTACCTCATGCTCTCGGGTCAGTTGCCGTACACCGGGGACACCGTCGCGCAGATCTCGGCACGTCGGCTCGAGGCGAGCCATCGTCCGCTGCGTGAGGCGGCGCCCGGGGCACCGCGCGATCTGGTCGAGGCGATCGAGCGCTGCCTGATGCCGGACCCGGACGACCGTTTCCGTCACGCGCGCGAGCTGCACGCGGCGTTGACCACACGGCAGACGCCCGGTTCGCGCTTGTGGCGTCGGCTCAAGCGCGTTCGCGCCGCGACCCGGAAGGCCGTGACGTTCCTGCTCGAAGCGACCCGCGTCAATCTTCCCTGGCCCGTCCGCGGTTAGGCAAAACTGGCGCGACGCGCACCGCCGATTCATCATCGTGACCGTTTCCAGCGAGGAGCACGATGGCGCTCGATGAATCGGGGCTGAGCACGGACAAGGCGAGAGGCGCCGGCGGTACGCCGGGCGGACTCGGGGAGTTTTTCGCGGGCCTGGCGATGGCGGCCGGCGGCGGCTATCTGCTGCTCAACCAGGTCACCGTCACGTCGGGCTACTGGCAGCTCTGGGGCTACAACGCGTTCGGGATCTCGCTCATCCCGTTGCTCATCGGGATCGCGATGGTGTTCTTCGATGGGCGCTCGAAGCCGGGATGGCTGCTCACCGCCTTCGGCGCGCTCGTGATCCTGCTCGGCATCATCACGAACCTCACGATCTTTTTCCGCCCGACGTCGCTGTTCAACACGCTGATCATTCTCGCGCTGTTGGCTGGCGGTATCGGGCTGATCGCGCGGAGCGTGAAGGCGAAGCGCTAACCGCGGCGCGGCGGTTTTCGACCGGTCGTACGCTTCCACGCTGCGGCGGCGCCGCGACGCGCGGCCAGCTGCGCAACGCTCACGAGCACACCGGTGATTGCCGTCCACGCGACGGCCTTGCCCCAGCTCGTCGTCGGCGATTCGGGATCGATCGGCGGCTCCTCGTCGCGGAGCGCACGCCACCCTCCCTCGATCAAGCCGCTCATCGCCGCGCCCGCCACCATGGCCGATCCGGCGCCGACGAGCATCCACGTCGCGCGCTGCTTTCGTCGTTTGTTCACGCCATCGCTCCGTCTCGGGTCAGCCCGATCCGAGGCAAGGCAGGTGCCGCGTCCGACTAGTCTGGCTTCTCGCCGTCGGAGTCGCTCACTGCAGGCGGTCCCGAGTGGAGCGGTTCCCACGATGGCGGGTCGCTCGCGGGAAAGCTCTCTTCCGACGACTCATCGACCGGGTCAGTCTGGCGTGCGTCAGGTTGCGGCTCGGCGCGCGGCGAATCGGCGGTATCGTGTTCGCGATCCCCATCCATTACGCTGGTCTCCTCGCGACGATCGTTCGCGCACGGCTGGCGTCGCCACCAACCACGGAAGAGGTTGGCATGGGCGGCATACGACGTGCCCCGTTAGGTGAGTCTTCTCTCGGGAGCATACGCCGACTCAGCCATAGCACCGGACCCCCATGGCGCTCCATCTCAGTGACCAGAACGTAGCGCATCAGATCGCGGAACGCATCCGCCACCTCATCGCCAGGCAGGACGACGGCGACGTCACCATTGCCGCGCGGCGGCTCGATCGGCCCATCGCGGACGTCTATTGCTGCGAACGCCTCATTTCATCCGACAATGAGCCGTCAGCAGTCGACTTTCTCGCCACCGTCGTGCGGACGTACGATGCGGACGCGGTCTGGCTGATCACGGGCCACGACGGCCGCGACGACTGCACCGTGACGAGCGAGGCACGCGGTACGATCGTCGAAGTGCTGGCGGAGCTGAGTGACCGCCTGCTCGACCAGGTGCGCAGCGAGCGCGAAGCGCCGAGTCGTGTCAGCCGAGGAGCGCGGGAGCCATCCCCATCGAGTGGTAGCCCTTATCCACGTATATCGTCGCCCCAGTGATCGCGCTCGCGAGCGGGCTCGCGAGGAACGCGGCCGTGACGCCGACCTCCATGGGCGTGAGGTCGCTCGTGAGCGGTGAGTTGGCCTTGCAGTAGTCGACCATCCGCTCGATGATCCCGATCGCGCTCGCGGCGCGCGACGCGAGCGGACCAGCCGAGATGGTGTTGACGCGAGCGCCCCATTTTCGTCCGGCTTCGTACGCGAGGGTTCGCGTGTCGCTCTCGAGCGCCGCCTTCGCCGACGACATCCCGCCGCCGTAGCCGGGGATCACGCGCTCGCTCGCCATGTAGGTGAGCGACAGCACGCTCGCGTTAGGCCTGAGCAGCGGTCCGAGACGGCTCACGAGCGCGATGAGCGAGTAGGCGCTCACGCTCACCGCGCCGAGATAGCCGGCCCGCGACGTCTCGAGCAGTGGCTTCTTCACCTCGGCAGCGTTCGCGAGCGAGTGCACGATGATGTCGACGGACGGCGAGCCGAAATCGGCGGCGAGGCGGGCGACGAGACCGTCGATCGAGAAATCGCCGACGTCGCGGTAGCGTTTGTTCGTGCGCGTTTCTTCCGGGGCATCCGCGAGCGTGTCGAACGCGGCGTCGAGCGGGTAGATGCGCTCGAACGACATGGTCGTGCCGTTCGCGAGGCGGCGGGACTCGTCGAGCTTCCCTCGCTCGAGCAGATTCATGAAGATGGTGAGGGCGGGCGGCCACGTGCCGACGCAGACCGACGCTCCCGCCTCGGCCAGTGCTTTCGCGATCGCGAAGCCGTATCCCGCATCGTCGGCGACACCGGCGACGAGCGCGCGGCGGCCAGTGAGATCGATGGGTAGCATGGCGTGATATCGCCACCTGCGGCGCGCCGGGCAAGTGCTTGCACACCCGTGGCGGCAGTTGCATCGACCGTGTGCCGAGCGCACCCGGGGTCGTAGCGTGTTATGCTTTGTCGGCCGGCTGTCAGGTGGAGGAAAGATGCCAACGGTGCTTTATGTCGACGATGACCCCGCCGTCCGCATGGTCGTTCGCCGCCAACTCGAATATCACGGGCTGCAGGTGTACACCGCGGAGGGGGTTCGCGAGGCGAAGGAGCGCATCGAGCAGATGCCTCCTGACGGCCTGTTCATCGACATCTGGCTCGGTGACGGCACGGCGTTCGAGCTGCACGCGTGGCTCCAGGAGCATCATCCGCTGCTGGCGAAGCGTGTCGTGTTCGTGAGCGGCGACGTACCGGGCGATACGAGCGGTCGTACGCCTACCGCGCTCGGGTGCCCTGTCCTCGGCAAGCCGCTCGACGTGCCAGCCATGGTGCGTCTGGCGCAGGACTGGGATGGGTAACGAGCGGGAGTCGGAGCGCGATGCTCCGGGCGTGGTGCCGTCAGCCAGCGAGCCAGCGACGGGCACGCCGATCTTCCGCTCCACCTCGATCATCGAACGGCTGTCCGCTGCCGCGCTCCTGCCGCGGCCGGAGCGGCGCGCAGCCGCAGAGTCGCCAGGTACGCCGTCGTTTGCGCGCGGGCTGTGGCGCATCGCGGCCGCGGATGTGTCGAGTGGCAATCGCGTGGCTCTCCTCCACGATGGCATCGAGACCTTCTCGGCGATGCTCGAGCTCATCGAGCGGGCGGAGCGGTCCGTGAACCTCGAGGGCTACATCTTCCGGGACGACGAGGTCGGCCGGCAGTTCGCGGATGCGCTCACCGCCGCGGCGGCGCGCGGCGTGGAGGTGCGGCTGCTCGTGGACTGGATCGGGCGAATGGGGACGCCGATGCGCTTCTTCAAGGCGATCCGGCGAGGTGGCGTCCAGGTGCGGCTGTTCAATCCGCCGGGCTTTCGCCGCTGGCTCGGTCTCGTCCCGCGCGACCATCGAAAGCTGCTCGTGGTGGACGACCGCGCGGGCGTGACCGGCGGCATCGGGATTGGACGCGAGTGGAAAACGGGCGTGCTCCAGCGACGTCGCGCGCCGTGGCGCGACACGGGCGTGCTGATCGAGGGCGACGCGGCAAACGACATGGTCCAGGCGTTCGACCACATGTGGCGCCGCGCCGGCGGGGGCGAACGCCGCGGGTCGCACCGCCACCTAACGCGGCCGGCGCGGTCGACGCACCTGGATCCGAGCGTGCATCCGCCGGCGCTGGTGGGGATCATCGAGGGCGAGCCGGGTCGGTTCCGGATCTCGCGCGCCCTGCAGATCCAGGCGGTGTCAGCGGAGCGGACGATCTGGATCGCGAGCGCGTACTTCACTCCGAGCCCGTCGGAGGTGGAGGCGCTGACGGGTGCAGCGCGGGACGGCGTGGACGTGCGGGTGCTGGTGCCGAGCCGGTACGATCATCCGTGGATCCGGCTGGCGACGCGGCGTTTCTACCGGCGGCTGTTACTGAACGGGGTGCGGATCTGGGAGTGGCGGGGGGAGATGATGCACGCGAAGACGAGCGTGGTGGACAACAGGTGGACGCGGATCGGGTCGACGGACTACAACCCGTTAGGCATCGCGATCAACTTCGAGCTGGACGCAGTGATCGAGGACCAGGTGTTGGGCGCGCAGGCGGCGGACATGTTTCTCGCGGACCTGGAGCAGTCGAAGGAGATCACGATCCGGTCGGTGGTGGCGCGCTAGGCGCTCGGTGGGGGGTAAAGCGAAAGGAGGGGCTCCGAGCGGAGGCCCCTCCTTTCGTTTCGTCGGAACGTTGGGCGATTACTTGCCCGGCTGCGGAACCTGGATGTTGCCACCTGCCAGAACCACCGTGGTCGCCATGTCCAGCTTGTCCATCGCCTTCACGCGGAACTTGTCGGCTCCGGCGCCCGACGTCGCCCAGTCCTCGCCCACGACGATCAGGTTGATGTTACCCTGACTGATCGTGGTGACGTTGTTCACGACGCAGCTGTAGTTCCCCTTTCCGCCGAGGGTGACGACGTTCCCCACAACTGCCGGCGAGTCCATGCTGTTGCTCTTCGCGCGGCAGACGCCACCGCCTGCGAGGTGGCGCACCACGACGACGCCGCCACGCGGGGCGGTCTTGCCCTTCGTCATGGTGAAGCTGAAGCCGAACGAGACGCGATCACCCTCGAGCATGAACGACCCGCCGCCCGTGGCGAATCCCGCGCCCGGATCCCAGATCGAGAACACGTCCTCGTAGGATCCCGTGTAGTAGTTGCCGCCGACCGTGAACGTCAGCGTGTACACGTCAACCGGAAGCTGAGTCACGCCATCACCGAACGTGCAGCTGAAGCTCTTCACGGCCCCGTAGCCTGAGCCGCTGACGCTGCCGGCCGCGCAACTGCCCGCGACGTTGCCGCCTCCCGAGACCGGGGACGCCACGGCGCTGAGCGACGAGACGTTGGCGATCGAGCCAGGAAGCTGACCATCGTTAGGGTCGGGCTCGTTCCCGTTGCCGAGGCGAGCTTCCCTGATGCCGATGGTGACGGTGAAGTTCTTCGCGCCGATCTGCGCGGCACCGGCGTTCGAGATCGTGGTGCCCTCGGCGTTTTCGCGGTTGACAGCGAACGTCGTGGCGGCGGAGTTCGACGCGTCGTACCCGCCGTCGCCGGCGTACTTCGCCTGAACCGTGCTGCTACCTGCGGCCGACGGGATTGCATAGTCGTACGACGCCTTGCCGTTCGCGTCGGTCGTTCCCGAGCCAACCTTCACGTTGTTGAAGTAGAAGTCGATGGTCTTGCCGACGAGTGGAGCTCCGTTCAAGCCTCCGACACCGTCATCCACCAGCGTCGCGCTGAGCGTGGACTCGTCGCTGTACTGCCCTGACGTCTTTCCATCGTACGTGAGCTTCGTGGGCCGATCCTGCACGGTGATCTGGAACTCCTTTTCGTCGCCCAGGATCGGGCTGCCGTTGTCCTGAACGCGGACGCGCACCGTGTGCGCGCCGACATCCACGGCGGTGATGCTGCCGAACGAGATCGTGCCGTTGGCCGCGACCGTGACCCAGCTCGGTCCGGACACCTTCGAGAACGTGAGCGTGTTGGCGGGCAAATCGGCATCGGTCGCCGTCGCCGTCAGATCGGCGAGCGCGACGCCCCACTGCGTGACGACGTTGGCGGGGACCGTCAGCACCGGTGCCACGTTCACTTCGTTGACCGTGATTTCGATCTCTTCCTCATCGGTGGCCGAGCCGTCGCTGACGACGACCTTCACGCGGTACGTGCCCGGCCCCTGCGCCTCGGTCGGTGTCCAGGTGAACGCCCCACCAGCAGTGATGTTTGCGCCGGTCGGATAGGTGCCGCTCGCGGGATTCGCGAGCGAGAAGGTGAGCGTCTGCGCCGGCAGGTCGGTGTCCGACGCGGTTGCGCTGAACGAGAGCTGCACCTGCTCGTTGATGTTCCTGTTGCCGACGGCCGCGAGCACCGGCGGCACGTTCACTTCGTTCACCGTGATCTCGATCTCCTCCTCGGCCTTGTTGTTGTCCGCGTCGGCGACGACGACCTTGACGCGATACGTGCCCGGACCCTGGGCTTCGTTAGGCGTCCATGTGAATGCACCACCCGCCGTGATCGCAGCACCAGCCGGAAACGTTCCCGTCCCCGGGTTCGCGAGCGAGAAGGTGAGCGTCCCGCCGTCGGGATCCGACGCCGTGGCGGTGAACGCCAGCAGCGCGAGCTCATCGACCGTCTTGTTGCCGATCGCGTCGAGCACGGGGTTGCTCTGCACTTCGTTGACCGTGATCTCGATCTCCTCTTCATCGGTGAGCGCACCGTCGTTCACGACGACTTTCACGCGATACGTCCCGGGTCCCTGCACCTCCGTGGGTGTCCAGGTGAAGTCGCCACCGGCCGTGATCGCGGCGCCAGTGGGGAACGTGCCAGACGCCGGGTTCGCGAGTGAGAACGTGAGCGAGGCCGGCGTGGGCAGGCCGTCGTCGGTGGCCGTCGCCGTGAACGCCAGCTGCGTGAGCTCGTTGATGGACTTGTTACCGATCGCGCCCAGAACGGGCGGGTTGTTGGTCGATCCCGTCGTGGTGAACGTGACAGACTGTGTCGTGGCGTCCGAGGCGACTGCACAGTTATCCGTCGAGTACACGGAAACCGTCAGGGTATACGCTCCAGCCGCGGGCGCGATGAAGTTGAACGATCCCTGGTGTTTGTTCCCGTTGGTCTCATCGGCGTCTTCGAACGTGTGGTCCGGCGTATCGATGCACGGTGCCGGGCTCGTTGCCACAACGACGTTGGAAGAGTTCCTGATCTCCCACTTCGTTCCGTCCCAGTTTTGCGGCCCGCTGCCGTTGTTGAGGATCACGGTCAGCGCCGTCGTCACACTCGTGCCGGCAACCGGGCTGGCCGGTGAGAGGACAATCGCGTTGATATTGCGTCCGTCCGTGAACTGGACGGTCACGTTGCTTCCCGACGTCGCGCCGGTTCCCGTCAGGGTGAACCGAACACCGATATCGCTCTCCTGGACGTCGTAGAAGTGAATGCTGAACGTCCCGTCGCCGTCGGTCTGCACATCGCGAACGACGTCGGCGTGGGTGTCTGGCTCCTCGGTCATGACGAGGTGCACGGTTTCGTTAGGCGCCCACCCGCGTCCCACCAGGTTGACTGCGCCACCGGGCGCGTAGTCGTCCAGGTCGGTCTCGATCGAGGCGCCCGTCGTCGGGTCGGTGCCGATCGCTGTAACGGCGGTCAGCTTCGCCGGTACGTGTGGCTCGGTAATGCCGCCGCCTTCACCGCAGGCCGAAACCATCGCAGCTACGAGGGCGGTTGCGAATACACGTCGTCTCATCGAGAGGTCTCCTTGAGTGCCTGAAAGAGCTGCCGCAGCTGTTAGGCGCTACGTACCCTGCGGCGGCCTGGCGATCTCGTGGAGACCCATGGCTTTGCGGACCGGCCTCGCGACCGGGGTGCCTTTGTCGTCAGGGGCTGACCGACGGTCGGGGGTGATCGTCGCGAAATGCGCTCGGTCACCCTGACATCGTCGTCGAACCCGACTTGTTGTTGTCGCAGCGCTGGTCGGCCGAATCGACTCCTCGCGGCCAGCGTTGCGACGGAGGAAAAGGGCAACCGGCACACCGCTTCCGGAGACACGCGAGTGTGCGGGGAAGTGCGCTCTGTGCTGACGGTTATGGCCTCGCGCCCGTGCGGCGCTGGCCAGGTGGCCGGAGGCACTGCTGACCCGGTTCGGCAGCGCATGTCGACGGATCGCGACAGAAGGGCGATGTCGGACGCCGCAACATTTTCGTTCAGCAGGCGAACGGCGGCCGCGGACAAACCGACCGAACGGGGGTCAGAGTGACGCGTAGCCTGTTCAAGGACACGAAAGAAGCCCCGGGAGACCTGCGGTCTCCCGGGGCTTCTTGTTAGGCGAGTCGTGCGGCGCTACTTCGCCTGGATGTTGATGCTGCCGCCGCCGAGTGATGTCGCCGGGTTGGCGTCGACAACCGCGCCCATCTGGTTGTCGTACACTACTGGTCCTTCGGTGTTGTCGGCGTTGACGATCCAGATCTTCATCCGGAATTTGTCGACGCCGCCACCACCACTCACCTGGCCATCGGTGGCGGTGAGAATGAATCCGTACTTGCCTTGGCCGTTGATGGTGCCGGTGCCCTTGAACTGCGCCTTCGGTCCGGACACCACGAGCCACTCGTAAGCGTCGCTCTTGAAGTTCAGGTTTCCGGCGTGGAACTGGAACTCAGTGTTTCCGTCCGGCAGTGTCTGTCCCTTCTTGTACTTCGATACGAAGCCGAAGTTTGCCTTCCCCGTTAACTCCGGGTCTGCGACATAAGCACCCGGGATTGAGTTGATCCAACCGCCACCGGTCACGAAGCCGGCACTGGGATCGTACACGACGATATACGTCGTCGCTGTCTCCGAGTCCGAGCCGCCGTCGTCGTCCGTAACCTTGACGGTGACCGTATAGATCCCGGCGCCCAGGGTCTTCGTGGCGCTGCACGTCTTGGTCGGGTTGGCCGCGAACGTCGGCAGCGACGGCTCCAACGGCATCCCTGTGTCCCAGCTGATCTGGCACGCCCAGGTGTCAGCACCGGGGTCATCGAACTTCCACGACACGGTGACGTTGTTCGTCCCCGCCGCAATCGGAACCACTGGGACGGTCAGCGACGTGATGGTGGGCGGGACGTTGTTCACCGTCACGGTCACCATGTCCGATCCTACGCCGCTATCGTCATCCGTCACCGTGACAGTCACAGTGTACAACCCGTTGTCGGCGTACGTGTGATTGAGCGCGAAATTCTTGCCCGAGAGCGCCAGCGTCTGGACGACCGTTCCGTCGCCATAGTTGACGGTCGCCGTCCACGTATCGGCACCGGGATCGGTGAACGAGCCGTTCTGCGAGAACGTGTCGCCCTCCGTGATCGACGCGTCGGCACCGGCGAGCACGGTGGGCGCGACGTTGGTGATCGTGACCGAAGCCGTGTACTCGGTAACCCCGTTGTCCTTGTCCTTGATCTTGCCCTTCACCGTGCGACTGCCGTTGTCACTCGTCACACAGGAGCGCATGGTGGTCGCGCTGAACGCGTTATATCCGGCGCCGTCGCCGCAGTCGAACGCGTACTCCAGACCCGCCACTACGTCCGCGGAGGACGGGTCGAAGGCGCCTGTGAGGGAGAGCGCAATCGGCGATCCCTCGGCGACCGACGACGGCGCATTGAAGGTCGCCGTGGGGGCCACATTGTTGATCGTGACCGAGGCGGTGTACTCGGTGAAGCCTCCGTCCTTGTCCGCGATCTTACCCTTGACGGTGCGCGAGCCATTGTCCGTCGTCGGGCACGCGACGGAACTGCCCGCCGCGACCACGTACCCTGCGCCAGTCCCGCAATCGAACGAGTACTGGAGGGTCGCTTGGTCAACCGTCGAGGGCTCAACGGGGCTCGTTAGGGACAGGTTGATCGGAGAGCCTTCGTTCACCGACGACGGGGCATTGAATGTTGCCGTCGGCTTGACATTGGCGACGGTCAGGCTAGCCGGGGCGCTCGGCGTGGAGACGGTCTCATCGTCCGTGACCGTAAGCGTTAGGTTCCACGAGCCGTTGTCCTTACAAGTTACGGTCGTGCTGAGCAACGTCGCGTCGCCGAAGGTGCAGACTCCGTCGTTAGGCGCGACCGACCACAAGTACGTGACCGTACCGCCATCCGGGTCCGAGCCGGTGCCGGAGATGTCGATTGCGCTGCCCTCGTCGCCCAAATAAGGACCGCCAGCGGTCGCTGTCGGAGCAACGTTGTTGATCGCGACGGAAGCGCTGTACTCCGTCTCTCCGTTGTCTTTGTCTTTGATCTTTCCTTTGACTGTGCGCGAGCCGGTGCCGCTGGTCGGGCAGGAGCGCGTGGTCGTGGCGCTGAATGCGTTGTAGCCTGCGCCGTCGCCGCAGTCGAAGGCATAAGTAAATCCGGCGGTGACGTCGACCGTCGATGCGTCGCTGGGGCTGGTCAGCGAGATGACGATGGGCGACCCGCCGCTCACAGATGTGGGAGCGTTGAACGTCGCCGTGGGCGGGACGTTGTTGACGGTGACCTGCACACCGTCCGAGCCGTCGACCGTTCCATCGTTGACGGTTACGGTGACAGTGTAGACGCCGTTGTCCGCGTACACGTGACTGAGGCTGAACGTCTTCGCGGGTAGCGTAATCGACAGCGACTGGTCACCCGAGCCATCGCCGTAGTTCACCTTTGCCGTCCAACTGTTGGCGTCGGGATCGGTGAACGAGCCGTTCTGCGAGAACGTCGCACCCTCGTTGATCGTCGCGTCCGCGCCTGCGCTTACTACGGGCGCGGTGTTCGTCGCGACAGCGACATAGTTGGCGGTGAACGTTCGTGCCCCTGCACCGCCCGTCTCCGTACCTCGAACGCAAATCGAGGGATTCGTCAGCACGCTTCCCGCCTGCAGCGTAACGGCACCCGCGACGGTCCAGTTGGTGAACGCGTAGCCCGGAACACTCGGGGGAACTGTCAACCGCGCCGATTGGTCATCGTTCACACCCGCCGATGGGCCGGCTGACGTGGTGACGGCCCCAGTGGTTGTGCTTTGGCCACTGGACGCCGGGTCGCACACGATCGACTGCGGAAATTTGAGAAGCGTCCCCGTGAACGATGGACCGCCGCTAGGTGCAAACGCGGCTCTCATCGAAAAATTGCCGTCCGTAAACGTCGCGGTCGCACGGCTCCCCGACGTCGCGCCGGTTGCAGTCAGCGTAAACGTTGCGCCAAGGTCGCTCTCCTGCACGACGTAGAACTCGACGCTGAACGCGCCCGTGGCATCGGCCTGAACGTCTCGCGAGACATCGGGATGGGTGTCCGGCGCCTCTGTCATGACGATGTGCACAGTCTCGTTGGGCGCCCACCCGCGTCCCACGAGGGAGATGGTTCCCCCAGGCTGATAGTCGTCCAGGTTAGTCTCGATCAACGCGCCGGTCACCGGGTCGGTGCCGATCGCTGAGAGCACCCGCACCTTCGACGGCGACGCCGGTTCCGTGATCCTGCCATCGCCACCGCACGCCGCCAAGACCATGGCAAGCAGGGCACCCGCGAATACACGCTGTCTCATGTGATCTCCCAGAGAGGCCTCGAAGAACCGCGTCGCTGCGTCGCAGGGGACTTCCTGCGCGGCAGCCTGGCGATCTCGGAGAGATCCATGGCTTTGCGAACCGGCCTCACGACCGGGGTGCCCTTGGCGCGGAAACAAACGATTTGCCTGCGGTAGCCCGAGGAGAGTATCCAGCACACCGTGACAGGATCGTGAAGCTTTTATGACGGTTCGTTCATGGGTGCGGTCCGCGCGTCAGAGCGGCGCGGCGAAACGTCAGACCGGTGCGGACACGCCCTCCACCTGGCGGCGGAGCTCGACGCGATCGGGCCGCGCGGTGGGTGTAAGCACAACGCTGAACGTCGACCCCGCTCCGGCCGCGCTCCGCACCTCGAGGCCGTAGCCCATGAGATCGCAGAGCGACTTCGACACCGCGAGCCCGAGGCCCGTCCCGCCATACTGACGCGCCGTGCTGCTGTCAGCCTGCTCGAACGCGTCGAAGATCGCGTGCTGACGGTGCGCCGGGATGCCGATCCCGGTATCCACGACGTCGATGCGCTCCGGGCGCCGCGACGCCGGATCCGCGATCACGCGAACGACCACGCGTCCGCGCTCCGTGAACTTGATCGCATTACCGATCAGGTTCGTCAGCACCTGGAGCAGCTTCGCCGGATCCGTCATGAGCGGAGTCAGGTGCGGCGGGATCTCCGCGTCGAGCGCGATGGGGCGATCGCGAATCTCCCCCTCGAATGATGCGATCGTGTCCTCCACCAGCGTGTCGAGCGCAACCGGGGCGCGCTCGAGCCGCATCCGTCCCGCCTCCACCTTCGACAGGTCGAGCACCTCGTTGATCAGCGACAACAGATGCTGCCCCCCGGCGCGGATCCGCCGCAGGTAGAGCAGATCGCGCTCGCGCAGATGCCCCTCGCGATTCAGCAGCAGCACGTTCGAGAACCCGATCACCGAGTTCAGCGGCGTCCGCAGCTCGTGTGACATCATCGCCAGGAATTCGCTCTTCGCGCGACTCGCCGCCTCCGCCACTTCCTTGGCGCGCCTCGCCTCCTCCTCGGCCCGGAGGCGCCGATCGATGTCGCGGCTGACGACGAGCGCTGCCGCCAACCCGAGCACCACGGCCGCGAGAAAGCTCACGGCCGTCAGCGTCGTCGCTCGCCGGAGGCTTCGTTGCGCCGCCACCGATCGCTCGCGGAGTCGCGCCGTCTCGTCCGCCGACATCGCGTCGACAACCGAGCGAATCGAATCCATCACCTCCCTGCCTCGCCCGGTGCCGGTAGCGGCCGCCGCATCGTCGAAGCCGCCGTTCGCGCGAAGTCGCGCCGACTCGTGCAGGATCGCGAAGCGGCGGGCGACGAGGGGCGTCAGGTACTCGAGCCGAGCGCGCTGAGGGGCGCCGTCGATCAACGTCGCGAGCGACCGCAGTCGCGCGACGGCCTCCGTCTCGGCGTTCTTGTAGGGCTCGAGGTAGCGCGTATCACCGGTGATGACGAATCCACGAGTGCCGGTCTCGGCGCCGGTGATGATGGAGAAGACCTCCTCGAGCGTCCGAAGCACGATATGGGTCCGCTCGGCGCGATCGGTCGTCTCGGCGAATCGGTTGACGCTCGCGTACGCCACGGCCCCGATGACGGCCAGATACACCACGCCGACCACGAACGCCGCCGCGACCTTCTCCGCCAGCGTCAGGCGACGGATGCGCTTCATGCCGACGAATCGCGGCTGTTCCGCCGGTCGCGTTTGCCGCCTTCGGGCTGTTGGGGCAGCAGTCGCTCGATGGCGTCGATCAGCACGCGCTCGTCGACGATGGGCTTGGGTACGTAGCCGTCGAAGCCGGCGGCGAGGTAGCGCTCGCGGTCGCCCGCCATCGCGTGGGCCGTCACGGCAACGACCGGCACATCGCAGAGCACGGAGTCGCGCCGCATGCGCGCCAGGACGTCCAGGCCGTCCATGCCGGGGAGCGAAACGTCCAGCAGAACGAGAGCGGGCGGATGAGCCGGCATCATCTCGAGCGCCTCGGTGCCCGTCGCGTATTCGTCCAGCTGGTACGTCTCACCGAGAATGGCATCGATGAGCAGACGGTTGTCGGCGTTGTCCTCGACGACCGCGATGGTCAGCGGGCGATCGACGGGGGGCCCGAGATCCGCAACGGGGTTCGGTTCGTTCGCCGACACGTGGTCGCAGACCCCGAGCTTGGTCAGCCAGGCACCGAACGCATCGAACGCGTCAGAGACCTCCCGCAGCGCCTCGGCGGCGCGGGCGAGGTCGCGCGACTCGGCCGACGACTCCAACGATTCGCAGGCCATGACGAGATCCTGAGCACCCAACTGGGCGCTGCTCGATCGAATCGCGTGAGCCGAAGCGCCGAGCAGTGCACCGTCGCGCTGTCCGAGTGCGTTGCGGGCTACGGCGAGGCGCTCCGACGTCTGGTCCAGGTAGAGCCCGACCAGCTCGCGCACCAACCGGTCGCCTCCGAGGTCGTTCAGCCGCGCGAGCGCGGCACGTTCGCTGTCGCGCATCGCGGCGGCCTCAGGCCGTCACCTGGCCCTTGGCGTCGCGGGCGGTGAACATGAATCCGATGCCGCGCACGGTGTCGAGATTCACGCCGGCGTTCGCGAGCCGAAGCTTGGCACGGAGGCGCGCGACGTGAACGTCTACGACGTTGGAGCCGGGGTCGAAGTGGAAGTCCCACACCTTCTCGAGCAGCTCGGTGCGTGTGACGACTTCGTCTGCCCGCATCATCAGGTACTCGAGGAGCGCGAACTCCTTGGGTGTCATCCGGAGCGGGTGGCCGTCGATCGTCGCCTGCCGCCGGCGTTGGTCGAGCAGCAGGCCGCCCATTGCCAGGTGGTCGCTGCGGCGGCTGCCTCCGCCGCGACGGACGAGCGCGCGAACACGCGCCTTCAGCTCGTCGAGGTCGAACGGCTTGGTGAGGTAGTCGTCCGCCCCGACGTCGAGGCCGCGGACGATGTCACGCTTATCGCGGCGACCGGTGAGGATGAGGATCGGGGTGAGCCTGCCCTCCCGGCGGAGCTGCTGGACCAGTTGGAGTCCCGACTTTCCAGGGAGCACGAGGTCGAGAATGATGCCGTCATAGTCGTGGACGAACGCGACCGTTTCCGCCTGCTCGCCGTCGGGAGCGACGTCCACGGTGAATCCGTCCTCGATCAGCGCGCGTCGGATGAGCTCCGACAGCATGCGATCATCTTCGACAACGAGCAGTTTCATGGGGCAGCCACCGTCGCGCAAAAACGCAGCAGATTAACGAACGCCAAGATTTGCCTCGTATCGCATCCCATGGCAAGCCCGGCGCCAAGAGCCAATCGGAGCCAGTTGAAACGCGCGAGCCCAACCAACTAACTGGACCTAACCCGCGATAGACTCTGCCGGCGAACGTCGTCCGGCGCACGGCCGGGGGTGTTGGCTCAAAACGCCAACCCCGGGGCAGGCCAACAACCGTTGGCCTGCCCCGGGGTTGTTTCAGCGTTGAGACGGTCTTACTTCGCCTGAATGTTGATGCTGCCGCCGCCGAGCAGCGTCGTGGGATCAGCCGTATCAGCGGCGCCGATCTGGTTGTCGTAGACGACCGCATTGCCGTTGTCCATGTCCCAGATCTTGATCCGGAACTTGTCGGCACCGCCACCGCCGTTGGTCTGGCCGTCGATCGCCATGAGCAGGAAGCCGTAGTGGCCGGAGCCGTTGATCGTGCCGGACCCCTTGAACTGCGCCTTGGCCCCGGCGACGACCAGCCACTCGTAGACGCTGCTCTTGAAGTTCATGCCCGCCGCGTGGAACTGAAACTCTGTGTTCCCGTCGGGCGTGCTCTGACCCTTCTTGTATTTCGACACGAATCCGAACGTCGCCTTGCCGGTAAGCGAGGGGTTTGTGACGTAGGCGCCCGCTGGCGACATGATCCACCCACCGCCCGTCACGAAGCCGGCGTTCGGATCGTAGACCGCGAGCAGCACGCACTCCGGGTCGCTGACGTTGCCTGGGGGCAATGCATCTCGACCCGTTACGCAGACCGAGAGGACACCCGTCATGAGCGGTGCGGTGATCATCGCCTTCACGTTTTCCTTGGCGGAGTCGAAGGCACCGTCCGTGGCGCTCATCGCCACGAGTGGGCCGCCATTGATCGAGTACCACGCCGACGAGATGTCCGTGTGCCCGGTGAGCTCATCGCTGATGGTTGACGTGAGCATGACCGTTCCGCCGATTGGTACCGGCGGGACGAGCGTGTTGGACACGAGCGGCTTGGTGCCATCGGTAATCGTCAGCGTGCCGGTCTCGAACGTGACGGTGTAGTTCGGCGAGCTCACGCCCGACGGTGTGATCGTGTACGTGCCGGCGAAGGTGGTGTTCGTGATCGGGCTGACGGGCGACGTCACGTACTGCAGCGATCCCGTCAGATTCGCGAAACCCTCGCCTGGCGCGAAGTTGGTCGGCGTTACCGTGAACGCTGGCGGCACCGAGCCGAAGCTCATGCTCTTGTCATCCGCCTCGATCGTCAGCGGCCGGCGCGTGATGTCCGCAGTGGTCGAGGTGGTCGTGTTCGCCGAATAGTTAGGCGCATCGACGCCGCTGATCGCGAGACCGGTGACGTTCACCGCTTTACCCACGCCGACGTTCGCGTCGGCGAACGACGCCGCCGCATAGCTGGTCGTCAGCACGTCGCCGGACACCCGATTGTCGAGCAGGTTCACGATCGCCGCCGTGCTCGCATCGTACACCTTGTTGACGCCGGTCGCGTTGATGCTCAACGCGCGCTGCGTGATGGACGCATTGGTCGTGAGCATCGTCGATTGCAACACATAATTTCCGGCGTCGGCACCACCGAGAGCGAAGCCGGTTCCCGTCACAACCTTTGCGACGCCGACGTTCTTGTCCGAGAAACTGGCTACGCCACCGACGAGGGCAACGACGTCGGAGCCGAGTACGACTGACACGGTGCGCGTCAGGATTGTCGCCGAGGGCGACCCGTCATAAACCTTGTCGTCCGCCGTAAACGAGCCGGTGAGTGCGGCCGCCGTGATGTTGGCGGTGGTGGCCGCGGTGGTGTTGAACGTGTAGTTGCCCACGTCGCCGCCGGTGACGTTGATCCCCGTTACCGTCACCACCTTTCCATTACCGACGGTCTTGTCAGCGAACGCGGCTGCTCCATAGCTGGTCGTCAACGCATCGCCGGCCACGCGATTGTCGGATAGTGTTACCGTCGCCACAGTCGTTGCGTCGTAGACCCTGTCGATGCCGGTTGCGCTCACCGTCAGCGCTCGCGGCGTGATATCGGCGGTCGTCGTCGTCGAGGTATTCGGCGCGTAGTTGCCTGCGTCCGCACCGGCGAGCGAGATACCACTCACGGAGACGGGCTTGTCGGTTCCGACGTTCTTGTCGGCGAACGTCGCAGCCGCGTAGCTGGCGGTGAAGACGTCACCCGCGATGCGATCGTCGGACAGCGTCACGGTCGCCGTCGTCGTTCCGTCGTAGATCTTGTCGACGCCGGCGGCCGTGATGGCGACCGGCCGCGCTGTGATGTTCGCGCTCGTCGCCGCCGTCGTGTTGAACGTGTAGTTCCCGGCGTCGGCGCCGGTGAGGGAAATTCCGCTCACGTTCACGGTCTTGTTCGTACCGACGTTCTTGTCGTCGAACGATGCCGACGTGTACGCCGTTGAGAGCGCATCCCCGGCGACGCGATCGTCCGACAACGTCACCGTCGCAGTGGCCGTCGCGTCGTAGACCTTGTTCTGGCCCGTGGCGCTGATGGTCAGCACACGCGCGGTAATGTCGGCGGTCGCAGAGGCCGTCGTGTTGTGACTGTAGTTGGCGGCGTCCGCGCCGCTCAGCGCAATGCCAGTCACGTTCACTGCCTTCGCGACTCCGACGTTCTTGTCGGCGAACGCGGCTGCCCCTGATACGGTGAACACGTCACCGGTGACGCGATCGTCAGCGAAGGTGACCGTCGCCGCCGTTGTTCCGTCGTAGACCTTGTTCTCGCCTGTGACGGTCACGGCTAGCGCGCGCTGCGTGATGTCGGCCGTCGTACTGGCGGTCGTGTTGGCCGTGTAGTTACCCGCGTCGGTCCCGCTGATCGCGATACCGCCGACGCTCACGGTCTTGCCGGTCCCCACGTTCTTATTGGCGAATGCGGCGGTCGAGTAGGACATGGAGAACACGTCGCCCGCGACACGATCGTCGGAAAGCGTGACGGTCGCGGCTGTCGTTCCATCGTACACCTTGTTCTGACCGGTGGCGCTCACGGTGAGCGCCCGCGCGGTGATGTCGGCGGTCGCGCTCGCAGTCGTGTTGAACGTGTAGTTACCGGCGTCTGCGCCCGTGACGGAAATGCCCGTGACGGATACCGGCTTGGTCGTCCCGACGTTCTTGTCCGCGAAGCTCGCGGCGCCGTAGGCGAGCGAGAGCACGTCACCCGAAACACGATTGTCAGCGAGAGTGACGGTCGCGGTGGCGTTGCCGTCGTACGACTTGTTCACGCCGGCCGCAGTGACGGTCAGGCCGCGGGCCGTGACGTCGGCCGTGCAGGTAAGGGTCGAAGAGGCGAGCGTGTAGTTGGCCGCCGAAGCCCCGCCGAGCGTGAATCCGACGCCCGTCACGGACTTGCCGGTGCCAACGTCCTTCGAGTCGAACGTGGCGGTACCGCCCTCCAACGTCACCAGGTCGGGCGCGATGACGCCATCGAGCGCTCGGCCATTGATGCTCGCGGAAATGGTCCCGTCGTAAATCCTGTTATCGGCACTGAACGAGCCAGTAATCGCCTTCGGAGCGATCGTTAGGGTACTCGTGGTCGAGCCGTCGTAGCTCGGATCGGTGATCGTGGCGATGACGTCGTAGCTCCCGGCGTTCGTGGGGCTGCCGACAGCGTTGCCACCCTGCGCATAGGTGATCGAAACACCGAGTCCGGACGGTGTCGTCGTCGCCGTCGCCGCCTTGGCGGTGCGATCGTAGGTGTGCGACAGGCCGCTCAGCACAATCGTCGCGGTCCCCTTGCCCACGGCGAAGGACTGGCTGACCTGGCTCGCGGCATCATAGTTCGTGTTGCCCGCCTGATTCGCGTCGATCACGCAACTGCCGGTGCCGACGAAGCTGACGGTGCTGCCAACGATCGTGCAGACCGTCGGCGCGGCGGACGAGAAGGTAACCGGGTTACCGGAGGCGCCGCCCATTGCCGAGACCGCGTACGTAGGCCCGCCGACGACCGCGCCGGACGGCGCGACCGACGTAAACGTGATGACCTGCGCCACCTTATTGACTGTCTGCGCGAGCGGGGCGCTGGAGCTCGGGTCGTAGCCCGAGGCGCCTGCATACTCGGCGGTCATTGAGTGTAGGCCGGCAGGTAGAGCCGAGGTCGTCAGGGTGGCGGTTTGGACGCCGGCGACCGTCGCGAGCGTGCCGGTGCCGATCGTCGATAAGCCATCCTTGAACGTCACGGTGCCCGTCGGCGTGCCGCTGCTCGCGCCGACCGTTGCCGTAAACGTCACGGATTGGCCAAACGTCGACGGGTTGAGCGAGCTGCTGATCGAGGTCGTGGTGGTAGCCGTTCCGAGCGTCACGACCAGCGTCCCGCTCTCAGTTGGGTCGCTGCCACCCGATTGACACCCGGCTCCGCGCGTTGCCCGAACGGTGAACGGGTATGAGCCAGGCGGTGTGCTGCTCGTTGTGGTCAGCGTTAGGGTGCGCGAGAAGTTGCTGCTGCCCGAACCATTCGGCAGGGCGACGGGGTTATCGTTGAACGACGCGCCCACGCCTGAGGGCAGCGCTGTGATTACTTCCAGAGTAATGGTGCACGCATTGGAGTTTCCTCCCATGGTCACGCTGGCAGAGTAGCCTGCGCTGCTCCCTGCGGCGACGGTCATACTCGATGGAGCCAGCGTCACCTTCTGGGGCTGGCCGTCGGTAAACGTCGTCTGTGCGCGTCGCCCACTCGACTGCCCCACCGCCGTCAGCACGAATCGCACATCCAGATCGTGCTCTTCCGGCGCGAAGTCGGTGTTCGTGAAGTTGCCGCTCGCATCCGTCGTTGCGGTCAGGACACGATCGGCGTCGACGAGCGGATCCTCGTGTAAGGTCAGCGTGATCGTCTCGCCCGGTGCCCACCCCGAGCCCGTGATGACGACGGTCGTTCCCGGCGGATAGTCGTTCGTGTCCGTATGAACCAGCGCCCCGTCGTTGTTGCCGGCCTCCATGGTCAGCAGCACCACCTGTCCGCCGACGCTTGTCCCCGTCTGCCCCACCGCATCCAGGCTCACACCGGCAGCGCCGTTAGGCACCTGGAAGCCG
>Ga0105249_10001142_pt1 | contig 23486 bp, 20 predicted proteins | sample KBSS44metaG_FD_81522 | JGI IMG/M metagenome (GOLD analysis project Ga0105249, IMG submission 81522) | Switchgrass rhizosphere microbial communities from Kellogg Biological Station, Michigan, USA - KBS S4-4 metaG | ecosystem: Host-associated > Plants > Roots > Rhizosphere > Soil | place...
CCGTCGTCGACGATTGCCCTGAGGATGTGGTGCATGTCGTACGACATGCGGTGGTCGGACGGGAGAAGATCGTAGAGTCGGGAAGCGGGAGACGGGACGCGGGAAGAGTGAGCCGTCGGCTTCGCGCTGCTCTCAGCACCTCTTCCCTCGTCCCGTTTCCCGCGTCCCGTCCGCGGAAGGCGCTCAATCAGGTCACGGAGCTTCACGAGACACGCGGCGTCATCGTCGACCGCGTAGTGGGCCACGGCGCTGATCTCCGTGTGCGTCACCGCGCCGCCTAACGTCTCACCGTCGATCGTCTGACCCGTGGCGCCCTTCACGAGGTTCGGGCCGCCCAGGCCCATGAACGACGTGCCCTTCACCATCAGGATCACGTCGGACAGCGCCGGCAGGTACGCGCCGCCCGCGATACACGGCCCCATGACCGCCGCGAGCTGAGGCACGCGGAGGTACCGGCGCATGATGGAGTTGTAGTAGAAGATTCGCGCCGCACCGTACTGACCGGGAAAGACACCGCCCTGGTACGGCAGGTTCACGCCGGCCGAGTCGACCAGGTACACGATCGGCACATGGCAGCGCATCGCGATCTCCTGGGCGCGCAGGATCTTCTTGATCGTCTCGGGCCACCACGAGCCGGCTTTCACCGTCGCGTCGTTCGCGACGACGACCAGTTCACGGCCGTCCACGATGCCGATGCCCGTGACCACGCCAGCACCCGGCGCCTGGTCGTCGTATTGGTCGTGGGCGACGAGGAGCCCGATCTCGATGAAGCGCGAACCCGGGTCGGTCAGCCCGGCGATTCTCTCGCGCGCGGTCAGCTTGCCCTGTTTGTGTTGCTTCGCGATTCGATCGGCACCGCCCCCTTCCCGCAGCCGTGCCTCGAGCTGGCGCATCTCATCGCTCAAGTCCTGCAGCCGAGACGTCACCGCTCGCCTGACCCCGCCGCCGTTCCCTCTCGCTCGGCGAACCACTCGCGGATGTAGTCGACGAGATCCGACGTCGACGTTCCCGGCCCGAACAGCCTGCCGGTGCCGCGGCGCTGGAGCTCGTCCATGTCTTCCCTGGGGATGATCCCGCCGCCGGTAATCAGGACGTCGTCGCGGCCCGCGTCGCGCAGCAGATCGAGCACGCGCGGGAACAGCGTCATGTGCGCGCCGCTCAGGATCGACAACCCAATGACGTCGACATCCTCCTGGACCGCGGCATTCGCGATCATTTCCGGCGTCTGGTGCAGGCCGGTGTAGATGACCTCCATACCGGCGTCACGAAGCGCGGCGGCAACCACTTTCGCGCCGCGGTCGTGGCCGTCGAGACCGGGCTTTGCAATCAGGACGCGGATGGGACGCATGGAGAGCGGGAGACGGGAATCGGAGTCGGGAAGCGGAAGAAGGCGCGCCACCGCTCGGGCTCAAAGCTAGCGACGGCTTCGCGCTACCAGCAACGCCAAGCAGTCGACGGCGTCAGTGTTCCTTGCGCGCAACGAGCAGCATCTCGCCGCTCTTCCGCGTCAACGTCCGGTCGCTCCATCCGTCGAAGGCCATCTCCACCACGAGGCCGTTGCGCGCCAGGAGGTCAGCGAGGTGCGTCGCCGAGTACAACCGAATGCGATGCTCGCGCTCCCCGCTCGACTTCCGGCCTCGCCACGTCGAGCGGATGGACAACACCCCGGACAGCGCATCGAAGGACCGTTCGTGGCCGACCATCGTGTCGCCGCCGGCGAGCCACCAGTCGCGCGCGAGGAAGCGCCGCATCACGCCGTCACGGTTGCCACCGTGCCAGATCAGCACTCCGCCGGGTTTCAGCACGCGCGTCCATTCGGCGACAACGCGCTGGTCGTCGCTCGGCAGCAGAAAGAACCCGAACGACGTGAACAGGTTGACGACGGCGTCGAAGCGTGCGGTCCATCGCGCCGGCAAGCGCCGCATATCGGCGCGCGTGTAGCGGAGCGTCGGTCCGGTTCCACGTGCACGGGCGCGCTCCAGCAGGTCGCGAGACAGATCCAGCCCATCGACGTCGAATCCGGCCTCGGCAAGCAGATGCGCGTGCCGCCCCTGTCCGCACGGCACGTCGAGGACACGCGATCCCGCGGGAAGACCGAGAAGGTCGATAAGCCGAGCGACCTCGCGCCGGTCCTGGCCGAGGTCGAAGATGGGCTGATACTCGAGAAGGTAGTGGGCGTCGAAGTAGGACGACCACCACTCGGGAATCGGGAATTGGGAATCGGGAATCGACTGCGCCGTGAACGACCGGGCGTGCGGTTTCAAGTCCCTGCGGCGGCTCGACCCACCCTTCCTCGCCTTCGATTCCCGATTCCCGATTCCCAATTTCCCGATCTCAGAAGAACACAGGCTCTCGATACGCCCCGAACACGGATTCCATGGCCGCGCGAATCTCGTACAGGGTGCAGTACGCACGCGCGCAGTCGAGTATGGACGGGATCAGGTTCGCGTTGGTCGCCGCCGCGGACGTCAACTCGGCCAGCCGTCGCGTGACGAGCGCGTCGTCGCGCGTCGCGCGGAGCGACGCCAGCCGTTGGTGCTGCAGTACCGTCGTGTCTTCGCCGACCCGCAGCAGCGGGATCGTGAGCTCCGGCTCGTTCGTCACGAACTCGTTCACGCCAACGACGACGCGCCGGTGCTGCTCGATCTCCCACTGCTGTCGGGCTGCGGATTCGGCGATCTTGCGCTGGAACCACCCCTGCTCGAGGCCGGCCACGACGCCGCCCACCTCGTCGATCTGCTTGAAGATCTCCTCGGCCTCGCGCTCGAGCTGGTCGGTCATCGCCTCGACGTAATACGAGCCACCGAGCGGGTCCATGACGTTAGGCACGCCGGTCTCGTACGCGAGCAGCTGCTGCGTACGGAGGGCCACCTGCACCGCTTCCTCGCTCGGCAGGGCCAGGGTCTCGTCCATCGAGTTCGTGTGCAGCGATTGCGTCCCGCCAAGCACCGCGGCCATCGCCTGGTAGGCGACGCGCACGATGTTGTTCATTGGCTGCTGCGCCGTGAGCGTGACGCCCGCGGTCTGCGAGTGGAAGCGCAGCATCCACGACCGCGGATCCTTCGCGCCGTAGCGATCGCGCATGTGACGCGCCCAAATGCGGCGCGCCGCGCGCAGCTTCGCGATCTCCTCGAAGAAGTCGTTGTGGATGTCGAAGAAGAACGACAGGCGCGGTGCGAAGGCATCGACGTCGAGGCCGCGGGCGATGCCGCGCTCGACGTACGTGAAGCCGTCGGCGAGCGTGAACGCGAGCTCCTGCGCGGCCGTGGACCCTGCCTCGCGAATGTGGTAGCCCGAGATCGAGACCGTGTTCCAGAGCGGCGCATGCGTCGCGCCCCACTCGAACAGATCGACGATGAGGCGCAGCGCCGGCTCGATGGGATAGCACCAGGCGTGCTGCGCCATGTACTCTTTCAGGATGTCGTTCTGCACCGTGCCGCGCAGCTTCGTGCTCGGGACGCCCTGGCGCTCTGCCGCCGCCACGTAAAAGCAGAACAGGATCACGGCCGGGCCGTTGATCGTCATCGATGTCGAGACCTGATCGAGCGGGATGCCGTCGAACAGCGTCTCCATGTCGGCGAGACTCGAGATCGCGACGCCCGTCTTTCCGACCTCGCCCTCCGATCGCGGATGATCGGAGTCGTAGCCCATGAGCGTCGGGAAGTCGAACGCGGTGGACAGGCCCGTCTGCCCGTGCTCCAGCAGGAACTTGAAGCGCGCGTTGGTGTCCGCGGCGCTGCCGAAGCCGGCGAACTGGCGCATCGTCCAGAGCTTGCCACGGTACCCGGTGGGATGAATCCCGCGCGTAAACGGGTAGGCGCCGGGGAGTGACTCGTCAGGCACCCCGCCCTGCAAGACGTCGAGCGCGGTGAAGAGCGGTTCGACTTCGGACTCACTGTTCGTGAACGCGATGTCCCGCTTGTCTCCCTTCTCGTAGCGTTTCCGCCACGCGGCCACCTCGGCCTGCAGCTTCTCGAGCTCTGCTGCCTGACGACGAATCACGTCGTCGCGCTCGTCGCTCGTCGCGCTGCCAAGATCTTTCATGGACGTCATGATCAGGTCCGCGTCAGAAGGTGTCCGCTCCGCCCCAGCAGCGCATCGGCGACGGTGAACGGCGTCTCCGTTCCCGACTCCATCGCCGACAGTACCGAGTCGATGTAGGCGTTCGTTCCATCATCGCGCCACAACCGCTGGCGAAGCTTGTGCTCGGTCACGTCGATCACCTGCTCGCGCAGCCGCTGCCGCCGCCGGCGCCTGAGCTCCCCACTCGCCTCAAGATAACGAACGTGCCGGTCGAGCGCGGTGATCAGATCCCCGATCCCCTCCCCCTTCGCTGCCACCGTGCGCAGCACTGGTGGCGTCCACGTCTCCGTCTGGTCCGACGCCGCGGCTTCGCGCGCCACACGCGCGGGATTCATTATCTTCTTGAGGTCCACGCCGTGATGCGCCGGGACGTTGCGCAGTGCCTCGCCGGCGCGCATGCCAAGCATCAGCTCGATGTCGGTGCGGATGCGATCCGCACCGGGACGATCCGCCTTGTTCACCACGAAGATGTCCGCGATCTCCATGAGACCCGCCTTGAGCGTCTGGATGGAGTCGCCGGATTCGGGGACCAGGATCACCACCGTCGTGTCGGCAGAGCGCGCGATGTCCAGCTCACTCTGTCCGACGCCGACCGTCTCCATGAGAATGCGATCGAACCCGTAGGCATCGAGCACGTCGGCGACGGCGCGCGTGGCCGATGAGAGGCCACCGAGCGATCCCCGCGTCGCGAGCGAGCGGATGTAGACGCCAGGATCGAGCGCGACGCTTTCCATCCGGATTCGATCGCCGAGCAAGGCGCCGCCGGTGAAGGGCGACGTGGGATCCACTGCAACGATGCCGACCGTGAGCCCGGCCTCGCGATACGCCGTGGCGAGCTGCGTGGTCACCGTGCTCTTCCCGGCGCCCGGTGGTCCGGTGATGCCGATCCGACGGGCGCGCCCGATGCGGGGGTGCAGCGCGCCGAGCACGGCGTCGAAGCCGGTGCGCTGGTTTTCGACGATGCTGATCGCGCGCGCGAGCGCGGCGGGGCGTCGTGCGTCGAAGTCGGCGATGAGCTTGGCGTCGGGCGCGGCGGAAGTCATGAGCGAGCTCCCGGCGCGTCGGCCGCACCGTTCCCGGCGCCGGGACGCATCTGGCCTGCGCGCATCTCCGCGGTCCCGCCCGGCTCGTCATGCTCGTCTCGAATGTCGCCGACGAGCTCCTCGAGCAGGTCCTCGAGGGTCACGATGCCGGCGAGCTTGCCATCGGCATCGCGAACGACCGCCAGGTGACGACGGCCGCGCAGCATCTCGAACAGAAAGTCGTTGCAGTGCGCGGTCGTGCGCGCTTCGGCGACCGGGCGGAGCTTGACGCTGTCGTCGTCGGCTTCCTTCAGCACGTCGAACACGTGAATCATCCCGATCACGTTGTCGAGCGTCTCACGGTAGATCGGCACGCGGCTGTAACGGGACTGGGCGATCCGCAGCGCTAGGTCGGCGCCACGAACGCGCTCATCGATGGCGAAGACGTCCGATCGCGGCGTCATGATCTGATCGAGCGTCTTGTTCCCGAACTGCACGACGCCGCTGATGATCGCCATCTCGGTCTTCTCACCCACGCCCTCGAGCTCTCCCTCGCGCAGGAGGTCTTCGAGATCGTCGCGCTTGGAGTCGACGGCCGCCGGCACACGCGGCGTGAGCATGGTGGTGACGCGACGGGCGACGACGACGAACGGCGCCAGCACGATCTCGACTCCGCGCAGCAATGGCAGTAGGACGGGGAGCAGGGCGGTCGGCCAGCGACGCGCGACGGCACGCGGTATCAATTGGCCCACGACCAGCACGATCAGTGCGAATACCACCAGACGCCGCGCCACGACGGCGAGGCTGACGTCGCCGACGGAGCCGATCAAGGCACCCGCGACGTAGACGGTGACGGCGACGCCCGTCGCGGCCGCGAGCAACAGTCGCTGTGGCCGCTCGAGGTAGAGATCCGCGCTCGGCGCGCCACGGAGCCGCTGCTCCGCCCAATGTCGCAGCCAGATGCGACTCACCGATCGAACCGCCGTCGCCGCGCCCGTTAGGCACGCGAGAAGCACGAGGCAGACGAACAGCGGCGCGGAGATGGTCATGTCAGGCGACCGCTCATGTATTCCGCGCGCTCGAAGTACACGCGCTCGATGCGTCGCTTCACGACGCGCTCGATGACCACGCGGAACCCGTCCAGGAAGAACTTCTCGCCGGCTTCGGGCACACGTCCGAGCAGCTCGTAGACGAGTCCGCCGACGGTGGTGACGCCCTCGCGGTGAAAGTCGTGGCCGACGATCTCCGAGAGCTCGTCGACGGTCAGCCGCCCCGGCACCCAGAACCGCCGCCCGTCCTCCTGCTCCACCGACGCTTCTTCGACGTCGTACTCGTCGCGGATCTCGCCGACGATCTCCTCGAGGATATCCTCGATGGTCACGATACCCGCCGTACCGCCGAACTCATCGACGACCACGGCGATGTGTGTCCGGCTCGACTGAAAGTCGCGGAGCTGCTGGTCGATCGTCTTGCTCGCGGGAATGAAGACCGCTGGCCGGACGAGCGGCGCCCATCCATCCGGTGGCTCCTCATCGGCAAGCGCAGCCGGCAGCAGGTCCTTCGCGTAGAGGATTCCGACGATCTCATCGAGCGTGTCGTCGAACACGGGGAAGCGTGCGTGCTCCGAGCTGCGGACGCGGGCGAGGACATCGGACCACGGCGTCGTGCGTTCGATGCCGACAAGGTTGACGCGCGGCACCATCACTTCGTGCACCGCGGTGTCGCCGAGCGAGAAGACGCCGTGGATGATCGTTTCCTCGGCGTCGGTGACGTCGGCCTCCGCGGCAACGATCTGACGGAACTGCTCGGTGGTCGCTTCGCGGTCCTCCTCGACGGGCGTAGGTGGGATGAACGCCTGCAGGATGTTGTCGAGCCATGATCCGACCAGGACCACCGGCGACAGGACGCGCTCGACGCCGCGGACGACCGGTGCGAGGCGATCCATCGTGCGGACGCTCGTCGCGTCGCCGACGCTTCGCGCGATGCTCTCGGACACGAGCACGGCGACGAGCGCGAGCGGCACGGCGATGAGCAGCGACGCCGTGAGCGAACGGTCGGAGAACCGCAGCGCCGACGCCGTCGCACACCCCGCGACCAGGTGCGCGAGAATGCGAGCGAACGCGAGCGCGCGGTGTGGCCGCTCGCGACGCTCGGCAAGCGATCGGAGCGTTGGGCTCAGCGTTGGATCGCCGGGTTCGAGCGCGAGCAGCGCACCGTCCGCCGCGGCGAACAGTGCGGCCGCGAGCGACGACGCGATCGCGATCAGGGCAGCACTGAGCGTCGTCATCGCGCGCGCCCGTTCACCGTGCCGCGATTCATGACGCGGGAGAGCAACTGCTCCTGACGCCGCCACATCCGCGACGTCGTGCGATCGTCGCCGTCGGGGTGATCGTGCCCCAGGATGTGCAAGGTGCCGTGGATGACGAGCCGCGCCACCTCTTCGCGCACACCGGCGCCCAACCGCGCCGCGTTGAACCGCGCGACGTCCGGCGCAATGTAGATGTCGCCTAACACGGGCCGATGCGACGGGGCCCCCGGCAGCGGTCCGAGCGCGAACGAGATGACGTCCGTCGGGCCGGCATGGCCGAGGTGTTTTCGATTGAGCCGCGCGATGTGCGGCGGCGACACCAGCGTGATCGAGACGAGGGCGTCACGGACGCGTTCGGCTTTCAGCACCGAGATCGCCACCGCGCGGATCCGCTCTCGCGACAAGGGCGCGCGGGTGTTCTCGGCCGCGACGTCGACGACGAGACTCACGACGTCCTCATCCCGATTTCACACCCGCGCCCGAAGACCGCGGTGGCGACTGACCGGCGTCTCCGTCGCGACCTTCCGTCGCGGGCATGTCGATTCCGCGCGCTTCCGTTGTGCCGAACTCCGCGGTGATCCCGCCGCTCGCGGCCGGATAGTCGATGCGCGAGTGATACATTCCCGAGAGCACGCGCGTGAACTGCTCCTTCACGGTCTCGAGCTGCGCCTGCGTGATCGGCGCATCGCGCAGCTGTCCCTGATCGACGCGCTGGCGCACGATGCGCTCGACGACTTCGCGGATCTTCTGCGGCGTCGGGTCGTTGAGCACGCGAACGGCGGCTTCCGCGCCGTCGGCAAGCATGACGATGGCCGTTTCAATGCTTTGGGGCGATGGTCCGGGATACGCAAACTCCGCGCTGTTCGCCGGCGGTCCGTCTCGCTCTTTCGCCTTCTCGAGGAAGTACGAGATGGGCCCCGTGCCGTGGTGCTCGCGAATGAACGGCAGCACGCCGCGCGGCAGCTTGTGCTCTTCAGCGAGCTCGAGGCCCTCGAGCACGTGATTGCGGATGATCGACGCGCTCGTGGTGGGCTTGAGCTTGTCGTGAGGATTCCGCCCCTTCGCCTGATTCTCCGCGAAGTACTGCGGCTTCTTCAGCTTGCCGATGTCGTGATACAGCGCGCCGACGCGGGCAAGCAGGCCGTTCGCGCCGATGGCATTGCTCGCGCTCTCGGCGAGGTTGGCGATCGCGATGGTGTGTCCGTACGTGCCCGGCGCCTCGAGGCTCAGCCGGCGCAGCAGCGGGCGATTCAGATCGGACCACTCCAGCAGCGTGAAGTCGGTATCGACGCCGGCGAACTGCTCCGCACCGGGGAGCAGCACCATCGCAATGGACACGGATGCGACGGCGTTCAACGCGCCCCATCCCGCACTGCGGGCGATGTCCACGAACGGAAGGTCGAGCGTCAGCCCGATCGCCACAGCCGCGATCAGATAGGCGCCAGCGATCGCGAACATCGCGAAATGCGACTGATTCCGATGCCGGACGATGCGGACGGTGAACGCGGCGGCCGTCCCGCCGATCAGGTTCAGAAAGAGCGCGTTCGTTCCGCGAAATTCGCTCTGACCGCCAATGAGGACGGCCAGGACCATCGCCGCGATCATGCCGATGCGCGGGTCGAACAGGATGCTGACGATCACGGCGGCAAACGCCACCGGGATCAATTCCGGATGGACCCGCTGCGGCACATGCGCGATGAGCGATGACGCGATGATCACGATCAGGAACACGATCGCGAACAGCAGCACGGCGCGAATGGACCCGTACAAGGCCGGGCGGAAGAGCCAGAGGGTCAGCCCGAAGATCGTGAGCACGAGGGTGTTGAACAACACGGCACCTACCACGCGATTCGCGTTGCGCCTTCCCGCACCGCGTCGCGCCAGCTCGTCCTGCAGCGCACGCATCTTCTCGCGCTCTTCTCGCCCGACGACCTCATGGGCACCGACGATCTTCTCACCGAGCTGCAGCGTGTACTTCACGTTAGGTACCGACTGGCGCAGCTGCTGCCTCGCGCGCTCCGTCGCGATCCGGTCGTAGACGATCGTCGGCCGGAAGAACGCCGCCAGGAGCTTCCGGAACACGGCATCGCCCGGGAGCGATTGCGGGTCCGGATGCACGAGGCGCGACGAAACCAACAGGGTCGCGAACGTCGGAATGCTGTCGACGTTGATGGATTTCTCCGACCCATCGCGTCGCAGCGTCACGGCCCCCTGAATTGCGTCGAGCACGCCGGTCGCGGCAATACCGTTCGCGAGCCATCGGTCGTAGACGCGACGTACGGCGCTCACCGCGTTCTCGCCGCGCGCCGGCATGGCCAGGTATTGCGCTTCCGCCGCCGTCAGTTGAACGCCCAGCCGGTGGCCCAGCTCCTGGATCGCCGCCGTTCGCTGGCTCTCGGTGCCGGCATCGATTCGCCGAACCTCGCCGGCAAACTGATCGACGAGCTGGCGCGACGAATCGAGGGCCGCCGGAGCCAGGCTGAAGATGGGCTGGACGGAGCGGACAATGTCGCCCTGCTCCTTCGCCAGCTCCTCGGGCGACTTCAGGACCGTGTAGCCGAACGGGGCGATGACGTTGTCCGGCGCGACCGACCCCACTTCGAGGATCGGAGAGTCGACGGCCGGCGATGCGGGAAAGACCAGGTAAGTGACGGCCGCGACACCAAGCGCGATGATCGCGCGGATTCCGTGGAAGCGAATGGCGCGCGCCCGTGGACTTCCCTCGTCGGCGTCGCCGCCGCCTAGCCACCCCGCCAGGGCGTTCAATCGCCGCCGTCCTCGGCGTAAGCCTTGATGATCTCGCGGACGAGTCTGTGCCGAACGACGTCCGTGTCCGTGAGATAGTGAAACCCGATGCCGTCGATGCCGGTGAGGATGCGCTCGATCTGCATGAGGCCCGACTCTTCACGCTTCGGCAGATCGATCTGCGTCTTGTCGCCGGTGATGACCGTCTTCGAGTTCACACCCAGTCGCGTGAGGAACATCTTCATCTGCGCAGCGGTCGCGTTCTGCGCCTCGTCGAGAATGACGAACGCATCGGCCAACGTACGACCGCGCATGTATGCGAGCGGCGCGATCTCGATGGTCCGCGTCTCCAGCGCCTTCTGCATCCGCTCGACGGGCATCATGTCCTCGAGCGAGTCGTAGAGCGGCCGCAGATACGGATCGACCTTGGCCTGCATGTCACCGGGCAGGAAGCCGAGGCTCTCGCCGGCTTCCACGGCCGGTCGCGCGAGCACGATACGCCTAACGCGCTTCCGCGACAGCGCGTCGACCGCCGCGGCGACCGCCAGATAGGTCTTGCCCGTGCCGGCCGGCCCGATCCCCACGACGATGTCGTTCTCCGCGATCAGACCGAGATACTCCGCCTGTCCCGGTGTCTTGGGCTGGATGATCTTCCGGATGCCGGGCAGCACGATGCGGTTGTCGCTGCCGGTCGGCTCACGAGCACCATCCATGCTCATGCGGAGGACGTCGTCCGCGTCGAGCACAGTGCCCTGCTTGGCGGCGTCGATCATACGCTGCGCGACCGAGGTCGCGCGCTCGACGGCGTCCGCCGGGCCCACGAGGGTGAGGGTATCGCCGCGGAGCGCCACGCGAATGCCGGTCTGTCGCTGGAGCTCGATCAGATTGGCGTCATTCACGCCGGCCAGGGTCAACAGGTCGGCGCCTTCCGTGTTCAATCGATGCGTCGTTTGTTCGTCGGTCAACGCGATGCTCCGTCAGTCTCCCACGATTGCGATGTGAAGCTCGCTGAGGTCCTCGCCCGGCACCGTCGTCGGTGCGCCCTCGTAGAGGGCCCGCGCTGCCGTGGTTTTGGGGAAGGCGATGACATCGCGCAGCGATGTGGCGCCGGCAAGCAGCATGGCCACGCGGTCGAAGCCGAACGCGATGCCTCCGTGCGGCGGCGCGCCGGCACGCAGCCCCTCGAGCAGGAAGCCGAACCGTGCCTTCGCCGTCTCCTCGTCGATGCCTAACAACGAGAACACGCGCGACTGAGCGGCGGGGTTGGAGATGCGAATGCTGCCTCCGCCAAGCTCCGTACCGTTCAGCACGATGTCGTAAGCGAGCGCCCGGGCTTTCGTCGGGTCCGTTGCCAGCAGGTCTCCGTCGTCAGGGTGCACCGCGGTGAACGGGTGGTGAACCGCCGTGACACCACCGGTCGACGGGTCACGGTCGAACATCGGAAAATCGACGACCCACAGGAACTCGAGCTTGTCGTGTCTGATCAGATCGAGCCGCCGGGCAAGGTCCTGTCGCACGCGGTCCAGCGCCGAAGAGGACACGGCATCCTCTGCGGCAACGAACACGCCAAGGTCCCCGTCGCTGAGCGTGAGCCGGTCCGCCGTCCCCGCAGGCAGGAACTTCGCGCCCTTACCCTCGAGCCCGGCTGGCGTGCGCTTGAGGACGATCAGCCCGCCTGCCCCCGCCGACTTCGCCACGGCCTCGAGCTCATCCGTCTGCTTCCGGGACAGCGTCGCGCCCCCGGGCACGCGGATGCCTCGAACGCGGCCGCCGCGATCGATTACCTGTCTCACGAACGTCAGCTCGGACGCCGCAAACGCAGCCGTAACATCGGTTATCTCCAGACCGTAGCGCAGATCGGGGCGGTCACAGCCGTAACGCTCCATCGAGTCTGCGTAGGTCATCCGTCGAAACGGGGTCTGGATCTCGTGGCCACCAACGCGCCAGAGCGCGTGCACGAGTCCCTCCCCCACACGCATCACATCCTCGCGGGTAACGAAGGAGGCCTCGATGTCGATCTGCGTGAACTCGGGCTGCCGATCCGCACGCAAGTCCTCGTCGCGGAAACAACGCGCGATCTGGAAATAGCGGTCGAAGCCCGACACCATCAGCAGTTGCTTGTAGAGCTGCGGGGACTGCGGAAGTGCGTAGAACTCGCCCGCGTGGACGCGGCTCGGGACGAGGTAGTCGCGCGCACCTTCCGGGGTCGGCTTGGTCAGGATGGGCGTCTCGATCTCCACAAACCCGTCGTCGCTCAGGAACGCTCGCGCGGCCTGCATCAGACGGTGACGCAGCACGATGTTGTCGCGCAATTCCGGCCGTCGCAGGTCGAGATGGCGATGACGAAGACGCAGCTCCTCGGCCGCCAAGGGCTCGCCGCGATTCCGCGCCACGGGAATCACTGGCGTCTCCGCCGGCCCCACGACACGCAACGTCTGCCCACGAACCTCGACGTCTCCCGTCGCCAGCTCCGCGTTGCGCATCTCCGCCGGACGCGCAGCGACGTCCCCAGTGATGAGGACGACGCTCTCGGAGCCGAGAGAACGCGCGACCTCGAGCGTTTCGGCCGACGCGTTGGCCGGATCGAACGATACCTGAACGATGCCCGCGCGGTCGCGGAGGTCGATGAAGACGAGCCCACCGAGGTCACGACGCCTGTGCACCCACCCACCCAGACGCACGCGGTTGCCGATGTGCTCCGCCCTGAGCGATCCACAAAGCAAGTCGCGCAGTGTGGTCTTGAAAGTCGAGGTAGCGCTCACGAAACCGATTCCCGGCGACACGGCGCCGTTAGAGAAGCACATGCGCCGGACGACCGCGCGAACGCACCACGCCTCTTCGCAGGCGGCAACCTGTGCGCGCCTCCGCGCGGCACCGCCGCGATAGCCCGGTGAATCACTGTGGACCTAGGATGTGAATGGGGCCGACCCAGCCTGCGGCCGAGCCGAAGCGTTGAAGAGACCTACGCAATCGAGCTGTCGCCAGACCGTCCGGGCGGCGCTGAGAAGCACGCGCGCGATGTATCGGCGCGGCGCTGAGAACGTAAACGACGATGTGATAGCAGCATACGGGACGCGAAATGTACATGCGCCCGTGCGGTGCCGGTAGGAGCCGCCTTGACCGATCCGGCCTGTATCCATATGCTCAAGTCAATGCGTTGCTTGAGCTTCGCCGCCTGCGCGGCGCTCCTATTGCCGAGCCCGAGCGACGCTCAGAGCGTTCCTGGCCGCGATCTGCTTCGATATCCGCTTGGCACTCTGGCCGAGGCCCCAGCGCTGGCAACCGAGACCGGCGACGGCTTTCAGAATCCCGCTGCGATACGACTCCCCACCGATGGGTTCATCCGCGGAACTGTCGTCGCGCTCAACACCGGCACCGACCGCGGCGTCGGCGCGCAGCTCGCCGCAATAGCCGTCGGCCTACCTCAGCGTATCACCGTCGCCTTCTCGGCGGCGCACGCCTCGATTACCGGCATAAGCCAGACGATCGAGGATCCACAGCCCATCGGCCGCGACATTCCGTACAGCACGCTCGTGTTGAGCCTGACCGGAGCGCGCCGCTCGCTCAAGTACGTCACGACCGGCGTCGCCGTTCGCTACCGCACAGGAGAGGTGGACGGCCTGCGCCGCTCAACGATCGGGCTCGACGGTGGCGTGCTGGCGGAACGCGTGTTCGGGTACGATGCGCGATTCGGTGTATCGAGTTTCATGTGGGGCCCGGGCGCCGACGACAGCGAGGACGCGTCGTTCTCCGCTGCGTTCGACGCGCGCGTATTCGGCCCCGATTCCACGCGGCAGGCGCGCGTTGGGTTTTCATACACGTTCGAGGACGGGCCGTCGGCGGGGTATTACGTTTTCACATCGGGCCGGTACTCGCGCTGGATCGCGCGCGCGGGTGTTGCCCGCACCGAGGCGTTCGGCCACCACGACACCGTGCTCCGTCTCGGGCTGGCCTTGCGCTACGCGCGCTACACCGTCGGGCTCTCGCGCGAGGAGAGCGCGGGCGGCTTCGATCCCACGTACCAGTTCGTACTGAGCGGCATCTTCCGGTGACGACCAACCTCCTCGATCTCGACCCGACCGCGGCAGCCGACGCGCTTCGCGAATTTGCGATCGCGTGCGGAGAGCCCGCGTACCGCGGCGGTCAGGTTGCGCGCCGGCTCTGGCACGCACCGGCCAGATCGTTCGAGGAGATGACCGAGCTGCCGAAGGCGTTCCGCGTCGCGCTGACCGAGCGTTTCTCGATGCCGCGGCTCGAGGTCGCTTCGCGACAGAAGTCGACCGATGGCACGGAGAAGTTCCTCTTCCGCCTGCACGACGGCCAGCACATCGAAACGGTTGCCATCCCGGAAGGCGACCGGCTGACGTTCTGCCTATCGTCGCAGGCGGGGTGCGCACTCCGCTGCGCGTTCTGCGCGACGGGCCTGATGGGGTTCGCGCGGAACCTCGAGCCGCACGAGATCGCCGGACAGGTACGCGAGCTCGCGCTGCTGGACCCGCCGTTGCGCGCGACGAACATCGTGTTCATGGGCATGGGCGAACCGCTGCTCAACTGGGGCGCGCTGAACACCACCCTCACGATCCTCAACGATCCGCGCGCCTTCGGCATTGGCGCGCGCCACATCACGGTGTCGACGGTTGGCGTGCTCCCCGGCATCGTCGCGCTCGCGGCGCGTCCGGAGCAGTTCCGGCTGGCGATCTCGATTCACGCGCCGAACGACGCGCTCCGGCGTACGCTCATGCCGATCAACACGAAATATCCATTGGCGGACGTCATCGCGGCCGCGTCGCAGTTCGATCGCCGCGTCACCTTCGAGTACGTGATGCTCGGCGGCGTGAACGACGGTCCCGAACAGGCGCGAGAGCTCGCGATGCTCGCGCGTCAGTGCCGGGCGTTCGTGAATCTCATTCCGCTCCACCCGGGGGGCGCCGGCGAATTCACACCGACGACCGGCGAGGACATCCGACGGTTCGCCGCGTGGCTGCGGCGCGGCGGGATCGAAGTCGCGATTCGCAAGAGCCGCGGTATGGACATCGCCGCGGCGTGCGGCCAGCTACGGGCTGAACGGCTGCGCCGGCGCCCGCCACGCGCTGCCGAGCACCACGGTGACGTCCACGTAGCGTGACGTGTCGGGGCGCGCTTCCACGCGCGCCGCGCCTAACGCGTCACCGACGAGACGCGCCCACTCGGGGTGGTTCGTGCGATCGAGGATGATGGTGGAATCCTGGATCACGCCCGAGGTGGAGTACTTCACCACATCGAACCCCCTGTCCCGAAGCAGGCGGGTGACCCGCCGGGCGAGTCCGCCCGTCTTCGTCGCGTTGATGACCTCGACCTTGACGCGCGTGTTGGGCGGCGCGGTGACTTCTCGCCGCGCGAACCGGCCCAGCGCCGTCGCGCGGACCGGTCTCGGACGTTCGCGAAGGGTGAGCATTGCCGCCGTGGCGCCGACGATCGCGACGACGAGCGCCCCCATGAGCCACCGGCCGCGCACCGTCATCTGACGCTGTTCCACAGATCTGCGGTTTCGGGAAAAAGCATCTTCCCCTCCCGCACGGTCCATTCGATGCGCGTGCGCACGACCTGACGGAACACCCCGTCGAAGTCGGTGGTGACGTGCGCCGCCAGAAACGCGCGATCGGCACGCGAGAACGGCCGGCCCGGCTCCAGAAAGTCGGCCATGTACAGCGCCTTGCCCGTGCGGCCCCAGTGCGCGCTGCCTAACGTGTGCCAGCGGATGGCCTCGAGCACCTCCGACCGCTCCTCGCCGTCGGTCGCCAGGCGTGCCGCAACGGCCGGTCCGTGCAGAATGTGCCACGGCCGCTCGTCGTCGCCCGCCAGGCGACGCAACTCGGCCTCGGGGGCGTCGCGCAGCGCATCGTGCAGGACCCCGACGTCGTGCCATGCCTGACGCTCCGCGGCCGACAGACCGAGCGGTCCCGCCCAGTCATCCAGCAGTGCCGTCACGCGTGCAATGTGCGCGCGCCGCTTCTCCGTTACCTGCGCCCACGATGGGAGCGCGACGTCGGTCGCGGCGCCGGGCGGAGCGGAGTGGTCTCCGGTCGCGCCCCTCATTCGGGCTGCCCGAGAACCATGTTGTCGATGAGCCGCGTCTTGCCGACGCGGGCCGCGACGATGCCGACGCTCTCCGGCGTCGCGTCCCCAACGGGCTGCATCGCGACCGCATCCACGACCGCGAAGTAATCGACGCTGACCTCGGGATGTGCCGCGATCGAGCTCGCGCCCTCCGCGGTCAGCGCGTCCCCCCGCCGTTCGCCCTGCGCGAACGCGCGCGCGGCGGCGCGCAGACTCTCGACCAGCGCCAGCGCGCTCGCACGCGCGGATTTGTCGAGATAGCTGTTGCGGCTCGACAGCGCGAGACCATCGGGCTCACGAACAGTGTCAGCGACGACGAGGTCGATCGGGAAGTTGAGCTCGCGGACCATGCGTCGAATGAGGGCAGCCTGCTGAAAGTCCTTCCGTCCGAAGACCGCAACGTCTGGCGCGACGATGTTGAACAGCTTCGCGACGACGGTCAGCACGCCGCTGAAGTGGCCGGGCCGTACCGCCCCCTCCCATCGCATCGGGAGATCATCCGCCGTGACGTGCAGCGACGGTGGCGTTGGGTACATCTCGCTCACGCCGGGCACGAACAGAAGATCGACGCCCCTCGCTTCTGCCTTCGCCGCATCCCCGCTCTCGTCGCGCGGATACTTCGAGAAGTCCTCGTTCGGTCCGAACTGCGTCGGGTTGACGAAGAGGCTCATCACAACGCAACCCGCCCGCCGCTTCGCTTCGTCGACGAGCCGGAGGTGTCCCTCGTGCAGAAACCCCATCGTCGGCACGAAGCCGACGCGCTCGCCGCGCGTGCGCGCGGCCGTGATGCGCTCGCGCATGTCCGCGATCGTGCTGATCTGGTCCACCGGCTAGAAACTGTGCTCCGCGCCCGGATAGCGGCCGCTCTTCACGTCGTCCGCGAACCGCGTGACCGCGGCGCGGACGTCTCCCGCCATCTCTGCGTAGCGTCGCAGAAACTTCGGCCGGAAGCTGTCATTGAGGCCGAGCAGGTCGTGCAGCACGAGCACCTGACCGTCGCACTCGGCACCTGCCCCGATACCGATCGTCGGAATCGCCACCGCCTCTGTCACCGCCTTCGACACGGCGGTCGGCACGAGCTCGAGAACGACCGAGAACGCGCCAGCGGACTCGAGCCGCCGTGCCTCCTCGATCAGTCGCTCCTTATCGCCAGGGGCGCGTCCCTGCACGCGAAAGCCGCCGAGCGTATTGACGGATTGCGGCGTGAAGCCGATGTGGCCCATCACGGGAATGCCCGCGCGGGTCATCGCGTGCACCGTGGCCGCGATGGCGTCGTCGCCTCCTTCGACCTTCACCGCCTGCGCGTTCGTCTCCTTCATGATGCGCCCGGCATTGCGTAGCGCGTCCTCCGTGCTGACCTGATAGCTCATGAACGGCATGTCGACGACCACCAACGCCCGCGCGGCACCGCGCCGCACTGCCGCCCCGTGATGAATCATCTGCTCGACCGTAATGGGCACGGTCGAGTCGAGCCCGAGGATGACGTTCGCGAGCGAGTCACCAACGAGGATCAGGTCCGCCCCGCCCTCTTCGGACAAGCGCGCGAAGAGCGCGTCGTACGCGGACACCATCACGAGTCGCTCCCCACGCTGTTTCCTGGCGAGCACCTCGCGAACCGTCATCCGGGGCGCGTTGCCGCTGGCGCTACTCATCGATATGCCCGGTCAGCGAACGCCTGAGAGTTGCCAGCTCTCGCTGCCAGAACGCGCGGTCGGCGAGGCCCGGATGAGGCACGACGAGCTCCACGGTGTTCACAACGCGATCATCGAACAGCACGATGTCCAGATCGAGCGTGCGCGAATCCCAGTGCGTCCCTCGCACGCGACCGGCCGCCGTTTCGATGTCCCGCAGCCGACCAAGCAGCTCAACCGGCTGGAGGGTGGTCTCGACGGCGATCATCTGATTGAGATACGCGGGTTGGGCGAGACCACCGAGTGGCTCCGTTTCCTCCACCTTTGTCACACCTACCACTCGGCACTCCGGGATACGGGCAATGGCGTCGCGTGCGCGATCGAGGTAGGCACGTCGATCGCCGAGGTTCGATCCAAGCGCGATGTAGGCGATCTCGCTCACGGCGCGGAACGTAGGAAGGCCCGTCCGTGGTGTCAATTCACGCGTGTCGGTCCGGCGACGGCGTCCCGACGAGCGGACCTAGTTCGCCCCGTGTGAGGTGACGCGCGCGATTCGTCGAGTCAGATCGCTCAGGCCGGCGGCGACTTCCCGGAGCTCATGCGCAGCGCCTTCGAGCTCACGCAGGGCGCGCGCCTGATCCGCGGCCGACTGGGTAACGTTCTCCGCCCCGGCGCGATTCCGTCGCGAGATCTCGGCGATGCGCGCGACGCGTTCACTGAGCCGTCCGACTTCGGACTCCTGCACGCGCGACGTGTCCGCAATGCGCTGCCCCCACGTCAGGCTCGCGGCGGTTGCGTCCACGATCTCATCGAGCGCCGTGCGCGCGGATTCCGACAACGACTCGACGTCGCTCATCATCGTCTGCCCGCGCCCGACCTGCGACGCCACCTCACGCATCTGGTCCTCGAAGCCGGTCACGATTTCGCCCGCGTCCTCGGACGCGCGCGCGCTCTGCTCGGCCAGCTTCCGCACCTCGTTCGCCACGACCGCGAATCCCTGCCCTTGCTCACCGGCACGCGCGGCCTCGATCGCGGCATTCAATGCGAGGAGGTTGGTCTGATCCGCCAGCTCCTTGATGATCGCGATGAAATCGGTGATCCGCTGGGTGCTTTTCGAAAGCCCGCCGATCTGCGTCGTGCTCTCGCTGATGAAGCGCTTCGCGTTCACGAGGCGCTCAATGGCCATGCCGATCGTGTCGCGGTGCTCGGCCGCGATTCTCGTCGCCCGTTCGCTCGCCGCGGCGGCGTCGCCACCATCGCGCGCAATGGTTGACGTCTTTTCGTGGAGAGAGCGCGCGACGTCGAGGCTGCGATCGGCCTGCTCGCTCTCCTCGCCGATGCCGCGCGTGATCTCCGCCGTGTTCCGCGCCACAACCTCGGCACCCGCGCGCAACGCTCGGGCCGAGTCGTTCAACGTGTCGAGCTGCGTTTCGACGCGTGTCAGCGCCGCCAGCAGCGGCTGTCGGAGATCCTGAATGTGCAACGCCGTCGCGAGCTGGCTCGCGAAGCGCGACACGAGCGTGACTTCCTTCGCGCCGTACGTGCCGCGCTTGTGGTGATCGAGCTCGACGATCCCGATCGCGCGGTCGCCGAACCGCAGCGGCACGACCGCAAGGCTGACGGTGGAGGCACCCACGCCCTCAGCACGGGCATCACGGGTGGCGTCGGCGATGACGAGCGGTTCGCCCGTGCTGAGCGCGAACTCACGGAGCCGATCGCCGAAGACGCCGTTCTCGCGTGGGTCCGCCAGCAGCCCTTCGTCGGACGAATAGATCATCCGGAGCGCGCCGTTGTTCAGGCGCCAAATCCGGAACCCGTTCCAATCCACGAGCCGATTCGCAAGGCGCTCGATCGCGCGCAGTGAATCGGCGAGGCTGGCGTCCGACGATACCACCTGCTCCATCGCGTGGATCTTGTTCAGCTCCTCGGCGGCGACGGCTTCTTCGAGGATGCGCTTGAGCAGCAGCCCTGCGAAGATGAGCACGACGGCTACGACAAGCCATCCCGTCCAGCCGACGCTCGCAAGCGTGAACAGCGACACGAGGACGCCAATCGAGCCCGCGCCGAATGCGATGATCTCATAACGGAAGATCAGCGAGCGTTCGTCATCGTGGAGCTTGTCGCGTATCAGGAGCGTGCAGTACTGGAGTCCGCGACTGAACAGAAAGTGCGCCGTAACCAGCAACGCGATGGCGGGGACCGCATCGAAGCTGATGGTGCCGGTGCTTCCGCCCTCGCCCATCGCGGCGAACCAGGCGTAGAACCCGAAGGCTGCGAATAGTGCCAGGACCTCTCGGCCACCGTTGATCGCGCTGGCGGCGGGCGCTTTGCGCAACAGCAGCCAGTCCGCGACGAAGACGCCGACGTACAGGCCCAGCGCCGTCGCCGGCGCACCGATGATGACGGCGCCGCCGGCGGCCACCATACCCAGCAGGTTGAGCGCCGAGTACTTCGTGAGCGGGATTTGAAATGTGCGGAGCGCCAGCGCGAAGAGGATGATGCCCGCTACCCCGACCGGCTGGTGAAGCCACCGCGTATCGACCACGAGCGCGGCCACCAGCAGTATGGTGCCAAGGCTCGCGACGAACCGAGCGTAGAGCGCGAGAAAGCGGCTCATGTCACGCGACGATTCGCAGGTCGCTCACTCGGCACTCGCACGGCGTCGCTCAGATCTCGTCGAGTGCGCGGCGGAGTTCCGCCACGAGTGTCACAGCGGCGTCCACCGACGATCCGGCGGCCTTCACGATCGCGCTGCCAACGACGATCCCGTCCGCGAGTCGGCCAATGGCCCTGGCGTGTTCGGCGCTCGAGATGCCGAACCCGACGCAGATGGGAAGCGTCGTGGCTTCACGGAGCCGCGCGATCGTTCCCGGCAGCTCGGCGGGGATGTCGGTCTGGAGGCCCGTCACGCCGCGGCGACTGATCAGGTACACGAAACCACTGCCGTGCTCGGCGATCTCGCGCATGCGCGCGAGAGGCGTGGTCGGGGCAACGAGGCGTACGAACGCGAGTGGTCCGCTCCCCAGCCACGATTCGCGATCGTCGTCAGCACCGACCGGGAGGTCGGTGACGAGAACGCCATGGACCCCCCGCTGCGCGGCGCGATCCAGGACACCGCGGCCTGCCGCGATGAGCGGGTTCAGGTAGGTGAACAGCACCACAGGCGTACGGAGCCGCGCTTCGCCGATCAGATCGAGCGTGCGATCCAGCGTCATCCCGTGCTCGAGCGCCCGCTGTGAGCTCGCCTGGATGATCGGGCCGTCCGCCATCGGGTCGGAGAACGGGACCCCGACCTCGATGACGTCCGCGCCGGCCGATTCGAGCCCGCGAAGCAACGCCACGGACTGTGTAGGGTCAGGGTGCCCGGCCGTCACGTAACAGACCAGCGCGCGGCGTCCGTGCTCGCGCAGCGCGGCGAAGCGCTGTGTCAGGGCCTCAGACAAAATAGTCGCCGACGTTGATGCCATACCGATCGGGGTTGTCGGTCTTGATGATCGTGCGAAGGTACGCGTTGTCGGCGTCGACTTCGGTGAGGTCCACGTTACTACCCGGGTACGCGATGTTGCCGCGCTCGTCGCTGACAATGCGAACGATCGGACGCGACACGGCCTCGGGGTTCGGGTTCGCGGAATGCACGATCGCGAGCTCGAATGTATCGAGCACGACGAGCGTGCCCACCGGGTAAAGCCCCAGCAGGTTGATGAACGCCTTCACGACCACGGAATCGAGCCCGCGGCGCGGGTTGTCGCGCATGCCGGCGAGGACCGCCGCAGGCGAGAGCGGGTCGGTCTGGTAGGAGCGACGGGATGTCGCCGCGTCGAAGCCATCGGCCACCGCGACGATCTTGCTGAAGATCGACAGCGCACGCGGCCGCACGTTCTTCGGGTAGCCGGTGAGATCGCACTTCATGTGGTGTTCATATGCGACCGTCATGGCACGATATGGAAGCTCCTGCTGTCCGCGAAGCTGGAAGAGCGTGAGCAATCCCATCCACGGGTGCGCGGCGATGTAGCGCCAGTCGCCGTCGGTGAGCTGCTCGACTTTGTTGAGCACCTCGACAGGCACGCGCGACTTGCCCAGGTCGTGAAACAGCGCGGCGAGCCCGAGATCGTAGAGCTGTCGCTTTCCCAGCCCCAGTCGTCGCCCGAGCGCAACCGAGAAGATGCAGACGTTCACGCTGTGGGTGAACGTGTACTCGTCGTAGTCTCGTATCGTCGTTAGGCCGAGCAGCGATGTCTCTTCGTTCAGGATCTGGTCGACGATGCCCTGCACCACGCGCTTGACCTTTTTCAGGTTTACCCCTCGGCCCATGCGGACCGAGTTGATGACGTCCTTCGTCGCGGCGACGGACTGGCTGTAGGTGCGCTTCGCCGTCTCCTTCGCGCGCTCGCGAAAATCGCCGTCGTCGTCAACGCCGGAGAGCGGGCCAACTTCGATCAGCGACACGCCGCCGGCCGTCAGTCGCTCGGTGATGTCGACGAATCGATCCTCCGCTGCCTCGGAAGACGGCGCCTGCAACGCGGAGAGGAACACCAGCCAGTCGCGCGGCGTGACGCCCGGCATGACGCGGGCGACACCGACCCCCGCCGCGCGGAACACGGACAGGATCTGGGTGAAGCTGGCGTAGTTGTCGAGGTCGAGGCGCAGACGCGTCTGGTTGATGAAGATGAACTCGCTCGTGACGCGGAGCTCGAACTCGCCTTCGCGCGTCAGGATCTCGGTCGTGACGCCGTTGAGGTCGTCGAGTGATTTCTTGACCGCCTCGTTCTCGACGGGATAGAGACGGATCGCGCGGGTTGCGCCGTGGAGCGCGACGATGAACGACCGACCCATGCGACGGATGTACGGATCGCCGCCGACGTCGCTCGAGGACGAGCTCGCGGTGCTCCGGTCGAGCATGGGTTTCTCCGGCATCGCGGTCATGCGGTTCCGCCCCGAAGCGCGCGATTCACGGCGTTGCGGACGAGGATCTCCTTCTCGTCCGACGCGCGGCGCAGCGTGGCGATGGCTGCTTCGCTGCCGATGCGTCCGAGCGCCATCGCCGCGCAGGCGCGCACCTCGGGATCCTCTTTCTTCCCGAACAGACCGCGCGCGTTGAGCATCCCGTCGAGCAGCGTGACACCGCCCTCGCCGCACAGCGTCCCGTACGCTTCGAACAGCGCCATCTTCTCCGTGAGGTCCGCATCGCGCGCGAGCTTTCCCTTCACCGCCGCCTCGATTTTCGCGAGCGCCGGTCGGTGGGCGCGCGCCGCGATCGCGCGCGCGGTCGCGACGCGCACGTCCCGATGGGCGTCCTCGATCGTGCGCTCGAGAAACTGCAGCGCACCGGGCGACGCGATCTCGCCTAACGCCTGCACCGCCGCGAGTCGCATCTGGACGTCGTGATCGGTGGTGAGCTTGGCCAGCGCGCCCACGGCCGCCGTGGCGCGGACTGCACCGGCACGCCGGACCGCCTCCCGCGCGACCTCACGGTCCGTCGACGCGATGAGCCGCACCAGCTCCGCCGTGTTCGCCATGGCCAGCCGCGCCGCCGCGTTCTCGAGAAGCACGCGAAGCCTCGGCGTCTGCACCTTCGTGACCCACGCGAAGACCGTCGCGAGC
>Ga0105249_10001143_pt1 | contig 23484 bp, 18 predicted proteins | sample KBSS44metaG_FD_81522 | JGI IMG/M metagenome (GOLD analysis project Ga0105249, IMG submission 81522) | Switchgrass rhizosphere microbial communities from Kellogg Biological Station, Michigan, USA - KBS S4-4 metaG | ecosystem: Host-associated > Plants > Roots > Rhizosphere > Soil | place...
CGGATCGCGTGCGTCAGGCTTTGTTCAACGTGCTTCAGCATGGAGCGCCAGAATTCGACTTTGAAGGCGCGCGCGTGCTTGACCTGTTCGCCGGCTCCGGCGCGCTTGGAGTTGAGGCTTTGTCTCGCGGCGCACGCTATGCCGTGTTCATCGAAGAGAACGCCGCAGCCCGCGCGGCGATCAGGCGGAATGTGGAAGCGCTTGGACTCACCGGCGTCACCAAGATCTGGCGCCGCGACGCGACGAGGCTCGGCGAGGCCGGCACGCTTCAGCCCTTCCAGCTCATCTTCTGCGACCCGCCTTACGGCAAGGGCCTCGGAGAACGCGCGCTTGGCGAGGCGGTTGATCGGGGCTGGGCTCGCCAAGGAGCGGTCGCCGTCTTGGAAGAGCGGGCCGATGTCGACATCGCCTGGCCCGCTGGCTTTCATGAGATCGATCGGCGACGTTATGGCGACACGCAGATCGCGATCGCAAGGATCGGAAACAAAAGCGATTTCCGCCCTTAACCCGCGCGGCTCCGCTTCGTGCTTAAATGCTTAAAGCCGGCAATGCGGGGACCCTGCCATGACGATGAGAGCCTTGCTCTTCGTACCGTTTGTCGTGGCCGTGCTGTCCGCGGGAAGCCCCGACAAGGGCAGCTTCACTTCCGGCGTGTGGCACGGCAAAGCTAATTACGACGGCGACGGGAAGTTCAGCGATTGCACCATGATGGCGCGGTCCAAGAGCGGCGTTCTGCTCGGCTTTGTCATCTCTAAGGACTTCGACTGGGGGCTCGTGCTCGCCGACGAAAGACGCGGCTTCGAAGTCGGAACGACCGTACCCATGTCTCTGCTGATAGATGCACGCAAGCCGATGCGTGCAATTGCCAAGGTTATCGATGCGCACGGCATCCTCATCCCGCTCGAAAACACCAATCCCGTGCTGGATGCGCTCCGCCATGGCAAGGTGCTCACCATCGTCGCAGATGGAGCCAAGTTCAGCTTCAAGCTGACCGGCACACGCGACGCGATCGCGGCGCTTGCTGCGTGCGTCGCGCGACACCGCGGCAGCGAGAGGGTGGAGCAGTCCACGCGAGCTCCAGCCTGAGTCAAGCTCGCGCCGCATCAGCGGCGCTGGAACAGCTTCTCGATATCGGCGAGCTTGAGCTCGATATAGGTGGGGCGGCCGTGATTGCACTGGCCGGTGAAGGGCGTCTTCTCCATGTCGCGCAGTAGCGCGTTCATCTCCTCCGGCGAGAGCCGCCGTCCCGCCCGCACGCTCCCGTGGCAGGCCATGGTCGAGAGCACATGGTCAAGGCGCTCGGCAAGCAGGCGGTTTTCTCCGGCATCCTCATCTTCGGCGAGCGTGTCGGCGAGGTCGGAAAGCAGCCCTTTGACGTTGCAGGTGCCGAGCAGGCCGGGCACTTCCCGCACCAGGAGGGCGGACGCGCCGAACGCTTCGATGACCAGGCCCAAGCGCTCCAGCTCTGATGCTGCGCCGGCAAGAAGCGAGGCAGCTTCGCTATCGAGCTCGACCACTTCGGGGATGAGAAGAAGTTGGCGCGAAATGCCACCATTGGCCAGGCTGCGCTTCAGCCGCTCATACACGAGCCGCTCATGCGCGGCGTGCTGATCGACGATGACGAGCGCATCTTCGGTCTCGGCGATGATGAAGGTGTCCTGAAGCTGGGCCCGCGCTGCGCCGAGCGGATAGTCCGCGCCCACCGCTTCGTCGGGTGCGGAATTGCCGCGCGTGTCGCCGCTAGGCTCGGCGAGAGTTGCGAGCGGCGCCTGCGCTCGCTCAGCAAAACCGAAGCTCCGTGCGCCGGCTGGGGCATGGTGATCGCGAACGACTTGGTCTGGCATGGATCGATTGGGCTGCGTTATTCGCTCCAGCGCGGCTTGCGAGAGAGAGGCCGTAGCGCGATGACCCGCCTGCCCAAGGGCGTCCCTCAGCGCGCCGATGAGCAGCGAGCGCACGGCATTAGGATCGCGGAATCTGAGCTCGGTCTTGGCCGGATGCACGTTAACGTCCACCTCTTCGGGAGGCATGGTGAGGAACAGTGCGAGCATCGGATGGCGGCCATTGGGCACGAGGTCGCCATAGGCGGCGCGCACCGTGCCGGCGAGCAGCTTGTCCCGCACCGGGCGGCCATTGACGATGAGATAAAGCTGAAGGCTGTTTGGCCGGTGCAGCGTGGGCAGCCCGGCAAAACCCTCGACAGAGATGGAGCCACGCGACGCACGCACCGGAAGCGCATCCTTGACAAAATCCTCGCCGAGGATGCGTCCGAGGCGCGACAGGCCGTGGTCGATCAGACCTGGCGGGCAGGCCTCGAGCCGCAACGTGGTGCGCTCGCCGGTCATAAGACTGAAAGCGATCTCGGGATGAGCGAGCACAAACCGCTTCACCATATCGGCAATGGCGGCGATCTCGACCCGCTCCGATTTCATGAATTTGAGCCGCGCCGGTGTCGCATAAAAGAGATCGCGCACCTCGACCCTGGTGCCGGAGGCAAGCGCGGTAGGCTTGAGCGGAGATTTGCGGCCGGCATCCACTTCGATCGCGAAGGCTTCGCCCGCCCCGGCGGAGCGGCTTTGGATCGAGAGCCGCGCAACGGCACCGATCGAGGGCAACGCCTCGCCACGGAAGCCGAGTGTCACGATGTGCGAGAGATCGTCGTCAGCGAGCTTCGAGGTCGCGTGCCGCTCGACCGCAAGGGAAAGATCCTCAGGCGCCATGCCCGCGCCGTCATCGGCGACGCGGATCAGCCCAAGTCCGCCGGCAGAGGTGACGATGTCGATGCGGCGCGCGCCAGCGTCGATCGCGTTCTCGATCAGCTCCTTGACGACGCTTGCAGGCCGCTCGACGACCTCACCGGCCGCGATGCGATTGACGAGATCCGGCGGCAGCTGTCTTACGGGCATTCGTGGCCTCTGCCGGTTCGCCGGCGAGATACCGGCGAGTCAGGATTTTACCCGATTCTACCGCCGGCTGGTCGAACGGGTCGACGCCAAGAAGATGCGCGGAAAGGATGGTCTCGAGCATGAAATGCATCATGAGAGCACCCAGCGCCCGCTCGTCGAGTGTCTCGAGATCGATGGTGCGCACCGGCCGGCCTGCATTGGCTAGCGCTTCGGGAATCGCGCGCTGCTGCGCCGCAACGAGATCGCCAGCAGCGCGGTCAGCGAGATAGTCGGCGCCGGCGAGCTTGGCGAGGTCCGATGCAATGCGCGGGCCTCGGCCCTCGCAGTTCTCGCGGATGACGGTGATGAGATGCTGCGGCGCGCCGTCGAGATAGAGCTGAAGCTGACTGTGTTGATCCACTGGCCCTAGCGCTCCGACCGGCGTTGTCCCTTCGCCTTGCTTGCCGAGGCTTTCACCCCAAAGCTGCACATACCAGGCGGCGAAGCGAGACAGGCGGTCGGAGTAAGGCAGCATCACCGTGGCGCGGACGCCGCGCTCCTTGGCAAGGCCGATGACGACCGCGGCGCCTATTGCCGGAGCAAAATCCGCAGCGCTCTTGGCCTTGAGCGTCGCGTCGATGACGCTTTGCGCGCCTTCGCGTAACGCCACCACATCGAGGCCGCGGGCAAGAGCCGGCAGTAAGCCGACATTGGTCAGGCCAGAGAAGCGGCCCCCAATGCCAGGGTCATGGTCGAGAGTGGGAATTGCGAATTCCTCGCAGAGCGCGCGCAAGCCGTTCTTCACACCTGGGGCTTTGGGCTCGGTCACGGCAAGAAACAGGTCCGGAATGCGATCTTCCAGCCCCGCGGCGCGCACTGACTCGATTGTCGCGATGATCTGCACCAAAGTCTCGGGCGTACCGCCGGACTTCGAGATCACCACGAAACGCGTTGACTTTAGATCGAGACCCGAAAGTGCAAGGTCGAGGGTCCGCGCATCCAGATTGTCGTAGAAGCGCGTGCGCGGGCGTTCCTCGCTGCCATGCTTGTCGTCGCCGGGAATGGCCCAGCCGCCAAGCTGGGCAAGCGTCTGGCCACCGAGGCTTGATCCTCCGGTACCGAAAAATACGACGGTGCGGGCGCCTTTGCTGAGCCTCTGGAATGCCTCGCGCGCCGCCGTGATGTCGTCGCGCCATTCGGGCACGCGCAACAGAGGAAAGGTCTCCTTGGCGTAGGCCTCGCGCAGAGACTCAAGTCGCGGCTCGAGCTTTGCCAGATTTTTATCGAGGAGGGTTTGAGGCAGCCCTGCGCCGCCAATGGTCGATTCGAGGCAGCCTTCAACGGATTGCGACAACGTCATGTGATGTCCCTAGAAGTGATTACGTCCCTCTTTTAACTCGTCATGCCCGGCCTTGTGCCGGGCACCCACGATTTGTGGACTTGCAGCGGACAAAAATCGCGGATGGCCGGGACAAGCCCGGGCCACGACAGTTGTCTTACGCTTGAACCGACAATTTAACCCGGCGCGCCGGCAGCCTTCGTCGCGGTTGGCTTCCCAACGATCGTGGTGATCAGGCGGTCGGCTTCGATCAAGCGTTTCGCCACGCGTTTGATGTCGTCGAGCGTCACTGCCTCGACGAGTTTGTTGCGCTGGTTCACATAATCGATGCCGAGTTCCTCGATTTGGATCCACAGCAGCTGATTGGCGATGCTCGACGAAGACTCGAACCTGAGCGCATAGGCTCCGGTGAGATAGCTCTTAGCATTCTCGAGCTCCTCGGCGGTGGGACCTTGATCGGCGAGACACTTCAGCTCGCTCTCAATGACGTCGAGCGATTGGCCAACGGCCTCGTTCTTGGTCGCCACACTGCCCACGAATATGGGACCATGTTGATAGGGGTAGAGGTTCGAGTAGACCGAATAGGCAAGCCCGCGCTTCTCGCGCACCTCCTCCATGAGCCGCGAGGAGAATCCGCCGCCGCCGATGATGTAATTCAGCACATAGGCGGGGATGAAATCGTCGTCCTTGCGCGGAATACCGCGATGGCCGAACTGCGCCACAGATTGTGGGATGTCCATCTCGATGATCTCACGCGTCGGCCCGAGCGGCGGATTGGCATCGGCCACAGATGCAAGCTCCGAATGAAGCGGTAAGTCGCCGAACAGTTGATCGAGCGCCTTGCCGAGAGTCTCGGCGTCAATGTCGCCAACCACCGAAATCACCAGCTTGTCGCGTGCGAACACGCGGTTGACGTAGGTCTTAAGGTCCTCGCGCGTGATGCCGGCGATCGACTGCATGGTGCCCTTGATCGGCCGTCCATACGGATGGTTCTGGAAAGCGAGACGGTCCCAGGCGAGCGAGGCGACCGTCTCCGGATCGTTCTCGTCGAATTTGAGGCCGGCGAAAATCTGGGCACGGACGCGATCGACGGCATCCTCATCGAAACGCGGCTTGGTCATGGCAAGCCGCACCAAATCGAACACTTCGTCCTTGTTCGCCGTGAGCGTCTGGACATTGCCGAGCATGACATCGCGCCCGGCGTCGAAGTCCATGCGCATGGCAAGCTCCTGCGCGCGCTCCTGGAACGCGATCGCGTTGAGATCGCCGGCTCCTTCGTCCATCATCGCCGTAACGAAATAGGCAAGTCCTTCCTTGCCTGCATCGTCCTGGCTCGCGCCGCCGCGGAAGGCAAAACGAATGGCGATCAGGGGATTGGTATGGCCCTCAACGAGCCAGGCTTCGATGCCGCCGGGGCTTACGACGCGTTGAATTTTCATGCCGTCAACCTCAGCGGCCTGAGCCGCGGATAGGAATAGGGTTGCAGCGCCTAACATCAAGGCTTGCCGCAACAGAAAGGGCGGGAGCCGGAAACACAGCGCCATGTTCGGCTACGATCCACCTTTACCTGACGCCTGCACCGGCTTCCCACCAACGCTGCTCGTGTTTTCAGGGGCGGGCAGCAGATAGCCGGTGACGGAATTCTTGTCGACGAGGTATTTTCGGGCCACGCCCTTCACGTCATCGACCGTCACCTGCTTCAGCCGCTCAGGCCAGGCCTCGACGTCCTCGATTGTCATCCCGGTGGCGAGCCGCCAGCCATAATGGCGAGCCATGCGCGATTGGCTGTCCGAGGTATAAACAAACTCGGCAATATAGGACGCGCGCGCCCGGTCGAGCTCAGCCTGCGTCACACCGTTCTCGCGCAGATCGGCGATCACGCCGTCGATGGCCTTCTCCAGTTCTTCGGCCGAGACCTTCTCGGCGGCAATCGCATAGAATCCGAGCCTGCCGGAATCGAGACCTGAATCCGAGTACCAGCCGCCGGCGCTCGCGGCCTTCTTCTCCTCGATGACGAGCCGCTTATAGAGCTTGCTGACCGAGCCCGAGGCAGCCACCCGCATCAAGAGATCGAGCGCCTCGGCTTCGCCGGGCTTGGCGGAAGAGTAGCTCGGAGAGAGATAGAAGCGCTGCACGGTTGTCCGTCCTGCGCGCGGGTCGGCGAGCGTTACATTAACCGCCGTGTAGTGCTCGGGCTCCTGCGGTCGATGGCGGCCGTTGAGCGACGGGTTCGGCTTGAGCTTGCCGAAATTCTCCTCGGCGAGGTTCCTCACCTCTTGCGGTTCGACATCGCCGGCGACGATCAGGATCGCATTGTTCGGCGCGTAGAAGCGCTTGTAGTAAGAAAGCGCGTCCTCGCGGTTCAGCGCCGCGATCTCGTGACTCCAGCCGATGATGGGAATCCCGTAAGGGTGGTTCTCGTAGAGCGCCGCCATCATCTGCTCTTGCAGAATCGAGCCCGGATCGTTGTCGACGCGCGAGCGACGTTCTTCGAGAATGACATCGCGCTCGGTCACCACGTCTTCTTCGGTCAGCCGCAGATTCTCCATGCGGTCGGCTTCCATCGACATCACCAACGGAAGGCGGTCCTTGGCCACGCGCTGGAAATAGGCGGTGACATCGTGATTGGTGAAGGCGTTGTCCTCGCCGCCGTTCTTGGCCACGATCTTGGAGAAGGCGCCGGTCGGGATCTTGTCGGTGCCTTTGAACATCAGATGCTCGAGGAAGTGCGCAATGCCCGAGGAGCCCGGCGGCTCGTCGGCGGCGCCGACCTTGTACCATACCATCTGGGTGACCACCGGCGCGCGATGATCGGGAATAACCACGACGGTGAGCCCATTGGCGAGTTTGAACTCGCTGGCCCGGTCCGACGCATAGGCGCCTTCAACCGCAGCGGCGACCGCAACCGAGGCAAGACTTGCACAGGCAAGCAGGAGTCCCGCTCTCGGATCGAGCGCGGCCATGAGTTGATCGAGCATCCACATCACCATAGAGCGAGGCCGAAAGTGAGACAGGGCTAGGCCGGGAAAATCGCACCAAACAAGATGCCGGGCCTGATTGCCTCACATTTCAGGCCTTGGTCTGAGATTTTCAAGCGAATTGTCCGGCCGGCGCCTAAGGCAGCGTCGCTCAATATTGCGAGGCATCGCTGCCGGACGATACGCCCTTGTAGCTGTCAGGCGCGGAGGGATGGAACGGATCCTCTGCCGGCGCCGGCGTAATCTCCTCCGGGACGCGCGGCGCGAGCGGCTTCGGTTTCGCAGCGGCCACAGTGCTGTCCTCAGGTCTCTTATCGGACGGGTCGGGCTCCGGAACATCGGCGACAGGCGGCTCGTCAGTTTTCGACTTCCCGATTTTGTCATAGATCTTGTCGAACAGCGTTGGCTTGCCGGCATAAGGATTTCCCGGATCGGCTGCAGCCGCTTTCTTCGCCTCCTCAGCCTTCTTGGCCGCGGCTATATCCTTAGACACGACTTCTGGATTGGTCGGCCAGTCGGCGCGCGCCGTGGCAACGGCAACACCCGATCCGGGCGGAGGCAGGGTCTTGGTATTCGGCGGAAGCAGGAGTGGCGGCCGCTCGCTCATGCGCACGTCTGCCTGCTGGCGGTCGCCGGAGAGGCCCATATAGTCGAACACTCTGCCTTGGAACTCGATGCCGCCGCAGCCGCCGAGCGCAAGCGTCGAGACTGCTGCTATGGCAAAGCCCAAGGCGCGGCGAGGACCGGTTATGGATTTGACGCGCCCCAATGTTCCCCCTCGAGGATCCGGAAATGCCGGATTTTCCTACATCTTAGAAGGGTTTCCGGCCTTTTTGTGACCCCTGAACAGGGACTCATACAGAAGTCCCAGCACCCCGGCAACAATGGCTGTATCGGCGATATTGAATACGTACCACGCAAACCCGAAGGCGTGGAACGAGAAGAAATCGGCCACCGCGCCGTAAACGACGCGGTCGATGGCATTACCAATGGCGCCACCGATGATCAGCCCGATCGATGCCGCCGCGAGCTTCGAGGTCTGGCGAGCGAGCCAGACAGCAAGTGCAAGGCTTGCAGCAATAGCGAACAGGATCAGCGCGAAACGGCCGAGCGCGCCTTGCTGGGGCAAGAGCCCGTAGCTGATGCCCTGGTTCCACACGAGCACGAGGTCGAAAAACGGCGCGACCCTGACCGGGCTCCTGGCGCCGATATCAAACACGTAAAACATCCACGCCTTGTGCGCCTGATCGACAGCGGCGGTCAGCGCTGCAACGCCGAGCCCGAGCGGCGACAACGGCCCCCATAGCAGAGTCCGGCTGGCGGGCATCGGCTACTCGGCGGCTTGGGCCTGGCGCGTATCGAACTGGCGCACGGCTTCGGCGTCACGTGGGGAGAGCTCCGGGAACTCGGGGTCTGAGCCGACCTCGGGCAGGATCTTCCAGGAGCGCGCGCATTTCCTGCCTTTGGCGCGCTCGAACACCAGGGCGACGCCCGGCACATCGGGGAGGCGGAAAGCATCCTCAGGACCTTCGCCGATCAGTCGCCTCGCTCCGCTCGTGATGGCGATCTCGGCAAGATCCACGCCACGCAGAGCGGCGCGCAGATTCTTGTCGTCAATATAGACTTTCGGCGCTGCTTCGAGGCTCGAGCCGATGCGTCCCTCTTTGCGCTCGATCTCGAGCGCTCCGGTCACCACGCGGCGGATCTGCCGCACCTTGCGCCATTTCTCGGCCAAAGCTTCTTTGCGCCACCAAGGGGGAATCTCGGGGAACTGACGGAGATGCACCGAGCTGCTGTCGCCGGGAAAGCGGTTGATCCATGCCTCTTCCATCGTGAAGGCGAGCATCGGCGCGAGCCAGGCGGTAAGCGCCGAGAAGATCAGATCGAGCACGGTGAGCGCCGCGCGTCGCTTGATGCTGTCATATGGCTCGCAATAGAGCGCGTCCTTGCGGACATCGAAATAGAACGCCGATAGATCGTTCACGCTGAAATTGAGCAGCGCGTGAAAGACGCGCTTGAAGTCGAACTCGTCGTAGCCCGAGCGCACCACCTCGTCGAGCTCAGCAAGGCGAGCTAACATGTAGCGCTCTAGCCCAGGCATCTCGGCGTAAGGTACTGCGAGGCCTGGGTGGTAGTGGGCAAGATTGCCAAGCAGGAATCGGAGTGTGTTACGGAGCTTGCGATAGGACTCGACATTGGCCTTGATGATCTCTGGCCCGATGCGCAGGTCCTCGGCATAGTCCGAGCTCATCGCCCAGAGCCGCAAAATCTCGGCGCCAGACTGGCGGATGACGTCCTGTGGCGCCACGACGTTGCCAAGCGACTTCGACATCTTGCGACCGTCCTCGCCGACGACGAAGCCGTGAGTCACCACCGCTTCGTAGGGCGCACGGCCGCGCGTGCCGCAAGCCTCAAGCAAAGACGACTGGAACCAGCCGCGATGCTGGTCCGAGCCTTCGAGATAGAGATCGGCCGGCCATTTGAAGTCGGCGCGCTCTTCCAGAACGAAGGCATGGGTCGAACCTGAGTCGAACCAGACGTCGAGAATATCGTCGACTTTCTGCCAGTCGGCTGGATCATCCACGATGCCCTCGAGAAAGCGCTCGCGCGCGCCCTCTTTGAACCAGGCGTCGGCGCCCTCTATGCGGAACGCCTCGACGATTCTCTCGATCAGCTCGCCAGACGCACTGAATCCGGCACGCGGGATGACCTCACCGGTTTCCTTGTGCACGAACACGGTAATCGACACGCCCCAGGCGCGTTGGCGCGACACCACCCAGTCGGGCCGCGTCTCGACCATGCCTTTGATGCGATTCTCGCCCTGCGACGGAACCCAACGCGTATCCGAGATCGCTTTAAGCGCGCGCGCACGTAGCGTGCTCCTCGCCTCGATGGCCTTGTCGATGGCGATGAACCATTGCGGTGTGGCACGAAAGATGACCGGCTTCTTGGACCGCCAGGAATGCGGATAATCATGCCTATGGCGTGCCCGCGCGATCAGGGCGCCCGCTTGGACGAGTTCGGCGATCACTGCGTGATTGGCGTCGCCGAACTTGCCCTTGTCGTCGATGACGCGGGCTCCTTCGAAACCAGTGGCCTCCTTGGTGAAGAAGCCAGCCTCGTCCACCGTGAACGGAATCGTGGTGTCGATGCCGCGGGCTTCCAGCGCCGCGCGGTTCTCCTCCCAGATCTCGAAATCCTCGGTGCCATGGCCGGGAGCCGTGTGCACGAAACCCGTGCCGGCGTCCTCGGTGACATGCTCGCCTGCGAGCAGGGGCACGTCGAAGTCATAACCTTTGCCGCGAAGGGGGTGCGCCAAGGTGATGCCGTCGAGAATTGACCACGACACATGTCCGAGCCGTTTCCAGCCGTCGACGCGCGCAGCCTTGAACACCTCGTCGGCGAGCTTGTCGGCAAGGATTAGCCTATCACCGGTCTTCGCCCAGTTCTCATCAGGCGCATGCGTCACTTCGTAGAGGCCGTAGTCGATGGATCGTGAAAAGGCGACGGCGCGGTTGCCAGGAATGGTCCATGGCGTCGTAGTCCAGATCACGATCGAGGCCTTTTGAAGCGCGTCGGGGATCAGGACCTCGTCGTTGTCGGGGCCGATGTCGTGCGAGGCGCCCGCATAGCGCTCCACTGGAAATTTCACCCAGATCGCCGGGCTTTCGATCTCGGCATATTCGACCTCGGCCTCGGCGAGAGCAGTGCGCTCCACCACTGACCACATCACTGGCTTAGAGCCGCGATAAAGCAGCCCATTCATGGCGAACTTCATCAACTCGTGGCCGATGGTGGCCTCGGCATCGAAGCTCATCGTGGTGTAAGGGTGCTCCCAGTCTCCCTCCACTCCGAGCCGCTTGAACTCCTCGCGCTGCACGTTGAGCCAACGCTCGGCATAAGCGCGGCACTCGGCACGGAAGGCGATCATTGCGGCGGAATCCGAGAGGTCGGGCTTGGCCTTGCCCTTGGCGCGGTAATTCTCCTCCTCGACCCTCCACTCAATGGGAAGGCCATGACAGTCCCAACCGGGCACGTAGTTCGCATCTTTGCCCATCATCGCCTGGCTGCGATTGATCACGTCTTTGAGGATCTTATTCAGCCCGGTGCCGATGTGGATGTTGCCGTTGGCGTAAGGCGGCCCGTCATGTAGGATGAATTTCGGCCGACCCATCGCCTCCTCGCGCAAGCGGTCGTAGAGCCGTATCTCGCCCCAGCGCTTCAAAAGCTCGGGCTCCCGCTCAGGAAGGCCCGCCTTCATCGGAAAGTCCGTCTTGGGCAGGAACAGAGTCGCGCTCCAGTCGCGGCCGGTCTGCACCTTGAGGGCTTGCGCTTCAAGGCGGGCCATTAGCGACTGGGGGCGGTGTGCATCACGCGGCTTCGCCGATGCGCGCAAAACTCTGGGTTTGGCCTTCGCTTTGGCCCTCGTGGCCGAATGCGGCTTTGCCGCACGTTGCGCAGTTTTTGCCTTGGTTGAGCCCTTGGACCTTGGGTTGGCTTTTGCTAACTTCTTCTTCGCGGAACGCTTTGCCTTCACGGCCGTGCGGGGTTTGGGCTTTGCTGCCGTCGTAGTCTTTCTCTTGCGCGCGCTCTTGCCGGCCCGCGCCGATTTGGCGGCTGCCTTGCCGCTCTTTGATTGTCTTGCCATCAATCTTGCTTTCCGCCGCTTGCCAGCCGGTCACCCCGCGGCGTTCTAGCAACCGAGCTTCAGACATTCCAGTGCCCTTCCTGCGGGACAATCACTCCCCTCGGTCGCCGTCGTCCAGTCCGGCTGCTAAAATGTCCCACAAGGTTCAGTCTTAGGGGGAACGAAACATGGTGCGGTCAATCTATCTTGCATTGGGATTGCTGCTTGTGTCATCTGCCGGTCTCGCAGAGCCGGTCTCTCCAGACCCGTCCATCGCCGCCATCGACAATGCCAGGGCGGCGACCATCGCAGCGTTGAAGAACGCGCCTCTCGGCTTCCGGCGCATCCTGTTCGTGACTGAGGCACCGGGGGGCTTTGCCATCTACGATCCACGTCCCAACAACGTATTCAAGCCCGGCGAGCCGCTTATCGTCTATACCGAGCCGATCGGCATCGCTTGGCAACAGAACGGCGATAAGGTTTCGTCAAAGCTCGTGGTCGATTTTGAGGTGAGATCACCTGACGGGCAGGTGCTCGGCGGACAGAAGGCTTTCGGAGAGTTCTCCCTCGCAGCGCGCGAGGAGCCCATAGACTACATGGCCCACGTCACGATCAATCTGACCGGCGCTCCGGCTGGTCCCTATGTGCTCGGGCTCACTGTGCACGACGCGAACAATGGCAAGACGGCGAGCGCCGACTTGCCGTTCGAGATCAAATAGCTTCGCTCGTTCGGGCGAAAGTCCGGCCGAGCGGAAAGCGGCGCATCGGATCGTCGGCATCGATACTCTCCAGCGCTGCGCGCGCCTCTTCGGTGTCTTTCCGCATCTGCGCGGCGAGCGCCTCAGGCGAGGCGAAAACCTGGTCGGGGCGGAGGAAGCCGATGAACTCAGCCTCCACCTCCTTGCCGTAAAGATTCCCGGAAAAATCGAGGAGATAGGCCTCGAGCACGGGCCGGTCTTCGCCGAAGGTCGGGCGCGCGCCCACATATCCGGCAGCATGCGAACGTCCGCCGTCATGGTGGATGCGCATGGCGTAGATGCCGTGGCGCACGTCCTGCCCTGGGGCGAGCGGAAAATTGAGCGTAGGAAAACCGAGCCCCTTGCCGCGCCCCGCCCCTTGGCTCACGCGCCCTCGCGCGCGCCACCAATAACCAAGCTCGTCGGCAGCCTCCCTCACCTCCCCTTTGCGCAGATGCTCGCGAATACTGCTCGAGGAGAAGATGCCGCCTTCGGTGCCGACCGGCGAAACCACGTCGACCCCGAACCCGAGCTGCCGCCCCAACGCCGCAAGCTCTTCGGTCGTGCCGGTGCGGCCTTTGCCGTAGGAGAAGTCATGCCCGACCACCACGTGACTTGCGCCGAGTCCGGCTGCGATCACCTCGGTGGCAAATTCATCGGCGCTTAACGACGATAGCGCGCGATCGAACGGTATGACGAAAGTCTGATCGAGGCCGAGAGCCTCCAACAGCTCCAACTTCACGGGAAGCGGCGTCAGGTAGAAGAAGGGCTGGTCAGGCGCAAAGAACTCGCGGGGGTGCGGGTCAAACACAACGGCGCCTGAGCGGCGACCTTCCCGCTTAGCGATATTTATCGCTTCGCTGAGCACGGCCTGATGGCCGCGATGGACGCCATCGAAATTGCCGATGGCGAGAGCCGCGCCCTGTAGCGTGCGCGACACGTTCCGCCAGAAGCGGAGAATGTCCATCGTCCATCCTTCGATCTCGGCCTATTGGCGGGGCGCGCGGCGATCGACCATCATCACCGCCTCGCCCTCTAGCACCGTTTTGCCGTTGACGGCGCAATCGCAAGCAAGTGTTGCGCGCGCCTTCTCGGTATCGAGTCCGGTGATTTTGAGCGTGGCAACAACTTCGTCGCCAATATAGACCGGCGCTTTGAACTTCATGCTTTGCGAGAGATAGATGCAGCCGGGACCGGGAAGCTTGGTGCCAAGCACAGTTGAAAACAAGCTTCCCGTCAGGAAGCCGTGAGCAATCCGTCTCTTGAAGATCGTGCCGGCGGCGAAATCGTCGCTCAAATGAACCGGGTTGACGTCCCCTGAAAGGTCGGCGAAGGCGAGGACGTCTTCGTTGGTGATCTTCTTGGAGACGCTCGCTTCCATGCCAACGGTAAGATCCTCGAAATAGTAGCCGTGGCCGAGGCCGCTAGAGCCGTTCCCGTTCTTGGTCATATGATTTTCCCTGATCCCTGCTTGTTCGAGGCAAAATAACGAAGCGTTTGCTGCGCTGCAATATTGCCGCCACTGGGGAGTTTCGTCTCACCAGGCGAGCGCGCGCATGGCGCCGAGCGGGCGCCGCTTGGCATCGGCGAACAACTCGGCAAGATGCCGCTCGTCGAGCGTTTCGGGTCCGGCTTCCCCGCCGCTATTGGCCGGCACGTGCAGCCCGCTCGCGACAAATACGGCGTCGATCCCAAACCCGGCTGCACCGGCGATGTCGGTATTGACGCCGTCGCCGATGGCAAGGACCTCGTCCTTGGTCACGGTCCGGCCGGCAAGATCCGAGATGATCTTGAGCGCGAGCGCATAGATTGGCGCGTACGGCTTACCGGCATAAAGCACGGTGCCGCCCAGCTTCTCATAAATCGCGGCAAGAGCGCCGGCGCAGTAAACGAGCTTGTCGCCGCGTTCGACGAGGTGGTCGGGATTGGCGCAGATCATTACGAGCTTGCGCGAGGCAAGCTCCTGCAGGAGATCCTCATAGTCTTCGGGAGTTTCGGTCTCATCGTCGAATAGGCCTGAGCAGACCACAAGCTCGGCGTCTTCGGACCTGCCGAGCTTGACGGGAATGCCGTCGAAGATCGGCAAGTCGCGCTCGGGCCCGAGATGAAAGACGGTTGCGCCTTCATGTTTGCCAAGCTCGTAGCGGGTGAGGTCACCAGAGGTGACGGTGGCATCATAGGCGTCATCGGGAACGCCGAGGCGGCGGAGTTGCTCCTGAACACCAATCGTGGGACGCGGCGAATTGGAGAGAAGCACGAGGATTGCGCCGTGCTGGCGGAATCTTCGTGCTGCGGCAACGGCGCCGGGAAAAGCCCGGTGCCCGTTATGCATCACGCCCCAAATGTCCACGACCCACGCGCGATAACGCGAGCCGATCTCCTTGATGGAGCCGATGATGGGAATGGCGGGAGCGATCAGCGTCATGTCGCTCGGTTAGAGACTCGAAGCTTAAGGGTCAAGTTCGGGGGTTGCGCCACTGACTGGCCAGATCGCTTCCTTGTGATCCGGGCAGACTTGCACGCGTTCCTGCTGCCCCCCAGATTAGGCGCGCCGAGGAGGGGACGGCTTAAGGAGATGGATCCATGCCTAGCCCCTTCAAAACCTTGACTTCTTGCGGCAATTGGCTTCGGTGTCGCGCTCCTGACGAGTCCTGCTAACGCCGTCCCCACGGCGACCGCTTCTGGCCTGACTAGCCCCGGCTTTGAGGTTCACGAGGCCGGTTACTCCAACCGGGGAAAGCGCCGATCGCTTTACGTCGAGGACTATTACGCGCCGAATTATGCCGGCAGGTCCTATCGCTCCATGCCTTATGGCGGAAGCGACGAGATCCGCGAATTGCAGCGGTTTCACCCCGAGACCTTGTGGCCGCCCAGCATGCGCAAGGAATAGCTCGTTCTTTTGGGATTAGGCGATACGAATCCCCGCCCTCGGCTCAGGCCGCACCGGCCTCTTCGAGCTCGCGCAGGAGAGCCGGGCTCACCGGCTTTGCCTCGCCGAACAGATCGCCTTGCGCGAGATCGACGCCATAGTCGAGTAGCTTTGCAACCATGCTCTCGTCGTCGACCTTGTCGACGATCAACTTGAGATCGAAGGTGTCGAGATAGCTCTTCATATCGGCGCCCCGCAGGCCTTTGCCCCTCATCTCCATATCGTGGAGGAAGGTCTTGGCGTCGACCTTGACGAAGCGGAAGTGCCGATCGCGAAGACCGGCGAAATCGACATCGAGGTCGCTGACATGATCGAGCGAAAAGCGGTAGCCGAGCGCGCCTAACGTATCGAGCGAGCCGAGCTCCGCGGAATCGAGGCCGAGGACCGCGTGCTGGCTCACCTCGAAGATCAGATTTTCGCTCAAGCCCGAATTCTCTTCCATGAATTCGACAAGCTCGGGGAAGAACTCAGGATCGAGAAGGGTGCGAACCGAGATGTTGCAGAAAAATCCCTTGATCCTCGAATTCGGGCCGAGCCGTCTCAACGCCTGCACGCTTTTCACGAGCTGCACATTGTCGATCAGCGGAATCATGCCGGAGCTTTCGGCCACCGAAAGATAGCCCGCGGGCTGGATCAGCTCCTCAGACCTGGTTCTGATACGGGTCAGCGCCTCGAAATAGCGCGGCCTCCGTTCGGGCAGTGTTACGGTCGGGCGCAGGTAAAGATCGACGCGGCCGCCTTCGATCGCTTGCGCCACAATCTCAAGCATCTCGTCGTCGCTGAAGGTCTCTAACGCCTTGCTTTCGGCAGGCTCCTTTTTCACTGCGGCTTGAGTGGCGGTCGCCAGAGGCTCGTCGAGGACCGGCTCTTCCTCTACGACAATCAGCGTCTCCGTGACCTCGGCTACAGCAGCCTCCCTATCCTCAGCCTCATCAAGCTCGTCAGCAAGGGAAGGGATCGGAGCCGCAACTGCAACGGCGGGGGCCGGAGCTGTCGCTGGCGCAAAGGCTGCCGAGCTGCCTGTTGCCGCAGCTACCTCGCGTGAGAGCTGCTTGATCACGCTCTCGAGCGTCCGCAAGTCGTAGGCAATCTTGTCGCGATGGCCCTTGACCTCGCCTTCGAGCTCGGCGCGCAAGCCGTCGATCTTAGCGTGCACCTCATCGAACTCAGAGGCGAACTGCTCATAGCGGCCGATACCGCTCGCGCTCTGACTGCCCTGGCCAACAGCCTGGTCTAGCCGCTCGACGCGGTCGTTGAGAAGATCGAGCCTCGCCACGTCGTCCTCGACCCGGTCGATGCGCTGCAGATCGGCATCAATGATCTCGAGGGCTTCTTCGAGCTCGTTCAAACGATCGGTCATTGGTGCCGATTTGGTTGAGCGCGCGATCAGAAGGTAGGATGAGGCCATCACCATGTAGAGGGCAGCGGCGGCGATCAGCGCCGGGATGTAAGCGATGCCGGAATGGACGACGAGCCCGGCCGCAAACGCGACTGCGGTCACGGCCATGGCGATCAGGACCACCACATCAAGCATGGGAAGTCCTCCTGAGGAACCACTCTGCCTAGAGGCCATGGTCACAGTGCTCGCCAACTCAGGAACCCCTCGCAAAAATCATGCGGCGACATGCCCCTGCAAGGCAACATCAATTTCGCAGCCCCACTCTTTTGTTGATATCAGCCCGGTACGGCAAGGCCAAGGCAGGACCTCACGCGGCAGACCGGTGACAGTTCGGACGTCGCATGGCCTCGACCTTCGGCTCCATTAGGGCCAAATAAGGCATTGAGGTCTTTCGCAGCCTCGAAGCCTAAGCGAGTTCATGATGAGCAACAGCAAGCTTTCAGATGCATTCCAGTCCTCGACGGCGGGCATTGAGCATGTGACCGTCTCGATGAGTCTCCCTTACGACAGGCTCGTAAGCGCATTCGAAGCTGAGCTTGGCCACCTCGATCCCGCCGTCACCAAAGCACTGGTGGAACGCCGCGCTTCATGGGGCGAGGTTGAGAAGGAGATCGAGCGGATCGGCGGGGTGCATGGCCTCATGGTTATCGCGAGCGCCAATCAGGGCGTGGTGACTTCGCTCTCCGGCAAGATGAAGCGCTGCCTGCTCTATCTCATCGGCAATCCAGTAATCGCCGACAAGATCATCGCCATCGATGTTCGCGCGAGTTTCTATGTGCCGTTTCGTGTCGCCATTTTCGATAGAGGCAATGACGGCGCCGTCATCAGCTACGACCGTCCCTCTTCGTTTCTTGCAGCGCTTGGCCGACCCGAGCTGAACGAATTCGGCAACCTGCTCGATCAGAAGATCGAAGGGCTGATCGGGGCGCTGCGAAAGAAGGCATGAAGCCCTTGCCAAGCACGGCACGCTTAGTGCTTCGCGCCGCGAACTCGGCGCTGGGCTCGGCGTTTGGGCCGCGGAGGTAATTTCATGATTCGTCAAAGGCTTGGCATCACAGGTCCCGAAGTCTCCGCCATCGGCCTCGGCTGCATGGGCATGTCCGACTTTTATGGCCCCGCCGACCGCAGCGAGAGCATCGCGACCATCCACGCCGCGCTTTATGCCGGAATCAATCTGCTGGACAGCGATGACTTCTATGGCATGGGCCATAACGAGATGCTGATCAATGAAGCACTCAAGGGCCGCGACCGCTCCTCGGTCGTGATCAGCATCAAGTTCGGCGCACTGCGCGACGTTGCCGGAAATTGGCTCGGCTATGACGCGTGGCCTGCGGCAGTGAAGACCTTTCTCGCTTATTCCCTCCGCCGCCTCGGCACCGACTATATCGATATCTATCGCCCATCCCGGCTTGATCCCAAGGTGCCCATCGAGGAGACGGTGGGCGCCATCGCCGAGATGGTGAAGGCAGGATACGTTCGCCATATCGGGCTTTCCGAGGTTGGCGCCGACACCATTCGCCGGGCGCATAAAGTTCATCCGATCAGCGACTTGCAAATCGAGTATTCGCTGATCTCGCGAGGCATCGAAGACGAGATCCTGCCTACCTGCCGGGAGCTTGGCATCGGGATCACCGCCTATGGCGTGCTATCGCGCGGGTTGATCAGCGGGCATTGGTCCAAGGCGCGTGCCGGCGAGCGCGACTTCCGTGCCAACGCTCCTCGTTTCCAAGGCGCCAACCTCGACGTAAATCTTGCGCTGGTGGAGAAGCTGCGAGGCCTTGCCGAGAAGATCGGCGCCTCGGTGGCGCAGGTCGCAATTGCGTGGGTCGCCGCGCAGGGCAAAGACATCGTGCCGCTCGTTGGTGCTCGGCGGCGAGATCGTCTCGCCGAGGCCCTTGGTGCGCTCGATGTGAAGTTCTTCCCCAAAGACCTTGCCGCACTCGCGCGCGCTGTGCCTCGGGACGCTGCAGCCGGCGAGCGCTATCCGGCAGCGGCGTTTGCCCAGCTTGACAGCGAGAAGCGTAAACAGGCTTGACGTTTAGGTCCTGCGCCAGAGCTAGGAGCTTTCTTGACAGCGCCCTTGCCGCGCCGCTAAAAGCACGCCGATTAGCACTCTTTTTGCGTGAGTGCTAAACGCGGCGCATTCATCCGACAGGAGCAAAATTAATGAAATTCAGACCCTTGCACGACCGCGTCGTGGTCAAGCGGCTCGAGGAAGAGCAGAAAACCAAGGGCGGGATCATTATCCCCGATACGGCGGCTGAGAAGCCCCAGACCGGCAAGGTCATCGCAGCGGGCCCGGGCGCCCGCGGCGAGGACGGCAAGCTCCAGCCGATGGGAGTGAAGGCCGGCGACAAGGTGCTGTTCGGCAAATGGTCGGGCACCGAAGTCAAGATCGATGGTGACGAACTCCTCATCATGAAGGAGTCCGACATCATGGGAATCCTCGCCTGAGCCGAAGTCCCTCCCCCACTTCAAAGATAGAACACCGGAGCTAATTCAAATGGCAGCTAAAGATGTGAAGTTTTCCGCCGACGCGCGCGAGCGAATGATGCGCGGCGTCGATGTGTTGGCAAATGCCGTCAAGATCACGCTTGGGCCCAAAGGCCGCAACGTCATTCTCGAAAAACCGTTCGGCGCACCGCGCTCGACTAAGGACGGCGTCACCGTAGCCAAGGAGATCGAGCTCGAAGACAAGTTCGAAAACATGGGCGCGCAGATGCTGAAGGAAGTCGCGTCCAAGACCAACGACACCGCGGGCGACGGCACCACCACTGCGACGCTGCTTGCTCAAGCCATCGTACGCGAAGGCCTGAAGGCAGTCGCCGCCGGCATGAACCCCATGGATCTCAAGCGCGGCATCGACAAGGCCGTTATCGACGTGGTCGAGGAGATCAAGAAGCGCTCGAAGAAGGTCAGCGGTTCGTCCGAGATCGCCCAGGTCGGCACCATTTCCGCCAATGGCGAGAAGGCGATAGGCGACATGATTGCCGAGGCCATGCAGAAGGTCGGCAACGAGGGCGTGATCACGGTCGAGGAGGCCAAAAGTCTCGACAGCGAGCTCGACGTAGTCGAAGGCATGCAGTTCGACCGCGGCTACATCTCGCCCTATTTCATCACCAATGCCGAGAAGATGGTGGCTGAGCTCGAGAACCCGTACATCCTCATCTACGAGAAGAAGCTGTCAGGGCTTCAGTCGCTGCTTCCGCTGCTCGAGGCGGTGGTGCAATCGGGTCGTCCGCTGCTCGTCATCGCCGAGGACGTTGAGGGTGAGGCGCTTGCCACCCTCGTGGTCAACAAGCTCCGCGGCGGCTTGAAAGTCGCTGCCGTCAAGGCGCCAGGGTTCGGCGATCGCCGTAAGGCCATGCTGCAGGACATCGCCGTGCTCACCGGCGGCGAGCCGATCTCCGAGGATCTCGGCATCAAGCTCGAGAATGTCACCGTCAACATGCTCGGCAAGGCGAAGAAGGTGTCGATCACCAAGGACGACACCACGATCGTCGACGGCGCCGGCAAGAAGGCCGACATCCAGGCGCGCATTGCCCAGATCAAGCAGCAGATCGAGGACACCACCTCGGACTACGACAAGGAGAAGCTGCAAGAGCGGTTGGCAAAGCTCGCCGGCGGCGTTGCCGTGATCAAGGTCGGCGGTGCCACCGAGATCGAAGTGAAGGAGAAGAAAGACCGCGTCGATGATGCGCTGAATGCGACCCGCGCTGCGGTCGAGGAAGGCATCGTCCCGGGCGGCGGCGTGGCGCTCCTGTGGGCTGCGAAGTCACTCAAAACCAAAGGCGATAACGATGATCAAGAGGCCGGCATCAATATCGTCCGCCGCGCGCTCCAGGCGCCGATCCGGCAGATTGCCGAGAATGCGGGCGTCGAAGGGTCGATCGTCGTTGGCAAGGTGACCGATCAGAAGTCGGCCTCGTTTGGCTACGATGCCCAAAACAACGAGTATGGCGACCTGATCGAAAAAGGCATCATCGACCCAGCCAAGGTCGTGCGCACGGCGCTGCAGGATGCTGCGTCGGTGGCCGGCCTCCTCGTCACGACCGAAGCGGGCGTGGCTGAGGCGCCGAAGAAGAAGGATGAGCATGTCCATATGCCGGGTGGCGGCATGGGCGGAATGGACATGATGTAGGCCGGATGCCGGATTGAAAAGGGAGCGCCGCCCGAAAAGGCGGCGCTTTCACTTTTTGACATCCCTTCCTACCTTGTCGAATTTCGAGGCAAATTGTGCCGGAGGAAAAAGATCGGACAGCCGACTAATTCCTGTGTTTCAAAGGAAAAGGCAGATTGGTCCTTTTTTGCCGCAGGACCCAGGCCAGGCATTCACTTAAGCCTTACGCAATCGTAATTTCCTGGAGCCTCGCCGTCGCCTATACGTCCCGGCAGGTTTGTCGCTCCCGCAAAGCCGGGAGCCTTGGAGCAGCCCCTTAATGGCGAATTTCCGCAGTTCGGCGAGAAACTTCACTAGTATTGCTACTCCCTATTTCCGTGGGGACGATCGATGGCCGGGCCGGATCCTGCTCGTGTCGGTCATCGCCCTGCAGCTGTTCCAGGTCTGGCTGAATGTCAAATTCAACAGCTGGTACAACACCTTCTACAACGCGCTGCAGAACAAGGACTGGAACGTCTTCATCTATCAGCTTGGCGTGTTCAGCATCCTTGCCGCTGCCTTCATCGTCACCGCCGTCTATCAGCTCTATCTCCAGCAATGGCTGCAGATCAGATGGCGGCGCTGGCTGACCAAGCGCTATCTCGGCCGCTGGCTGGAGCAAGGCACCCACTACCGCATGCGGCTCAAGGACGATCAGGCTGACAACCCCGACCAGCGTATTGCCGACGACATCCGCCAGTTCATCAATAGCTCGCTCGACATCGGCATCGCGCTGCTCGGCTCGATCGTGACGCTGGTCTCGTTCGTAGTGATCCTGTGGAATCTGTCCGCGGCCACTCCGCTCATGATCGGCTCTAAGTCCTTCGAGGTCCCGGGTTATCTTGTGTGGGCAGCGCTCATCTATGCCATTATCGGCACCTGGGTGACGCATCTCGTAGGCCGACCGCTGGTCAAGCTCAATTTCGATCAGCAGCGCTACGAAGCGGATTTCCGCTTCTCACTGGTCCGCCTCAGGGAAAATGCCGAGCAGGTTACGCTGCTATCGGGCGAGGAGGCCGAGGAGGGTCGTCTGCGTGACCGCTTCGCCAACGTGGTGCGCAACTGGTACGGCATCATGCACCGGACCAAGCGGCTGACCTTTCTCACCGCCGGCTATAACCAGGTCGCCATTATCTTCCCCTTCCTCGTGGTGAGCCCTGTCTATTTCTTCGGGGCCATGACGCTCGGCGGGCTGATGCAGGTCGCTTCCGCCTTCGGGCAGGTGCAAAGCTCTCTCTCCTTCTTCGTCACCGCCTATACCAACATCGCCGACTGGAAGGCGGTGCTCGACCGGCTGGCCGGGTTCGAGGCGTCGATCGATTGGGCACGTGGCCTCGACCAGACGGCGCCGCGCGTCGAGCTGATCAGCGACGGCGGCGACGCGCTGCATGTCGAGGATCTTGCCGTGAGCGTGCCCAGCGGCCAGGAGATCGTTCGTGTCAAGGATTTCTCGATCGAGCTTGGCGAGAGGGTGCTGGTGACCGGCCCATCAGGCTCTGGCAAGACGAGCCTGTTCCGGGCGCTTGGCGGCGTATGGCCGTTCGGCGAAGGCTCGATACGCATCCCCAAGGGCGCCAATTTGCTGGTCTTGCCGCAGCGGCCCTATCTGCCGCTTGGCACCTTGCGCGGCGCGCTTGCCTATCCGGGCCCTGAGAATTCCTTCACGCCGAAGGAGATCGACGAGGTGATCGATGCGGTCGGGTTATCAGACCTGCGCGACGAGCTCGACGTGACCGCCTATTGGGCCGACAAGCTGTCGGGAGGCGAGCAGCAGAGGCTGTCGATCGCCCGCGCGCTTTTGCAAAAGCCCGATTGGCTGTTCCTGGACGAGGCAACATCCGCCTTGGACGAGCCTGCCGAATCGGAGCTTTATCGCCTGCTCCTCACGCGGCTGCCAAACGCGGCGATCGTCTCCATAGGCCACCGCTCGAGTCTCATTCAGTTCCACGACCGCTTCTTCGAGCTGTCTCCGGAAGCATCGGGGCGCCATAGCCTCGCCGAGGCGCAGATGGCGAACGCCTCGCAGCAACAGCGGGTGCGGCGGCGAGCCCGAGCCTCGGTCAATCGGACTTGATCTTGCAGCCACTCGAGGCCTCGAGCCCGTTCGGCTCGTCCCAATCATTTGCCGGCACGGACTTATAGGGATCACTGAACTCTGCCATGGAGAAGTGGGACGGTACGTTGGAGTTCGGCGGACAATCGATGATCCAAAAGTAGTCGTAATTGTCGCCGGGCCAGGTCGGTGGCACGCCAGACAGCACATCGAGCTTGAGCAGCTTGCGCAGCGTGACGGCCTCGCCCTCGTACTTCGCCTCGAGCTTGGCATTGGCGATGTGCTTGTGCTCCCACACCATCACGATGGTTTTGCCGTTGAGCGCCGGGTTCTGCATGATATTGGCCGCGGCTTCCTGAGTACGGCAAGGCCTTGACG
>Ga0105249_10001151_pt1 | contig 23409 bp, 17 predicted proteins | sample KBSS44metaG_FD_81522 | JGI IMG/M metagenome (GOLD analysis project Ga0105249, IMG submission 81522) | Switchgrass rhizosphere microbial communities from Kellogg Biological Station, Michigan, USA - KBS S4-4 metaG | ecosystem: Host-associated > Plants > Roots > Rhizosphere > Soil | place...
CCCACCAGACTGCCGCCGCCACGCGCGAGGGGCATCACCACGATCATCGGGACGGCCTTTTTCTCGGCCAGCAGGTTGTCCATGATGATGTTTGCCCGGCCGGTCATCACCCAACCCGGATCGAGATCACCGCCACCATGAAGCAGATAGAACACTGGATACTTCGTGGTCGTCCGGTTGTAGTCCGGCGGGGTATAGACATACGCCTGTCTGGTGGCGCCGGTCGCCTTCGATTCATAGGTCATGATCTGGACGAGACCGTGCGGCACCGGCTTTGAGTCGTAGTACTGGGGACCATCCCCCGGCACTTCGACCTGCGACGCGAGTCCGGTCGCGGACACGAGCTTGACCCACGGGTTACGCGGATCGGTCGTATTCACTCCGTCGATGTTGAAGGCATAGGTATAGACGTCGGCGGGCACCGGCCCGAGCGTCGCGGTCCAGATTCCGTCGTCTCCCTTCGTCATCGGCTTCGGTTGACTGCCGTTCAGCAGTTCACCTGTCACCGTGATCTCAGTCGCCTTCGGTGCAAGCACCCGGAGGGTGACAGTTCGATCGGCGTTCACCTGCGGTGAGACGACCTGCGGTCCCTGTGGCCCTCGTCCGCCACCACGGCCGCCTTGCTGCCCTGCCGGGGGCGCGGCGGTGCCGGCAGGCGCTTGCGCGAATGCCGCTGCACTCCACACGAGCGCGATCATGAACGTGGTGAAAGCCCGTCGCATTTGTGACTCCTTGTAAGTTCTTCCGGCTAAAGCCGGAAACCACATCATCCTCCGAATGGTCTCCGACCGGAAGTCCCTTGCTGTTGTATTCTGCAAGGCAGCCATGCAGAAGGTGGTCGTCAAAGAACTGGAAAAACGGTACGACAACGTCCTCGCCGCCCAGCGTGTCAGCTTTGCGATTGAAGATGGCGAGATTTTCGGGCTGCTCGGACCCAACGGTTCCGGAAAAACCACGACGCTCGAGTGTGTGATTGGCCTGCGACAGCCCGACGCCGGCTATATTGAAGTCTGCGGCCTGGACGCGCGCCGGCACCCGAAGGCGGTCAAAGAGAAGATCGGCGCAGTTCTTCAAACCATAGCTCTCCAGGACAAGATCACGCCGCGCGAGGCCCTGGCACTGTTCGCATCCTTTTATAAGAGGACGGCCGCCGCTTCAGAGCTGCTCGACCGTTTCTCGCTCACTGAGAAAGCTGATGCGTCGTTCGATTCGCTCTCAGCGGGGCAACGCCAGCGTCTCGCCGTCGCGCTCGCGTTCGTGAACAACCCGGAACTGATCTTCCTCGATGAACCCACCAGCGGGCTCGATCCACAGTCTCGCCGGGACCTTCACGGTGAAATCGTCAGGATGAAACGCGACGGCCACACCGTTCTGCTCACGACGCACAACATCGACGAAGCGGAACAGCTATGCGATCGAATTGCGATCATCGATAGCGGCCGAATCATTGCCTCTGGTCCGCCCCGGGATCTTATCGCCGCGAGTACCTCGGCACAGAGTGTCCTGCTGCGAACCGCACAGCCCCTCGACCCAAAGTCATTGGCAGTCATTCCTGGAATCGAAGACCTCGTCTGCGAGAATTCGACGATCACATTCAGGACGAAGACGGCCGGTCCGACACTGTCGGCGGTGATGAAAGTCGTTAACGATCTCGGGGTGGAAGTGCTCGAACTCCACGCCCGGAAAGCGAGACTGGAAGACGTGTTCCTCGCATTGACCGCCGAGGACTCACAGCAGTAACGGACCTGATTTCATGCAAGCAGCCCTTCAGCAGCTTCGTATCAGCCTGACGCTGCACTACCGGAACAAGATGGCGCTCATCTACAGCTATCTGTTCCCGCTGATCTTCCTGCTCGCGTTCTACGTGCTGTATCGGTACGAGCGAGTGGTCCTCGCGCGCCACATGGGCGAACTCTTGACCGTTAGTGTCCTCGGCGGCGCCTGTTTTGGCCTGCCAACGACGATGGTGAGCGAGCGCGAGCGCGGCGTATGGCGTCGCTACCGCCTCGCGCCGATTGCGACCGCCACGCTGGTGCTGAGCGTCATTGCCGCACGATATCTCATCCTCCTGACCGCGGGACTGCTCCAGCTCGCAGTCGCGCTGGCGATGGGCATGCCGTGGCCGCAGCATCCGGTCGACCTGTGGATCGTCTTCACCTTCGTCTCGTTTGCGTTCATCGGCCTCGGCCTGGTGATGGCGATGATGGCCGACAACGTGCCGGCCGTGCAGGCCCTCGGGCAATGCATCTTTCTTCCCATGCTGATCATCGGCGGCATCGCCGTTCCGATTGCGACCCTGCCTGACTGGGCGCAGCACCTCTCGCAGTTCTTCCCGGGACGCTACGCAGTGCAGGCGCTGCAGGCATGCATTGTCGGGCCCGGGCTCGGCAAGACCGGGTTCGAACTGCTGGCGCTGGTCATCATCGGCACCGGTGGCACGATTGCGGGCGCCAAGATGTTCCGCTGGGATGCGCAACAGCGCTTCGCGCGACGGTCCGGCAAAGCCTGGATCAGCGTCGCCGTGCTGGCGTGGGTGATTGTCGGCGTCCTTGCGGAATCGCGCGGATACACGCCCGCATCGGCGCGATCGTCGGAGGACAGCGTCGCGGCCCCGGCTGCGACGCCGGCGCCGACTCCGGAGCCGGGGGCGCCGGCCCCCGCGTCGGCTTCCGTCCAAGAATGTTCTCCGATTCCGCCGGTACTGACGTTGAGCGAGGCCGAGAAGAAAGCCGCCGCCGGCAAAGCGGCACCCGCACCTGCCCCGTCGAACGCACGGTCCACGATTCCCAACGACCTACCGCAAGTGGAGGCAGTTCCACCCGAGAAGCCTGCAGCCGAGAAAGCTCCCGCAAACACGGTGACGCTTCCTCACCCAACGCCACCATCGTGGCAGGCGGTGACAGTCGCGGATATCGAGCGTGATCTGGTCTTCGATCGACTGCCATCCGACAGCGGCATCGTCACACCGATCGCGCGCGACGAAGAAGAGCCGGATCCCGACACATCAGAACACCTGCGGTTCATTCAGGAGAACCTTCCATCCTGGCAGCCAGGCAAGGTCGCGGATCCGGTGCAGCGCGTTCGCAACATGCTCTACGTCGCAGCGGTGCCCGACGTGCAGCAGCAACCGATCGAGCGTTTCGCGGCGCAGGCCGTGTTCTATCAGCTGCAGCAGGACATTCCGAAGGATCAGTTGATCAAGGCCCTCTACTGGATCGCCCTGCATCCGACCGAAGGGGACGACAAAGCTGTCGGTGATCTGTGGGCGCTTCGATTCACCAACGATCCCGTCGATCTCGAGCAAACGCGCGAACGCGCAGCTATTTATGGCGTCAAGCTTCTCGGTCGGCTGCTTGGGAAGCTGCCGCGGGGGGCGTCGTAGAATTGGTGAATTAGTGAATTGGTGAAGGGAAATGCAAACAAGCCAGGACATCGAACGCCTGCGTTACCCGGTCGGTCCCATGCCGCGCAGCACGGCGCCGCTCAATGCGCGCACGCGTGAGGACTACTTCGCCGTTCTCGAATCAGCGCCAGCGCGCATTCGGTCGCTGGTCACAGGCTTGACCGACGCCGAACTTGACACGCCGTACCGCCCCGGAGGCTGGACCGTGCGACAGGTGGTCCACCATGTCCCCGACAGCCACATGAACGCGTACGTGCGGATGAAACTCGCCGTCACCGAGAATCAACCTGCGGCCAAGACGTACGAAGAGAATTTGTGGGCGGAGTTGCCGGAAGCGAAAAGTGCGCCGGTTGCGATGTCGCTCGATCTCCTCGACGCACTTCACCGCCGATGGCTCGCGTTCCTGCGTGCCCTGCCCGAGCCTGATTTCCGGAAGACGTTTTCCCACCCTCAGTGGGGAATGGTCTCAATCGACGATGCGCTCGGGATGTATGCGTGGCATTGCCGTCATCATACGGAGCATATTCGGCTCGCACTGAAGAAATAGCTCCTGGCTCTCAGCCAATTCACACACGCGCAAAATCTATAAAACCCTGATCCGGATCTGTGCTCAGCAGACGGACGCGCACCCGGTCGCCGACGTCAAGTCCCTCCTGCCCGCGCTCGACGCGTCCCTCGACGAGTGGTCCTCGCAATCGAACCCACGTGCCCTTTGCTGACGCCCCGGTCACGATCCCATCGAATACGTCGCCGATGCGGTTCGACATCCACAGAGCGGCGGCAGCTTTGCGCACCAGCCGTTCGACTTTGTTCGCCGCATCTTCCTGCTTCGTGCAGTGCGCGGCCAGCTGCGACAGCTCCGCCAATTGATACGGCGACGTCCTGCCACTCAGCGCCGCTTTGATTAACCGCTGCGTCACCAGATCCGTGAATCGGCGATTCGGGGCCGTGGAATGTGTGTAATTGCTGACGGCAAGCGCAAAGTGACCGTCTGAGGGACGCGTCGGCGACTCCGCAACGTACTCGCCGCGGCCGAGCAGCTTGATCACGCTGAGCGACAGATCCGAAAAGTCTTCCGGCTGCTCGGCGCGTTCCGCCGCCAGGAACGCTTGCAGCGCCCGCGCATCGGGAGCCGGGGGAAGGGATGCGCCATGCTCGCGCGCGAGATCGACGATGCGAGGCCACCGCTCCGGCGACCGGACGACCCTGCGAATCGACGGATAACCGTGCGACGAGAGGAACTGGGCGGTGGCACCGTTTGCGGCGACCATGAAGCTTTCAATCAAATCGCGTGCCCGATTGGGTTCGTCGGTGCGAAGTTCGGTGACCGCGCCGTCAGCCATGACAGGTTTCGCTTCGCGTCGATCGAAATCGAGAGCTCCTTGTTCTTCTCGATGCGTGCGAAGCCGCGACGCAATGCGATCTTGCAGCGTCAGCTGCCTGGCCAGCGCCGAGTTGCTCGTCAGCGCTGACGGAGCCGGCTCACGGCCGTCGAGCCACGCCGCCACGGCGTTGTAGGTCAGCTTCGCATGATTCTGCACCCGCGCCTGGTAGACATCAGAACGGGTGACGGTCCCATCCTCATCAACCGCCATCTCGATCACCAGCGCTGCGCGATCCTCCCGTTCGTTGAGAGACGTCCGATCGGTGGATAACTCCGGCGGCAACATAGGAAACACCCGCGCCGGCGTGTACACGGATGTCGTGTTCGTTTGCGCGTGCGTGTCGAGAGCGGAACCCTGCTGGACCAGCGAGTCGACATCGGCAATCGCGATCAGGAGTCGTGGCGTGGAGTCGTCGACCGCCACCTCGAGTTGATCGAGGTCGCGGGACTCGTCGTTATCGATCGAAGACCAGGGCAAGGAGCGGAGGTCCCGCGCTGCCGGCGGAACTTTCGCCCTTAGCCGCGCCAGTTCGGCGATCGCTTCGGGTGGCCATTCCGGCCGCAGGCCGTATTTCAACATCGCGTTATGAGCGATCCTGTCCAACCTGGTAGCGTCATTAGGTGAGGGCATGTAAGTGCTGATTTCTGATTGCTGATTGATTGGGGCACACGCCGCTAAAAGGACTAATTGTCGGTTTTGTCGCCCGAGGCAATCAACAGTGAGCATTCAGCAATCAGTTTCGGCGGCATTTCTATGGCAGAACCGTGAAGAAAGAACTCAGATCGCAGTTTTTCGTAGCATGTGACCGCGATGTAACGTATTCAAGAACTGATGTCACCACACGCACGCGAAACGCGGCCCTTCGCCTCAGAGGTCAAGTTCGTGCTCCCGGCCGCCGTCGGTGAACAGATCCGTGGCTGGGCGCGGGAGAACCTCGAACCGGATCCCTACGGGGGTGGCCAGTTCAACGACTCGTACCACACCGCCAGCCTGTATTTCGATACCGCGGAAGGCCATGTCTTTCATCGCAGGGGGTCATTCGGCAGAAGCAAGTATCGCGTGCGCAGGTATGGCGAGGCGGAGTTCGTCTTCCTGGAACGAAAGCTGCGCAAGCCGGGTGTGCTGGTCAAGCGCCGGACCATCGTCCCCCTGGATTCCCTCGGTCAACTGTCCGACCCGACTGCCGACACGGGGTGGCCTGGGGAGTGGTTTCATCGCCGGCTCTTGCTTCGGCAGATCCGGCCGGTGTGCGAATTGTCGTATGCACGGGTCGCGCGGTTTGCCCGTACCCCAGAAGGACCGGCGCGGCTGACGCTCGATGACGATGTCCGGGTCGTCGGCGTGCGGACCACTCGTTTTTCAAGTCAGGCTGGCGCACTGGTCGTCCCCGGACAGATGATCCTCGAGTTGAAGTACCGCTATCGCGTTCCTGCGGTTTTCAAACGGCTGGTCGAAGAGTTCGCCCTCGAACCGCAGCGCGCTTCGAAGTATCGCCTCGGAATGACTGCACTGGGTGAGGGCGCGTTTGGTGCCGTGGTCCCCGTCAGCGCCAACTCCACGCATGCCTGAGTCTCTGGCGCCGCTCATCGACTTCGACAGCGGCGCGCTGGTGTTGATGTCGGCGCGCCTCGTACTGGCGTTCGTCCTTGGTCTCGCGATCGCCTGGGTTTACAAGCGTGCGCGTCGCGCCGATGGCGAATCGGACTCATTCGGCGTCACGCTCGTGCTGTTGACCATTCTGATCGCAATGGTCACGCAGGTGATTGGCGACAACGTCGCGCGCGCGTTCAGCCTGGTTGGTGCCCTGTCGATTGTCCGGTTCCGCACCGTGGTCCGCGACACCCAGGACACGGCGTACGTAATTTTCGCGGTGGCGATCGGCATGGCAATGGGGGCCAATCACCCCACTGTCGCCCTCTGTGGGCTCGCGGTAGTTGGTGGCGCTGCGCTGCTCTTGCGAAGGCGAAGCATGACATTGCCGCCACCCACCGACGAACAGTTACCGTACGCGCTGCACGTCCGGATGGCTCTCGGCCACGACGCGGACGCGCTGCTCGGTGCGATCCTCGATCAGTTCGTCTCGGGGCGGCGACTCGTCTCGGTCACGACAGCGAGGCAAGGGATGTCGATCGATGCGTCGTATCACGCGGCGCTGCGCGGCGACAACCACGCCAGCGCGCTGGTCAACGCGCTGAACCGGATCGACGGCGTACAGAACGTGGAGTTACACAGGCGGGAAGAGCAGGTGGACTAAGACGGGGTGCCGAGGATGCCTGGGGTGCCAGTGCCGTGCAATGTAGGGCTCGGTCTTTAGACCGCGCCAAAACACAGGGAACTGATCATGAGATTTTCAAAACAGCTATTCGCAACCGGCGTGGCCCTCGCGGCGCTGCTGCCAGTCGGCATAGCCGCGCAGCGCGGCGGCTTTGGCGGACCGATGGAACAGGAGCGCAAGGTCCTCGCCCAATTCGATACCGACAACAACAAGCGGCTCAATACCGCCGAACGCAAAGCCGCGCGGGAATGGCTCGCGACGCAACCGGTTCGTGGATTCGGCGGCGGACGTCGGGGCGGACCGTTTGGTGGAGCGAGTCCGGCGGAGCCCGGACGCAAGCTGGCGCCCGCCGATGTGAAGACGTATGCAACCGCGCCGGTGTACGACCCGATGACCATCCGGACTGTTTTCCTGCGTTTTGAAGCGAATGATTGGGAGCAGGAGCTGGCGGCGTTCAACAACACAGACGTGGACGTCCCCGCGGTCGCGACCATTGATGGCAAGGTCTACAACGACGTGGGCGTTCACTTCCGCGGCATGTCGTCGTACTTCATGATTCCGGAAGGGCGCAAGCGCTCGCTCAATCTGTCGTTCGACTTCGCCGACGACAAACAGGCATTCAACGGCTACAAGACGCTCAATCTTCTCAACGCGGCAAGCGATCCGAGCTTTCTGCGGGCGGTGCTCTACACCGAGATCGCGTCGCACTATCTGCCGACGCCGAAAATGAATTACATGCGCGTCGTGATCAACGGCGAGAGCTGGGGACTGTACGTCAACGCGGAACAGTTCAACAAAGACTTCACGCGCGACTTCTACCAGTCCACCAAGGGCGCGCGCTGGAAAACTCCCGGCAGCCCGCAGGGACAGGCAGGCTTTACCTATCTGAGCGACAACCCGGCTGACTATCAACGCTCCTATGAAATGACCAGCAAGGAAGACCCCGAAGCGTGGGCGGCACTGATCCACGTATTCAAGGTTCTCAACGACACGCCTCCAGACAAGCTCGAAGCGGCGCTGGCGCCAGTCTTCGACGTGGACGGTGCGTTGAGATTTCTCGCGGTCGAAATCGCGCTTGTCAACACCGATGGCTACTGGACGCGGGCGAGCGACTACAGCCTGTATCAGGACGAAAAAGGCATCATTCACGTCATCCCGCACGATGTGAACGAAGCCATGGGTCCCGAGGAAGGTGGCGGGCGCCGGGGGGGCGGACCCGGTGGGTTCATGCGAGGCGGGCCTGGAGGACCACCACCGGGCATGGGCGATCCAGGCTTCCAGCCGCCGCCCGGAGGATTCGGCGGCGGCGGGTTCGGTCCCGGCGGCGCGGGTCCCACGCTCGATCCACTGGTTCGCATCACCGACCCGAGTAAACCCTTGCGTTCGAAACTTCTCGCCGTGCCGGCGCTGCGCGCGCGCTATCTGTCATACGTTCGCGAGATCGCCGACAAGTGGCTCGACTGGAAGACGCTTGGTCCGACGGCACAGAAGTATCACGACCTCATTGCCGAGGACGTCAAGGTCGACACGCGGAAAATTTATGACACTGCCGGGTTCGAAGCCGGGGTGCAGAGCATCAAGGCATTCGCCGACGCGCGGCGTGAGTATTTGTTGAAGGCGGTTCCTGCGAAGTAGTCGTTTCGCCGGGCGAAGCCCCCCGGATCATAGTTAGAACGAGAAATTCAGCGCGATATCCACCTTCCGCATGTTCTGCACGTTCTGCGCTTGAAGAAAGAACGGCGACGTCATGGTCCCTGTATAGCCGACGAAGTTGGCGTGGTTGGTCAGGTTGATGATGTTCGCAGAAATGCCGATGCGATAACGCGGCGGCGCCGCACCTCCGGTCATCACCGAGATCTCGCCGTTGCGCATGGTAATGCCGGTGATCCCGCCGGGATTCTGCACGGTCTTCTTCCCGATCGGGATCGTGTAGTTCAAGAATCCGTTGACCGTCCACTGACTCGGCGTCCACTGCGTGTTACGCGCTACTCCCGCCGGACGATCGTTGAAGACCAGGTCGCCGTTGTCGTCGTGACCGGTCGTTATTGTGTAAGGCGTGCCGGTTGCTGCATTCAGATTGATGTTCGCATTGAGATTCTTCAGCGCGCTCGAGTTGAGGCCGATGTTGAACCGATGCTTCCTGATCTCTCCGGCGACGGGCCCCCACTCGCCTGCCGGCGATCCGCTCGCGGGAAGGCTGTAGGGTCCGTCGGTGTTGTTCTCGAGTCTGCCGGTGGAATAGTTGATGTTGAACGAGGTGCGCTTCCAGTTCCAGCGCGGGCCCGTTTGATTCATCGGCGGTGAAGGCGGCGCGAACGACAACGACGTAAACACGTTGAGCACGTCCTGCCGGGAGGCCGCATCGTTGACCACGCGGATGATGTTGACGAAGAGCGGGTCCGGCCGCACGCCGTTGATCGGAAAATTCAGATTCTCTCCGCGCATCAAACCCGTTCCCCTGACGTGCGCGTAGTTGAAGCCCACCCGGACAAGAGGTGAGATCGTCTGGTCCACGCCCGCGCTCACGCGTGTATTCCGCGCCATTGGCAAATCGTCGCTGAGCAGGTATCGGTTCCCAGTGCTGATTGTGCCGGCGCTCCCCGGGTCAGGGAACGACGGGTTCGCGATATTCAACTCGCGTTGCCGGAATCCGTTCACGCGCAGCGACTGTTCGTAGATGCCGGAGCTCAGCCAGTCGTAGAAGATGCCAAAGCTTCCGCGGAACGAGGTCTTCCCGCCTTTGAACGGCGCCCACGACACGCCGAATCTCGGGCCGAAATTGTTGTAATCGCTCAGGTGCGTCTGAAGCTCGTAGCGGATTCCGGGACTCAACGTCAGGTTCCTGCGCACGCGGATGTCGTCCTGCAGGTAGATCCCCGCCTGGACGTTGTTGTAATCGATAGCTGAATCGCCGAGGCGGCGCGTGTAATTCAGCGGTGTTCCGGCCTCGAATGCGGTCGGACTGTCGAAGAGGTACGTCCCCAGGTAATTGGACTCATCGTCTGAGAAATAGGAACCGCCATCGATGCTTATTCCAGTTCGAAGCGAGTGAATCCCTCGCACATAGTCGAGATCTGACTGCAGATTGAACGTGGTTCCGTGCCGCCCGCCACGAACTTGTGCTCCCCCTGTCGTTCGCGCGTCCACCACACGGTAGGTGACCGATTCAATCGTCGAATTGTTTCCGCTGGTCTGGCGTCCGATCATGAGACGAGTATTTGTAAAGAACCGGCGGCCAAGGGGACCGGCTTCCTGGATGCGCACCGTGGTGAAGGTATTCTCGTTCGCGTACGCGCGCTCGATCGAATCGTTGCCGCCGACGCCCATGTTTTCCTGACTGAACGAATTCCTGCTGACGCTGACGCGGAGCGTCTGATCTCGGGTCAAGGCGTAGTCGAGCAGCCCGTTCAGGAAGACGTTGTCGCTCGGCTGACGGATCGGAAGCGGCTCTGAATACCTGCCGTAGCCGGGTATGTAGGAGAAGGCGTAGGGTGTACTGAATGACGTCCCTCCATTGAGGTTGATCGAGAACGAGGCTCTCTCCTTCGCGAGAGAACCGCCGAGGAACATGCCGTAGTTCTGCTGGCGCTCGGGTCCCTTCCGCGTCGCAAAGGGATTGCGCGCACTCAACGCTCCATCGCGCAGCCGGAGATTGCCGCCGCCGCGGAGCGAACCAACGCCCGGTTGCGTGATGATGTCGATGAACAGACCGCCGGCGAAGTGATTTTCCGCCGCAAACGCATCACGCGTGATGTGTATCGACTTGATTTGCGACTTCGGTGGCAGCTGCCCACCTTCGAAACTGTCGACACGGATGATGGCATTCGGTCCTGCCATATCCGCCAACTGCTGCGCCATCTCCGCGGGATCGTCCGAGAGCGCCTCAATCTGTTCGCGCGTCAGCGCGGTGCCGAAGCGCGCGCGCGGATCGGCCGCGACTGCCTGCGCGTCGCGTCCGACCGTTACTTCCGTCTCAACTTTCTTGATCGGCAAGACGATGACGTGCTTGTTGTCGCCGGCGCGAAGGCGCGTATCTTTCAACAGGCCCTGTTCGAAGCCCGGGAAGGTTGCTTCGATTGAATATCGTCCAGGAGAGACGTTTTCGATCGTGGCGATGCCTTTGTCCGACGTCTTCGCAGGCGCGATCGTGACCGTCTTGGTCGTTTCATCAAGACCGGCCAGCGTCACCGTCGCATCCGGAACGACCGCACCGCTTTGATCGACGACTGTAATAATGACGCGCGCGCGCGGCGGAGAGGCCTGGCCTGCATCAACGCGGATGGCACCAGCAATGAGAACAGCACCAAAAATGGCCGCGATCATCGGTGGCCAATCCCTTCGGTGTTGTTCTGTATTCTTCCGTGGCTGACCCTGTCCGTGTTCTTCCGTGTTCTTCCGTGGCTGACCCTGTCCGTGTTCTTCCGTGTTCGTCCGTGGCTGATCCTGTCCGTGTTCTGACGTGTTCTTCCGTGGCCTCATTTACGGACCTCGAATTTCTTTGGATCGATCTTCGTGTTGATCCTGAATCGATCGAACGTCGTCTCCTCAGTCGTGTCCTGGCCGGTTGCCCGCCGCAGCCTGAACGGCCATTGCAATCCGTCAACGTCGCGGTAGTCCGCGTAATAGATCCGGTATTCAACGGGCGCGGGCGGCGCGGCAGCACGGCCGGCATTCGGAGCCGCTGCGCCAGGAGCGGCGGGAGCTCCTTGCGGCGGGGCCGTCGGCGGCGCTTGTGGTGCTGCACCTTCCGGACGCGGCGGTGCACCGCGTCCTTCACCCGGTGGGGCCTCTCCTCGACCGCGCCCCTCGGGAGGCGGCCCCTCTCCCCTCCCGCGTCCGCCGCCCGCACGCCCGGGCGCCTGTTTCCAACTCACCATGATGGGTAGATGTGTCTGGCTGTTGATGAAAAGCTGCAGCGAGAAATTTGGCGGGGCCTTCGCTTCCAGAACGTCAGCTTTCCCTTGCGGCGCTTCGGCCTGCCCGACGTAGGTAAAGGTCAACGGATACGAACTGAACGATCCGGCAAACATGCCGAGCGTCAGCCGGACGAAGTCCTGCTTCACCGCGGCGACGCGCATCGCCCGCGCCGCGTCGAGTTGCGCCTGGGACGGCGGCTGCGGCGGTGGCGCTCCAACCCGTCCCTGGGCAGCCGCCGGTGGGGGACCAGGCGGAGCGGGTACTGGCAGCTGGATCAGCTCGTCGCCGTTAAACCCGGTTGATGTCGGACCGCTTTCCTGGGCCGGAATCTCATCTTTCCGCACGTATTTGTCGGGAAGCTCGACCGCAATCTCGAATTCGATTGGAACCAGGTTATCGCCTCTGACCTGACGGGTACGACCCGTCGCGACGAAGTTCTTGACGCCGCTAAGGCGCTTTTCCCCTCCAAGTGCCTCGCGTGCGGCCGCAAGAATGGGTGCCGGATCACGCCCGGGTGCCTGGGCCGCCGGCGTGACCGGATGCGCGAGGACCCACCCGGCCAAGGTACCTATCAGTACAACATGTGCGAAAACTCGCATAACTGTGCATCTCCCCGGTGCGGCCAAATATTGAGTTTTATCGGTGGTGCTACCGTTCGGCTTTGGTTAGGCCCGGCAAACAAGATTGCACAGACTAAAGACGATGGAATTACGCCGTTCGTTTGGTGGATTGTTTCAGTGGCGGGGTTTTTTCTTCCGCCTGAAGGCGGAACGTCTACGGCAATGTGTAAGGCGGCCGCATTGGCCGCGACAGCATGCTGTTGGCCTCGTCGTCGTTCTTGAAGCGCTCCCGGTCGGGATCCCAGTAAATCTTGCGCTTCAGCTTCATTGCCATGTGATGCAGGAGGCACGCCGTGCAGGCGCGATGCGCAACTTCGACGGGCGCGATCGGTTGCTGACGTGAGCGCATGCAATCAAGCCAGTTCCCGTGCTGATCCTTGCTCTCGTACAGATGGATCTCCTCCGGCCCGATCACTGACTTGATGATCTTCGGATCGCTCGCATTCAGCGCCTGGCTGTCCTGGAGCTTCGACACCGGATCGCTCGCGGTCACCGTCTCGTTGCCACGCGAGACGAACACCCAACCCTCGGTGCCTTCGAAGCGGATGCCGTTCGGGAAATCACCGCTGACGATCATGTGAACGCCGTTGGCATAGACGGCTTCGGTCCTGAACGGACCATGAACGTCCCACAGTCCGCTTTTTGGGAATTCCGCCGTGCCCGATATCTCAATCGGCCCGGTGTATTCCGTGTCCATGCCCCAGTGCGCGCTGTCGATGTGATGCGCGCCCCAACCGGTGATCATCCCGGCGCCGAACTGCTCGCATCGAAGCCATCCGGGCCGGTCGTAGCCAACCTGGGGATGCACACGTTTCTCGGTATAGGGAACGACGGGCGTTGAACCAAGCCACATGTCGTAATTCAGCGTCTTCGGCACCGGCATCGTCGGTTCGACTTCGCCGGCGGGATCGCCCGGCAGGCCGACCTGCACGGTGCGCAGCTGTCCGATCCGTCCGTTGCGGACGAGCTCGGCGGCATATCGGAATTGCGGAGACGAGCGCTGCTGACTGCCGATCTGAAAAATCCGGCCAGAGCGATGCACCGCATCACTCAACGCACGCCCTTCGGCGATGGTCAGCGAGGCAGGTTTCTGCAGATACACGTCCTTGCCTGCCTGGACTGCATGGATGGCAATGATCGCGTGCCAGTGATCCGGTGTGCTGATCACGACCGCGTCGACGTCCTTGTTCGCGAGGAGCTCGCGGTAGTCGCCGTAGGTCCTGACGCCGTCGTATGGCTTTCCCGTCTTCTTCGTGTAGTAGCCGTTGACGAGGGTCTTTGCCTCTTCGACCCTGCGAGTGTCGAGATCGCACACGGCCATGATGCGCGCGGTGTCGTACTTCCAGAGCCCCGGCAAATCGTGGCCGCGTGAGATCCGACCGTTTCCAATCGCGCCAATGTTGATGCGATTGGATGGCGCGAACGCGCCGAGCACTGATGACGGCACGATCGAAGGGAAGCCGGAGATCACCGACGTGGCCGCGAGAGTTTTGCCGACCGTAGTCAGGAAATCGCGCCGTGATTGAGACATCGCGTCGTCCTTCTGGCGGGGTCTGAAGCCCCGCAACAAATTACGTCAGATTCACTCTCTGTGCCTGTTTTTGCGCCTTCAACATCAACTCGGTCGCAAGAAAACAATGCTCCTGTGACATCGCCGTCTCGGTGCGGTTCAGGACATCGATCACGAGCGCCGGACCGTACGGCAGGCTGACGTCCTTACAGTCGATGTAGCGTGTTTCCTTCTGGTCGACGATGAAGAGGTGACTGTCGCCGGGTTTCCCACCGATATCGAGGTACTTGCGGAGTTCGATAAAGCCGTCGGTCCCGAGGATCGTCAACCGTCCGTCGCCCCAGGTGGCGAGCCCTCCCGGTGTAAACCAATCGACGCGAATATAACCGGTCCCCTTGTCTCCACGAAGTGTCACGTCGCCGAAATCCTCGAACGTTGGATGCTCCGGATGACGGATGTTCGCAACCTGCGACGCCACCACGTCGGCGCGCGTCGACCCCGTAAAGTAAAGGAATTGATCCGCCTGATGCGAAGCGATGTCACAGAGAATCCCGCCGTATCGCGGCTTCTCCCAGAACCAGGCGGGCCGGTCTGGCGGATGGATCCTGTGGGGACCAAGCCCGATCGTTTGCACCACGCGACCGATCGCTCCGGCCTTGACCAATTCACCTGCCTTCACCGTCGCGCGATTCTCGAATCGCTCGCTGTACATGATCGAATAGATCCGCTTGGTCTGCGCCTGGACTTTGCGGACTTCCGCGAGCTGTTCGAGTGTCGTGATTCCGGGCTTGTCGGCCATGTAGTCCTTGCCGTGCTGCATGACGCGGATGCCGATGGGCGCACGCTGATCGGGAATCGCTGAACTGAGCACAAGCTGTATCGACGAATCGTCGAGGATCTCCTTCTCGGCCTGGACGCGCTTTACCTGCGGAAAGGTCTTCATGAATGCCGCGGCGAGATCGTCCTCGAGCGCATACAGCGACACCAGCTCCCCACCACCACGCAGGATGGAGTTCACCTGAGCATTGATATGCGAGTGATTGATGCCAATCACCGAGAATCGAATGCGCGGTCGTGCACTCTGCTTCACGGCCATACCGAACCCATCCTTCGGAAGTGCGGAAATCGCCGCCGCTGACGCGACAGTCTGCATGAATCGCCTACGGCCAATCGAAGGTTTCATGTGTTGTCACTCACTGATGCAATACAGATACTTGTAGCCCCGCAGGTACATTTCACCGTCCACCAGTGCCGGCGAGGCATCGAATCCATCCGACAGTTTGTTCTCGGCGATCATCTGCATCGTTGGACCGTGCTTCAGGACGACGGTCGTGCCGTCGCGGGATGGAATATACACCCGTCCGGCGGCGCCGACTGGCGACGCGAAGACTTCGGGCGCGGATGTCAACCGCTGCACCTGAAAGTGGGGCTTGCCCGACTTGGCATCGTACGCCGACAGGAGCCCGTTGTTTGACTTCAGAAAATAGATGATGCCGTCATACAGCAGCGGCGATGGCACATATGGGGTGTCGCGTTCGAGCGTCCAGGCCACCGCGTCGGTGCCGGTAATGTCCCCTTTGGCGCCCGCGATCCGAATCGCCTTGAGACTGTTGCCACGGAACCCGCTCATCAGATACACGAACGTGTCGTCTGCCACCGGCGACGGAATCGGGTTCATCGTCAGGCCGGCGGTATGCCAGACCAGTTCTCCGGTGTCGAGGTCGTAGCTGCGGACGCGGTTCATGCCGGGCACGACGACCTGCGCACGGCCGTCGCGTTCAAACACCAGCGGTGTCGCCCACGTGTCGATTTCGTCGCGCGACTGCCGCCAGAGTTCTTTGCCGCTCTTGGTGTCGAGAACGGTAATGAAGGAGCCGGCGGTGTGATCCCACACCACGACGAGACGATTACGATAGAGCGTCGGCGTGCTGCCCTCGCCAAACTGGTTCCGCATCCGCTTGTCGCCGAGATCGGTCTGCCATAACAGCGTGCCGTTCATGTCGTAGGCATAAATGCCGCGCGATTCGAACGGCGCGATCAGGATCTCGCCATTGGTCATCGGCGAACTCGACGCCCATGTGCCGTTTTCCGGATGCGATGTTTCGTGCGGCGCTTCTTCGCGCACGGTGCGTTCCCACGCGACCTTTCCAGTTGCGCGATCGATCGCCAGCACGACGTACTTATGCATCGACGGAGACGCACCTCGCGGAACGTGCGACCCGTCGACCGCCACACCAGCGGGAATGGCAGTCAACACATAGACCCGGTTGTTCCACACGATTGGTGTCGAGGAACCGCGTCCCGGGATTTCAATCTTCCACTTGATGTTTTTTGTCTCGCTCCATTGGAGCGGTGGAGTGGCGGTCTTTGAAACGCCAGTTGCGTACGGTCCTCGCCACTGCGGCCAGTAGCGTTCGGTCGCCGCAGGCGGCCCCGACTGTGAGTGGAGTGCAACTGATGTGAGGAGACACAAAAGCAAGCGGGCTGCAGTCATGTCCGCTTGTAGCATGGAAAGAGAAAAGGGAAAAGGGACCCTTTTCCCTTTTCCCTTTTCCCTTTTTCCTTTTCCCTTACTGAGCGGACAGGCTCACATTCACCGTAAATGTCTGGCCGCTGCGAATGTTCACCGTTGTCGAGTACGGCTTGTAGCCGGGCTTGCGGATTTCGACGCGGTGCGTGCCTGGACTGAGTTGAACGATCACGCGTTCACTCGCCGGCGCCTCCCAACGTTCACCGTCGATCAAGACCTCCGCATCGGCTGGTTGCACCCGAATGGCAACTGTGCCGAACCGATCGCCGGGTTCGACCTGCATGCGGTTCCCGTACCCCGGCGGCGCTTCCTCCATCGGAGGCGGACCTGGCGGTGGGCCCTGCTGGCGTTGCGGACGCGGCACCGGCACCGGGCGTGGTTCGTCCGGTTGACCGGCAGGAAGCGGCTGTAGCGTGTCCTTGATCTTGTAGTTCTCGAACGGACGGAACAGCATGCGCTGCGCAATGCTGCGATGGCCGGGCGAGTAGATCGTGACCTCGTGTTCCCCGAGTGGCATGTGGACGCGCTGGAACACGCCGTCGAAGTCGTCGACGCTGCCGACGAGATAGCCGTCGACGTAGACTTCCGCGGTCCGCGGCGTGACCTGGACTCGCAGATCAGCAGAAGGGTCGTAATAGGCGTAGCCCGGGTAGCCATAGTAGGGGTATGGGCCGGCGAAGTATGGATATCCCCAGAATCCTCCATAAAAGCCGCCGTAAAAACCCCACCAGTACGGGTTGTAGAAATAGGGAGCCGCGTAAACCGGATGCCCGTAGCCGAACCCGACGCCTACGGAAACGTGAGTGCCACCGTGGTAGGGCCCACGATGTTGGGCTGCCGCCTGGACCGGCCACAGAGTCAGAACCGTAGCTGGAATCAACGCGAGCCCGAAAGAAACGATGCGCATGGGATTCACGGAATCCTCCGAACGGACGGTGCAGGCAGGCGCCTTAGTATAAGCAATCCAAGTACCGCGGGCGCAACTATTTGCTGCCGCGGATTTGCTCATTTCGACAATGAAATCCACGGAAAATCGTCACCTCCCACGCACATTCGTGTCTGTCACGAGTGACAGCGTGAAGACGACCGACGGCAGACCAGCAATGGCACTCGTATGACCGCAGAGTGATAAAACGATGGCATCGCGCCGGCACACGTACTCTTCGGTAGACTGGAACGGTGACACCATCTGCTGACTCGCGCGGCGACGGCCAATCACGCGGCCGCGTGCTTGTCGTCGAAGACGATCCGCATATCCGGGACCTGGTCGTGCTGCATCTGCAGCTCGAGGGTCTGACCGCGGTTGCCGCCGGTGACGGCGCGACAGGATTGCGGCTCGCGAAAGCCGATCCATTCGATCTGTTGATCCTCGACGTGATGCTGCCACAGCTCGATGGCGTCACGGTGTGCCGAGCCGTGCGCCGCGAGTCGCTCAACGGTGATGTTCCGATTCTGATGCTGACCGCGCGGCGCGAGGAATCCGACAAGGTCCTGGGTCTCGAGAGCGGCGCCGATGACTACCTGACCAAGCCGTTCGGGATTCGCGAATTCATCGCTCGTGTTCGCGCGCTCTTGCGGCGTCGGCCGTCACGCGCGCCCGGTCATGCGGCCGCGGTCGTCGCCGGAGGTTTGACGGTCGATCCGGCGCGGCGTCACGCCCGTTTGCAGGATCGAGAAATCGAATTGACCGCGCATGAATTCGATCTCTTGTATCTGCTCGCCACCAATCGCGGGATCGTGTTCAGTCGCGACGCGCTCATGCAGAAGGTGTGGGGCGACGACACACACATTACCGAACGAAGCGTCGATACCCTCGTCAAACGGGTTCGTCGGAAGATTGAACAGGATCCCGCCGATCCGAAATTCGTGTTGACCGTGTGGGGCACGGGATACAAGTTCGCCGATGTCTGATCCGGTCTGGTATCGCAGTCTCTACTGGAAGATCGCGTTCGGCTTCATCGCGATGCTGGCGGTGCTCCTGCTGTCGCAGGTCCTGCTGTTTCTGTGGCTCACCGACCGCATCTTCGCGGCTGCGCCACGCACGCCGGCGCAACTGGCCACAATGGTCGCCGAGGAAGTGGGCAGCGAGATTCAACAGCGCCCTGGTCTCGACATCGAGGCGTTCGTTCGCGATCGTTTTTCTCACATCTATCAACCGTTTCTCGTTGTGCTGACCAACGGACAGCGCGCATCCAACCGCCCCAACGGCTTGCCGCCGGAGTTCGGTCGATCGGTTCAGGGACGACTGCGTAACGAAATGTTTGGTGGTCCGCGTTTCGGCGAGCCGCCGCCTATGGGACGGGGCTCTGGGCCCGCCCCTGGTCCGGACACTGGACGCGACGGTACACCTGGCACTCCAGGCACCCAAGGCACGCCGTCTCGCGGATCGACCGGCGACTCGCCCTCCGCGCCGGCAATCGAGCCGCGGGGATTCCCCGGCGGTCCTGGACCAGGCGGCGGCTTCGGCCGGCGAGGCGGGCCGCGATTTCCCGCCGAGTACGCCGTCATCATGGCAGCTGAGCGCCAGGTCGGCGTCGTCGCGGTGCCGTCCAATCCCCCACCCGTGTCGGTCGCACTGCGAGAACTTGGCCCGACTTTGACGTGGCTGGCGCTCGGGCTGCTAGTGCTCGGTGCGACGCTCACGGCACTCTTCGTCTTCCGTCCCGTTCACAAGCGGATTCGCTCACTCGAGCACGCCGCGCGCGCGCTGGGTGACGGCCGGACCGACGTTCGCGCGAAAGAGAGCGGCGGCGACGAGGTGAGTTCCCTGGCGCGCACGTTCAACCGCATGGCCGATGATCTCGAGAGTCGTGCGACTGCTCTTGCCGCCTCCGATCGCGCACGTCGTCAGCTTCTTGCCGACGTCTCCCACGAGCTGATGACGCCGCTGTCGGCCATCCGCGGCTACGTTGAAACGCTCGGGATGGCGGACGTGCCGCTGGATCAGGACACTCGCAGGCGTTACCTCGACATCGTCGAACACGAGACACACAAGCTCGAGGCGATCATTGGCGATCTGCTCGACCTGGCGCGTCTCGAGGGGGGCGGTGATCGTCTGAAGGCGGAACCGGTTGCGGTCGAAGATCTTTTCCGGCGCATCGCCGATCGGCACGCGCCCTCACTGCGCGATCGCGGTGTGGCTCTGCAGATCGATGTCGCGCCTGGCACACCACGCATTCTCGGCGATGCGGGCCGGCTCGAGCAGGCGTTGCAGAACCTCGCCGCCAACGCGATCCGCCACACGCCAGCCGACGGCGTCGTCCGACTCAGCGCCTCTCCGAACGAGCGCGCCGTGCACCTGACAATCAGCGATACAGGTCCAGGAATCCCCCCAGACCATCTCCCCCGGGTCTTCGATCGGTTTTACAAGGTCGATGCGTCACGCGCCGGCACGGCCGTCCCATCCGGCAGCGGCCTTGGTCTCTCTATCGTCCGCGCCATCATCGAACGGCACGGGGGCACGGTTACCGTGACCAATGCGCCGAATGGCGGCGCCATGTTCGAACTCGATCTGCCGGCGGTCGGCGCGGTCTAAGACCGGTCCTACATCTCAGCACCTCTAGCGCCCCAGGCACCCCGGGCACTCCTAGCACCCCGGGCACTCCTAGCACCCCGGGCACCCCGGGCACCCCGGGCACCCCGGGCACTCCTAGTCAGCCACACACTTGTCACTGACCTGCCGCCATCCCGTCAAATCCCCTCCGTATAAAGGCATCAAGTACGGAGGGTCACATGAAAGGTTCAGCCAAGCACCGAACATCACGTGAACCAATCGACCGCAGACAGCTGCGGCTCATTCACGCACTCCTGGCGTTCCCGGTCGCCGGAGTGATCGGATTCACCGGCAACGCCGTCGTGAAAAGTGTCCTTACCGAGTCGCCGGCCATCGCCGCGCCCGCGCCGGAGCGGTCTACCGACGAACACACATCGCCAGACGAGCGTCAGGACACACCGGACGCGAACGGCAGGAACCCGGTGTCGGCAATTTAGCCGCCGGTAAAGGAGATCATCATGCTTTCTACGAGTCGAGTCGCCTGGATCGCCGCCGCCCTGCTTGCGGCGTTCGGCGCCATCACCACGTTGTCGAGCGGACCCAGCTCGAAGGTTGCGACGACGTTCGAAGGATCTGTACCGCGTGAAGGAGTCAGCGCTCACAGCTTCACAGTTCAGCGTGAAGGAGCGGTCGAAGTCACGCTGACCCATCTTCGTCCGGGAACGACCACCAGGGTCGGGCTCGGACTCGGCACACCGACAGCAGCCGGTAACTGCGCGCTCGTCGAAGCCATGGATACAACTCAGATCCACGGACGGATCGGCGGGACGCTGCAAAAGGGGACATACTGTGTAGCGGTCTACGATTCCGGCGACGTCGAAGCAGAACCGTTGGACTACACAGTGAGTGTGACCGAGGAGTAATCACGAAATGGCGCGGACGCGCCGGCAACCATCACTTGCGCGGGTGGCGATCATTGCGACGTGCGGAGCTCTGGCTTTCGGAGTCAGAGGTCCGCTCGACGCCTGGCAGCAAGCGACGGGCGGATGCCGGATCAGCGGCCGCGCCGCGAGCGGCACGCAGCCTCTCCCCGGTGTATCGGTCCTCGTTCGCAGTGCCGGGACGGTGAAGACGGCGACCTCAACTGATCCTGATGGCACCTACCGAATCTCGCTCGCGGAAGGCACCTACGATCTGTCGGCCGAGCTCACGGGATTCACATCTGCGTCGCGATCGATCACCGTTGGCGCCGGCACGTGCGATCAAACGATTGATTTTCAGCTGACGCTTGCGCCTCGGACGCCTGCAGGAGCCGGTGCGGGATCACCTGCGGCGTCGGCATCGGGACGTCGCGGTGCTCCACCAATAGGTGCCGCAGGTGGCGCGCAGAATGCGGCCCCGGCTGGCGCGCAACGTTTTGAAACACTCAACGTTCAGACGCAAGCGGCGGCAGCAGCCGGCGTCGAGACGAACGACACGAGCGACAACCTAACGCGACTGCTCTTGCCTCCAGGGTTCTCGACTGAAGGACCGACCGAGGCGGTGGCCATTAACGGCAACATGGCGAGCCTCGATCGAGGCATGATGAACGAGCGCCTCGATGCGATCGGCCGCGGTGAATTCAATCCGGTGACCGGTGAATTCGCGCAGGGCTTCGGCCCAGGTGGCCGAGGGTTCGATGGCGGCGGTCAAGGATTCGGCGGACGTGGTGGACCGGGTCCCGGTGGACCAGGAGGTCGCGGCGGACCGGGCGGACCAGGTGGAGGACGCGGCGATTTCATCCTCGCTGGCCGTGGCCGTGGACAGAACGCGTATAACGCGCAAACGAACTACACATTCGGCGGATCGGCACTCGACAGTGCTCCCTACCAGCTGCATCCCGGAGCATCCGCACAGCAGACGCCGTATTCACGGCAGGCGTTTGGCGTCACGTTAGGCGGTCCGGTACGAATCCCGCACGTTTATAAAGGCGATCGACGAACCAACTTCATGGCGACCTACAACGGGACGCGTGGCGGCGATCTCTTCGATCAGTACGCGACGGTTCCAACGGCCGCCATGCGCGCGGGTGACTTCTCGGCGATTCGAAGTCAATTGATCGATCCTGTGACCGGCCTTCCGTTCGACGATAACCAGATCCCGTCGTCGCGCATCAACTCGACATCTCTCGCACTCCTCCGTTTCCTGCCGCTGCCGAATCTCGACGGGACGAACCGCAACTATCACTACGCGGCAACGAATCAATCGACCACCGACAACATCAACGTGCGCGTGACCCACAGCTTCACGCCAAACGCCGGTGGGCGTGGGGCCCCTGGCGGACGCGGTGGCGGCGGCGGCCGCGGTGGATTTGGCGGCCCTGGTGGACGCGGCCGCGGACAACAAGGGACGAGCGTCAACTTGACGACGCAGGTTCAGTACCGGCGCAATGACAACGATCAGAACAATGTGTTTCCGCTTGTGAGCGGAGCCAACAATGGCTCGAGCTTGACGCTCCCGGCGTCGGTGAACATTCAGCATCGGCGAATGCTGCACAACGTCAGCGTGAACTATTCACGAACCGAGTCGCGATCGGTGAACCAGTACGCCTATGTCGAAGATGTCGCCGGCAACGCGGGGATTAGCGGCGTCGCCACCGATCCGTTCGACTGGGGCGTGCCTCAGTTGTCGTTCTCGACATTCTCGAGCGTGCGCGATTTGACGCCATCACGCCGAACCGACAAGCGGCTGTCGCTGTCGTATGGACTGACTCGACCTGCGGGAACCAAGCACACCATGCATATCGGTGGGGATTTCCGGTTTGACCAATCGGATAACCAGACCGACAGCAACGCCCGCGGCGCGTTTGTCTTCACTGGGTTGTACTCGTCTGGTGGGTTGCCAACCGTCCGTGGAGGCGCGCTCGATTTCGCCGACTACCTGCTCGGGATGCCGCAGCAGGCGACGGTTCAGTACGGCCCCGGCAACGTTCGGCTCGCCGACAAGTCGCTCAGTGCCTACTGGCAGGACGACTGGCGGTACAAGAACACGCTCACGTTCAATCTCGGCGTTCGCTATGAGTTGATCTGGCCCTTCTACGAACGTTCGGGACAGATGGTGAACCTCGATGTCACGCCGGATTTCACGGCCGCAGCTCCAGTCATCTCCGGCGAGACGGGTCCGTATACCGGTCACTTCCCGAAGGAACTGCTGGACGCCGACACCAACAACATCGCTCCGCGGGTGGGCTTCGCGTGGCGGATAAAGCCGGGCACCACCCTTCGCGGAGGATATGGC
>Ga0105249_10001153_pt1 | contig 23372 bp, 24 predicted proteins | sample KBSS44metaG_FD_81522 | JGI IMG/M metagenome (GOLD analysis project Ga0105249, IMG submission 81522) | Switchgrass rhizosphere microbial communities from Kellogg Biological Station, Michigan, USA - KBS S4-4 metaG | ecosystem: Host-associated > Plants > Roots > Rhizosphere > Soil | place...
GCCAGATGTGATCCTGATGGATATAAGAATGCCTGAAGTGGATGGTATTAATGCCATTAGTCTTATCAGGAAAGAATATGAGGCGCTGAAAATTATTGTGCTTACGATGTATGATGACCAGGAAATGATAACTAAGATGATGGAGATGGGCGCTAATGCTTATCTGACAAAAACTACAGACCCCGAAGAAATATACCAGGCTATACTTACATGTATGAACGATGATTTTTATTTTAATGACCTGGTGAATAAAGCGGTTTTGTTGAAACTTCAGCATAAAAAGAAAGTGAGGCAATTTTATCCCAATCCTGTAAAGCTTTCAGAGAAAGAGTTAAAGATTCTAAAACTGATAGCAGAAGATAAAACCACGGAAGAAATTTCAAAAGAAGTATTTCTTAGCCCACGTACCATCGAAACCATACGGCAAAATATGAAACAAAAGGTGGGAGCTAAAACAATTGCTGGTCTGGTGATGTATGCCATGCGCAATAAATTATTGGAGTAAAAAGTTATCTGTACTCATTATATAACCCAGACACTTCTATATCTATAAAAAATTCCAACATGCCTCAGAACATTAAATCTGAAAACGTCAACAATTCTTTCTTCGACGGTTATTATAAAGAAATCTGGCGACATATTTTTCCGGAAAAAACTACCCAGGCTGAAGTTGATTTTGTAGTTGAAGCCGCAAAATTAAATGCTGGTAACCATGTTCTTGATATAATGTGTGGCTATGGACGGCATAGCTTGGAACTCGCACGAAAGGGAATGAAAGTAACTGCTGTTGATAATCTTCCCGATTATATTAATGAAATAAAAAAAAAGGTCGCGGCTGAAAATTTGCCAATAGAAAGTATTTGCGCTGATGTTTTAGAAATGGAGACAGGTCTTGAATTCGATGCTGTAATTTGTATGGGCAACAGTTTACAGTTTTTTAATGAAGAAGATACTCTTCAATTACTTTCAAACATTGTTGCTCATCTGAAACCTGGCGGAAAATTTTTTATCAATACCTGGTCTATTGCAGAAATTGCGATGAAGAATTTTAAAGATAAAAGTTGGAGCAGGATAGGGGAGCTTCTTTTTTTAACTGAATCAAAATTTCTTTTTCACCCTACACGAATAGAGACATTCACTATGATCATTACAGATAAAGGCGATAGGGAAGAAAAAAAAGGGATTGACTTTATTTACAGTATTTCAGAATTGGAATCCATGTTGAATAAAACTGGATTTCAGTTAAAAGAGATTTATAGTATTCCCGGGAAAAAACAATTTACAATTGGGGAGCCGAGAGCCTATATTGTTGCGCAAAAAATATAAGCGGCAAACTTCATTTATTAATTATCAGATTTTAAAAACGGGAGTTTTCAGCAGGAGTATATAAAAAGAAAGTTGACTGCCAGAGACAGTGCGTTGGTTTTTACAAAGGATTTGGAAATTTCTTTTTTGGACGGTTTGGACATTGGACGATTTCGGATTGGAGAATGCAGTGTGTCCGTATCAATCAACTTTCTGACGCAAAACTATTATTGCATCGTATATCATACAAGAGCAAAACTTCCTGATTATTCAATTATGGTTTTTACTGATGTCATCGTAAACATCACATTCATCATTGAGTAGTTTTGCCCAATCTCGGTTTATTACTTGTATATTCCACATGCTTAAAATCAGGTACTTGTACTATGGTATATGTTGCAGGATTTTTACAATTTGCACAACGAAAAGATTTAGAAAAATAAGTTGAACAAAAAAACGTTTATCTACTAACCAATATCCGATGGAATCATACGATTTCATCAAAAATTTTTAAAACCAAACATTTCTAATGAAAAACCCTGAAACAACAAGCCATGTAATTAAAGTGGCCATTGCAGATGATCACACACTTTTCCGTTCTGGTGTGAAAGCATCTTTGACTGCGCATAAAGACATACACATGGTGGCTGAAGCAGAAAATGGTATGCAGATGCTTAATTTATTAAAGCATATTCAGCCCGATGTTGTACTTCTTGATATATCGATGCCCATCATGGATGGTCTTGCAACATTACCAGAAATCAAAAAATTATATCCTGGCGTGAAGGTGATCATGCTCAGCATGCATAACGATCATTCAATGATCAGCCGCATGATGGAGATAGGCGCCAATAGCTATTTGACTAAGGAAAGTGGTGCAGAAAAGATCTACGAAGCCATCAAGCAGGTATACGAAAATGAGTTTTTCTTTAATGAACTTACGAATAAGGCATTGTTGAGCGGTTTGCGTAATAAAACGTTCGCAGATGCTCACAAGCCGGCAGAAGTTCATTTGAATGAAAAGGAAATAACTATTCTGCGCCTGATGTGTGAAGAAAAAAGCACTAAGGAAATTGCAGATATAGTTGACTTAAGCCCCCGCACCGTTGAAGCTATCCGCGACAAATTAAAAACCAAGACTGGTACTAAGAGCATGGCAGGCCTGGTAATGTATGCGGTAAAAGCAGGAATAGTAGAACAATAAAAAAAGTAAATAAATATTCTGCAAATGGCATCAGGTAACGATGCCATTTTTTATTGCGAACATAACAAGACCAGCAGTATTTCTTACGCCGACTTTTTCTATTAAGCGTTGGCGAATACCTTCTACGGACCGTGGGCTAAGAAAAATTTCTTTTGCAATCTCAGCAGCAGTTTTTTCCTCGCAGATCAGTTTCAGGACTTCCTGTTCTCTTTCTGAAAATTCCACATTCTGATTAAAAGAGGGTTTGAAATTGTTCTTTATAACCAGTTTTTTTAATAGCGCTTTGTTTACAAGGTCGTTGAAGTAATAACCGTTTTCATAAACGGCATAAATAGACTTTCTTATTTCATCAGGCTCAGTGTTTTTGAGTAAATATCCATTGGCGCCAATTTCCATAAGATGGATAATAAACTTGTCATCCTCATACATGGTAACTACCAGCACTTTTACATCAGGGAATTTTTTTCGGATGATCTGGGTAGCTTCCATTCCATCCATGATCGGCATTTTCAGATCCATAATTACAACATCCGGTAATTTTTTTTCAAACCCGGCAATCAGGTCATCTCCGTTATCTGCTTCAAGTATCACTTCAAGCGTTTTGTCACTGGCAATGCATTTTTTTAACCCTTCCCGGTATATTTTGTAATCATCTGCAATGGCGATCAATATTTTCTTTTCTTTGGTCATATTAGTACTGGTATGGACAATTGAATAGTATAATTTTCGGTATCTATTTTCTTGAAAAGAATATTTCCCTTCAGTAAAATTATGCGATTTTGAATATTTTTAAGACCAAGCCCAGCGGGTTTAAATCTTAATTCTTCAAATTGTTCCTGGCTTAATCCATCGCCATTATGGTGGATCTGGATCTTGAGCTCATTTTCATGGAGCGACGATTTAATATTGATAAGACGGGAATGAGCATGTTTCATCAGGTTATTTACCAATTCCTGGATGATACGGTAAACCGCAAGGTCTGTTTCAGCGTTTGAAAGTTGGTATTCTTCATCCAGCTCCACCGTACTGTTAACGGCTGTGCCGCCAGCCACTTTTTTCATAAAATGACGGATCGCTTCATTTAATCCGAATTCCTTAAGAATGGTGGAATGAAGATTATGTGAAATACTTCTTACTTTTTGTATTGATTCGTCAATCATTTCTTTCACTTTGCCGTGATCCTGTCTATCAGTTTCCGTGAGATTTTGTGTATTCATTTCTACAAGGAATATTCGCGAAGAAGATAATAAGGCTCCTACTTCATCATGCAACATTTCGGCGATTCTATGCCTCTCACCTTCCTCACTTCTTACGGCAGCTTCTATTAATTGATTTTGTTGATGTTCTTTCAATCCACTCATTTCTTTTTGTAAAAGCCATTTTTTCCGTTGATTGATCATGACGGCCAGTAAAAAGCCAGCAACTACAAGCAGCATAATTGCTATAGATACCGTAACAAGAAAGGAAATATCGTTTCCGCCTGAATTCATTTTTTAAAAGAGAATGCAATCATAATGTTTAAAACAATGTATGTTATATTATGTACCGTCCAGATATTCTCAGAATATTTTTCATTACTACTCATAAGGTAGTCATAAAAAATAAATATGGGGAAATTAATGGCATTATACAAAGTCAAGCCTCCAACAATTCGCAGAGGCGCCTCTGAAAATGGGTTCATTAATCGATCATCTTTATTAATACGTATAAAATAAAATATGCAGTATAGCAATAATAAAGCTGACTCTACTGCAAACAAGGGGCTATTAGGTAAAACAATAATTTTTGAATAAAAAGTAAAATTGATAAAATTAAAGACGATAAAAACTGGTATTATAACCCTATTTAATTTCTTAAAAAATACGGGATCAAGTTTGTAAAAAAACCATGCAAATAACAAAAGTCTGAAAATCGAATGCAGATTATAAAATAGGTTATTACTTATTTGCTTATACTTCGGGATATATAAAAAAGAGAAAATCTTCGAAATTTGTTTGTCTATAGATAAAAAATGACTTTTCCAGATGATATCTGCTGTGAGATTTAGTAAGAAAGCAATTATGACATAAATAATTACTGGTTTTATCCATGCATCCTTTGGTTTCCAAATAAAATAAAAGGTCAGAGGAATAAGTAAGGCCCATGCCTCTGACCAATCGATAATGTCTTTAAAAGTAATCATAGTTGTTAATTTCAAGAGGGATCTGCCGGGGGACTGGGGTTAGCACTTGCAGTAGTTCCGTCTATTGAAATATCGTACGTTACATGAGGGTTAGAACTAATTTTTGCTTTTAATGTAAGGAAAGCGGTTTTTGATTTTTCAGGATCCTTAAGCAACTTTTTTATTTTATCCATCAAATTATCTTGCTTAACCTTCTTTACGTCAGCTTTTTTTGATTCCTTTTGTTTTATTGTGAAATCAAAGTCATGAACTTCATTGTTTCCAAAACCGATGGGCTCAGGATATTCAGCAAGATTAAATTCTTTGGGGGGAATAGAGTTATCAATTTCGCAATCTACTTTTGATCCGATATTCCAATGCTGAAAAATATTTCGTTTGCCCGCATAAGCAATAATTGAAAAAACTGCTTCTCTGTCTGATCCATTGTTCCTTATTTCTTTTAAAGCGCATTGAAAAAAAAGCTTGTTGAATTTGCCATTTTTAATGGATCCTTTAAGGTCAATTAGCTTGACCTTATGTGCCGGGATAATTATTTTTTGTGCCATAGTTTATGTTTTAAAGGTGGAATAGCGGCGAGTTAAATCGCCGCTATTGAATAATATTATGGTGCAGGATCTGCTGGTGGTGAAGGATTGAGTTCCGGACCCGAAAAGGCAGCAGGAGCCGCAAAACTACCTGTGATTTTTCCCCATTCAACCATATAAGTTGCCGAATTAGCATGCGTAGTTGAAATAACAGGGTAAAAAATCAAATGAGTATCACCTGCTTTTGGAGCTCCGAGGACATCAGAGTACATCTTTTCTGTAAGTTCGAGATCGCTTACATATAATTTCGCTCCTGCTCCCAGGGATATGCCGACCTGAAAGTTAAATAAGGGAACCGGCGGTAATATATATTTTTTGTCATTTTTCTTTGCTCCAAAAGCTTCGAGTGTAATAACTCCGGTGGCATCGTCATAAACAAACCTAAAGACAACTTTATTACATTTTAAACTTGGTTGAGCAGGAGAAAAAAAGTTTTTCAGAACAGGGATTTCTAATGCTAGGTAATTGTGTTTGTAAGGCATAATTTTAATTTTTAGTGGTTAAGAAATAGTGGTTAAAAAATCCGGAAGGGAGTCTTCTATATAGGCGGGAAAGTATTTTCAAGTTATTTATTTAATACCAAATATCAAACAGGGGTAACCTAAATCCCAGCGTACAAGTACGCATTTTAAAAGAAAGGAGTTTCTACGCAGCCGCTTTTCAGCAATTACCATACTAGTACGCTATCACTGTTATGCGAGATGATACGCTCAACGAATTGACAACCTTACGTACTAGTTCCCAATGTTTTTTTTGAGTAGATGCTACCTTGTTTCAGGAGCATGTGTGAGGCAAAATTGTGGTATAAAAATTACCGCAATGAAACCGCAAAAAATCTTCCGCATCAGTCTCGCAGTCATCATGATCACTTGCTTTATGCTGGCTCCACTTAATTCCAGCGAAGCTATACTTAAGTCAAAAAAGATATCCTTCAACACCCATCAACAGGTGGTTGATGAAGGATCTTCTAAACAGACAAATAATATTAATCTTACAATTCCTTTAGGTAATAAAAAGGAAAAAGAAAAGAATAATAATAATCATAATGAAGATCAGCCAAAAGCAAAACATCATTCTGATGAAGAAAAACATAAAAACCATGTTTATCATTATCACAGGGTGAAAGCGAAGAAAAAGATCCATACAACATTTTTGCAATTATGCCTGAAAATTTTTATTGCAATTAGTTTTATTTCAGTATTACTTTGCGGATACCTGAGCATCGGTCATTGAAATGAAAAAATATTTTAACTATAATGGAAGGTTTTTTGCGGATGATGAGAACGTTCTGCCCAAAGACGACAGAAGCTACCGATATGGCGATGGACTTTTTGAAACTATGAAATTGATAAATGGGGATATTTTACTGAAGGATTACCATTTTGAAAGAATGTTTTCGGGTTTAGACGTTTTAAAATTTCATATTTCTGTTCTTTCTACAAAACGGAAAATTGAAAAGGAAATTAAAGAGCTGAGTAAAAAGAATGAATGTGAAAAATCTGCAAGGGTTCGTCTTTCTGTATCAAGGGGGAATGGAGGTTTATATGATTACGATAATAAATTTTCTTATTTAATTGAATGCTGGCCACTGGAACAAAGCGGATTTAATGAAAATGGATTAGTCCTTGATATTTTTCCCGATGCAAGAAAAAGCATTGATGTTTTTTCCAATCTTAAATCGGCAAATTATCTTCCTTATGTAATGGCTGCTATATGGGCAAAAGAAAAGAAACTGAATGATGCATTGATACTGAACCAGCGTGACCGTATTTGCGATTCAACAATTGCCAATGTTTTTTGGGTGAAAGACGAAAAGATCTTTACCCCTCCATTAAATGAAGGTTGTGTGGCAGGGGTGATGCGAAAAAAAATTTTAGAATTTGCCACCCTGAATTCTGATCATCTCGTACAAGAGCATTTCCTTACTAAAGAGACCTTGCTTCAGGCAGATGAAGTTTTTCTCACGAATGCCATTGCAGGCATAAGGTGGGTAAAAGAATTCCGGAGCAAGGTGTATAGTAACACAATTAGTAGTAAAATATTTACCAGACTGAACTAAACAATTTAATCAAACCTTGGGTTTACAAAATTATTCAGCTTTGATCCGAAACGATAGTTAAGACCAAAATGAGTAAAGACATTATAGCCCGATGCTAATTGTCGGCGACGAGTAAGTACCTCCTGCGAAGTAGCTCCTTCTTTTGGCAGATATATTTGATCTCGTATCAATGCGGCGGAAGTATAAAGATTCACGGAAAGACCTCCTGTGATCCGTATGTCAACTTCGCCATCTGCGCTAAGATTAAAATATTCCCAGTTGTGAAAATAATTATGATACTCTGTACCAAAGGAAACGGTACCCCATTTTTGGTTAAATGAAAGTTTTGCTTTTAATGCGTGGCCAAATAATGTTTCCTTTGTTTTATCATATAAGGTTGTATCAAAATAAGAATTGCGGCGAACATCAACGACATAAGAAAGAGTAAAAAACTTTGTATTTACTTCTTTGTAAGGAAATATATCATATTCAATACCTGTTCTAAACAATAGCCTTCCTTTGTTGTTTGAGAAAGTGTTGCGTGATAAGGATGCTTCATATCCATAAGACCAATGACTGGTCAAACTTTTTATGAGGTAATGTTGAAAATTATAGTCTTCATTATTATTAACTATCTTTTCTTTATTCCCAAGATCATCTTCCAGTTCATAACTATCCTTGTTTTTACCACCAAAAACTTCAAAGCCTATTTTTAATTCTTCTGTTACACGGTTTGCGGCAAAATTAGCTCCCAAACGGGAACTCTTATACACTTCGTCAGCACTTATATAACCATTTGCACCAACACGAAATACCCAATAATTCCAGGGGTCTTTAGTAGCTGATGTGTCTTTCGTTTTTTCATCCGTTTTCTTTTTCATTTCAATTACAATGTCATTTCCATTGCCTGCTTTAACGATATAGGGGGTAAGACCGAGCTTCAGATATTTGATCAACAGATCTCTTTCTTCAAAATCAGTTGCATTAGCATCCGTATTAAATCGTAAGGTATCTGTCATTTGTTTGAACCTATTTTGTCCAAAGAAAATAAGTTGGAATTGACTTCCACCCCCACCTGTTTCCTGTTCTGTTATTAGTATATGCAGATCTGCCGCCTGGTTATCAAGTAAAAAATCAACAATATTAATTTCCGTTTTTATGAAAGTCTGGTCGCACCAGGTATTATTACAATCAATAAATACCTTGAGTCTGTGAGTAGCTTGATTATTCTGTGCTTTTATAAGCAGAGTAAAAAAAAGTATTGTAATTAATAGGAAAGGCTTTCTCATGCTGCTGTGGTTTAGGTTTCGAATTACAAATAACGTATCAATACAGAATCTCTTGTGTTAACGAATCGACAAAAACGATGATTCAATAGTAAAGAAAATCCATATTTAATTGCCAAATAAACATACTTTATGAAAGGAATAAGTCGCTTGATGATTGGATAGAACTTACAGGTAATTGTGTTGCTGCTACTTTATATAATGTTTCTATTGCTTGCTTTCCATCATTCCCAAGATCAATTGAAAAATTATTTACATAGAGTTCGATATGCTGCCGCATTACATCTTCACTCATTTCCTGTGAATGTTGCTTTACATAATCAGTAATTAAAGGATAATTAGCGAAAGAAAATTCAATACTTTTTCTTATTAATTTGTCAATTTTCAAACTCACCTCTTTATCCATTGATCGGCTAACTGCTATACCTCCTAACGGAATCGGCGCATGCATTTTTTCTTCCCAATATTCGCCGAGGTCAACTACCTTATGTAATCCTTTTTGCTGGTAGGTAAAACGATTTTCGTGAATGATAACACCAAGTTCTGTTTGTTCTTTTAATACTGACTCTTCAATTGCCGAAAATATCATATGCTTTTTATTCTTTGCTGTAGGATATGCAAATGAAAATAAGAGGTTAGCAGTTGTATTCTTTCCAGGCAGTGCAACGTTTTTTCCTTCTACATTCATTATTCCTTGTTCCTTGTTCGATATTAATATTGGGCCAACACCCTTGCCTAATGCCGCCCCGGAATTTAATAAAACGTATTTATCAAGATTTTGGAAAAAAGCAGGATAGCTAAGTTTTGTTATATCAAGTTTTTTTTCAAATGACCAATTGTTTAACGTCTCTACATCTTCGAGCACTATGTCAAACTCTAACCCTTTAGTGTCGATTTTTTTATTCACTAACGCATCAAAGATAAAAGTGTCGTTAGGACAGGGGCTAAAGCCGAGTGATATTTTCATTTAAAAGAATTATTAATTCTTAATTAATAATTATTAATTGTTTTGATCAGTGCTTTGTTCAAATTAATGATCGACACATTCATATCCCATTTCTTCTTGTTTCTTTCGCCAATATAATTTGAAACACTCCTGATCTGTACAAACGGAACATTTTCCATCAAACAAACATAATGCAATGCTGCACCTTCCATTGATTCAGTGACAGGATCAAACATTTCCCTGTAAAATTGTATCATTTGTTTTGAAGTACTGATCTGGTTAACTGAAATCCCTTTTGCAATTTTTAATCCTGCCTTTTTTAAAACTTCTTTATAAGGATTCAACAGCCAGCCATTTTTATAAGGATGCTGGTTATTTGGAACGAGCTTCAGATCAAAAAGTGTTTTAAGTTTTTTTAATTCTATTACACTCTGGTCTGCAACACTATCCTGTTTTATTGCTACTACGGTACCCAGCGGGATTGTCAGATCGAAAGAGCCTGCAGCTCCAGCTTGAATTACCAGGTCATATTTTTTTAATGCAAGTTGTTTGGCTAAATGATAAGTGCTAGCGGTAAGGCCGATTCCGGAAATAAGTACGTCAATATTATTATTGAGACCTCCTCTTCTTGTCAATTCAATAAAAGGATTAATTTCTCTCGCCGTAGCTGCAACTACAAGTATATTTTTTCCCATTTTGGCAAATATCGTACATCATTAGTAAAGCAGATGGCCTTACCTTTGCGGCTCATTATTTCCTCCGCCCAATGCTGTGAGGAAAACAAAAAGTAAAGCATGGTTTACTTAACAAGAATAGAACATTTTAACGCAGCACATAAGCTCTATAATCCCAACTGGAGTAAGGAAAAGAATGATGAAGTATTTGGCAAATGCGCCAATGAGAATTGGCATGGTCATAATTTTGAATTATATGTGACCATCAAAGGAGACCCTGACCCCGAATCCGGTTTTATTTTTGATGCAAAAAAATTAGGTGGGTTGATCAATGAAAAGGTAATTGAAAAGCTGGATCACCGTAACTTGAACGTTGATGTGGATTTTATGAAAGGAAAGCTTTGTTCTATTGAAAACCTGGTCATGGGTATTTGGAAAGAATTGGAACCGCATCTTCCACCACCGGTTCAGTTACATTGTTTGAAACTTGTAGAAACAGCTAAAATTTTTGTTGAATATTACGGCAGCAAATAGTTTACTAAACAATATGCTTTGAGATCTGTTATTAATAATTGAATAAATGAGTAAAAAGGTAGCCATATTCAGAAAAGAGCACTTCAATGCAGCGCATCGCTTATTCAATGCCGATTGGGATGACAAAAAGAATACAGAGGTATTTGGGAAATGTGCTTTGCCAAATTACCATGGTCATAATTATGAACTGATAGTAAAAATAGTGGGTGAGCCGGATGAGGAAACCGGTTATGTAATGGATCTAAAACAACTGAGTGATCTGATAGGGGAAAAGATTATTGAAAGATTTGATCATAAAAACCTGAACCTTGATACAGAGGAATTCAAAAATCAGAACCCTACGGCGGAAAATATTGCAATTGCTATTTATGAATTATTGCGTCCTCATATTCCTAAAGAAAAAGATTTGCAAATAAGATTATATGAAACGCCGAGGAATTTTGTGGAATACCCCGTGTAGTGTGCAAATTTGAAAAATGTGCAGATATGCAAATGAATTTTTGTGGATGAGATTCAATAAATGCCGAATAAAGATCATAGTAGAGTGCGACCCTTCGACAAGCTTCGATAAATATCGGGACGATGCCAATTGTTGAATAGCGAAGAGAAACTTGAATGGAGCGTCGCAAGGGACGATAAGCAGAATTACAGAAGACGATAACATAAAAACATTTTCAAACTTGCTTTATGGGTTATAAAAAAGTAGAACAATACGAAGACAAGATCACAAATGGCCTTGTAAAAAGTTATGGTGAAATTCTTGGGTTGCTTGGTGAAGATCCGGAACGGGAAGGATTGAAAAAAACACCTGAACGAATGGCAAAAGCTATGCAATATCTTACACAGGGTTACTATCTCGATGCAAAAGCAATCATCAATTCAGCAAAATTTCATGAAGAAGTAAGTGAAATGATCGTAGTAAAGGATATTGAAATTTATAGTATGTGCGAACATCACATGTTGCCTTTCATTGGGAAAGCACATGTGGCATATATCCCCAATGGATGGATAACGGGGTTGAGTAAAATAGCCAGGGTAGTGGATGTTTTTGCAAGGCGATTGCAGGTGCAGGAAAGATTGACAATACAAATTAAAGATGCCATTAAAGAAACTTTGAATCCGCTTGGTGTGGCGGTAGTTATTGAAGCTAAACATTTATGCATGATGATGCGTGGCGTTCAAAAACAAAATTCAACAACTACGACTTCGGCATTTGATGGAGAGTTTCATAAGAATTCCACACGTAGTGAGTTCCTTAAACTAATCAGTGCTGATTTAAGCTAATCCGGTATATTTGTAATTCATTAAAAGGTTTGATACAAATAGTCTCAAACCTTTTTTAATTCCGGTTATTCACCAATATTAATCACCGGAATGATGGGATGTAAACTATCGAACCATGAAACATGCATTTGTATTTCCGGGCCAGGGCTCACAGTTTCCCGGCATGGGTAAAGATCACTACAACAACAGTGTTTTCGCAAAAAAATTATTTGAACAATCGAACGAAATACTTGGCTTTCGTCTTTCAGATATTATGTTCAATGGCACGGAGGAAGATCTGAAACAAACCAATGTAACTCAACCTGCCGTTTTTCTACATTCTATCGTTGCTTACAGAACAATCGAAAGTGCTTCGCCTGATATGGTGGCTGGTCATTCATTGGGTGAATTTTCTGCGTTGGTTGCAAATGGAACATTAAGTTTTGAAGATGCTTTGCAACTCGTTGCTGTTCGTGCAAGAGCTATGCAAAAGGCTTGTGAAATGAATCCATCTACAATGGCCGCAGTATTAAATCTTGCTGATGATAAAGTGGAAGCTATTTGTGCAGAAGTAAAAAAGGAAACTGGTGAAATAGTAGTGCCTGCGAATTATAACTGTCCTGGTCAATTGGTAATAAGCGGTTCAATAAAAGGAATTGATATTGCCTGCGAAAGAATGAAAGCTGCTGGTGCTAAAAGAGCAATTGTATTACCTGTAGGCGGAGCTTTTCATTCTCCGTTGATGGAGCCCGCAAAAAAAGAATTGAAAGAAGCAATAGAGTCAACTAAATTTCATAATCCGACTTGTGCTGTTTATCAGAATGTGGTTGCGAAGGCTGTAATGGATAAAGATGAAGTAAAGCAAAACCTGATCGATCAGCTCACTGGCGCCGTTCGCTGGACTCAAAGTGTGCAAGCAATGATCGCGGACGGAGCTTCTAAGTTTACAGAATCTGGTCCCGGCAAAGTGTTGCAGGGGTTGGCCTTAAAAATTGACAAATCGATGGAAGTAAGTGGTGTGAGTTAAATAAAATTATACCTTTAAAGCAGAGAAGCCGAACCACCTCAGGTGTTCGGCTTTTTTATTTCATTAGCAGTTTTACTATTTGCTGATGTTAATGATCAGGTTAAATTGTAAACATTAAAACTTAGATTATGAGAAAAATTCTACTTGCACTTGTTGCCATCATTTTTTCTTTTATTGCTAATAGCCAGAATGCAGATCGTTGCGGATCGAATGAGGCTATAAAGCAACAAATGGCTGCTGATCCGGGTTATGCAAAAAAGGTTAAAGAGTTATTAAAGAATAAAGGTAATTATTCAAGAACGGACGAGAAAGGGAAACCTCCTTCACAGACTGTCGTCACAATTCCAGTCGTAGTTCACGTTGTATATAATACAGCTGAGCAGAATATTTCTGATGCACAAGTACAATCACAAATAGATGTATTGAATGCAGATTTTAGTGCAAGTAATAGTGATTATAATAATTACGATGCCGGTTATGGATCTGTCAAGGGTGATATGGATATAAATTTTTGCCTGGTCCAGGTAATTCATAAACAGACAAAGACAAAATCATTTGGAACAAATGATAATATGAAGTATGACAAAAGAGGAGGCTCCGACGCTGTTGATCCAATGCATGTTTTTAATATCTGGGTTTGTAACCTTGGCAGTAAGCTTTTAGGGTATGCTTACTACCCCGGTATCAGCCCCGAAAAATTTGGAGTTGTATGTCATGTGAATGCTTTTGGAAAAGGATCGTCGTATAATTTATTTGCTGATTATGATCTTGGCCGTACTACCACTCACGAGGTTGGTCATTGTTTTGGTCTCGTACATATATGGGGAGATGCAAATTGCGGAAGTGATGAGGTTGATGACACTCCTTTGCATAATACCGCCAATTTTGGTTGCCCTGAACAAGGCCATTTAAGCACTTGTACAGGAACGCCTTTGGAGATGTGGATGAATTATATGGATTATACAGATGACAGGTGCATGTATTTCTTTAGCGATGGCCAGGTATCAAGAGCCGGTTTTTTTATTGACACCGACCCGCAATTAATCAGCATTATTAATTCCGCCTGCTCGAATGCACGGGGAAATAAGAATGATATTACTATTACATCAAATAATACGTTCAATTCTTCAAGGACTATAGCCGGTAATATTTCATTATATCCAACTATAACTTCAGGGCAGCTTACTTTATCAATTAATAATCCAACAGAAGGAAAGGCTGATGTAAAGATTTATAATCAAGCTGGAGCTTTGATGATGAAGCAACAAATATTTATTTCAAATGGAAAAAGATATAATCAAATTGATGTAAGCAAGCTTCCAGACGGAATTTATTTCATGGAGTTTTCACAGACCAAAAATGAACAAGCAAAGAAATTTATTGTTCACCATTGAGAGTAGCAATAGAGGCGATCCCCCGCTTCGGTGGGGGATTTTTATATATTGATACTGCAGTTGATCCACTCGGGATCAAAGTTGGTGTTAAAATACTTTTTATAAAAATTAATGGCCGGTTCATTCCATTCAAGCACCTGCCACATCATCCCGCTGAATTTTTTTTCTTTTGCTTCCTGGATCAAACGATCCATTAATAATTTCCCGATTCCTTTTCCTCTTGCTTCTTCTGTTACAATGATATCTTCCAAATACATCCGTTGTCCTTTCCATGTTGAATAACGAATGTAATAAAGAGCAAATCCAAGAATGATCCCATTTTCTTCGGCAACAAAAGACCACCACACAGGATTTTTTCCAAAACCACTTTCAGTAAAATGTTCCAGTGACACAGTTACTTCATTTGGCGCTTTTTCATACACAGCCAATTCAGTTATCAATTCCAATAATCTTGGACAATCCTTTTTAACTGCTCTGCGAATTGTTATCGGCATTATTAATTCTTAATTTTTAATTATTAATTCTATAACCGGGTCCTTTCACAAACCTTCCCGGCTTTGCACCGGTATGTTCACCATCTTTCAATACCTGCCCGCCATTTACAAAAACATGGATCATTCCTTCTGAGTATTGATGTGGCTTTTCAAACGTTGCATTGTCTTTTACTTTTGCGGGATCAAAAACAACGATATCAGCATAGTTGCCGACTTTCAGTTCTCCACGTTTTTGAAGTTTTAAATTATTGGCAGGAAGTTTTGCAAGCTTACGTATTGCTTCCTGCAATGCCATAAGTTTTTCGTCTCTTGTATATTTACCCAACACTCTTGCAAAATTTCCATAAGCTCTTGGATGCGCATTTGATTTCAGGAAAACACCTTCAGTAGTGTAAGAACCTTCATCACTTCCAAAACTTACCCATGGAAGTGAAACTTGTTTTTTTACATTGTCTTCATTCATCAGGAAATAAGCAACGCCAACTCTTGTACTATCCTGGATAATGAGATCCATGGCAGTTTCTTCAGGAGACGTACCGCGAATTTTTGCAACTTCCGCCAACGTCTTACCGGTAAACTTTTTTAATGAATCTTGTTTAAATCCTAATAGCAAAACATGTTCAGCACCATCAGCACCATAATAAAGATTTTCCCAATCAACCGCATCTGTATTCATCGCTTTTATCATCTCCTTTCGAATTTTAGGGTCCATCAATCGTTCTCTTAGCTTTCCAAAACCACCATCTTGTAATGTTGGAGGAAACGCAGAAGTCATTCCAGTGGCACCTGCAACATACGTGTACATGTCTGCAGTAATTGCTTGTCCTTCTCGTCTTGCTCTTTCCACACGACGAATCACACTGTCCATTTTACTCCAATTATTTTTTCCGCCTGCTTTTAAGTGAAAAATTTCTGCAGGTAACCCTGCTTCTTTAGAAATGGTGATGAGTTCTTCAACTGCTTCCAACAATTTATTTCCTTCGCTCCGCATGTGACTTGTGTACATCCCGCCATATTTTGCCGCTTCTTTTGATAAGGCGATCAATTCATCTGTCTTTGCAAAAAAATCAACAGGATATATCAATGCATTTGTTACTCCTAAAGCTCCTTCTTCCATTGCTTGTCTTATCAATAGTTTCATGCTGTCTAATTGTGCCGGGGTAGGAGCTACATTATCTTCGCCGATCACATACATGCGAACGGCACCTGTGCCAACAAATGAAGCGATATTAGGTGAGATCCCCTTTTTCTCCAGGAAATTCATGTATTCTCCCAATGTGTTCCATTCCACATCATATTTAATATCGCCTTGTCCTTCTTTTTGCTGCATTTTCATTTTAGCATTAAGCGGTCCCATACTGAATTCGGTAAATATTTCAGTTGTCACTCCCTGTTTTATATCGCTCTGCCCTTTTCCATCTTGTATCAAACTTTCTTCTGAATGCCCCATCATATTTATAAAACCCGGAGCAACCGCATTTCCTTTTGCATCCACGTCATTTTTTGCAGATGCTTTTGAAAGATCGCCAATGAATGCAATTGTATCGGCATTAATTCCGATATCTCCTTTAAATGGATCACCTCCATTGCCATCATAGATCATTCCATTGCGAATGATGGTATCATATTCATTTTGTTTTTGATTACAGGAGATCAGGATTGCTGTTAATGCAAATAGTAGTGATGTGCGACGCATAATGAGTAGTTTATTTTTTTATTGACGCTAATTATCTTACCCGGATAAAGTTCAGTGGTTTTTTTATTTTCAAAAACAATAGTTCCATTTACCAAAACCGTTTCAATTCCTTCAGAAAGTCTATGGGGCTCGGCAACGGTTGCTTCATCGCTTACTGTTTCCGTATTAAAAATAACTATGTCAGCATAATAACCGGTTTTTATCAGCCCTCTTTTTTGGACTCCGATCTGCTGAGCAGATAAGCCAGTCATTTTATAAATAGCTTGCTCTATACTTAAAGCTTTCTCTTTTCTCACATAATTACCAAACACTCTTGTAAAAGCACCATAACCCCGCGGATGAGTTCCTGCTGATGAACCATCCGAGCAAATATTTGTGTGTGGCCACTGCATTAATTTTTTTATATCTGCTTCACTCATTGAAGTAGCCATAATATTTTCCTGGCATTCACGGTCGTTTTTCTTTTCCCACTCATCAATTCTTGCGATCAACTCAACCAGCATGCGGGCAGGAGCTTTATTCTCAAGGGTTGCAATTTCTGCTAAGCTTTTTCCTGCATATTCGGGTTTCACTTCGTAAGAACCAAGAATAATATCCTGGGGTAACGTGATCTCTTTTAAAATCAATTCAGCTTCTTTTTCATCATTAAAATTTCTATCAGGGAATAAAACTTTGATAGTCGAGTTCCAAAAAGCATAAGGATAAATATCTGCAGTTACATCAATGCCATTTTTTCTTGCCGCTTCAAATAAAGCAAGTAAGCTATCAGCTTTGCCCCAGATATTATGCATGGCTAATTTGATATGACTTACCTGCACAGGGATCTTTGCTTCTTTACCAATCGTAATTATTTCATCAATTGCTTTCCAGAAATAACGGTCTTCACTGCGGATATGACTGATGTATCTTCCGCCAAAAGGAGCAACAACTTTTGCGAGCTGCAACACCTCATCATTGTTTGAATAAATACCCGGATCATATTCTAAACCCGTTGATAAACCCAATGCACCTGCTTCCATATCCTGCTGCAGCAATATTTTCATTTTATCGATTTCCTGCTGCGTAGCAAAACGTTTAAAATCTTTTCCCAAAACAGAATCACGCAACGTGTTATGACCACTGTATGAAGCAATGTTTACGGCAACTGGTGTATCTGCTAATTCTTTATAAAATTTTGCAAGAGGAAAATAAGAACCCCCATCTTGCCCAATTATGATCGTTGTTATTCCCTGGCTCACTGCTGCAATAAAATCACGATGCTTAAATAAATTGCCGGCATGATGACTATGTGTGTCTATAAAACCAGGACTCACGGCATTTCCTTTTGCATCAATCTCTTTTTTCGCGGATGCACCTGAAAGATCACCAATGAATGCGATCGTATCAGCATTTAGTCCAATATCTCCTTTGAAAGGTTCACCTCCTTTGCCATCATAGATCATTCCATTCCGAATGATAGTATCATAATCTTTTTTTTGAGTGCAGGAGATAAAAAAGACTGTAATAAGACAGGCAATCAATAAAAACTTTTTCCTCATAATCTTTTTTAATCTGATCAATCGTGGTTCTATTTTCTTTTTGCTTTAAAATTTCCATTTGGTTGAAGAAAGGTCATGCTAAGTACCTCATTCTTTTCATTCACTTCAAATTTTACATTATAACCTTTTACAACTTTCAGATCAAATTCATCTTTTTTATTTGGTACCAATTCATAATCCGGTTGACCGGGAACAAGAACCATTAATGTATTTTCAGCTTTAATATACACTTTTACTGTTGTTCCATTCAGATCGTATTCACCCACATATTTTTCTAATTCATTTTTATTAGCTTTTGGAGGAAGTTTGTCAAAAAGAATATCTTTTACGGCTGGTTCCAATTTCATTTCTAATGATGAAATATTTCCTTTTTCATTTGTATTAAATCTAATCTTTGTAGCATCTTTAGGATTTTCAGTTTCTTCAGTTGAGCGAATGCGAAATACATCATAATGATAATGTTCCAAATAGCTTTTTGTTCTTTTGCCTGCTTCGTTGTAATCAACCCATGTTGTATCTTTTTCTCTGAAGATCTTTATAATACCATAACCTTTATTTTCGAAATCACCTGTGTAATCAATTAGCTCATGAGAAGGTTTTGTGCCCATCTTGCGATTGATACTGTCAGTATTGGGAGCTTTCTTTGCAGCTGAATCTGCTTTTATTTTATCGGTCAACGCTGTTTTGCCCCATGGACGATAGGAAAGTTTCAGCATTCTGTCTACAATAAAATTGCGGATACTTGTTGTTGGTGTACTTTGATTAGTTACTACGAAGATGCCAAGACTATCAGATGGAAAAAAAGAAGTAGAAGTAATAAAGCCATCGATTCCGCCACTATGTTCTACCCGATAATGACCACGATAGCTGCTCATGCCCCACGCTAATCCATATCCACTCATATGAAGATCTGGATTCTCACTGCCGGGTAAACCACCGCCCGGCGCAATTTGTGATGTTATTGCCTGTGCCCGATAAGTGGAAGGAATAATTTCTTTACCATTAAACTTTCCATCATTGATCCATGTGATAAGCCAGTTTGCCATATCTTTTGCACAGCTGTTTACCGATCCTGCAGGTCCTATAGCATCAATATTGCGATAAGGAATCGCTTTTGGTTTAGTATTATTATCGGAAGTATACGCCAGCGAACGATCGCTTGATTTTTCCATATCGATCACCGACATATTCGTATTGGTCATTCCAAGTGGTTTAAAAATTCTTTCCTGCATGTTTTCTTCCCAGCTTTTGCCGGTGAGTTTTTCAATTACTAAACCCTGTGCCATGAACATGAAATTATTGTACTGGTATTTCTCTCTTAATTCGTAAGTCGGTTCCTGGTATTGTATGCGGGTAAGCAATTCATTACGACTTGCAGTAGTTCCGTACCATGAGTAATCATGACGTGGCAGCCCAGTCCGATGACACATCATATCCCGCAATGTTGCATGTTTATTCGTGTATTCATTTTTAAATACCAATTCCGGCAGATAATCTCTTACGGGATTATCCAGACTTACCTTTCCTTCTTTTTCCAACATACCAAGAATTGAAGCAGTAAATGCCTTTGTACATGAGCCAATAGCAAATAATGTGTTTTCGGTAACAGGCAATTGCTTTTCATAATCTCTGTAGCCAAAACCACCTGTATAAACGACTTTGTTTTTTTCAACCACTGCAATTGTTACACCCGGAGCATTCCATTCTTTTAATAATCTCAAAGCAAAAGTGTCTAGTCCCTTTAAACGGGAGTCGGTTGGTGGCTGAGTAAATGATTTTATTGAAAGAATAAGTAGTAATGAAAAAAGCGTCTTTCTCATAAGCTTAGTTTTATTGTAGTGTTGCTAAAGATAAGAAGTCTGTTATCGAAAATTTCTGACTGCTGACTGCTCCTTTTTCAATGGAGGGCCTGCTTAAGATCATTCAAAATGTCCTCGATGTTTTCCAATCCGACACTCATCCTGATCAATCCATCGGTGATGCCATATTTTTCACGACTCTCTTTTGGCGTACCAGCATGCGTCATTGATGCTGGGTGGCAAAGAATGCTTTCTGCAGTGCCCAATGAAACTGTGCGAACACACATTTTCAGTTTATTCATGAAATCAATACTTGCTTTCAACCCATTTTTCATTTCAAAACTTAGCATGCCACCGCCGTGTTTCATTTGTTTCATCGCCACTTTATGATCGGGATGCGAAGCAAGACCAGCATAATTGACTTTTGAAATTGCTGAATGACTATTCAGAAACTCCGCCACTTTCATTGCATTAAAACAATGACGGTCCATTCGTAGTTCAAGCGTTTTCATTCCCTGTGTTAAAAGAAATGCATCAAAAGGATTGCTGTTAACGCCAAGGATCCTGTAAGTCTTTTTTACAGGTCCATTCATTTTTTCAAGATCTTTTCCCAATAGCACTCCTCCGATCGCCGTACCGTGCCCATTTAAAAATTTTGTTGTGCTGTGAAAAACAAAATCAACTCCAAAACGAAATGGCTGTTGTAAATAAGGAGTAGCAAAAGTGTTATCAACAGCAACCAGAAGATTATTTGCCTTAGCAATTTTTGTTAACTCTTCCAGGTCCACACATTGAATCGTTGGATTGGCCGGTGTTTCCAAATACATCATTTTAATTTCAGGGTTCGCTTTGATCGCTTCTGTTGCTTTATTCAAATCCCTGAGATCAACAATCACCGGCTCGATACCAAATTGCGGAAGGATCCTTGTTATCATTTCTTCAAGACCGCTATAAAGAGAATAGTGAGAAAGAATTTTATCTCCTTTTTTCAAGCTGCTAATCATCAAAGTCGTCAATGCCGCCATTCCTGAGGCATGAAGAAATGCTTTGAGTTGCAAAGGTTTTCCGGAAGTATCTTTTAACCCAAATGCTTCAAGCGTCGCAATTTTATCTTCTGCTTCGGTAAAGTTGGGATTACCCCATCGGCTATAGATATAACCTTCTTCTTCGCCGCTGAAGCGACGCATTCCCTGCTCTGCTTCATCATAAACGAACGTTGATGAGGCATAAATGGGAGTAACATGTGCATATAGCGGGTCTTGCTTGTGACCAGCATGCAATGCGGCTGAACCAAAACCGGAAAGTGGAAAACTTTTATCCATATATAAATTTTGGAATGTGAAATTTGAAATGAATTTCAAATGTAAATGTTTTCACCTTCACCCGTTAAAACACACCAAAACGTTCTCTCAAGCAATCGAACCATGAAAGATACTCTTTCACAATTAGCCGCCTATAGTATATGGGCCAATCAAAAACTATTAGAAGTTATTGTTGCCTTACCGGCAGAAAAACAAAATCAGGAATTGCCAAGTAGCTTTAAAAGCTTATATGCAACCGTCCTGCATATGCTGAATGCCGAAAGCATCTGGTGGCAAAGAATGAAGCTGCAGGAAAGAATTATTTCACCTATGGAAATTTTTAAGGGCTCCATGCAGGAACTTTCCACTGAATTATTACAACAAAACCGGCAATGGCAGGAATGGGTGAACAGTGCAACCGACCCTATGCTTGAACATGTGTTTCAATATTACACTGCAAAAAGAGAAATGTATAAACAACCTGTTTGTCAAATGATATTGCATGTATTTAATCATGGCACTTATCATCGTGGTCAATTAGTGAATATGCTTCGCCAATTAGGCATTGAAAAAATTCCGCAGACAGATTTTATTGTTTGGAGCAGGAAGAAATAAAACTGGAATATTGTTCCAAACGAAAAACCAGAAGCATTGTAAAAAAATGTTTGTGACAGTTGAATGATTTTATATCCACCCATACCGGATGGCTTTGCCAATTAGTTCGCCGGTATTGTTAAGGTTTTTTTTGCGGAGCATATTTTTGCGGTGAGTGTCGACTGTTTGCTTACTGATTTTTAAAATGCTGCTGATCTCTTTACTTAATTTGCCCTCAATCAAAAGTTTGAGCACTTGTTTTTCCCTTCTTGTCAAATCTTCTTTGCTTTCGATAAAAATATTTTTAGAAGCAACATCCAGGTATGATGGCTCACCTTCCATGCCTATAAATGATAACACGGGTATACCGTCCTGTTTCAGATAGGTAATATCAGTATGTATGTTCAATGTTCTTAGGATCTTTCCGGCTTCATCATGTTCAATCATCACTCCCTGGTAAAGTAACCTGGCATAATCACCATTTTTTTTCCTGAACCGGAGATCATATCTCACTTTATATTTCATCAATTTTTCTATCGGTAATTGTGAAAAAAATTCTATTATCCTGTTTCCAAAAGTCAAAAACCATGGTCGATCTTCAGGATGTATTATGCCTGTCATAAATTGAATATTGTACTCTGAAGGAAGATAGCCCATTACATCTTCTATCTCTTTGCTTACAAGATCAAAAGTTAAACTATAATGATTGATGATAAAATAATAGGAATCTCCTACCAGGAAAAAGTTCCAAAGTTTTTTATAAAAATCGAGCTCAAACTTTAGTAAGCCCGGCGCCGATTCGTTAGCATACCATTTAAATGCCTTATTAAATTCATGGTTAAAAAGCTCTGATTTCATAAACTTCGTTCTAATTAAAGAAATGGAATATTCAAGGAATTTCTTAGGTAGGTTTTGCTTAAAAAGTTTTATATCCATCCATACCTGATAGCTTTGCCGACCAGTTCTCCGGTATTGCTCAGGTTTTTTTTGTGGAGCATATTTTTTCGATGGGTGTCAACTGTTTGTTTACTGATTTTTAAAATGCTGCTGATTTCCTTACTTAATTTACCCTCTATTAAAAGTTTGAGCACCTGTTTTTCCCGCCTGGTTAAATCATCTTTGCTCTCAACGAAAATATTTTTTGAAGTCACATCGAGGTACGATGGCTCTCCATCCATTCCTATGAAGGAAATTACCGGTCTGCCTTCTTGTTTCAGGTATGTTATATCCGAATGAACACTCAGGGATCTTAAAATTCTGCCTCTCTCATCATGTTCAAGCAATATTCCCTGGTAAAGTATGCGGGCATAATCACCATTTTTTTTCCTGAAGCGAATATCATACCTCACCTTATACTTCATCAATTTATCTACCGGCAATTGTGTAAAAAAATCCATCATGCTATTTCCGAAAGCCAAGAACCAGGAACGGTCATCAGGATGAATTTTGCTGTTCATAAATGGAATATTAAATTCCGATGGAGCATAACCCATTATATCTTCCACTTCTTTAC
>Ga0105249_10001155_pt1 | contig 23363 bp, 14 predicted proteins | sample KBSS44metaG_FD_81522 | JGI IMG/M metagenome (GOLD analysis project Ga0105249, IMG submission 81522) | Switchgrass rhizosphere microbial communities from Kellogg Biological Station, Michigan, USA - KBS S4-4 metaG | ecosystem: Host-associated > Plants > Roots > Rhizosphere > Soil | place...
GGGCGACGCCACCGCGCAGCTGCCGCCGGTTGCCGTGCCGCCGAACGCGATCCTGCCTAACTACGAGCGCATGCCGCTCGGGCAGCGCGAATCGATCGAGGCCGGTCCGTTCGTTGCGCGAACCACGGATCGGCGGACCAATACGTCCTCTACAGCAGCGACACGCTCGCTCAGGCGACGCAGGTAGTCGGCGGAACGCCGCCTGTCGTGTCCTCGCCGCCGTTCACGTCGACGTACGCGGCCGTACGCGCCGTGGCGAATGTCGCGATGGCCGGCAACTATCGCATCGGGAGACTGATGCGGGTGCATTTGGGCGTCCTGACCGATCGGTCGCCCGTGCCCACGGACTCGAGCTCTGTCTTCACGAAGGTGGATCTCTATCGCGTGACCAGCGGTTTCTCGCTCACGGGGGCGTCGCTGTCCGGGTCCATTGGGCTCGCCTACGGATGGGGACGTGGAGATGACCGCACCCTCGTCGTCACCGCCGGCGGACTGCCCGGCTTGGCGAGCCTCAAGGTCAGAACGCTCAATTTCATCTACGCGCTCTCGTACGAGTTCTGAACGGACGGAGCGATCGCGTTAGGCCGACCCTCCGGGGCGAGACGCCGACGGTCTCGTGCGTTCCGCCGTGCGACGGCTCTCACTGCCGATCGATGGGGCCCGGCACGCCTTGCACCTTAGTCCAATGCCCTGCGCGCGCGGTCACGGACAATCGTCTTCGGGATTCATCGGCGGTGCGAGGCGGGCCGCAATCTCGACAGTCCTTCGCGGCGAGGGATCGATGCGGGGCATTCTGGGGCTCATCGCGTGCGCGATCGTTCTCGCGGGTTGTCGCGGGAAGAACAAGGAGGAGGCGGCCGGCGACGTGGCACGCGGGCCGGCCGCCACACCGGCGCTGGCCGTGACCGAGGCGGCGTGGACGCCCGAAGCCCTGGACGAGCTGGTCGCACCGATCGCGCTGTATCCGGACCAGCTCGTCGGCCAGATACTCGCGGCGTCGGTGAATGCCCAGGAGGTGCTCGATGCCGGCAACTGGCTGCTGCAGAACGAGAATCTGACGGGCGCACCGCTCGACACGGCCGCACAGAAAGCGGGGTTCGGGCCCGCGGTTCGCGCGCTGGTGCACTTCCCGACCGTCGTCGACATGATGTGTCAGGAAATGGATTGGACGCGGCAGGTCGGCGCCGCGTTCACGTCCGATCAGAAAGCGGTGCTGGACGCCGTGCAGCGGCTGCGCGCCCAAGCCGCGGACATCGGCAACCTCACGTCGACGCAACAGCAGACCGTCGAGCGAAAGACGGAGGACGGCAAGGAGATCGTCGAGGTGAAGCCCGCGGACCCCCAGGTCGTGTACGTGCCGCAGTACGATCCGACCATCATCTACGTGACGCCACCCGCACCAGCGCCCGCAGCCGCCCCGGCCGCCCCTGTCGATGATCCGAATACCGTCAGCAAAAGCAGCGCGATTGCGGGAGGATTGCTCGCGTTCGGCGTCGGCATGATGATCGGCAATGCCATGGACGATGACGACTATTGCTACCCGCACTGGGGGAGCGGATCAGTCTACTACGGGGGGCGCCCCTTCTATCCACCTGCCTACGCCTATCGGCCGGTGTATGGCCCGGCATTCAGGCCCGCGGTCGGATACGCACCATCGGCCGGCTATCGCAACCGCTATAACAGCCCGACCAATGTCGTCATCAACAACAACAATTATTACAATCGTTTCGACAATCAGCAGAACCTCCGCGTGAACAACAACTCGCGGGGATCCGGGCCAGCCTCCCGCCAGGCTGGTGTGGGGAACCGGTCCGCGAATGCCGGTCGTTCGCAGGACTGGAAGGGACAGTCCAGCTACGCCGGCAGCCGGGGCGGCGCCAGCACGCGGGACGCCCCCACTGCCAAGCGGGGAAGCAGTACGCCGGACCGCAGGCCCGCGACATCGGAGCGGAAGGGTGCCGCCCAGCAACCGGCGACCGGACCGCGGTCCACCGGACGCGCGCAGACCCAGGCACGACCGGCGACACAGCCTAACGACAGATCCGGCGGGGGGCGCGACCGCGGCTACGGCACGTCGGCGCCAGGCGGCCGCGATGTCGCCGCCACCACGAAACAACCGGCGCCTAACGTTTCGTCGAGGGAGGCACCCGTGAAGCGCGACAACGCGCTGTCGGGCGCGAGCCGGGAGGGCACCGGCTCCTTCGACCGCGCCGCGAGCGCCCGTGGCCACGCGAGCGCGCCGGCGTCGCGGGAGCGCTCGAAACCCGCAGCCCGCAGGCCGTAGGAGATCAGCATGCAGCGACTATCCCGAAGCATCGCGATGATGCTGATCGTCGGTCCGATGCTGACCGCCGCCGCGTGCGCCGAACGTACGCCGGACGAAGCGGACCAGCAGTCCTTCGCTACGCCCGACGAAGCGACGGCGGCGCTCGTCGAGGCCCTCGAGACGCACGACGTCGCTGCGATGCGACGCCTCGTCGGTCGGGAGGCCGAGAGCCTTCTGTCATCTGGAGACACGGCCGCGGACCGAAGGGACCGCGAGGCATTCCTCGCGCGCTATCGCGTACGCCATCAGCTCGTCGCGGGCGGCCCCGACGATGTCATGCTGCAGGTCGGAGACGACGAGTGGCCATTGCCCGTTCCGCTCCGGCGACGTAACCAGCGGTGGCACTTCGATGGCAACGCGGCGGCTCACGAGCTGCTGATGCGGCGGATCGGCACCAATGAGCTCCACACGATCGACGTGATGCGGGGATTCGTGGAGGCGCAGGAGGAGTACGCCGTCGCGGGACACGACGGCGCCGAGCCCGGCGTGTACGCGCGCGTGCTACGCAGCGATCCCGGCCGGCAGAATGGACTCTACTGGCAAGTCGCGGAAGGCGAGCGTCCGAGCCCAGCCGGTCCATTCCTGGCCGCCGCGACGGCGGCGGGCAAGCTGACGCCGGGCCAAGCGGCGCCGAGCGAGGGCACGCCGGCGCCCTATCACGGCTACGTGTACCGCATGCTGTTCTCGCAGGGGCCCGCGGCGAACGGCGGCGAGCGCGATTACGTCCTCGACGGCAAGCTGACCGGGGGCTTCGCGCTGCTCGCCGCTCCGGCCGAGTACGGCCAGACGGGGGTGATGACGTTCATGGTCAGTCAGGATGGCATCGTGTGGCAGCGCGACCTTGGCGAGAAGTCGGCCGAGCTCGCGGCGGCAATCACACGCTTCGACCCGGACCGGACGTGGACGCCGATTGCGGCGAACGAGACAATCGTCGCGACCCCGCGGTGAGCGGAACGCCAGAGCAGCGAGCTGTAGGTAGCTGCTAGCCGCTCGCCGACGGCTGCGTACTGGTGCTGGTGGCTGCTCGCTGCTGCCACCAGCCACAGCCGACATTTTGCGGGTTCGCGGAACGGCGGACGCAGAAGACGCTGGCGCTTACGCGCACTCAGATGACGCAGATAAAAAAACATAGGAACGGCCCGGCGACGCAGGAGCTTCCGGAGGCCGTTCCGTCCTCCTTTTCATGCCGTTTCTGCGGCCTTCTGCGGTCGCGCGAAGCGCGTCTGCGCGTTCTGCGTCTGCCGTTCGATCACACGCACCAGGCAGCTCGTCAGGCTCAGTTCCCGGTTCCCAGTTCCCAGCTCGCAGTTCCAGTCGCCTAACGCCGGATCCCGGTCGCCCGCCTAACGCCGCCGGCGTGCCGCCGGGGGGCCGGCGCCGGACCATGCTGCCAAGGTCCAATGGACCCTCCGCGTCACGGAGGCCTTTGTCCCCAGATTGATCGGGACGTCGCGGAGGCGCGGGTCCCCCGGATGGGTCCGGTTCTGAGCCACGGAAGGAGGAGTCATGCTCGTCACACGATGCACGCCAGCCGCCCTGGTGATGATCGCCCTCGCCGCGCGCATGGGCGGCGCACAGGCGGCAACGCAACAGGACGCGAGCGCGGTGTACAAACAGCTCAGCCTGTTCGTGTATCCAGCGAAGGGACAGACACCCGAGAAACAGAAGAAAGACGAGCAGGAGTGCTATACCTGGGCGAAGAATCAGACCGGCTTCGACCCGCTGACCACGGCGGCGCCAAACGCCGACTCGGCGGCCAAGGCGGCGAAGGAGCAGACGGCCCAGGCGACGCAGGGCTCGGCGGTCAAGGGCGCGGCGAAAGGCGCGGCGGCGGGCGCACTCATCGGCGCCGCGGCGGGCGATGCCGGGAAGGGCGCGGCGGTTGGCGCTGCCGCCGGGGGTGTCGGCGGGCGGGCCGGGAAGAAGAGGGCGGAGAAAGAGGCTGCCGCGGCAGGCGGCAACGCAGCGGTTGCCGAGTCGAACCAGAAGCTGGACACGTTCAAGAAAGCCGCCGGCACGTGCCTCGAGGGCCGTGGCTACACGTTGAACAAATAACCGCGCAGCCGGCAGTCGGGAACATAGGACCGCGCGGCAGCGCAGTCGGCGGACCGAGCGCTGCGTCGCCTAACGATACCGATGCGGCGTCCCCGAGAGGGGAGCGACTCAGCGATTTCGATAGCCCGTCATTCCGAGCGGAGCCGCGCAGCGGCGGAGGCGAGGAATCGCGATCCTCCCGGTAGAGGGGCCTCACGGCCGGGACGGGTGTGATTCCTCGCCTCCGCAACCTGCCGGCTGCTTCGCTCGGAATGACACCCGGCGTCGTCAACGGCCGCGCCGGCATCCGTGTGCTAGTTCGCTGCTCCGGAGCGCAGCACAGCGCGCCGCGCTCGCCGAGATGCTTCGTGCGTGGACCGGGAGTAACGGTTGCGCGAATAACACGTTGGGCCAATTGTCGCTCCCTCAGCGCCAGCCGACAGTTCGCTCGTGACAGGGACGGCGTCCATGGATGGTGTCGACCAGGGATACTCCTGACACCTAACGACGATCCCGCCGAGCCGCTCCGATGGGCAGCGGCCTGCTGCGGGGGAGTCCGACACGACCGCGGCAGCTGATACCCGCCGGCGACACCGGCGGCGTTTCGTGCCGCTCCCTCACGTCCGATGGCATATGACCCGACGGCCCACCGATCCCGGCACGCGCTGGTGGATACCGAGAGGAGAACCGATGACGCATCTGAGAGCTCTGAAGCTTCCGCGAGCCGTCGCCCTCGGAGTGCTGCTCCTCGGGAGCACGGCGAACGCGCAGAATAGCGACACCACGGCGCGGTCGACCGGCCTGCCGAAGAAGGTGCAGTTCAAATTCAATTTCGACGCCGGATTCGGCGCGTTCGGTTTCGGAAACTCCCTCTACACCGACGCGCGGCCCGACCCATCGGGCGATCTCGGCGACGACTGGGTGGAGAGCTTCGCGAAACCGGCGCTCTCGGCCGATTACGCCTTGAAGACCGGTTCGCTCTACGGCGCGGCCAGCGTCGTCGGGGAGCGCACGTTTGGCGCGCCCCCGTCACTCGTTGGTGAAGACGCGTCGTCCTTCCAGGTCGAGGATGCCTATCTCGGCTGGAAATCCGGGAAGGCGTTGAGCATCGGCGAGGACGCGCTCGACTTCAGAGTCGGCCGGTCCCAGTACCGTATCGGGCACGGCTTCCTGCTCTGGGACGGCGGCGGCGAGGGTGGCAGCCGCGGCGGCTTCTGGAGCAATGCGAGAAAGGCGTGGGAGTTCGCGGGAATCGCACGCTTCAAACCGAAGAACCACAGCTTCGAGGCGTTTTACCTCGACCGCGACGAGGTCCCTGAAGCCAAGACCGGAACCACGCTGTGGGGACTGAACTACGACCTCGCCCTCGGAGAAGCCAACACGATCGGCGCCACGTATCTGGGGTTGTTTTCCGATTCGCTGCCGAACCGCGATGGCATGTCGGTCTACAACGTCCGCGCGTACCTCTCGCCCTTCAAGCGTCTGCCCGGGCTGTCGTTAGGCGGCGAGTACGCGCACGAGGACAACGGGAGCCTTCTGAGCTCGAACGCGTGGATGGCGGAGGCCGGCTACGAGTTCGGCTCGGTGGCGGGGAAGCCCAAGCTCTCGTACCGCTATGCGGTCTTCGAGGGCGACGACCCATCGACGGACAAGAACGAAGGGTTCGACTCCCTGCTGCCCGGGTTCTACGACTGGGGCACGTGGTGGCAGGGAGAGATCGCGGGCGAGTACTTCCTGGCCAACTCCAATCTCATCTCGCACACGGCGCGGGTCCACTTCACGCCGTCCGAATCGTTAGGCGCCGGCCTCCTGGGATTCGTCTTCCAGGCCGACCAGCCCGCCTCGTTCGGGCCCAATGTGACGTCCAAGAGCATCGCGACCGAGCTCGACGCGTACGCCGACTGGAAACTCAACAGCAACTTCACGCTGAGCTTCGTCCTCGCGTACGGCAACCCGCAGACGGCCTTGGCGCAGGGGTACGGCCGAACCGACAACTTCAGCTATGGGATGATGTATGTCGCCTACTCGTACTGACGGACAGCTCCGGAGCGTCCGCCATGATTGAGCGCACCGCGAGGCCGCTGGCCCGGCGCGTCCTCATCGTCGACGACGAGCTCACGCACCCCACATCGGCGGGCGGTCACGCCGTGCAGGGGTTGGCGGACGAGCTGCGAGCGCGCGGCGTGGAAGTCGTCGCTGCGAACTCGTGCGAAGACGGCATGGCCACCGTGGTCTCCGATTCCGCGATCCACTGCGTCTTCCTCAACTGGACCCTTGGCAAGGAAAACGGACACGGCGGCAATGGCAGCGCGAATGGCCACGATCATGTGCAGGCCACGGAGCTGCTGAGAACCCTTCGGTCCCGCAACGCCAAGGTTCCCGTCTTTCTGATGGCGGACCGAAAGGTCGCGGGTACCGTCACGGTCGAAGTGGCGACTCTGGCCGACGAATTCGTGTGGACGCTCGAGGACACGGCGTCGTTCGTGGCTGGGCGCGCGCAGGCGTCCATGGACCGCTACCTCCAGGGCCTCCTGCCACCGTTCGCCGCGGCGCTCGCCTCGTACCAACGAGAGGGCGAGTACTCGTGGGCGGCACCCGGCCACCAGGGTGGCGTCGCGTTCCTCAAGTCGCCTGTCGGTCGTGCCTTCTTCGACTTCTACGGCGAGAACCTGTTTCGCACCGACATGGGGATCGAGCGCGGTGCGCTCGGCTCGCTGTTGGGGCATACCGGTCCGATCGGCGAGAGCGAGCGGTACGCCGCGCACGTGTTCGGCGCCCACCGCTCCTACTCCGTCCTGAACGGGACGTCCGGCTCCAACCGGGCCATCATGTCGGCCTGCGTCGGCGATGCCGAGATCGCCCTCTGCGATCGCAACTGTCACAAGTCCATCGAGCAGGGGCTCGTGCTCACGGGCGGGATCCCGGTGTTCCTCAGCCCCACGCGCAACCGGTTCGGCATCATCGGGCCGATCCCGCCGGAGCGGCTCGAGCCTAACGCGATCGCGAAGAGCATCGCCGACAACCCCCTCGCCCGGAGCGCCGCCGGCAACCGTCCGGTGTACGCCGTCGTCACGAACTGCACCTACGACGGCATGTGCTACGACGCCGCGGGCGCCGAGGCACGGCTGGCGAAGAGCGTCGATCGCATCCATTTCGACGAGGCGTGGTACGGCTACGCGCGGTTCAATCCGATGTACCACGATCGGTATGCGATGCGCGGAAAGCCTGCCGATCATCCGGTGGACGGCCCGACCGTGTTCGCCACGCACTCCACGCACAAGCTGCTGGCGGCGCTCTCACAGACGTCGTACATCCACATCCGCGATGGCCGCGGCGCCATCGACCATGGCCGCTTCAACGAGGCCTACTGCTCCCAGGCGAGCACGTCGCCGCTCTATGCGTTGATCGCATCGAACGACGTCGCGTCGGCCATGATGGACGGACCGGGCGGCCGCGCCCTGACGCAGGACGTCATCGACGAAGCGGTGGCCTGCCGGCAGGCCGTCGCGCGCGTTAGGCAGGAGTTTCTCGGCAAGGCAGACTGGTTCTTCGCGCCGTGGAACGCGGAGGATGTCCTGGACCCCGCGAGCGGGAAGCGCGTCCCCTTCCACCGGGCGTCGCCGGAGCTGCTCGCCACGGACCCGGCCTGCTGGGTCCTGCATCCGGGCGAGAGCTGGCACGGGTTCGACGACATCCCCGACAACTGGTGCATGCTCGACCCGATCAAGTTCGGCATCGTGTGCCCGGGCATGAAATCGGATGGGCAGCTCGCGGACCAGGGCATCCCGGCCGACATCGTCACCGCCTATCTCGGGCGCCACGGCATCGTCCCGTCGCGCACGACTGACCACATGGTGCTGTTCCTGTTCTCGGTGGGCATCACCAAGGGCAAGTGGGGGACGCTCCTGAATGCCCTGCTGGATTTCAAGGCCGACTACGACGCCAACGAGCCGCTCGCCCAGGTCCTGCCGCGCCTCGTCAGCGGCGCCCCCGACCGCTACGCGGGAATGGGACTGAAGGATCTGGGTGATGAGATGTGGGCGCACATGAAGCAGAGCCGGCAGGGACACTGGCAGGCGCAGGCCTACGCCACGTTCCCCACCCCGACAATGACGCCGCGGCGTGCGTTCCAGCGACTCATGGCCGGCGACGCGGAGAAGGTTCCGCTGGATCGGATAGCGAACCGCGTTGTCGCGGTCGGTGTGATCCCCTACCCGCCCGGAATCCCGATCGTGATGCCGGGAGAAAGCGTCGGCGGAGTCGATGGTCCGTGGCTCACCTACCTGCGCACACTCCAGGAATACGGCCACCACTTCCCTGGATTCGCCAAGGAAGTCGAAGGCACAGAGGAGCGTAACGGTGTCTACCACATCTACTGCGTCGCGAACTAAGGGTCGCCGCGGCGCAGCGCGCGAGAAAGCCGCGCCCGAGGCCGTCGTGCGCGAGGCCGTCGTGCGCGAGGCCGCCGCGCGCGAGGCGGCCCAACGCGACATGAGCACGGCCGAGTTCGCGATCACGAGCCCGACCATCCCGATTCCGTTTCACCGCTTGCTCAAAGTGGTCGCGCTGGTTGATCGCGAGGATCCACAGACGCGACAGCTCCTCGATCACATCGCCGAAGAGAAGTTCGAGATCGAGGTGAGCAGCGGATACGACCGCGACGTCGCCGAGGATGCGGATGTCGGCGCCTACATCGTGCTGGTCGACGGCGACCGTCTCGAGCAGGCTCGCAATCTGGGTCGTGCCGTCCGCGCGATCGGCTTCCGCACGCCGCTCTGGGCCCTCGCCGATTCCCATCGGATTGCCGACATGGCCGTGCTCGGCGCCACCGGCGAAGTGGATGGCTACATCTATCTTGGCCAGCAGACGCCGGCGTTCTACGCCAAGCAGGTGTTGGCGAGCATCGTGAGTTACGGGATGAGCTTATTGCCCCCGTTCTTCGGCGGCCTCGCGGCCTACGATGCGGAGGCCAATGTCACGTTCGCCTGCCCGGGCCATCAAGGCGGCCAGTTCTACCGGCATTCCCCTGCGGGTCAGCTGTTTTTCAAGCACTTCGGCGAAGGCCTGTTTCGCAACGACCTGTGCAACGCCGATGTGGACCTGGGCGACCTGCTGATTCACGAGGGGGCCGCGGCGCTGGCGGAGCGTCACGCAGCGCGTGTGTTCGGCGCCGACCGCACCTACTTCGTGCTGAACGGAACCAGCACCTCGAACAAGATCGTCACGAACGCGGTCCTGCGGCGCGGCGATCTCGTGCTCTTCGACCGGAACAATCACAAGTCCCTCCATCAGGGCGCGTTGGTACAGGCCGGCGCGATTCCCGTCTTCCTGCCTACGGCGCGCAACCCGTTCGGGATGATCGGCGCCGTCGATTGGGACGCGTGGGACGAGTCCTATCTCCGAGAACAGATCCGGACCAACCCGCTCGTGAGCGATCCCGACCGGCACAAGGCGGAACGACCATTCCGGTTGGCGTGCATCCAGCTCGCGACCTACGACGGCACGGTCTACAACGTCCGGAAGGTCATGGAGAAGATCGGGCACCTGTGCGAGTACGTGCTCTGGGACGAGGCGTGGATCGGCTACAACGCGTTTCATCCGCTGTTCGCGGATCACAGTCCGATGCGCCTGACGAATCTCGGGCCCGAGATGCCCGGGTTGTTCTCCACGCAGTCCGTGCACAAGCAGGGCGCGGGGTTGTCGCAGGCCTCCCAGATCCACAAGCGCGACGAGCACATCAGCGGGCACCGCCGCTTCATCGACCACAAGCGGTTCAACGAGTCGTTCCTGATGAACGCGTCGACGTCGCCCTTCTATCCGCTCTTCGCCTCGCTGGACGTGAATGCCAAGGTCCACGAGGGCAAGGCGGGCGAGATGCTCTGGGACCGCTGCATCGCCCTCGGCATCGAGGTCCGGAAGAAGCTCCGCGAATTCGCGGCGTTCTATGCGAGCACCGGCGAGAGCGCGGAGGAGCAGTGGTTCTTCGATCCGTTCGTGCCCGACGTGGTGACGATCCGCGACTCGCGGTTCACCGCGGACGCCACCGACGTACCGTGGCAGGATCTCCCGACGGACGTGCTGCGACAGGAGCAGCAGTGCTGGACGTTCCAGCCGCGGAGCACATGGCACGGCTACAGCGGTTACGCCGACGGATACGCGATGGTCGACCCGAACAAGCTGACGCTGCTCACGCCGGGCATCGATCGCCTAACGGGCGAGTACCTCGATTTCGGCGTGCCTGCCACCGTGGTCGCCAACTACCTGCGCGAACAGCACGTCATCCCGGAGAAGTGCGACCTCAATAGCATCCTCTTCCTGATGACGCCGGCGGAGGACGAGAGCAAGCTGAACACGCTGATCGCGAAGCTCGTCAAGTTCAAGAACCTGTGGGATCGCGACGCTCCGCTCGTCGAGGTGCTGCCGACCCTCTGCGCGAATCACCGGGAGCGCTACGCGGGTTACACGCTCCGTCAGGTGTGCAACGAGATGCACGCCTTCTATCGCACGGCAAACATCAAGGAGTTGCAGCGGCGCTGCTTCCGGGATTCGAGCTTCCCGGAGCTGGCGATGTCGCCGAAGGATGCGTACGAGGCGCTGGTCGCCAACGACGTGGACTACGTGCCCCTGGAGGCAATGAAGGGTCGCATCGCCGCGACGCTCGCGCTGATCTACCCGCCGGGAATCGGGGTCGTCGTTCCCGGTGAGCGGTGGGACGACCGGGCGCAGCCAATGCTCGACTACTTCATGGCGTTTCAGGAGTCGTTCAATCGGTTCCCTGGCTTCAACTACGAAGTGCAGGGTGTCTACCAGGAGCGGATCAATGGGCGCATCGCATTCCACACTTACGCCGTCCGGCAGTAGTCTGGCCGGTCCCGACACGGGCGCCGCGACAGCGACGCCGGCGCAGGGCGCAAAGAAAATGAACCTGATGCAGCTCACGTTCATCGTCGCGGTGAACATGATGGGCTCGGGCATCATCATGCTGCCGACCAACATGGCCAAGGTCGGCGCCATCTCCCTCCTGTCGTGGATCGTCACGGCGTTAGGCTCGATGGCCATTGCCTACGGGTTCGCGCAGGCCGGGCTGTTCAACCAGCGCACCGGTGGCATGTCGGCGTACGCCGAGGACGCCTACGGGAAGCCCGGCTACTTCAACGTGTTCTACCTGTACTTCCTGTCGCTCGCCATCGGCAACGTGGCGATCGCCATCTCCGCCGTCGGCTACCTGGCGAGCTTCTTCCCCTGGCTCGCCGCGACCCCTATCGCGACGACGATGGGCGTCATTGGACTGATCTGGCTGACGACGTTCGCGAACTTCGGCGGACCGAGCGTGACCGGAAAGATCGGCTCCATCACGGTCTGGGGTGTCATCCTGCCGGTCGGACTTCTCTCGATCATCGGCTGGTTCTGGTTCAGCTCCGCTACCTTCTCGGCCGCCTGGAACCCGCAGGGGCTCAGCATCGGCGCGGGCCTGGGCTCGAGTATCGCGCTCACGCTCTGGGCGTTCCTGGGAATGGAATCCGCCGCGCAGAACTCGGCTGCCGTGGAGAATCCGAAGCGCGACGTGCCGCTCGCGTGTCTGTTCGGCACGCTCGGAGCAGCCGTGGTCTACATCCTCTCCACCACCGTGATTCAAGGCATCGTGCCTAACGCTGAGCTGGCGGAATCCACCGGCCCGTTCGGGCTTGCCTACGCGCACATGTTCAACCCGACCGTCGGTTCCATCGTGATGGGGCTGGCCGTCCTCGCCTGTCTTGGCTCGCTACTCGGCTGGCAGTTCACTATCGCAATGACCGGGAAGTCCGCCGCGGACGAGCGGATGTTCCCGACCTTCTTCACGAAGATGAACGGCATGGGCGCGCCGGTTACGGGCATGATCGTCATGGCCGTCGTGCAGTCCCTGATGGCGCTGTCGACTATCTCTCCCAACTTGAGCGACCAGTTCGGCGTGCTGGTGAACCTCGCGGTCGTCACCAACGTGATTCCCTACATCGTCGCCCTGTCGGCGCTCCCGCTGATGATGCAGCGCGCCGGGGTCGAGCAGAGCAAGTACCGGTTCACGCTCGCGATCGCGCTCGTCGCGATGCTGTACAGCACCTACGCCATCTATGCCTCCGGCAAGGACGCGGTGCTCGGAGGGACCATCGTGATGGCCCTCGGCTTCATCATCTGGGGATTCCTCGCGTCCCGATTTGTGCCGGGCAAGCCCGCCCCAGCATCAACTTGAGGATCAGAGGCAAAGGAGACACTCCATGCGACGGGTAGCACGAGTAGCACCAACAGCCTCCGCCTGTCACCGGTTCCGGATGACGATCTGCGCGATCGCGTGGCTCGCCACACCGGCGGTCGCGGTTGCGCAGGCCAAGAAGAACGCCCCTGCGCCGCCACCGGCGAAGGCGGCCACGACGCTGGAGCGGGTCCGCTCGAGCGGGACGCTCAAGCTCGGGTATCGCATTGACGCGCCGCCCTTCTCGTACCAGGAGCCTAACAAGCCCACCGGGTACTCCATCGATGTCTGTCAGCACCTGGCTGACATGGTGAAGAGCGAGATGAATCTTCCGGCGCTCAAGGTCCAGTGGGTGCCGGTAACCGTGGAGAACCAGCTGCAGGCCGTCGAGCAGCACGACATCGACGCCATGTGCGGATCGGTGAGCGTGACGCTGGAGCGACGGAAGCAGGTGGATTTCTCCTCTCCGATCTTCCCGGGCGGCGTCGGCGCCGTGGTTCGCTCCAACGCGCCGAAGCAGCTGCGCAACATCCTGTCCGGGCAAGCGCAGGACTACAGGCCGACCTGGCGAGCGGTGGCGCTGAACATTCTGCGCGAGCAGACGTTCATCACGGTCCCTGGGACCACCGCCGAGGCGTGGCTGGACCAGCGACGGCAGGAGCTTCAGGTGCAGTCCCGGACCGGCACCGTGCCTAACTACGCGACCGGCATCAAGGCCGTTCTGGCCGGGCAGGCGGGCGCCTTCTTCGCCGAGCGTGCCGTGCTGCTCGACGAGGTGCGCCGCGACCTGTCGGACGAGCTGATGGTGATCGACCGCCAGTTCACCTATGAGCCGCTGGCGCTGGCGGTCCCGCGCGGCGACGACGACTTCCGACTTTTTGTGGACCGCAGCCTGAGCCGGTTCTACAACTCGCCGGGATTCGCCACGACGTACGTGAAGTGGTTCGGCAAGCCCGATGAGACGGCGAAGAATTTTTTCCGGTGGAACGCATTGCCCGAGTGAGTGAGACCCGCAAGGAGTCGTGACATGATCGAGCGAAGCATTAAGCGCCTCAGCATGCGGGCGCTTGTGGTGGACGATGAGCTCACCAGCCAGACGGCTGAAGGCCGGGCCGCGCGAGCCCTGGAGCACGAGCTGCAGAGCCGCGCCGTCGAAGTCGTGGGCGCCGCGTCCGCCGAGGACGGGACGTCAGTCGTCGTGTCCGACTCCGCCATCCACGCGATCCTGATCGACTGGACGCTGGGCGACGCCAACGGGAACGGGAAGTCGCGCAATGGGCATAGCCATGACGGCGCGGTGGATCTGCTCAAGCTCGTGCGCTCCAGGAACGACAAGATCCCCATCTTCCTGATGGCGGAGCGCGGCGAGGCGTCCTCGATCCCCATCGATGTGATGGAGATGGTGGACGAGTACATCTGGACGCTGGAAGACACGGCGGCGTTCGTCGGCGGCCGCGTGGTCGCCGCCATCAAGCGCTACATGGAGGTCATGCTCCCTCCCCTCGCTTCCGCACTCATGAAGTTCAGCCAGGACTACGAGTATTCCTGGCACACGCCCGGTCACACGGGTGGCACGGCCTTTCTCAAGTCGCCGGTTGGCCGGATCTTCTTCGATTACTTCGGCGAGAACCTGCTTCGCTCGGACCTGTCGATCAGCGTCGGCGCGTTAGGCTCGCTGCTCGACCACACCGGTGCCATCGGCGAGCACGAGAAGTTTGCGGCGCGGGTCTTCGGCGCCGATCGCACCTACTCGGTCACCAACGGCACGTCGATGGCGAACCGCGTGATCTTCATGGCGGCGGTGGGCCGGGACCAGATCGCGTTATGCGACCGCAACTGCCACAAGTCGATCGAGCACAGCCTGGTCATGTCGGGCGGCATCCCGACGTACCTCGTTCCCCTGCGCAATCGCTACGGGATCATCGGGCCCATCCCGCCGGAGCGGCTCAAGGCCGCCGCCATCAAGGCCGCGATCAAGGCGAACCCGCTGGCGCCCAACGGGGCCGACGCGCGTGCGGTGTACTCGGTGATCACCAACTCCACGTACGACGGGCTGTGCTACAACGCTCGGCGGGTCGAGGAGCTGCTCGATCCCAGCGTCGACCGGATTCACTTCGACGAGGCGTGGTACGCCTACGCCCGCTTCAACCCGCTGTACCGTGATCGCCATGCCATGCACGGCGACCCGAAGGATCACAAAGGCCCGACGGTGTTCGCCACGCACTCCACCCACAAGCTGCTGGCGGCACTCTCCCAGGCGTCGTTCCTGCACATCCGCGACGGGCGCAGTCCGATTCCGCATTCGCGCTTCAACGAGTCGTACATGATGCAGGCGTCCACCTCCCCGCTCTACACCATCATCGTCTCGAACGACATCACCGCGGCGATGATGGACGGTCCTGGCGGGGCCGCGCTCACCAACGAGTCCATCGAGGAAGCGGTGGCATTCCGGCAAACCGTGAGCCGAGTGCACCGCGAGTTCGCGAAGAAGGGCGAGTGGTTCTTCAACACGTGGAACGCGGACCAGGTCGCCGAGAAGAAGAACGGCAAGAAGGTCGCGTTCGCCGATGCGTCGCCCGAGTTCCTCATCCACGAGCCCGACGCCTGGGTGCTGCACCCGGGCGATACGTGGCACGGGTTCGGTGATCTCGAGGATGGGTACTGCATGCTGGATCCCATCAAGGTGTCGATCGTGACGCCCGGTGTCGCCGACAAGGGCGGGCTCGACAAGCGAGGGATTCCGGCCACGCTCCTGACGGCGTACCTCCACCGCCGCGGTGTCGAGGTCGAGAAGACGACGGACTTCACCGTTCTCCTCCTCTTTTCGATCGGCATCACGAAGGGGAAATGGGGGACGCTGCTGAACGCCCTGCTCGAGTTCAAGCGCGACTACGACAGAAACGCACCGCTGGCCGAGGTCCTGCCGCACCTAACGAGCGGGTACCCGGCCGTGTACGGAGAGCTCGGGCTGCGCGAGCTGGCGGACCGGATGTTCGCCACGCTCAAGGAGACGCGGCAGACGCACTGGCTGTCGGAGGCGTTCTCGACGCTCCCGAAAGCCGTCATGACGCCGAGCGCGGCGTATCAGCACCTCGTGCGAGACGAGATCGAGCATGTGGCGCTCCCCGACCTGGCCGACCGGGTGCTCGCCACGAGTCTGGTGCCGTACCCGCCGGGCATCCCGATGCTGATGCCGGGCGAGGCCACGGGACCCGACAACGGTCCGTACCTGGGGTACCTGCGCGCCCTTGCCGAGTGGGACGGGCGATTCCCGGGGTTCGGGCACGACACGCACGGCGTGGAGAACAGGGATGGTGTGCCGTACATCCAGTGTTTGAAGAAGGCCTCGCGAGGCCGGGCCTGAGCCGCGTTTCGTTAGGCATGCCATGGCGATGCTCCATGTGGCGATCACGGGACGCGACCGCCGCCACCTGACGGCGCTCGGCCCCAAGCTCCGCGTCGTGGTGGTCGGCTATCGGGAGGACACGCACGGGATCGTCGTCGATGCGTACATCCCGGACGGGAAGATCGGGTGGCTCGAGCGGCAGGGGTACGGCGTCGCGCGGCTCGAGGCGGTGGATGCGCATGACCGCACCCGCCAGGAAGAAGGGCGCACCGCCGTGGCGAGACGCGTCCAGCGCGGCCGCTACGGCGACGTTATCTGGGGAGGCGGCTACCTCACCACCGACGAAGTGGAAGCCGCGATGGTGCTGGGAGAAAGAAACCACGCCGGCTACGCGGAGCGGATCGCGCTGCCACACCTGACGTGGGAGAAGCGCCGATGCCACGCCCTCCGCATTGGCGCGGGCGGCGGCCGCCGACCGGCCGTCTGCTTCGTGGCCGGCGTGCACGGACGGGAATGGGGCGGCCCCGACATCCTCGTCTACTTTGCGATGCGGCTGCTTCGCGCCTACCGCGATCGAAAAGGCGTTAGGCTCGGCCGCCGGAGCTTCACGGCGACGCAGATCCGCGAGATCGTCGAGGGCCTCGACATCGTCATGCTGCCTCAGGTCAACCCCGATGGCCGGCACTTCAGCATGGAGCGGCACCCGATGTGGCGGAAGAATCGGAGGCCGGCTCCGCGCGGCCGCGGGCACAACTGCATCGGCGTGGATCTCAACCGGAACTTCCCGTTCCTATGGCGCTTCGATCGGCACTTTGCGCCGGACACCGTGCAGAGCACCTTCAACCCGGCAGACTACGAGACCTACGTCGGCCCGCGCGCGGCGTCCGAGCCGGAGACACGCAATGTGATCTGGCTGCTGGACCGCTTTCCGAACATCCGCTACTTCGTCGACCTGCACAGTTATGGCGAGACCATTCTCTGCAGTTGGGGCAGCGATGAAAACCAGTCGCGGAATCCGCGCATGAGCTTCCGGAACTCGACGTACGACGGAACGCGCGGCCAGATCCACGACGACGTCTACCGCGAGTATGTGAGGGCCGAGGATGAGAAGGAGGCCCAGCGGATGGGACGGCGGATGGCGGCGTCCATTCGGCTCGTCCGCGGGCGCGAGTACAACGTGAAGCAGTCGGTCGGTCTCTATCCGACGGCCGGGGCGGCGGACGACTACGCGTTCAGTCGCCACCTTGTAAATCGCAAGCAGGGCAAGATCATCGCGTTCACGATCGAGTGGGGGCGCAGCCACGCGTCTACGCCATTCCACCCGCCGTACCCAGAGATGCGCAAGGTCATGCGCGACGTGACCGCCGGGCTGCTCGCGATGTGCGTCCGCGCGCGGTAGAGGACGGCGTACGAAGGCCCAATTGTCCGGTTGCCCAGACACGGCCGATTGTGCGGGGGTCGCGGCGGGGCCGGCGGATCGACCCGTGCACCTGTACGGCGAGGCCCTCGCAGGCTGAACGAGAGTCACCTAGTCCGGGAGAATCGAGCAATGTCAGACGTATCGGTCCTACTCGAGCGCATCGATGCCGAGTTCTCCGCCCTCGAGGGCAAGATCAAGCGAGCGCAAGGCGAGAAACAGCAGGAGCATCAGGAGCGGCAGATCCGCCTGGCAACGTTCAAACGGGAGCTGGATACGTTGCCCGAGGTCTGGGGACCTCGTCTGGATGCGCTGATTGCGCGCTTCGGGGATCACGCCAAGGTCGCTCCACGCCTGGAGGCGACCAGTCGCGCGGTCACCATGGATTTCGAGTCGGAGCTGGCGCGCATCAAGCTGCGGCTGTCGGCGACCACCGATCAGGACATTCGCAACCTCGTCCTGAACTACGACCTGGAGATCCTCCCCACGCTCATGCAGTTCGATGCGCACGCGCAGGGCCAGTGGCCCATCCATGCCATCGACCGGGAGGCGATTGGGGACTGGGTCGATGACCGACTCATCTCCTTCGTCAAGACGTATCTGTCACTGCACGAGAACGAGTACTATCTGAAGGAGCACATGGTCCGGGACCCGGTGGCGGGCGTGCGATTCCCGAAGTACGCGGCCGCCGCGACCATGGATGTGGGCGGAAAGACCTACTACTTCATCGGCGAAGAAACCCGTCGTGAGTTCGAGTCGAAGCAGGGGGATGTCTCCTCGGGCCTCGCCTAACGATGCGCGGGTCATGAGCGACGGGACCCGCGCGCGCTGACGCATCGGCATGAGCGATCCCGCGAAGAAGATGTCGCTGCTGCAGGCCACGATGCTCGTGGCCGGCAACATGATCGGCACGGGCGTCTTCCTGCTTCCCGTCAGCCTCGCCTCTGTGGGCGGCATCGCCGTCTTCGGCTGGATCGTCGCGACCGCGGGCGCCGCTGCCCTGGGCTTGATCTTCGCCAAGCTCGGCGAGCTGGACCCGCAGGAAGGCGGGCCCTACGCCTACGCGCGGGACTTTCTCGGGCCCTACGTTGGCTTTCAGACCAACTACATCTACTGGTTCGGCAACTGGATCGGAAACATCGCGATCGCGGTGGCCGCGGTTGGCTACCTGGCGGAGTTCATCCCGCCGATCAGCCAGCCGCCCGCCAGCGTGTTCGCCACCGCCGGTGTCATCTGGCTCCTCACGTTCGCCAACATCCTGGGACCGCGGGTCATCGGCGCGCTCGAGACCTGGACGATGAGCCTGGCGCTCATCCCGATTCTCGGGATCGCGTTCCTGGGATGGCTCTGGTTCAATCCCGAGACGTTTCGCGCCGGCTGGAACGTCAGCGGCGGGTCCGATGCGCATGCCATCTCGCGCGCGGCATCGATGGCGCTCTGGGCGTACATGGGCATCGAGAGCGCGGCCGTGTCCGCCGGCGTGATCGAGAATCCGAAGCGCAACATCCCGCTGGCCACGCTGATCGGCCTCGGCCTCGCTGCCGTCGTCTACGTCCTGAGCTCGACCGTGATCATGGGCATCATCCCGAACGCACAGCTCCAGACGTCGCACGCTCCGTTCGCCGAAGCGGCGCGGCTCGTGATGGGAACATGGGGCATGGCCGTCGTCGCCGTCTGCGCGATTCTCAAGTCCGTCGGCTCGCTCGGCGGCTGGATGCTGCTGGTTGGACAATCCGCAAAGGCGGCGGCGGCCGACGGCATGTTCCCGTCCGTGTTCGGGCGGGTCAATCGCCACGGCGTGCCGGGCGTGGGCCTAACGATCGTCGGGGTCCTCATGACGATCGTGCTCTTCGCCACGATGTCGCCGACGATCGCCGGCCAGTTCAGCACGATCGTCGACCTCGCGGTGATCCTGGCCGTCATCCCGTACGTCTATTCGTCGGTGGCGGTGGTGAAGGTCGTGTTCGATCACCATCTGCCGCGCCGCACGTTCCAGACCTACAAGTGGATCGCCATCGCCGCGGTGGTCTACTGCGTCTGGACCGTGCTGGGCGGCGATCCGCCGACGGTCGTGAACGCCATGGTGGCTCTGCTGGCCAGTGTGCCGCTCTATCCGTTCTTCATCCGGTCGATGGAGGCCGCCGCCGCGGCACGGACTCACCACGAGGAGACAGTCAGGCCCGAGCATGCCGCGAGTACGGTGCATGTTCAGAATCCGGTTCTTCACGCCAGCGGTCGTGAACGCTGAGGGGTGGTAGCACACCGGTGCGGAGCTGAATAGCACCAAGGTCTAGGTCGCCTTAGAGCTGTTTCGAAAACCCGTAGACGAATCGGAGTCCTTTCCGCATGTCGTGCGTCGCATCGATCGGTAGGGCGACGCCGAGGTAGACCGAACCGCCCAGGAGTCGGAGCCCGAAGCTCGCGGTGGCACGGAGCGCCTCGGTCGGCACCGACACCGGCACCGGTTGCCCGGTCTCCAGGTCGATGACCACCTCGCCCGTATTCGAGTCTACCTTGTCGCCCAGCCGCCTAACGGCATCGCGCGCCTGGTCGTTGCTCGCCCACGCCATCCCCGTCTGGACGCCCATCACCAGATCCGGAGCGAGCGGCGGGATCACGAACCCGGTGATGATCGGGATCGGTGAGCGGAGGGTCGGAATCGCGTACTGGACGGTCCCGCGTGCGATCCACGCGCGGTCGCCGGCGAACGCCTTGTAGTCGTAGCCCGGGAGGTTCTGCGTCGAACCGATCTCGAACAGCTGTTGCGTGGGCACGGTGCCACCGACCAACCCGCCGTACAGACGTTCGATGAACAGCAGCGACCTGACATTCTGGCGCGCGATGAACACCCCTTCAACCCGCTGGTAATCGAGGTCGCCGTCGGCGCGCTCGTAGCGAACACCGCCGCCGAAGCGCTCGCGCGTGAGGTCGGCGTGGATGTCGGGGTTCCACTCCACGAGCGCGATCGATCGCACGGACTGGCCGGGATCGACGATCCGGTTCGGACGGAACGGGCCGAAGAAGATGCCTTGCTTCCGGTGTTGCACGACGCCGGTGTCGCGAACAAACCCCAGCTCCAGACGCACGTGGATCCCCATCGGCGTGAGCAGGTTCTCCGCCGTTAGGCGGGCGACCCGTCGCTCGAGGTAGTCGTAGTCGTCGGCAGACCACCAGATGGCCGACCACACGGCGCCGGAGTCGAGTGGCGAGCGGAAGTCGTTCGTCAGATCGAGCAGCCGAGCGACGGCCGCGGTCATGATCCATCCATGACGCCGAAGGCCGGCGCCGACGTAGCCGCGCCACGTCTCCTCCGACCACGCGTAGCCCGCCGTTCCGACCACCGACAAGCCGGGCACGCGATCGCGCGCAAGCCAGGAGACGGACAGCCCGGTATACAGCCCCTCCACCTTGTTGAACCGGAATACCTCGTAGTCGTTGCGCGCGCGAAACGACCAGCGTGGCGGACCGGTGGGCTGCATGCGATCGGGGTAGAGGTCATCGAGTGGCTCGGTCTGCGCGATCTCGGTCGCACGCCGCATCGGGAGCATCCACGCGCCATAAGCGTCCTGTGAATCGCGGGGCGCATAGGTGATGCGATACTGTGGCGAGCGCCGCTGAGCGCTGTCGGGCGGTGGGGGCGGGTCGCGGGCGATGATGTCGTGGTGTTTGAAGCGCGTGACGAAACGGAGCAGCGTTGCCGATTGCCCCACCACGCCGCCGCGCACGATATCGAGGCGCTCGATAACGGGGAGGCGCAGGCTGTCCCGCTCGGGGCCGTTCCACATGTCCACAAACCCAACCACTCGCTCGCTCCCGGTGATGTCGTCGAGCGCCTGCATCGCCGCGTGGTGGATGATGTACACCCGGCCGCGCAGGCGGACGACGAGCAGCGTCCGCGCATCGATATCCACGTCGCCGGCGAACACGCTCGTTCGTGATGAGACATCCTCACGCGGCCGCACCGCGATTCGCATCACGTCGACCGAATCGCCGTTCGGCATGGACTCGCGAAGCGAGTCGACACGCGGGTACTCATAGTAGTCGGGCCCGTCCCGAGCGAGTGGATGGATGGTCGCGACGGTTTCCGGCTCGACGAGGAACCGTTGTATCTGCCGCACGACGGGGTCGAGCGCTTTCTCGACCTTCGACACGCTTGCGGGATTCGGGAACCGCAGGCGGATGCGATCGCCCTGCAGCACCGGGACGACCCATCCGGCTCGATAGACGCGGGTCATCGCGAGCTCCATCGCCACCTGCTCGGCGCGATAGCCTGTGACGTGCTGCTCGATGACGCTGTCGCGGGTCCACTCGATCGTCGACGCCTGCTGTTGCATGGAGACGACCTCGCGCCGTCCCGACGCGCGGCGCGCGACGACGGCGATCTCGGTCTCGAATTCCATGCGTGCTCGATACGGCCGCGCCTCGTAGTTGCGAGCCGCGGCCTTCGAGACAAGCACTCGCACGTCTGGCGGCGTCGTGACCGAGGATTCCTGCGCCAGCTGCGGCGCGACGATGAGCGTGATGAGCGTGGCGAGCACGAGTACTGGTTAGGCGCGGGATACCGGGCAGCCATTCAAGACGAGCGTAGGGGAACGACGCTCTCTCTACGGTTCGGCCATCACGCGATCCATGGCCTTTGTGCCAAGGTCCAATACCGACGGGCCAGGTCACTGGCGGGGGTTCCCCGCCACTAGGCCCACGCGAGTCGATTGACCTGTCTCGGTCATGCCCGCGTCTGGTGGGACTTTCATGCAATTGCCACGATCCGCAGATTGCAGCGAAAGTCAATGCACCGTTCGTAGTCCCCAACGGAAGCATTCTCCTGGAGTTCGCATGGTCCAGACGATCTCGGAGCGCAAGCCCGCGGCCCGCCCCGCCGTTCTCCCCGACGCCGAACTGCGGAAGCTGGACGCCCTCTGGCGCGCCTCGAACTACCTGTCGGTTGGCCAGGTCTACCTGCTGGACAACCCGCTGCTGCGCCAGCGCCTAACGCGGGAGCACATCAAGCCGCGGCTGTTGGGACACTGGGGCACGACCCCGGGACTCAACTTCATCTACGCGCACCTGAACCGGGTGATCCGGGCGCGGGACGCGAACATGATGTATCTCATCGGCCCGGGCCACGGGGGCCCGGCGCTCGTCGCGCACGCCTACCTCGAGGGCACCTACAGCGAGGTGTACCCGAACATCAGTCAGGACGAAGAGGGGATGAGGCGGCTGTTCAAGCAGTTCAGCTTCCCCGGCGGCATCCCCAGCCACGTCGCTCCCGAAACGCCCGGATCGATCCACGAGGGGGGCGAGCTCGGGTACGCGCTCTCCCACGCGTTCGGTGCGGCGTTCGACAACCCGGACCTGATCGTCGCCACCGTCATCGGCGATGGCGAAGCCGAGACCGGTCCGCTGGCCACGGGATGGCACGGCAACAAGTTCCTGAACCCCGCCCGCGATGGCTGCGTGCTGCCCATCCTGCATCTCAACGGGTACAAGATCGCCAACCCCTGCTTCCTCGACCGCATTCCGCGCTCGGAGCTCATCAAGCTGCTCGAGGGGTACGGCTACGCACCGCACTTCGTCGACGCGCAGGAGCCCGCCGCGATTCACCAGCAGATGGCGGCGGCCCTCGACGTCGTCATGGATGACATCCGGCGCATCCAGGCCGACGCGCGGGAGAACGGCGTTAGGCAGCGACCGATCTGGCCCATGATCGTCCTGCGCACACCGAAGGGCTGGACCTGTCCGCTCGAGATCGACGGCAAGCTCTGCGAGGGCTACTGGCGCAGTCACCAGGTGCCGATGGGCGAGATGGACAAGCCCTCCCACATCGCGATCCTCGAGCAGTGGATGCGGAGCTATCGCCCCGAGGAGCTGTTCGATGAGGCGGGCACACTCGTAGCCGAGCTCGCGGAGCTAGCGCCCAAAGGGGACCGGCGGATGAGCGCCAATCCTCACGCGAACGGCGGGTCGCTGCTCAAGGACCTGCGCCGGCCCGACTTCCGCAAATACGCGGTCGAGA
>Ga0105249_10001157_pt1 | contig 23330 bp, 18 predicted proteins | sample KBSS44metaG_FD_81522 | JGI IMG/M metagenome (GOLD analysis project Ga0105249, IMG submission 81522) | Switchgrass rhizosphere microbial communities from Kellogg Biological Station, Michigan, USA - KBS S4-4 metaG | ecosystem: Host-associated > Plants > Roots > Rhizosphere > Soil | place...
CACAGGCTTTCCGGATATGATTATATTAAATAATGGAGTAAATGATATACCAGCATTGAAAGGATATGGATTTAATCTGTTTACGGTGTTTATAGTTTGGGCGGTACTCGTCCTGCTTTTGTATCCATTCTGTAAATGGTTTGATCAATATAAAAGAACCCATGTATCTGCTCAATGGTGGTTAAGTTATTTATAATACCCAATAACAATAAAAACAATTGTATGTCAAAAGTAAAAGAAATGATAGTTGAAGCTGTACTTCCCGCTATTAAAGCAGTAGGCAAAGTAGAAATGAAAATTGTGCTTTCAGGTGTTAAGCAGCATAATCGAACAGAAATTTATCATAACACTCTTAAAGGATTGTATGCAAACTTTTCTTTATTAAAAGAAGTGGCGTCCAGGACGAATACAAGGATTGATGATGGTATAATTGAGCTGATCCTTGAATCCGTGAATGAAAGCGCCGAAATTGATGGAATTATTCTTTCGTAAACAACTTACTTTTCATGTTGGCGGTTGGTTAAAGAAGGCCGTCTCAAAAAGACGGCTTCTTCTTTTAAATTGATCTTAGTTTCCAACTTAGTGAACCTTTTAAAAAACGGCAATCTTGAGAAAGATCGTCTGAATTCTGGTTCGGTGCTTTTTAATAGCCTGGGTTCAAACCAAATAGTTCACCAATTAAATGATATTTTTGGACATTAGATGAAACTTTTTAGAAGCAGAACCTTATCAAAATAACTGTAAGGTGGATTTATGAAACTCATCTTTCTTTTATCGGGTTTCTTACAAATCATATAGAGGTCAATACACTTAAGTAATCTTTTTTAAAGAGGATTGGCGGATGATGAGGTCGGAGCGGATAATAATCCTGTTTGCTATTTGTAATGTGTTTTTATTATTAAGTTGATCGATCAGGTTACGGGCTGCAATCTCTCCCAGGTCTTTTCCAGGGTAATTAATTGTCGTAAGACGAGGTTGCACCAGTTTACTGATATCATCATTATTGAACCCAACTATGGCAATATCCTCAGGTATATTTATACCATGCTCATTTAAAACCTGCATACATACTGCCGCTGAAAAATCATGTGTAATAAAAATTCCGTCTGGAAGTGGATTCATCTTTATTATCCGCCTGGCATTTTCTGTAGCCGCTTTTTCACTGAGATCATTTATGATCACCAATTTTTCGCTATACGTTATTCCATTGTCATGCAAGGCATCTTTATAACCTCTGTGACGTTCCCGATAAACATTTCGTTTCAGGCTGGAGGTTGCAATTACAATTCTTTTGCAGCCCTGTTCAATGAGATGCTGGGTAGCCTGGTACCCACATTTGTAATTATCAATAATGACCGAAGTGTTAAAATCATTATTCTCTTCAACCCTGTCAAAAAACACGAGCGGTATTCCTTTGTCGTTAAAAGGCTTAAAATGATTAAGATTTTCTGTTTCGAACGTAAGCGACGCAATCAGACCATCTACACGCTGATTAAAAAAATTTTCTGCATTTGCAATTTCTTTTTTAAAACTTTCTGATGAATGCGCAATTAGAAGATTATATCCTGCGGCAGTAGTAATTTTTTCAATACCAGACAATACCGAAGTTATAAAACTGCTATTTAGTTCATGAACAAGGAAGCCGATCGTATTTGTTTTTTGTTTTCGCAGGCTTCCGGCAAAATGATTGTAACGGTATCCCAGTTCTTTTGCTTTATCTACTACTTTCTGTCTTGTTTTTTTTTTGATGGAGGGATGACTTTGTAAGGCACGGCTTACCGTAGAAGATGAAAGGGATAATAGTTGGGCAATATCATATATTGTTATATCTTTTTTTTTCATGAGAATGTTACATTAGACTGGTGAACTTTTTAATGGGCCAGGTTTATTTGTGAACTACAAGTTTGCAATGAATTTGAATATGTTGTGCTGCACGGGTCGCCATAGCATCTTCCTCTTTGATCAACCGGAATAATAACCTTGCCGCCTCTTCCCCCATTTCATAAGAACTTTCTTCAATAGAGGCGACTGGTTTATGATCAAGATATCGAAAGAGAGGAAGGTTGCCGAATCCTGCAAAATCAATTTTATTCAACTTTCCCGGAAATTCCTTCTTAAGATATTCAATAGCATCAAGACTAATATAATTTTTGAAAGTAAAGATTCCTGTTGGTGGAGATTTCATTTTCATAAACTGGCTCATGGCAAAAAAGGTTGTTTCTTCGGTGAGATCTACAACCTTTACAAGTTCCGGATCAAAATCAATTTTATTCATTTGTAAAGCTGTTTTGTAACCCTGCAATCTTTTTTGACTTACAGCCATTGACTCCGGTCCCATAAGATGACCAACACGTTTATGTCCCTTTTTAATTAAATATTCAGTTGCTTTAAATGCACCACCTTCATTGTCTGCTGTTATATAATCAAAGGAATCATCTTTGGGTGGGCGGGCAAAGAAAACAACAGGGATGCCAATATTTTTCAACTTTAGAAATGGCGACATATCCTGTGTCTTTTTTGTGATAACAACAATTAATCCGTCCACCCTGTTTCGTTTCATCAAATCAACAATTCTCTCTTCATCAGCCGGATCTTCATGCGATTGAGAAATGATCACATTGTATTTTTCTATTGCGGCTATTTTCTCTGCACCATTTATTGCTAATACAAAGAATTGATCCAGCATATTAGGAATAATGAGCCCGAGTGTAAACGTTTTACTGAGTTTGAAGTGCCGCGCCGCTTCATTCGGAATATAATTCCAGTCATTTGCAAGTTGTTTAACTCTTTCTTTTGTGGGAGCACTTATCGAAAGATCGTTATTGAGAGCCTTTGATACGGTAGAGACAGACATATTCAGTTTCAGGGCAATGTCTTTGATTGTAACACCTTTCTTCATAAAGCAGATCTTTTCAAAATGTCTTTTACAAATTAATAAAAAAATCAGGATTCTAATCAATTTCAATCGTTGTAGTAGTCGTTTCTTTCTTTGAGGGCCTGGGATGTGCAATAAGAGTTCTTAAATATTTATACATTTAATCTGAAATTTGCTTTTAGAAGAACTAATTTTCTTTATCAAAGATTTGAAAACTGGTTCAAGTCATTTTTGTAAAACCAAAGCTTGCTATATGCTACACACTCTACTCAATGCCATCCGTGGCAACATCCTTATTTATACCATTCGTGGTAACATCCTTAGGCAAATCGGATGTTTTCTTTTTGTTTCAATTTGCCTGCCCCTGGTAATTAATGCAAGATCTCCGTCGCTTACAGTTTCAGGAAAAGTCACTGACAGTAAAAGTAACCCCCTTGCTGGGGTCAGTATTCTTTTAAAAGGAACAAACAGGGGAGCTTATACTAATACAGAAGGCTGGTATCAGCTTGCCGATATTCCTGAAAACGGTGTCCTGGTATTCAGCTATACAGGTTTTGAGGCCAAAGAAATCCCGGTAAATGGAAAAGGGACCATTGACATTTCACTAACTGAAATTGTTTTTTCTTTGAATGAAGTGGTAGTAACCGGGTATGGCACTGCCAAGAAAAAGGATCTGACAGGGGCTATTGTACAAGTAAAAGCTTCGCGGTTTGAAAATGAAAACCCAAGATCAATGCAAGATCTGTTACGGGGTAATGCTGCCGGATTAGATGTGGGTTTTGACCCCAGTACCAAAGGCCAAAGCGGGAGCTTGCAGATTAGAGGAAAAGGTACCTTAACAGCCAGCTCACAACCTTTGTTAGTAGTGGATGGGGTAATTTATCCTGGAGCACTGTCGGATATTAATCCCAATGATGTTGCTACCGTCGACATCTTAAAAGATGCCAGTTCGGCTGCTGTATTCGGAGCAAGATCTGCCAACGGTGTTGTATTGATTACTACTAAAAAAGGAAAACCAGGTGGTAAACCAGTAATTACATTGAACAGTAATATTGGCATGAACAAACTGGTAAATCAACCTCATTTATTAAATGCAACTGAATTTTTACAATTCCGTGCAGCCGCCATGTGGGCCAAAGCCAGTTTTGATTCTACTAGTAAACCTGGGATCAAGTATATTTATACTGACCCCACCAAATTGCCATCAGACTTTACAGTGGCCCAGTGGTTAGCATTGGATGGATCCGGCGCACTCAATCCTACTGATGTATGGTTTCAACGGAATTTGTTTAAACCTATTGAATTGGCCAATTACAAAGCAGGAAAATCTCTTGATTGGGAAGAATTGATCTATAATGACAATGCCATACAGCATGATCATACTTTAAGTATTACACAGAGAAAAGATGATTATAATTATTATTTTTCATTGGGCTATTTAACAAATGAAGGGTTAACGGTTGGGGATGAATATAAAATCTTCCGTACCCGGTTTAATTTAGAAGCAAAAGCTGCTAAATTTTTCACGGTGGGTTTGAATTTTCAATATTCTAACAGAGATGAAAGTACCGTACCTGTTAGGTTTGGTGATATTGCATCTACTACTCCCTGGGGTTCCTTCTATGCAGCCGATGGAGTAACTGTAAGACAAAGCCCCAATGATGATCCCGGTTCCAATACCCACCCATTTTTAGACCAGGCATTTACAAAGCGTTTGTATAAGTATGATAATTTTTTTGCCAGTGTCTATGCAAAAGGAGATTTACCGTTTGGCTTCTCATATCAGGTTAACTTTTCTCCGCGGTTTGATGTATTACGTGAATACCAGCATCTGTCTTCCAAAAAACCAGATATAGTAGCAAGAAAAGGTGTGGTAAACAGAAGAAATCAAACTGTTTATTCATGGCAGTGGGACAATATATTGCGCTGGAATAAAAAATTTGGCAAACATGCTGTAGAAGCTACATTCCTGGTGAACGCAGAAAAATTTCAATCCTGGAATACCACTATCCAGGCAGAGAATTTTGCGCCGAATGATAACTTAGGTTACAATGGAATTCAATTCGCTACCCTACCTGCAGTCATTGTCAGTGATGACCAATATGAAACAGGAGATGCCTTGATGGCCAGGGTTACTTATAATTACAACCAACGTTATTTTTTTACCGGAACTGTCCGTAGAGATGGTTATTCGGCATTTGGACAACTAAACCCAAGAGCTACTTTCCCTTCACTGGGACTTGCATGGGCACTTACTGAAGAAAAATTTATGAAAGGCACTTCAAAATGGCTGGATTATGCTAAAATTAGAGTTTCGTACGGTGAAAACGGTAACAGGCAAATTGGTCGTTATGCAGCCTTGTCTAATTTAGGTGCCGGGACTTATGAGTTTATAACTTCAGGGGGAGCCCGCTATAATACCTCTTATGTTGCCGGAACTAACTTAGCAAATCCAAATTTGAAATGGGAAAGAAATAGCTCCACAAACTTTGGCTTAGACTATTCTATTTTTAGGGGTAAAGTAAGTGGTACATTTGACATTTATGACCGAACCACCAAAGATTTACTGGTTAACCGCTCATTACCTTCTGTTACCGGATTTACCAGTATACTGACAAACCTCGGAGAAGTGGGAAATAGAGGATTTGAAATAAGTGTGAATACTGTAAATCTTCAGCGAACCAATTTTTCATGGAACACTACTTTTGGATTTTGGGCAAACAAAAATAAAATTATTCATTTATACGGGGCCACCCCTGATTATGATCCTGTAACAGGAAAGGAGATTGGCCGTTCCGAAAAAGATGATATAATTAATAACTGGTATATTGGAAAATCCATTTCTGTTGTTTACGATTATCCTATTCAAGGTGTTTGGCAAACAGCAGATGTTGCTTTAGCAAAAGCATATGGATTTCAACCCGGTGATATGCGCCTGGTTGATGGAAATGGAGACGGCAAGTATACAATAGAGGATAAAAGATTTATTGGTGATATGGCTCCTAAATACACCTGGAACATGAGGAACGAATTTAAGATTTATAAAAACTTCGATTTCTCTTTTACCCTATACGCCAGATCCGGCCAGCTCAGTACATTTAATGAAGCCACCAATGGGGCCAGGAACAACAGTAATAACATTTTCTATGATCGGGTTAACTTTTATGAAGTGCCCTACTGGACTCCTTACAACCCTACTAATGAATATGGAAAACTTGGTTCCACCAGGGGCGGCGGTGTTACCTGGAACGTTTATAAAAAATCTTCCTTTGTTAGGTTAAGTAATGTTAGTCTTGCTTATACCATTCCGGCAGAAATTACTCAAAAATGGAAAATAGGTGGTTTGAAATTTTATGTCAATGTTGTAAATGCAGCTGTATTTTCAAAATGGGATTACTTCGATCCTGAATATCACGGAGCAGATGGTCTTTCGAACATCACTCCAACTCCAAGGACCTATAATTTTGGATTGAACCTAACCTTATAAGATAATCGTTAAATAATAAATACATGAAAAGTTTATATAAAATACTTAGTCTCTCCGCCATCATCGTTATTGGCGTAGTGGTTTCAGAAGGGTGTAAAAAAGACTGGTTGGAACCCAAACCACTCTCCTTCTTTTCTCCTGAAAATACCTTAATAGATGTTGTAGGATTCAATGCAGCGTTAAATGGCTGCGCAAGAACTCTCAAAAACGAATGGTATGGTGATGGTGCCCCAATTATTTCTGAAACCATATTTTCGGAAATAGCCGTAGAAGGAACAGATGATAAAACAGGTCCTGCACAAAACTTAGACGTGTGTATAAAACCGGATGCAAATCTGAATAGCGTAGATGCAAATAAAATTGGCTGGTACTGGGAACAGGAATGGATTGGTGTTCGTTTGGCAAATACCATTGTTTCCCGGCTTCCGGCAGCAACAGCTATTCCTGATTCTACTAAAAACGTTATTAAAGGCAAAGCCTATTTTTTCAGGGCCTACGATTATTACCGTTTGACTAATCAGTTTGGTGATGTTCCTTGTCCATTAAAAGAATTAACTGATGTAAAAACAGATTATGCTTCTGTAAAAAGAGAAGTGATTTTGCAGCGCATGAAAAGAGACCTTGACAGTGCTGTTCTCTGGGTACCCTGGAAAGCTGATAGAGGAGATGTAAACAGGGGAGCAATCTATCATTTACTGGCGAAAATAGATCTTGCATTAGGCCTGTTTGATGATGCAATTGCTGCTGCCAGTGCTGTAATTAATAATGGTACTTATAAATTAATGACTGGCAGATTTGGCGTGGATGCAGGTATTGCTACTAAAAATGTTATATGGGATTTACATCGTCCAGCAAATAAAGCTGCTGCAGCCAATACTGAAACTTTATTCTTAGTGACTGATGCCTTTGGAAATGCAGGTAGATTTGTTGGTGGCATTCAATCTATGCGCCAGGCAGCTCCGGGTATATCCATAGCAGGTATCAGAACACCTAATGGCGGTACAGGTATATCTCCCCTTGCTAATATTGAGATTGATAATATGCAATTGTATGGTCGTGGCATCGGTCGATGCCGTTCAACTTCTTACCACTATAAAGAAATATGGGATGATGTAAATGACCTAAGGCATGATTCAACATCGGGCAACTGGATGTATATGGAAAACCTGCGATATAGTAATCCTGCATTGAAAGGTGTTGACCCATACTATGGTGAAAGATTACGTTTGTATAGTTCAACAGGAACACTTTTATGCTCCGATACTTTACGTCAATGGTATCCATGGCCACATTATAAAATATATATACCGGACGTAGAAAACACGCCGATGAGAGGAGGGAATACGGATTGGTATGTAATGCGCCTGGCTGAAACATACCTGATTCGTGCAGAAGCTTATGTTTGGAAAGGAGATATGGCCAATGCTGCGGCTGATGTAAATAAAGTAAGACAAAGGGCAGGTTGTGCTCCTTATACAGCAGCGAATATGAGTATCGGTACTATATTAGATGAGAGAGCCAGGGAGCTATATTATGAAGAAGGCCGGAAAACAGAGTTGACCAGAATTGCTTATTTATTTGCAAAAACCGGTAAACCGTATAATGGCAAAGTATATACACTGGCAAATTTTTCTACTTCTAATTTTATGGTTGATAGAATTTTGGAGAAAAATGTTTTTTACAGGACCAATTTTGTTACTATCCACCAGGATATGTTCAAGATCAGTCAATTTCATGTATTATGGCCCATTCCTCAATCTGCTATTTCGGCTAATTCGGACGGACGTATCAATCAAAACATTGGATACACTGGTGCAGATTTGAATGTTCCTCCGTTGGAAGTAATACCTGAATAATTTTCTTAGTGTCGGGGCATGCATTTAAAGTATTCATTGCTATTGAATGCATGCTTCCCTTTTTTAAAAAATAAATCTATGGAACATTTAAAACCATTTAATAACCGGAGAAAATTCTTAAAAGATACTATTAAGCTAACAGCCGGGACGATTGCTTTGAACAGCTTTCCTACCATTGTTCCATCTTCTGTCTTTGGCAAAAATGCACCGAGCAATAAAATCAATATCGGGCAAATAGGTTGTGGCCGTATTGCACGTACGCATGACCTTATAGAAACATTTAAATATGATCAAGCCCATATTATGGCAATAGCAGATTTGGATCGCAACCGGTTACAACTGGGTAAAAAATTGGTGGAAGGATGGTATACAAAGAAAACCGGCAATGAAAATTATGTAGATATTAAAACATACGATGATTATCATGAGTTGTTGGCCAATAAAGATATTGATGCAGTAATTATAAGTACGCCAGACCATTGGCATGCACAGCCGGCTATGGAAGCTGCTTTAGCTGGCAAACATATTTATCTGCAGAAGCCAACCTCACTTACCATTGAAGAAGGGCGTATGATGAGTAATACAATACAAAAATCAGGTGTTGTGTTCCAACTCGGCAGTCAGCAGCGTTCCATAAATCCATGGCCACAATTTAAAAGAGCATGTGAATTGGTAAGAAACGGACGAATTGGAAAACTGCATACAGTGCATATTGGATTGCCATCTGACCCTTCAGGTGGTAATACTGCTGAAATGCCAATTCCCGAAAATCTTAATTACGATATGTGGCTTGGTTCAACTCCATATATATATTATACGCTTGATCGTGTTCATTCGCAAACCGATCCTGATAGCAGAGGGGGGTGGTTACGTATGGAACAATTTGGTGCCGGTATGATAACTGGTTGGGGTGTGCATCACATTGATATTGCACATTGGGGTATGAATACTGAATTAACTGGTCCGATAGAAATAGAGGCTAATGCTGAATTTCCAAAAACCGGCTTATGGAATGTACATGGTAATTATAATGTTCATGCAAAATATGCGAATGGTGTTGCTATGCACTTAAGCAGTGAAAATCCTAACGGGATCAAATTTGAAGGTACCAGCGGATGGATATTTGTTTCAAGAGGCAATGTAAGTGTTACAGCTACAGACCCCACAGCAGGTGATAGCAACAAAGCATTTACCGCAAGCGATTCCAAAATATTATCTTCTGTAATTGGCCCGAATGAAATTCATTTGTATGAAAGTAAAGAACAACACGGTAACTGGCTGGATTGTATTCAAAACAAAAAACCAACTATCAGCCCTGCCGAAGTAGCACATCGTTCTTGCAGCGCATGCTTAGTGGCGCATGCGGCTATGAAATCAGGAAAGAAATTGTATTGGGATCCTAAAAAAGAAATTTTCATCGGGAATGTTGAAGCGAATAAATTATTATCAAGACCCCAGCGATTCCCTTATGGAACCAATTATGTTGTTAGCAAGAAAGCATGATAAGAGAAAATTGCAGATCTTCTTTTTTCATTACTAATTCTCAGGCTAGCCAGTATAAAGGTTTCAATTATGCCAACGCACATGTAGTAACAAAAGACGACCCACTTAAAAATTAAGTTTTATGAAAAAGAATAATTGGTTTTTCTGTTCTTTATTTTTTTTAATCTCTGTAATTACACATGCCCAGGCAGGATCTAATAAAGTGACTCCCGGAACTTATAAAACGATTTATGAAATGCTTCGTGACGTACCGGGTCTTGACGTCAAAATTTCAAACGACAGGAGCGGTGGAACTATTGTAGTAAGAGGGGCAAGCAGTTTAAACAATCAAAAGCCTCCGCTGTTTGTTGTGGATGGTTCCATATTCTCGGGAGATATTGGCAATATAAATCCTCAGGATGTAGATGAGATAAGTGTTTTAAAAGATGCTGCTTCTACAGCTGAATATGGAGCGCAGGGTGCATTTGGAGTAATTATTATTACTACAAAAAAAGGAGCCACCCCAACCAACAATGCAGTCGTTTCTACTTATAACAAGTCTGCCTATACTTATTTCATTGAGCATAAAACAAATTTAAAAGTAATCGGCCTATCTGATGAAGTGATAGTGCAGGGAGTGATCAAGGAGCAAAGGGACAGTGTGCTTGTTTTTATGAAGAAAAAGAAAGAACTGCTTGTTCCTGTAAAAAGTATAAAAAAAGTGGAAATGATAACTCAATAATTAATCATTTTCATTTATTTAAGTTCACAAGTACCACACTATTCAGAATAATGCCCTGGGCTCCTGTACCTATTTTGCTTTCCAGTTGAATAAGTATTAAGAAAATTGAATTATGAACAGAAAAAACATTTTAGCTCTCCTTGGATTACTGGTTTTAATTTCCTGCAACAATGACCAAATGAAAAGTGAAATAAAACCGGTTAGGCTGATAACACTTGACCCCGGACATTTCCATGCAGCATTGGTTCAAAAAACAATGTATGATGATGTGGATTCAACCGTGCATGTATATGCACCTGAAAGTAACGATCTGCAATTACATCTTGACAGGATCAATGGTTATAATACACGAAGAGAGAATCCCACTCATTGGAATGAAGAAGTATATAAAGGTGATGACTTCTTTGAAAAAATGATAGCAGAGAAAAAAGGAAATGTAGTTGTATTGAGTGGTAACAATCATAAGAAAAGTGAATACATATTAAAATCATTGCAAAGCAGTTTTAATGTACTTGCCGATAAACCAATGGTAATTGACAGTAAAGGTTTTGAAGAACTGAAACAGGCTTTTGATATTGCTGCTAAAAATAAATTGCTATTGTACGATATCATGACGGAACGTTTTGAAATAACCAGTATCCTCCAGAAAGAACTTTCTATGATCCCTGAGGTATTTGGGGAACTACAAAAAGGAACAGCAACCGATCCGGCAGTGGTAATGGAATCGGTCCATTATTTCTATAAATACATTTCCGGGAATGTAGTTGTAAGACCAGGTTGGTTTATGGATGCTTCGCAACAAGGAGAAGGTATCATTGATGTAATGACTCATCTGGTTGACCTCGTTCAATGGGAATGTTTTCCTGAACAAATTCTTGATTATAACAAAGACATCCGGATAATTACCGCCACGCGTTGGCCGACAGCAATGAACTTATCTGAATTTAAAACCATTACTAAACTGGATAATTTTCCTGATTATTTAAAAAATAATATTAAGGACACAGTATTACAAGTATATAGCAATGGCGAAATTAATTATCAGGTAAAAGGAGTTCATGCAAGGACGTATGTAGTTTGGAATTACAAAGCCGCTGAAGGAACTGGTGATACACATCATTCCATAATAAAAGGAACAAAAGCAAAGCTTGAGATCCGCCAGGGGCCGGATGAACAATTCAAACCAGTGCTATATATTGAGCCTGCAGCAAAAGATACACCATATGAATCTATTTTAACAGGAAAGATAAAGGAGCTTCAATCTAAATATCCGGGGATTGGTATAGAAAAAACAAAGAATGGTTGGAAGATTACCATTCCTGAAAAATATAATGAGGGTCATGAAGCGCATTTTGCAAGAGTGACAGAAAATTTTCTTACCTATTTAAAAAAAAGAAACATGCCAGCATGGGAAGTGCCTAATATGCTGTCAAAATATTATACAACTACCAGCGCATTGGAACTGGCAATTAAAAGTGGCGTCAAATAATCATTCAATACTTTAATATGAAAGAACTTAAAAGGCTTATAGTTTTCTTTTTGATACCGCTTCTTTTTTCAATTAGTGGAAATCTAAATGCACAGACCAGGGTGGATTGGAAAAAAGTAAGTGTGCTTGTTTATACCAAAAATGGAAAAGGATATGTGCATGAAAATATACCCAGCGCTGTAAGTTGTATAGAAAAATTAGGTAGCCAATATGGATTTAAAGTGGATACATCTGCAGATGCTTCTGTAATGACGGAAGAAAATCTTAAGCAATATACACTGCTTATCTTTCCAAGCACTAACAATGATGTGTTTGATACAGATGCACAGCGTTTGGCTTTCAGACGCTACATAGAAGCAGGAGGAGGGTTTGTAGGAATTCATTCTGTTACAGGAACTGAACGAAATTGGAAATGGTTTAAGATGATGTTGGGCGGAACTTTTTCATGGCATGCAAAATTTCAAAAATTTTCCGTAAAGGTGATCGATCCTTTGCACCCTTCTGTGCAGGGTTTACCTAAGGTGTGGGAGAAAGAAGATGAGTGTTATTTTGCAAAAGAATTGTACCCGGGTCCCAGGACTTTAATGGCGCATGATATCACTACTTTAAATACATCTGATACAGCACAAAAAAACCTTATCATTAAAAATGCAGGTGCTTTTTCTGAATTGTACCCGGCAGTATGGAGCAACGACTTTGATGGAGGCCACACATGGTGTACCGTTTTGGGTCACGATAAAAAAGATTATACCGACCCTGTTTATGTACAACACATATTTCAGGGCATTAGCTATATAGCCGGCAGTGTTAAGAAATTAGATTATAGTAAAGCATATGCTGACTCAAGAGATACGCCAATAAGATATTAACTCTAAATGGAAAATATTTTTTCAGTAAAAGATAAAGTGATCGTAGTTACTGGGGCTACGGGAATACTAGGACATTCTTTTATAAATGCATTGGCAGAGCAAGGAGCCGTTGTTGGCATATTAGGAAGAAATGAAAAAGTAGCAAAGCAAAGAGTGAATGCAATTGTTGAGAAAGGAGGCAAGGCCATTGCCCTGATAGCCGACGTAACTAATGAGGAGCAACTCGTGGCAGCAAAAAAATTGGTCTTAAATGAATTTGGAAAAATTGATGGTCTTGTAAATGCAGCCGGAGGTAATAGGCCGCAAGCGGTGATAGCACCGGATCAGGACATCTTTCAATTAGATTTTGCTGCACTTAAAGAAGTGATGAACCTGAATTTATTTGGAACGATGTTGCCCACACAAATTTTTGGAGAGACAATTGCCAACCAGGGAACAGGAAGCATTGTTAATATTTCTTCTATGGCTTCGCAACGTGTAATTACCAAAGTATTGGGTTATAGTATGGCAAAAAGCGCCATTGATTGTTATACCAAATGGTTTGCAGTAGAATTAGGAAAACGCTATAGAGATACGATACGAATGAATGCAATCGCACCGGGATTCTTTCTTACCGAACAAAACAGAACCTTGCTTACAAATGGCAATGGGACAATGACGGAGCGGGGGGAGCTGGTGATAAAAAATACACCTTTCAATCGATTTGGTGAACCCGCCGAATTAAATGGAGTTCTTATATGGTTGTTAAGTGATGCGTCAAGATTTGTAACAGGAACAGTAGTAAATGTTGACGGCGGCTTTTCAATATTCAGTGGTGTTTAAAAAAAGAAGTCGTCTTGATGAAAATTTTTCCGATTGACGCCCTATAATTTGCCTGGTTATTAACTTTCCTGAACGGATAATTTTTTGAGTAACTTTTATTTTGTTCTTGCTCTAACATATTTTACATCACCAGGTGTGATGGCAATTGCATTATTTCCAAAACTGTTTCGAATAAAGGTAAGCACATCCGCAATTTGCTGATCCGTTAAATGATTGTGCGGGGCCATTACATTACTATAAGTTTCTCCATCTATTTCTTCATGCGTATCCATTCCTTTTAAAATTATTCTTATAAGTTTTGTCTTACTTCCCAGCACATGAGGAGTTTTTTCTAAGGGAGGATTCAGACCCGGCACACCTCCTCCATCAACCTGGTGACAGGCAATACAATATTGTAGATAAACTTTTTTACCCCTATCCATTGTAGCTTTATCAATAGGTATTGAATTATTGAAAGCCATTAACATTATCACACATAGGGGAATAAGAAAGATGACCTTTTTCATTTAATCCTAATTGTTTTTATAAACGATTTTATAAATAGCTCCTTTTACATCATCACTTACATATAAAGCTCCATCAGGTCCTTGCGCTAATCCACAGGGCCTATGCTGTGCCTGTTTGGGTGACATCACAGTTTCCACTCCTGCAAAACCATCTGCAAAAATTTCCCAGGGGCCGCTTGGTTTCCCATCTTTAAATGGCACAAACGCTACATAATAACCTTCCTGTTTTTCAGGCGAACGATTCCATGATCCATGAAATGCAATAAAAGCTCCGTTCTTATATTTTTCCGGAAACATATTACCAGTATAAAATAATAACGCATTCGGCGCAACATGCGCAGGAAATGCAACAATGGGTTGTTCTACTCCTTCGCAACGGGTAGTCTTTTTTCCATTGCCTCCATATTCAGGGGCTAATACTTTTTTGTTTTGCTGTATATCGAAGTAACAATAAGGCCAACCACAGTTTGCACCTTTTTTTATCATGAACATTTCTTCGGCTGGTATTTCTGCATTTTGCTGTGCTGTAAAATATTCAGGAAACATGTCCAGTTGATCACGTCCATGCTGTATGACAAACAATTCATTAATCTGATAGTTCCAGTCCAACCCCATCACATTGCGTAACCCGGTTGCATAGCGTACTCCATCTTTATATGTCTGGTTTAGCTTATCCGCTTTGAATTGCCAGATTCCACCGGCGGAATCTAATACAGGGCAAGGATCTTTTCCTTTTGAACCTGCACCTCTGTCTATTTCCTGGCAGGAATTTAAAGGAGATCCAATATTCACATATATATTCCCCTTATCATCCAATACCAATGATTTAGTATTATGTTGTCTGCCATTTATTAATCCTGTAATAATTTTTTCAGGTGAATCCGGATTTATTACTTCTTCATTTTCGTCGAGTTTATAGCGAAATATTTCATCATTAGAAGATGCATATAGATAACCATCCTTAATAGTAATGCCGGTGCCAATATAAGTACCAAAACTTTTTATGTCATCAATCTTTCCATCAGCATCTGTATCTTTTATTCGTAAAATCCCCTTCCCGTTAACAAGCTTACTTAGCTTAACATACAATGCTCCTTTTTTTGTTACCACAATATGACGGGCTCTACCAACACTATCAGCTAATGCTGATGCACTAAATCCTGCAGGTAATTTTAATCCTGCATTTTCTATTTCTCCGCCAGGTTTTTTATTTGCCTCGAAAATCAGCAAATCATTAACAGGATCAATGACCAATATAGCCATCAATAATAGAGGTCCACAAAAATATTTACGCATAAACTTTGTTTAGAACTAAACTTCTTTTGTACAAATAAATAAAGAAAGTTTGAGCCGTCGAATTTGATAATTGCCGTATCATTCAGCGATTTTAACATACAAATCAGCGTTGTTTTCACGCAAATCGCTTCGCTGAAAATATTTATGCAAACCTTTCCGAAATTCATCAATTTTGTATGTTGAGCTTAAATAGCCTGCCCGATTATGAATAATGTAACGTTGAAAAAACTGGCCGATGAATTGAACATGTCACCTTCAACGGTTTCCCGTGCCTTGAGGGATAGTCATGAAATAAGCAAGGAAACTAAAGATCGTGTAAAGGCCCTGGCAGCCAAACTTGACTTTCAGCCCAATCCCCATGCAAGCAGCTTGCGAAAAAATAAAAGCAGAACTATCGCTGTTATTATTCCTGAGATACAAAATAATTTTTTTTCGCAGGTTATGAATGGAGTTGAAGAAGTGGCCAGGCAAAAAGGGTATCATGTGCTGATCTATCTTACTCATGAAGATCATAAAAGGGAAACAGATATTTTACACCTGTTAAGAAACGGAAGAGTGGAAGGAGTGATGATTTCAGTTTCCAATACCACCCGGAGCTTTGAACATCTGGAAGCTTATCAAAAAGAAGATATTCCCTTAATATTTTTTGACAGAGTTTGTGAAAGCATGGAAGTACCGTGCGTCACTACAGATGATGCAGGCGCAGCTTTTAAAGCGACAGAACATTTGTTGAAAGCAGGATGCAAGAACATTGCTTTTCTTTCCATGGCAGGGAATCTTTCCATTAGTTGTGGACGTAAATCCGGTTATGTAAAAGCACTAACGAAATACGGTATGGCGAACAATGAAATGGTTGTAGAATGTGGGCCTGACGATGAAACAAACCGACAAAAAATCCGGGAGGTACTGCAACGTATACAAAAGCCTGATGGTATTTTTGCCGCTGTAGAAAAATTTGCTGTTAATACTTATGAGGTTTGCAGGGAGCTTGATATAAAGGTACCTCAACAATTAAAGGTGATCAGCTTTTCTAATTTATCTGCTGCTGCTCTTTTCAATCCGCCGCTATCAACCATTGTACAGCCAGCCTATGAGATGGGTCTAGAATCTGCCGGTATTCTTTTTAAGATTATTGATAAAAAGAAATTGTTATCTGCTGAAAAGAAAATCGTGATTCCATCTCATCTCGTAATCCGGGAATCAACTACATGTAAGCAATATGCAAAGCCGTCAGTTTTACTAAAACAATAGCATTTTATAATAACAGCTTCAATTTTTCAAAATATTAGTTATAAAGATACTCCCCGCTTCCAGGGTATGAAGTCATCCTGGCACAATTGAACTGCCTTAGGAATTATTTCACCACTTGCTACTTTTATACAGAAGTCAAGAATTTCTTCTCCCATTTGCTCGATCGTTTTTTCACCATCAATAATAGGCCCGGTGTCTATGTCTATAATATCACTCATTCTTTTTGCCAGCCCGGAATTAGTAGATAATTTGATGGTTGGTGCAACAGGATTTCCCGTCGGTGTTCCCAATCCCGTTGTGAAAAGAATCATGGTTGCGCCAGAAGCAGTTTTGCCGGTTGTAGATTCTACATCATTGCCTGGTGTGCATACCAAACTTAACCCGGGTTTTGTGGCAGGTTCTGTATAATCAAGTACGGAAACCACAGGAGCAGTGCCACCTTTTCTTGCTGCACCGGTTGATTTAATCGCATCTGTTATCAAACCATCTTTAATATTACCAGGTGATGGATTCATATGAAAACCTGAACCGACCCGCTTCGCCTCATCATTATAAGTCTCCATCAGGTGAATGAATTTATTGGCCGTTTCTTCAGTGACACATCTGTCTATCAATTCTTGTTCAGCACCGCATAACTCAGGAAATTCAGCAAGCAATACTTTTGCTCCTAACGCTACCAACAGATCCGATGTATACCCTATTGCAGGATTGGCAGATATGCCGCTAAAGCCATCACTGCCTCCACATTTTACACCAACACATAAAGCACTCAGAGGTGCTGGTTCTCTTTCTTGTTTATTAATTTCTACCATTCCTTTGAATGTCTGACGAATAGCTTCAGCAATTAATTGTTCTTCGCTTTGTATTTGTTGTTGTTCGAAAATATATAATCGTTTATCAAAGTTTGGATTGCGTTGTTTCAGATCATTCAAAAAATTTTTTACCTGCAAGTGCTGGCAGCCAAGACTTAAAACAGTTACACCTCCTACGTTTGGATGATCGGCGTAAGAGGCAAGAAGTGTACTGAGTGTAGAAGAATCCTGGCGTGTGCCACCACAACCTCCTGCATGGTTTAGAAATTTTATACCATCAACATTTTTAAAATATCGTTGAGGATTGTTTAGTGATGACGGGTTCAGATTAATATTATCAATGTCATCACCTATGATGTGTGCCTGGAGCATTTGCCGGGTAAATCGCTTATACCGGTCGGTAACAGCATAACCCAATTCATTCCACATCGCTTCTTTAATAACATCAAGATTCCTGTTCTCACAAAAAACTGTGGGAATAAATAACCAGTAATTAGCTGTCCCAACTCGTCCATCATTTCTTTTATAACCATTGAAAGTCTTATGCAGAAACAGCGAAATGTCCGGAGGTTGCCAATTGTATTGGAAAGAGCGATAGGCATATTTTCCTGCAGCATGTTTGGTGTTTGTGGTGGTCATTGCTTGCCCTTTAAAAACATTTGATTGCAGTTTGCCCACCAGTACACCGTACATGATCACATTATCACCAGTATGCATATCATGTTCAAAAAATTTATGTTTGGCGGCTACGTTTTCAGGCAATTCAAAACTTGAACCATTAGAAGAAACCTTTGTACCGGATTCGAGATCTTTGAGGGCTACCAATACATTATCATCGGGATGTATTTTCAAGAAAAAAGATTGCACAGCCTTTGTCGTACTTCTTTTTTCAAATTCTTTTTCCATGTAATAAAAGCTTAAGCAATCAATTAGGTTTAAAATCAGTAAGCTGATACAGATTATGGAGACTAAAAAAGTTTTCTTGTTAACAGTTACTGTGTAACAAATAAACTTATTAAGACAATAAGCATGCTTTATATAATTGTCCTATCATTCAACAATTTTAGCATGGATAACATACGAAGTAAACCACTACACTAAAAACTAACCAGAGTCGATCTCGACATGAATCAATCAGAGTTTACACTTAATTCTGTTTCCGGGAACGATTGCGTAGATTTTTGAAGAGATTAAACGATAGGAAGAATGGTTGGAAAAATTCGATTTTATGTTTAGAAAATTTAAAATCAACGATTTAAAAAAATCTTGTCAACCGCAATCGTTTGCGGATGAATTTTTTTAAACTGATAATTCATAAGCTAAATTGGCATCAGAATCCTGTTTTATTCACTTTTGAGGTAAAGATTGCTTAATAAACGAAAACTTGCTTGTATGAGACCCCAACTTCTAAAAGTGTCCAAAGAGCCCCAGCATTCTTTTAGTGTAAGGCAAGATCTTGTTCCTTACATTAACAATCGCTGGCATTACCACGCCGAATTAGAACTGATCAATTTTAAAAAGGTTGAGGGCAGACAGTTCATCGGTGATAGTATCAAACAATTTAAAGCTGGCGATGTGGTTTTGGTAGGCTCTAATCTACCACACTATTGGCGATTTGATGATATCTATTTTGAAGAAGATGCGACGGTTACTGCTGATGTAAGAGTGGCTCATTTTTGCCAGGACTTCTGGGGTAGCCAATTCCTTGAACTGCCGGAGAACATTCATATTAAAACCATTTTAGACAAAGCAAAAAGAGGATTGCAGATAACGGGTAAAACAAGACAAAAGGTTGCAGAACTTCTTGATTCGTTGTTACAGGCTACCGATAACCAGCGTATCATCCTGCTGATCGAAGCATTAAATATGATTGCAAGTTGTGATCAACTGGAAACTTTATCTTCTATTGGCTTTAAATATGACATGATAAAAGATGAAAAAGATCGTATCAATGCCATATATGAATACAGCGTGAAGAATTTTAAACGTCCTATTCAACTGGAAGAGATAGCAGGTGTAGCCAATATAAGTCCTAATTCGTTTTGCCGGTATTTTAAATCAAGAACAAGAAAAACATATTCACAATTCCTGATTGAGCTTCGCGTAGGGTATGCCTGCAAGCTACTGATCGAAAATAATCTTAGCATTAAACAGCTTTGCTATGAGAGCGGCTTTAATAATTTCACAAGCTTCCATAAGTATTTTAAAATGATCACCAGTAAAAGTCCGCTTACTTACCAACGAGAGTTTATGGGGCAGCTGACTGCATAGAGTTAATTGTGCTAAAATGATTGAATAAACAGGCAACCTAAGAGTGGCCTGTTTTGCTATAAGCCTGTTTCTTTGTTATTTGCTATCAAAATTATTTTTATGAAACTCATTCCTTTATTTCTTGTTCTTGCTGTATTCAAATTGAATGCGCAGCAACATAAGCTGGAAAAACTATGGGAAACAGATTCTGTGATCGCTGTTCCTGAATCTGTATTGCCTGTAAAAAATATTCTTTATGTTTCTTTGATTGATGGAGCCGGCTGGACTGCCGATGGCAAGGGAGGTGTGGGAAAACTAAATCCTAATGGAAAAATTATTGACACAGTATGGATCACAGGTTTGAATGCGCCAAAAGGAATGGGAATCGTTGGCAACAGATTGTATGTTGCCGATATGCTGGAAGTGATCGTAATAGATATTCAAAAAGGAAAAATAGAAAAGAAGATCAAAATTGACAGCGCTAAAGGTTTGAATGATGTTACTGTAACCAATAAAGGAGTTGTGTTTGTTTCTGATTCGAGAGGAAACAAAATATGGCGACTGCAAAATGACACTGCAGAATTATATCTCGATAGCGTCGTTGGAGTAAATGGATTAAAATCTATCGGTGATGATCTCTACATTGGTTGGGGTAAATCATTTGTAAAAGCAAACTCGCAAAAACAAATTACTAAAATAGCTGAGGTGTTGCAGCAAATTGACGGCATTGAACCAATAGGTAATGGTGATTTCATACTTACAGCATGGGTTGGTTATATATGGTATGTGCATGCCGATGGCCGGGTAGAAACATTACTGGAAACTCAGCTGCAAAAAAAGAACACGGCTGATATTGGGTATGATCAGCAAAAAAGAATCTTGTATGTACCGACATTCAATGCAAAGACTGTGGTGGCGTATAGTTTGAAATAGTATTAATCATTCTCAAAAAAAACATTCATGATATGAGATCAATATTGTTGTTTTCACTGGCAGTCATACTAATTAATGAAGTAATAGCGCAGTCACCCAAAGTTCTCGTCATGGATGCAAAGCGTCTTATTGAAGTAAAAAAGAAATGGGAACAAAAAGATGCAGCCGTACTAAGGCTGGTAGATAGTTTGCAAAAACAGGCCGATGCATTTTTAAAAATGAAACCTGTATCAGTAATGGATAAACAATTTACACCAGTAAGTGGTAACAAACACGATTATATGAGCCAGGCTCCTTATTTCTGGTATGATAGTACAAAGCCCAATGGTTTACCCTATATGCGTAAAGATGGAGTTCGCAATCCTGAAATTAATAAGATCACTGACCGGACTTATTTGGGTAATCTTGAAAATGCTACCCGCACACTATCGCTGGCATGGTATATAACAGGTGAAGAAAAATATGCAGGCAAATCAGCTGAGTTATTACGAACCTGGTTTTTGAATGAAAGTACAAAGATGAATCCTAATCTTGAATATGGCCAGGCTATTCCGGGAGTAAATACAGGCAGAGGTATTGGGCTCATTGAAACAGTTGCATTGATGGGCATTGCCGACGCAGCAAGTCTTCTGCAGGGATCAAAAGTATGGACAGAAGCTGATCAGTCATCATTACAAAAATGGTATTCGCAATTTTTGAATTGGATGCTGACCAGTAAAAATGGAAAGGATGAACATGCAGCCAAAAATAATCACGGCACATGGTACTATGCGCAGGTAATATATTTTTCATTATTCACTAATGATATCGGTAAAGCAAAACAACTGGCGGAGGAAAGTAAAATAAGACTCGACAGCCAATTGACCAAAGAAGGAAAACAGCCGTTGGAACTGGAAAGAACCAATGCACTCGGGTATAGTACTATGAATCTTAGAGGGTGGTTTACGGTAGCCACGCTGGCTGAAAAAGCCGGGATGAATTTGTGGACTTATAAAACATCTCAGTCAACTGATCTGCACACTGCATTTGATTGGTTATTGCCTTATGCACTCGGAGAAAAGAAATGGGAATACCAGCAGATCAGTAAATACAATAAGAATGAGATCTATCCACTGCTGTTACAGGCATCATCTGCATTTAAAGATCAAAAATATTTTATGGTTGCGAAAGATCTTAACAAGGAAAATATAAATGTGATAGCAGACTTGTTATATGGAAAATGAAACAAATAATAATTTTCAGAATGGAATATTTTCAAATAAATTTTTAAGTAATGCATAATATGAACAAATTATTATCATTCACTTTTATTACTCTGTTTTGTATCAGCATGCACGCAGTGTCTCAAAAAAGCAGCACAAAATATTCTTCTGAAGTAATTATAAATAACTCTACTCATATTGGCAGAATAACTAAAGACTCAATTATAGTTGTTACCGGTAGTACTTACTCATTCACTGTTGATACACCTGAAGACAGTGGGCTTGTTTCAACAAATACAACTGTAAAGCAATTGATTTCAGAGATCAGATCTAAAGATGGTTCAGCTCAACAATATTCAGTTACCGATAAAGGTGGAGTAAAAAAAGATGCAGGAGAATTAATGAGTGGTGACCGCTTAGTTGTAACATCAGGGGATGGCAAAACAAAAAAGCATTACAGCATTGCTGTCGTGCCAATGGCGATCAACGGGCAACTTTATTTAGAAAAAAAAGAGCTGACAGTTAACACGAATACTGATCTGACAATTTATTTCACAGCCGGCCAAAGAACACCGAATGCTACCATTAAAATTTATATTCCGAAAGGCATAACAATAACAGAAGATAATACAACAGTAAATGTTATCGGTCGCGGCGCTGTTAAATTAAAAGGGCTTGCCACACAATCCATCGGACGGGTGGGGACAAACTATCCTTATCATAAGGTTGGAAATTTCGCTATCACGAAATTACAGGATGGAAGTTCTCTGCTTTTATTTAAATATCTCGATCTGAGACCTGCTAATGGAACAGACCTTGCAATTATGATCAGCAATGTTAACCTGCGTTTGACAGGTAAATATCTTTTCAAAGCAACTTATACAACATCCAAGCCTGAAATGCTGACAAGCGCAGAAACTGAAACCACACTTGCAGTTACTCGTACCATTGCTGACCTGGAAAGAGTGGTGGATAAAAGCCTTCAATACAAAGAGTCTGCAGATACTTATACAAAAGCCAGTTTCAAATGGAGTGCAACAAAAAATACATCAGTTATTCAATTGATGCAATCAACAAATAAAAGAAAAAGCTGGATCCGTTCTTCAGCGTTAATTGATACTAAAAATGGGACGGCAACAATTTCAAATCTGGCTCCTGGTAAACTTTATCATTTCAGATTATCAGTCACCGATGGATCGCATAAAGGTTTTTCCAATACTGTTCAGTTTTATTCCGGCAAAATGGATATAAAAAGTTTTGGAGTAATAGCAGATGGCAATACGGATAACACAGATAAAATAAATGAAGCGATTGAATATATTAATAAGATAGGAGGGGGTACACTTCTTTTTAGTAATGGTGTTTATAATGTGCGGACAGTTCATTTGAAAAGCAATGTTTATTTGTTTGTTGAAAAAAACGCAACTATTAAAGCAATAAAAGGTGCCGATGCACCTG